>JAESFG010000723.1_pt1 | contig 10518 bp, 6 predicted proteins | sample 9269371 | NCBI WGS metagenome assembly JAESFG01 (sample SAMN14506227, study PRJNA617093) | algae metagenome | isolation source: Aetokthonos hydrillicola CCALA 1050 (B3-Florida) and co-occurring... | place: USA: South Carolina | collected 2013-01-01 | reverse complement strand
CTTTAGCAAAAAGCCGGCTCTTACAGTCCCTGCTTTAGCCGATGTCTGCGAAACGGTGCTTCCTTTCAATGTTAATGTTGTGCCTGCCCCAAGCAACGGGGTATCTGGTTCAGGTGTTTACAAAAGCTTTAAAAATGCTGTTACCAATGCAACTTCAGGCTTGTATGATCCTAAATTGGCAGGTATAGGCGTTGATACTGTGTATTACATATACACTACCTCTGGCGGTTGTATGGACTCCGTTAAGCAATGGTTTACCATCAAAGCTTCCCCCAAAGTAGGTTTTGAATATCCTCAAGGGGGCTGCTTAAATGCAAATGGTACAGCCTTGTTTAAAGACACAACCAAAATAGCTGCTCCTGCTACCATAACAGGTATCGCTTGGAACTTCGGCGATATAGCCTCTGCATCCAATACTGCTACCACTTCACCTGTAACACACAATTATACAGCAGACGGTAACTACACCATCAAATTGGTAGCAACGGCCAACAATGGTTGCGTAGATAGTTTATCTGTTACTGCAGCTTTCAGCAAAAAGCCCGCTCTTACATTCCCTGCTTTAGCTGATGTCTGCGAAACCGTTCAGCCGTTTAATGTAAATGTAGTACCGGCTCCAAGCAATGGCGTTAGCGGTGCTGGCACTTACAAAAGCTACAAAAACGCTATAGTTAATGCAAACACGGGTTTATACAATCCTCAACTCGCTGGTACAGGCGTTGATACTGTTTATTACATCTTTACAACTACCGGCGGTTGTATAGATTCTGTGAAACAATGGTTCACCATCAAGCCTTCTCCTAAAGTAGGTTTTGACTTCACACCCAATACGGCTTGCTTAAATGCCAACGGCTCAGTAGTGTTTACAGATACCAGTAAAATAGCTGCCCCTGCAACCATCACAACACGTGCATGGAATTTTGGCGACATCGCTTCTTCTTCTAATACTGCTTCAACAGTTATTGCTCCGCATAACTTTACGGCAGATGGTACTTATACCGTTAAGCTAATCGTTACCGCTAACAATGGTTGCGTAGACAGTGCTTCGCTTACCAGGGCATTCAATAAAAAACCAGCACTCTCTTTACCCAAACAGGATTCTGTCTGCGAAAACACACCCACATATACCATCAAACTGGGTGCTATCACAAATGGTGCATCTGGCCCCGAAGTGTATACCAGCTTTAAAAATGCCATCACACCGGCAGGTGTGTACGATCCATCTAAAGCAGGTTACGGTATGGATACCATCTACTACACAGTAACCTCTGCCGCTGGTTGTTCCGAAACGGTTAAGCAGCCGCTGTTTGTAAAGGCTAAACCTAAAGTCAACTTTACCTTCCCGCAAAGTGGTTGCTTGCCCACCAATGGTGCAGCTCAGTTCAATGGTACGGCTACGGTTCAAGGCTCTACCATTAAGTCTTATGCCTGGAATTTTGATTATCCTTCAACCAATGCCAGCGATCTGTCGTCTCAGCAAAACCCCATACACTATTACACAGTGTACAAAACATATACGGTAGTGTTAACCGCAACAGCCAACAATGGTTGCGTAGGGGATAGCACAGTAGTTACACCTTTCAACATCAAACCTGCGGTATCTTTCGGGCCTGTTATCAAAGGTGTGTGTATCAATGGGGCAGATGTAATTTTGAAAACCACTTATCCGGGCTCTATCACCAATGGTGTTACGGCCTTGTACGAGTCGTACAAAGGCACCGGCATTGCCGATGTGGATACACTGGCTGGTATCTTCAAGCCATCGGTTGCAGGCACAGGCATCAAAACCATCACATACAATGTTATGTCAGTAGGTGGTTGTTTCTCTTCTGCAACAGCAACCATCAAAGTGTTCCCTAAACCTACTGCTTCATTCAATGCTCCTACAGATGTATGTTTGGATAAAGCCGTATCCATTACTGCAATACAGGGTGCCGTTAGCAGCAATCTGGGTGGTGCCGTTAAACAATGGAAATGGTGGTATGGCAATAACACTCCTGTAGATACCAAAACAACCAATGCTTCTTTCACCAAAACCTATTCAACTGCTGGGGCCTATACCATTAAAATGGTTGCCGTTTCCGATAGCAGTTGCGTAAGCGATACAGCAACCGATGTAGTCAACATCCGCACTATTCCGGTTGCCAGCTTTACCGCTCCGCCATTCCTGTGTATGCCTAAAGGTGTTATAACACTCACTGCCGAGTCTACCAATGCCGAAGGTTCTGGTATGACCCACAAATGGGATTTTGGCGATGCCTCTTCCACTGTGTCTGGCTCACCCGTAGTGCATACTTACCAAACCATACCTTCATCTGGCTTCGTAAACATTAAGCTTACGTCTACTTCCATCTATGGTTGTGCCGATGACAGCGTATACAAATTCTCTAACTTCCTTCCCAAGCCCAATATCAAGTTTACGGTAACACCTATGGTTGTTTGCCAGGGCCAACCGCATAAGTTCAAAAATGAAAGTCAGGCTGTTAACAGCAGCTTTACCGGCTGGAAATGGGATTTTGGCGATGGCACCTTCAGCAACGATTCTGTACCTCCCAATAAAATTTATACCAAAGCAGGTAATTACAACATCAAGCTTACGGCTACCAACCTGCAGGGCTGTGCTGGCGATTTGTATACCCAAACCGTTACGGTTAACTACCAGCCTAAGGTAGATGCCGGTAACAGCATCGCGGCCGCACAGGGCAATACCATACAAATACTCGCTACAGGTAACGATACCAGCAAGTTCAACATACTTTGGAAAACCTCTACCGGCGTAGATCCCTTCATGCAGGATCCTACCGTGTTGCAGCCTTACACCAAAGTGTCTAAAACCGATTGGTACCACATTTACGCAACAGCCCCAGGCAATTGTACAGATCATGACTCGGTTAAAATCATCATGCTCGAACCCGTGGTTATCCCTAACGCATTCTCTCCAAATGGCGACGGCGTTAACGACAAGTGGGAAATCAAAAACCTCTCTGTCTACCCCGGTGCAACTGTCGAAATCTTCGATAGGGGCGGCCACCTGGTTTACAGCGTATTAAACGGTTACTCCACCCCATGGGATGGTACCCGCAGCGGCAAGCCACTTCCTGTAGGTGTGTACTATTACATCATCAACCTCAAAAACGGGTTCTCAGCCAAAACAGGCTATGTAACCATTCTGAGGTAATGCTCTTTTTCATGTCACGGGTTGGTTATGCAGCCCGCTAAAGGGGTTGAAATCAACAGTGGTAACACTATTCGGCATCGTTGCGTCGCACACTGCAACTGCAGTGCAGGCATTAAGCTGTAGGTATCAGGTTTTCAGCAACTTATAAAAATGCCCGGGCGTCATAATGGTGACAGTAACATAACACAAAACCTAAAAATATTGTAAGGATAACCCCTTATTTTTGAGAACTACTAAAGCTACTTCTAATGAGAAAATGTTTGAAAGTTGCGGCCCTCATCGCGGCAGCAGTTATGGCAACGAGTGGTGTGAAAGCTCAGATAGACCCGCATTTTTCACAGTATTACGTCTACCCGTCATTCCTTAACCCGGCAATGACAGGTGTTTTCGACGGCGACTACCGCATAACGGGTATCTACAGAACCCAATGGGGCAACGTTTCTGCTCCTTTTAAAACCCCCGGTGTTGCCTTCGATATGAACACCGGTAAATCCCTGAACTTCGGTGCCAGCGTTATGACACAACAAGCCGGCGAGGGTGGTTACAGGTACACTACAGCTTACGGCTCTGTATCTTATACAGGTATCCGCTTTGGTGCACAAGGCTTTCAAAGGTTGGTATTCGGCATGCAGGCCGGTATCATCCAACGCCGGTTCGATGTAAACAAACTCACTTTTGGTAGCCAGTGGAGCCCCGTTCTCGGTTTCAATGCTACCAATGCCAGCAACGAAATCCTATCTAAAACATCCGCCACTTCTTTCGATGCGGGTGCAGGCGTTTTGTACTACGATGCCCAACCCGGTAAAAAAGTAAACCTGTACGCCGGTTACTCCGTAGCCCACTTAACCCGCCCAGATGATCAGTTTTCCAGCGGTTCTGCTACCAAAGACAAAATTCCCATGAGGCATACCATACATGCGGGTGCCCGTATCAACCTTTCAGAAACCTTCAGCCTTACACCCAACGCTTTATACCTCAGGCAGGCTACTGCTAAAGAAATCATGGTAGGTGCTTACGGCCAATTAAAAGCCGCTGCCAATACAGATTTTCTCTTCGGTGCCAATTACAGGTTTGAAGATGCCATTTCACCTTATGTTGGCTTCTATTACAAAAACATCGTTATCGGTGCCAGCTACGATATCAACAATTCCGATCTCGGTAAAATGGTAAACGGTGCCAACAGCTTCGAAATCTCTTTCTCGCTCATTGGCCGTAAAACCACCAAAACACCTGAAGCCGAATTTGTGTGTCCAAGGTTGTAACATCATCCGGTACCGCAATAATTTACTAATCTGATAGAACTGCCTATAATTATGAGAATAAAAAAAGTATTACTGATTGCACAGTTTGCTGTATGCACAGCCGGTGCTCTGCATGCACAGGTTACTTACGATTACCTGAAAGCGGCTGATAACTATTATGCAAAAGGTGACTATTACTCTGCTGCCCAGTATTACGAAAAATACCTTGGTGCCGGTAAAGACAAAATCAACAAAAACGAATACGACCCGTACAGCATCCAGTCTAAAACGGCAAAAGGCTCTAAAGTGGCTGTAAGCAACCGCCACCAGGCCGTCTTCAAAGCTGCCGAGGCTTACAGGTTACTGAATTACCCTGCCAAGGCCGAGCCTTTTTACAAACAGGTACTCAGCTTCGATTCTACAGGTGCAGAGTTTCCGCTGGCTAAATACTGGTATGGCAAAACCTTAAGGGCTTTAGAAAGGTACGAAGAGGCTGAAACGGCTTTTACTGAATTCCTTGCTTCTTATACCTCTGCAGACAAATACAGCGACAATGCCAAAGTGGAAGTAAAAAGCCTGGCTTTCATTCAGAAGGAACTGAAAAAGAAAGAACTGAAATTCTTTACCATCAACCCATTGTCTTCAGTAAATGGTGCAGGTGGTAATTCTGCTCCCGTGCTGCTTAACGAAAACACACTGCTGTTCACTTCTGCCAGGCCCGAAAAAGATGCAGCCAGCAAAAACTACGTAAACAAAATTTACCAGGCCGCTTATTCTGATAGCAGCGTAGGCTCTGTAACCAAAGCCGATATACCCTCTCTTGCCAATGTGCACCAGGGTGCGGTTAGCGTTACGCCCGATGGCAATACCATATTCCTTACAAGGTGGTCTATAGATAAAGATGGTAACAGGGCTTCTTCTATTTACAAAAGCACCAAAAACGGCAACGCATGGGCCGAGCCTGTAGCCTTAGATGCCAGCATCAATATTGCAGGTGCTAGTGCCCAGCAGCCTTTTGTAATGCCCGACGGCAAAACCCTGGTATTCTCCAGCAATCGCGAAGGCGGCTTTGGTGGCTTTGACCTCTGGGCCGCTACTTTAGATGCTTCCGGTAACGCCTCTAACCCCGTTAACCTTGGCCAGTCTGTCAATACCACTTTCGACGAGCAGGCCCCTTACTACCACAACCCTTCGGGTACTTTGGTATTTGCTACCAATGGCCGTGTAGGTATGGGTGGTTTTGACCTGTTTGCCAGCAAAGGCACGCTTGGTAACTGGGCAACACCCGAAAACCTGGGTTATCCGGTTAACTCCGTAAAAGACGATATCTATTTTGCCAGCAAAGGCCCTGCCCGCAATATGCTGGGCGAAGTAATCCTGAGCTCTGACAGGAACTCTGCCTGCTGCCTGGATTTATTTGTACTGCATAAAGACAAACCGCTGAAAAAAATTACCGGTACTGTTATAGCCTGCGAAAATGGCCAGCCTGTTAACAACGCGGTAGTAAAAGTGGTAGACGCCAGCAACCAAACCGTTTTCACCAAAACAACCGGTACCGACGGTGCTTACAACTTCACACTCGAAGAGTTTATACCGCTTACGGCCTATGCCTCTGCAGCAGGCTACAACGATACCACACTGGCGTTTAACAACCCCGGCAATGCAGACGATGAGTTCCTCAGCAACCCTGCCATTTGCTTAACCAAACCATTGCCTCCGCCTCCGCCCGTTGATACCATTATCGTAATGAACAATGTGTATTACGCGTTTGACAAGGCAGCCCTGAAACCAGAGTCTTACCCCGCACTGGATGAAGTGGTAGACATGCTGAACAAATACAGCAACCTGGTAATTGAAATTGGTGGCCACACCGATAACAAGGGTAGCGACAAATACAACCAAAAACTGTCTCAGGCCCGTGCCCAAAGCTGCGTAGATTACCTCATCAGCAAGGGTATTGCTAAAGAAAGGCTGGTTGCCAAAGGCTACGGCGAAAGCATGCCAATTGCCGACAACAGCACGCCTGATGGCCAGCAGAAAAACAGGAGGACTGAATTTAAAGTGCTGAAAAACTAATCATCCAACACGTTTATACAAAGACCGCCCTACGGCGGTCTTTTTCTTTTTATGTACCCAACAGCAGGAATACTATTCACCGTTCCTTGCGTCGCACACTTGTACTGCAACAACAGCCTCACCAACCCTTCCTACGGAGGGGCTACAAAACCAAGGCTTAACAATTCCTATTATTGGGGTAACGGATATAGGGTGGGGCTACTGCTAAAATGTCTTCCGAAACCTTAACAGTTGTTAGAAATTCCACGCACACTGTACGAAACAAAAAGCACACGTTCCGCAGCTCTGGTAACATCTTCCGAAATTTCAGCAACATTTTCAGAAGCTCCAGGCACATTTTCAGAAACCGCAGTAACATTTTCAGAAGCTCCAGGCACATCTTCCGAAACGGCAGTAACACAGTCAGAAGCTCCAGGCACATTTTCCGAAACTTCAGTAACACAGTAAGAAACCACAAGCACCTGTTTAGCAGCAAAAAGCACGCATTAAGCAGCTATTAGCACAGCCTACCACTACAGCAACACAACTAAAAGGCATCATTATCCATCATCTATGGTCCATTCTCCATTCTCCATTCTCCATTGTCCATCATCCATTGTCCATCATCTATGATCCATCATCCACTCTCCATTCTCCATTGTCCATTCTCCATTGTCCATCATCCATCATCCATCATCTATGGTCCATTCTCCATTGTCCATCATCCATTCTCCATTCTCCATTGTCCATCATCCATTCTCCATTCTCCATTGTCCATCATCAATTGTCCATTGTCCATTGTCCATTGTCCATCATCCATTGTCCATCATCCACTCTCCATCATCCATTCTCCATCATCCATTCTCCATTATCAATTTGTAACAGATTGCACCATTGTGTACAAGCACTAAACAGCTACCTTTGCCGCCTATTATGAAGGCGAAATCTTTAAAACAAGACAAAGTGAACATCATTACCCTGGGTTGCAGCAAAAACCTGGTGGATAGTGAAGTGCTGAGCGGTCAACTACGTGCCAACGAAATTGATGTGGTACACGAAAACACCAAACTAGACCACAACATTGTAGTGGTAAATACCTGCGGCTTTATTGATAAGGCAAAAGAAGAAAGCATCAACACCATTTTTGACCAACTGGAACTAAAACGCCGGGGAAAACTGGATAAAGTATACGTTACCGGCTGCCTCAGCGAACGTTACCGTGGAGACCTGGAAAAAGAAATACCCGAAGTAGATGCCTGGTTTGGTACGCTGGAACTGCCCCTGATACTGAAACAACTGAACGCCGATTATAAAAGTGAACTGTTGGGCGAACGCCTGTTAAGCACACCCAAACATTACGCTTACATGAAAATAAGCGAAGGTTGCAACCGCACCTGCTCGTTTTGTGCCATACCGCTAATGCGTGGCAAACACGTAAGCCGCCCTATTGAAGAACTGGTACGCGAAGCCGAAAGCCTGGTACAAAAAGGCGTAAAAGAAGTAATGCTGATTGCCCAGGAACTTACCTATTACGGGCTGGACATTTATAAAAACCGTGCCCTGCCTAAACTGCTGGAAGCTTTGGCCGGTGTAAAAGGCCTGGAATGGATCAGGCTGCACTATGCTTACCCTTCCAAATTTCCCATGGAAATACTGGATGTAATGCGTGACCACGAAAACATTTGCAACTACCTGGATATGCCCCTGCAGCATGCTGCCAACAATATGCTGAAAGCCATGCGTAGAAACATTACCCGCGAAGAAATGACCGACCTGGTGTACCAGATTCGTGATAAAGTGCCGGGCATTTGTTTGCGTACTACGTTGATTGCCGGGTTTCCTGGCGAAACGCTGGACGATGTGGAAGAACTGAAAAACTTTTTGGTGCAACACCGCTTTGACCGTGTTGGTATTTTTAGCTACAGCCACGAAGAAAACACCAGTGCCCACGACCTGGAAGACAACATACCCCAGGAAGAAAAAGAACGCCGTGCACAGGACATTATGGAAGTGCAGCAGGAAATAAGCCTGGAAAAAAACCAGGAGAAAGTGGGTAAAAAGTTTAAGGTAATGGTAGACAAAAAAGAAGCCGGCCGCTACCTGGGCCGTACCGAATTTGACAGCGTGGAAGTAGACAACGAAGTGGTGATTAAAACCGATAAGAAACTGCCCATCGGCAATTTTGTCAACGTACAAATTACCAAGGCATACGATTATGATATTGAAGGCGAAGTGGTAGCTTAATACCCGCCGTAAGCATAACCCTAAACAAACGCAGCATGCAACAAAACTACAGTCAGCTTAAAGCCATGCTGGCCATTACACGGGCCAGCCTTAAATCGGTTTTCAGAAGTCCGAGTGCGGTTGTGTTTAGTATTGGTTTCCCGCTCATATTTATACTGGTGTTTGGTTTTGTAGGCGGCGGCGGTGGCGGCGTATCTTTTACCTTAACGCTGGCCCCGGGTGCAGATACCGCTAACCCGGTGTACCCCATGCTTAAAAGCATACCCAGCCTTAAGTTTAAAGAAAAAACACCCGGGCAGGTTAAAGAAGACCTGGAAAAAGGCCGCATGACTGCCGTGCTCAACATTCAAAAAAATCCATCGGGCAACCCGGTGTACACCATTGGTTTAAAAACTTCTGAGGCGGTAAACCCGCAAAATATACAGCTGCTGCAGCTAATACTTACATCGGTGCTGGAAGGGTTTAACAACCAGGCCCATGTACAAAAAATTGCCGCCATTGGTGCCATTGAAAAAATACCCGGCCGCACCTACCGCACCATAGATTTTATATTGCCCGGCCAACTGGGCTTTTCACTGCTGAGTGCCGGTGTGTTTGGCGTGGCTTTCCTGTTTTTTAACTTACGCCAACAGTTGGTGTTAAAGCGGTTTTACGCCACACCCATACGCCGTACTTACATTGTACTGGGCGAGGCCTTAAGCCGTGTTATTTTCCAAATGCTTACGGCCATTATTATTATTGGCGTAGGCACGTTTGCGTTTCATTTTACGCTGGTAAACGGCTTTATTACGTTTGCCAATATTATGGTGCTCAGCTTTATTGCCCTGGTATTGTTTATGGGCTTTGGCTTTATTGTTAGCGGACTTGCCAAAAGCGAAAGCACCATACCGCCCTTTGCCAACCTTATTACGCTGCCCCAATTTTTACTGTCGGGCACTTTTTTTTCGGTGGATGCTTTTCCTACCTGGTTGCAGCCTTTATGCAACATTTTACCCCTTACGCATTTTAACAATGCCATGCGTAACATTGCCTTTGAAGGGGCCAGCCTGGCCGCCTGCTGGAAGGAAGTGGGCATACTGTTTATCTGGATTGTAGTGGTGTACACCATTGCCAGCAAAACCTTTAAGTGGGAGTAATCTTTTCTTTTTTTTGGTAACCAGCTTGCAGAACACAGAGCAACGTCCCTTGCGTCGCACACTTGTACTGTAGGAATACTATTGGGCAAGGAGAATGGATGATGGACAATGGACAATGGATAATGGAGCATGCCTATGTTGTTTTTTAAAAGGCAGTTATAGCTTCTCCTTACCCAGTAGCTGTTTCTCCTTACCCAGTAACTGTTTCGCCGCACCCAGTAGGAAGTTCTCCATACCCAGTAGGTCTTTCTCCGCACCCAGTAGGAAGTTCTCCGTACCCAGCAGGAAGTTCTCCGTACCCAGCAGGAAGTTCTCCGTACCCAGCAGGAAGTTCTCCGTACCCAGTAACTGTTTCTCCGCTCCCAGTAGGCCTTTCTCCGCACCCAGTAGGAAATTCTCCGTACCCAGTAGATCTTGCTCCGCTCCCAGTAGCCAATTCTCCGTACTCACCAACTGTAAAGGTGAATTGTTAAGCCTTGGTTTTATAGCCCCTCCTTAGGAGGGGTTGGGGAGGCTGTTGTTGCAGTACAAGTGTGCGACGCAACCGGTGCCTCATAGTATTCCTGCTGTTGGTTTCCAAAGCTTTATAGCGGGTTTTGATGGGCAGTGGGTATGGCGAAAAAAAATTATCCTACTTTTTTTGTAGGTTTTGGGATTTTAATGT
>JAESFG010000722.1_pt1 | contig 10545 bp, 4 predicted proteins | sample 9269371 | NCBI WGS metagenome assembly JAESFG01 (sample SAMN14506227, study PRJNA617093) | algae metagenome | isolation source: Aetokthonos hydrillicola CCALA 1050 (B3-Florida) and co-occurring... | place: USA: South Carolina | collected 2013-01-01 | reverse complement strand
AAAAACACCAAAGTGGTAGGCAAAGACGAAAATGGCAAAGACATTCTGGAGCCGGTGGTTAAACCCATTGTGGGCTGCGAGTTTTATGTGGTAAAAGACCGCTTTGCGAAATCGTTTACCAAGGGCGAAAAAGACGAACGTTACCACCAGGTACTGCTGGCCAAAAACAAAACAGGTTACCAGAACCTGGTAAAGCTTACATCCCTCGGGTACATTGAAGGCATGTACAGCAAATACCCACGCATTGACAAAAAGCTGATTGAACAATACCACGAAGGGCTGATTGCTACCACCTGCTGCATTGGTGCTTATGTGCCACAAGCCATTTTGCATGAAAGCGAGGAAGCTGCCGAGCAGGAGTTTAAATGGTGGCTGGATATGTTTGGCGAAGACTATTACATAGAAATACAACGCCACAACATACACGAGCAAATCAAGATTAATGAGACACTATTGCGTTACGCCAAAAAGTTTAACGTACCCATAATTGCTACCAACGACAGCCACTACACCGATAAGGAAGATTACAATGCCCACGATATTTTGCTGTGCATCAACACCGGTGAAAAACAATCTACCCCCGGTTTTGATGACATTGTAAACGACGATGCACAGGTAAAAAACAAACGCTTCAAGTTTCCCAACGACCAGTTTTATTTCAAGACCACCGAGGAAATGAAACAACTGTTCAACGACATACCGGAGAGCATTGACAATACCAACGCCATTGTAGACAAGGTAGAAGTGCTGAACCTGAAAAAGGACATCCTCCTCCCCGCCTTCCCTATTCCGCAGGAGTTTAAGATACACAGCGATGACAACCTGAACCAGTGGGAATACCTGAAACACATTACCTACGAAGGTGCCCGAAACCGTTACGGTGAAATAGGCGTTAATGTGCAAGAACGCATTGATTTTGAATTATTTACCATTAAAACAATGGGTTTTGCCGGTTACTTTTTAATCGTGAGCGACTTTATTAAAGCCGGCCGCGATATGGGCGTGTTTGTAGGCCCGGGCCGTGGTTCTGCGGCGGGTTCTGCCGTAGCTTATTGCATTGGCATTACCAATATAGACCCCATTAAATACAACCTGCTGTTCGAGCGTTTTTTGAACCCCGACCGTAAGAGCATGCCGGATATTGATACCGACTTTGACGATGAAGGCCGCCAGCGGGTTATTGATTATGTGGTAGACAAATATGGCAAGGCACAGGTGGCACAGATTGTAACCTTTGGTACCATGGCCGCCAAAAGCAGCATTAAAGATGTGGCCCGTGTTATGGACCTGCCCCTGCCCGAAAGCAATGCCCTGGCCAAATTGGTATCGGACAAGCCGGGTACCGAGCTGGGCAAAATCCTGCATGCACCGCTTACACCCAAAGAAGGTGAAAAAAGCCTGGAAGAAAAAGGTTACACCCCCGAAGACATAGAAAACGCCCGCCGCCTGCGTGAAATATACAATGGCCCCGAAACCGACCTGCGTACCCAGGTATTGCACGAGGCCGAACGTTTAGAGGGCAGCGTACGCAACACCGGCCTGCATGCGGCAGGCATCATCATTGCCCCGCGTGACCTTACCGACCTGATACCCGTTGCCACCGCTAAAGACTCCGCCCTTTGGGTTACCCAAATTGAAGGCAGCACCATTGAAGAGGCCGGCGTTATCAAAATGGACTTCCTGGGTTTGAAAACCCTTTCCATTCAAAAGACTGCCCTTGAACTGATTAAAAAGAACCACAACATTGATATAGACCTGGATGCCTTGCCGCTGGACGATGAAAAAACTTACCAGTTATACCAACGCGGTGAAACCAACGGTACTTTCCAGTTTGAAAGTGTGGGCATGCAGAAATACTTACGCGAATTAAAGCCCGACCAGTTTGCCGACCTGATTGCCATGAACGCCTTGTACAGGCCCGGCCCTATTGCCTACATCCCCAACTTTATTGCCCGTAAGCACGGCCGCGAAGAAATTGTGTACGACATACCTGAAATGGAGGAATACCTGGCCGAAACCTATGGCATTACCGTATACCAGGAGCAGGTGATGTTGTTAAGCCAAAGCCTGGGCGGCTTTACCAAGGGCGATGCCGACGTACTACGTAAGGCCATGGGTAAAAAGCAAAAGGCGGTGCTGGACAAGATGAAGGAAAAGTTCATCAAAGGGGCTAAGGCCAAAGGCCACCCCGAAGATAAACTGGAGAAAGTTTGGACCGACTGGGAAGCATTTGCCCAGTACGCCTTCAACAAATCGCACTCTACCTGTTATGCTTTTGTGGCTTACCAAACGGCTTACCTGAAAGCCCACTACCCTAGCGAATACATGTCTGCCGTACTCAACCATGCCGGCAGCATTGAAAAGATTACCTTTTTTATGGAAGAGTGTAAACGCATGGGCATCAAGGTATTGGGGCCAGACATCAACGAGAGTATCAAGGGCTTCTCACCCAATATGAAGGGCGAAATACGCTTTGGCCTGGGCGGCTTAAAGGGCGTTGGCGAAAACGCTATTGAAAACATCATTGAAGAACGGAAGAACGGGCAGTTTGCCGACATCTTCGACTTTATTAAACGTGTTAACCAGCGTACCGTAAACAAGAAAAGTTTGGAAAGCCTGGCTTACAGTGGTGCCTTTGACTGCTTTCCGGAACTGCATAGGGCCCAATATTTCCATATACCCGAAGGGGACCGCAGCAATGGTATTGAAAAGATCATCGGGTATGGCCAGGTACAAACACAACTGTCTACAGGTACTACCAATACCCTGTTTGGAGACCTGCCCCAGGTAATGGATGTACCGCCACCCAAAATACCTGCCTGCGAACCCTGGACATTGACCGAATTGTTAGACCGTGAGAAAGAAGTAACCGGCATGTTTATGAGCGGCCACCCGTTAGACCATTTCAAGTTTGAGCTGAAGTACTACGGCATTATGCAATTGTCTGACTTTGAAGAAATTAAACAGTCTGCTACATTGTCTGCCGCCAACCTGAACAAGCAATTGAGATTGGCAGGCCTAGTAACCGATGCCCAGCACCGTGTAACCAAAACCGGCCGCAACTTTGGCATATTGGCCATAGAAGATTTTAGCGGTAAAACAGAGCTGGCCTTGTTTGGCGACGACTATGTAAAGTTTACCAACTACCTGGACAAAGGCAAGAACATCCTTGTACATGGTTTCTTCAAAACCGGCTGGAAACGCGAGGGCGAGCCCGAGCGTTACGAGTTCAAGGTAACGGCCATCAACCTGTTAGAAACGGCCAAACAAACCCTCACTAAAAGTATTGACATCAGCATAAACCCGGCCGCCATTTCCAGGGAGTTTGTGAACTTTATTGAACGCAACGTAAAAAGCAATCCCGGTAAATGCTCCCTGCGTTTCAATGTGTTAGAGCCCATTGAAAACTTAAAGGTAAGCCTCCTCCATACGGCCGGCGGCTTTAGCATGAACGAGGAAATGGCCGATTTCCTCATCAACAACCCCGACGTAGACGTACAGGTAGGCCTCTATGGCTAAGCAATGGTCACCCGCGGTAGTTGTATGCCTTTCTTTTGGAGACCAACTGTAGGAATGCTATGGAACACCGGTTGCGTCGCACACTTATACTGCGGGAAGAAGGATGAACTGTTTGTTGTAGAAGAACCATTGTTTGTTGTTTGGTGTTTGTGGTTTGTTGTGGTGCGGGCAATGTTTTAGTTTGGTGTTTTTAGTTCGTTGTGGTGCAGGAAATGTTTGTTGTTTGTAGTTTAGTGTGATGCGGTAATCATGAATTTTAGTAAGTGATATAGGCTTAAGCCGGTTAGAAACTGCTGTTTTAACCGGTTTAAGCCTTTTTTATGCCCCAAAACCAGCTTTCTAACTGGTTGAAAATCATATAAAAGTTGGCAAGTAAAGTTCTAAAAGTGTGAAAGGTTCAACTATAACTGCGAAAGCATTTCTTGAGATGTAATACATCAAAACGCTGATGGATATGATGGTTTTGATTACCGCGAACATCTGTTTGAAAACCAGAGATGTATTTTACGTTGTGAACGCTGATGATTAAGATTGTTAAGATAGACACTGATTTGTTTGGAAGAACGATGCCTATGCTTGTAATATGGATACCTATTGATAAACACCAGTAAGTCTGGTTTGCAAAACCGGCATAAGTTGTTCGATATTACAAATGTGGAATAGCCAGAAAGTTTAGTAGCTTAACAAGACGGCTACTATTTATGGCGTTGTAAAAAGCAGCGTATAAATACGTTCTTGGGTGAACAATTGTGTTTCTATATTTGATACGATTGGGCAAGAAAAGAATTTAGCTGACCTGAAATTTTTGTTGGGAGTAATCACATCAAAGGCGACAAAATATTTTTGGAAGAAAAATAGTTCAGATGAGAAAAAAACCTTTCCAAAAATTAAGAAAGAGGCAATTCTTTCTATTCCAGTTCCTACAATAAACAAGCAGAATAAAAACTTGCATGATGAAATTGCAAAGTTGGTAAACCAACTTTTCCAACTCAATCAACAAAAAGCAGATGCAAAACTTACTTCGCAAGCCTCACAACTTCAAGGCAAGATTGACTTTTGCGAGGACAGAATAAATCAAATTGTTTACCAACTCTATGAGTTGACATCAGAGGAGATAAAAATAGTGGAAAACGGCTAAAACATTGACAGTGTTCACTTTCAAAGAACTTTGACAAAAAACTCGCTTTCTTAGCTCTATTTTTTATAACTTAGCCGACAAAATTTTCATTCGTTTTCATGCCAACCAATACAGGTAAAATACTTCAAAAAATTACATCCAAAGCTGGTTGGCAAAACGGTTTGGTTACAAGAGAACTCAATAAAAAACCTGAAAGCAGCAAGTTTGCTTTTCAATATTACATTGCAAACAACGCCTTTAATGATTCTACACTGAATCTTGATGCAATTTATTTTACCGACACTACACCGATAATTTACATCAAAGAACTCAGCAGTTATGACCACAACTTAGTTATTGAACTTCACAAGCGTTTTTGGAATGAGTGTAGAACACCGCTAACGCTTATCATTACTCCTGATGTTATCAAGGTTCTTGACAATTATGCAAAACCAGTAAACAATCCGAATGAGATTTCCCGTATTGAAAGAGAGTCATTCAAAACTACTGATGAAGACCTTGAACGATTAGCCGAAATTTTAAAGCAGTCCAAGTTGGACAGCGAAAAAGTTTTCGGTATTGAATTTAATTTAAGCACAAACCAACGGGTTGATAAAAAATTAATCAGTCAGTTAAGGGAAGCAAGAAAGCAACTGCATGACAAATACAAATTAAGTTTCAGCACCATTCATGATTTATTGGGCAGAAGTTTATTCACATTGTATTTGGAACAAAAAAATATTCTAACTAAGAAAGATATTAAAGCAGAAACAAAGGTTTCCGACAATTTTTTTGACCTCTTAAAAAATCATCCGAAAGAAACTTATACTCTTTTTACTTTCCTAAAAGAAAAATTTAATGGTGATTTGTTTCCGATAACTGCAAAAGAAGAATCAACAGTTATCAAAAATCCAAACATTCTGAATCTGATTTATGAGTGCTTTACACATGAAACAGATTTGAGAACTGGACAAAAATATTTGTTCAACTTCTTTGACTTCAAACATATTCCCATTGAACTTATCAGTGCAATTTATGAGGAGTTTATGAGTGAGGAAGATATTGAGAAGAACATTATTATTGAGAATAAGACAAAGGGCAAGAAAGAATTAGGAGCATACTACACTCCTCAAATGTTGGTGGAGTTTGTTTACAATGAAGTGCTGCCAATGCCGAGCAAGAATGATTGTAATTACAAACTGAAAATTTTAGACCCTGCCTGCGGCAGTGGAATTTTTTTAGTGGAAGGATTTAAGCGAATAATTGAAAGATGGAAATATTCTCACAAGCAAACTGAACTTACAAAAGAAACACTAAGTGAGTTATTGCTTAACAGCATTTACGGAGTAGAAATACATCCCGAAGCAATCAAGATTACTGCATTCAGTTTGTACCTCACGTTCCTTCACCACATGAACCCAAAAGAAATTTTACGAAAAGTAAAATTCAATCCATTGGTTTATTGGACTAAAAAAGAAGAAGCAGAACAAAGAGAAAATAAAAAGTTTGGTGCTAATCTGTTACAGGCAAACACATTTATTCGTGAAGGGAAAAAATTCAAAGCCAACCTTATTGAAGAAGTAAATTCTTTTTACGCCAACAAATTTGATATTGTCATTGGAAATCCACCTTGGAAAAGGAGCAATGTTGATGAAGAAATTTTAACCTGGGCTAAACAGCAGCGTTGGGATTTAGAGCGAGATGTTATCAAAGGTTTTTTAGCATATGCTCCAACTATTGCACCCGACGCAACTATTGCTTTAATCGCATCTGCAAAAGTTCTTTTCAATACAAGCGGAACAGATGATAATTTCCGACTAAGGTTTTTTGCAGAAAATAAAGCATCGGTAGTTGTAAATTTTTCAGTTGTAAGGCATGTTCTTTTTGAAAAAGCAAAACAGGCAGCAGCCCTTATCATTTACAAACCAAGGAAGCAAAACAAGATAGAAGAAACCGAAACAATACTTTATTGTGTTCCTAAAACTTCGGCAGCGATACAAAACAGAAACACAATTACGATTGATGCTTCTGAAATAAAATATTTGCCAATCCTTGAAGTTTTGAAACCAAATTCTAAAATTTTCAAGATTGCTATGTATGGTAATCTTCGTGATTTGAAATTCATAAACAGGTTGCACAAAATCAAATCCTTTGATGAGCAAAAAGCCAGTCAGGGAATGGGTTTGATAAAAGATAAAGGTGCTGTTCGTAAAGGAAACCCACAATTAGGAGAACATTATTTTATTGACACGAATGATATTTTCCCTTACTACTCTCCAAAACCAAAAGTAAAACTCAAAGAATACAAGGACTATAAACTTTTGCGAACAGATGAAAGAGATTTATTCTCGCCGCCTCTTTTACTTTTCAAAGAAGGAACTAAAGAAGGTGAACTCTGCTGTTCTTACATAGATTACAAATGTGCTTACCTCAGTGCATCAAAAGGAATAAAGTTCATCGGTAAAAGCAACGCCTTTCATAAGGCAGCAGCAGCATGTTTAAATTCTTCTTTGGCTACTTACTATTTTGTTCAAATCAGTGCCTCTATTGGAGTTGATAGGAATAGAATTCAAAGAAATGAAGCAACATCCTTTCCTGCCATACCATATATTTTAAGTAATGATTCGGTAAACACGATTGCTGAAAAAGTTGATGCAATAATTGCAATTTATAGAAGCACTTCGTTTGATGATTTGCTGATACGACAAAAAATTGACCCGATTAAAAAGGAAATTGACAGCATCATATACCATGAGCTGAAAATTACAAAAGCGGAACAGGCACTTATTGAAAATGTTTTGAATTACAGTAATGTTCTAAAAGAAAATTACAAGAAATGCGGAGCAGAGAGTTCTGTAAGCGTAAACAAAGACATTAAGCAATATGCTCAAACTTACTTAGATGTTATCAATAAGCATTTCAAAGATTCATCCATTAGGTTGACATCGGAAATTTATCCGAACACAACCCAAAAAGATGAATTGGTTTGTGTGAAATTTATTTTTGAAAAAAACCGTTCAGCAAAAAATGAAATTGAAGAATCAGAAAAAGAAATTTCAAGTGTGTTGCATGACATAAACGAAAATACTTTTAAAGAACATTCAGCCAGTATTTATTACAGGAGAATCATAAAATATGATTTGCCAAAGCAAAATACATTTTACCTGATTAAGCCAAACGAAAAACGCTTTTGGAGCAAAGCACAAGCCCTGAATGATGCCGATAATTTAATTGTTGAAATTCTAAACCAACGCAACAATTAATGGGATATATTTCAGAGCATAACAAATCAATAAACACAAATAGTTTAGACAATGACATTGTTCTAAAACTATATGGTGATGTAATAACTCATTGTGCGGAAATAATTGAACAGGGTTATCAAAATTATTTAACCGATTCTGAGAAAATATTTTCAGAAGATGAAACCACAATTACCGCAGGTATTTACGACCATATCCAAACCATAGTCGAAACCGATGATTTGCCATTCATAGTTATTCCAGAGTTTCATCAATACACAACAGCAATCAAAAAGGGAAAAGTAAATCCAAATAAGGCGAAGCGATTCGATTTACATTTTACAAACTTCAATTACAAGCCAAGAATAAAATTTGGAGTTGAAGCAAAACTTTTAGCTGAAACAAATACTTCATCAAGGAATGCAACTTTTTTAACCAATGAATATGTCGAGGATGCTGGCATGGGTAAATTTATCAAAGGAACTTATGAAGATGATGGATTCATGCTTGGTTATATTCTGAATGGCACAACAGACACTATTGTTGTAAACATAAACCTGAAAGTAACATCAACTTATTCTGTCAAAGAGCAACTAAGTAAAAGTAAAAAGCATTACATGTCAACCTATTCATTGAACGGAAAGAAAAAAGAGCTATATCATATCTTTTTAAATTTCTCCAAACGTCTAAACTGAATGGCAACGCTCAAAAAAATACATACTTGCAAGCCGATACAAGCCAACGCTGCAACCAATGCTTGCAAGAGAGTATTTTTTCTGCCACCCAAGTAACATTTTAAAAATTTCTTCCCTCGCTTCAAAAAAAATTAAAAAAACCCACTCAGCATAGTTTGCATTCGCAGCCACTCGGCGTCAGGCTGTGCCTACGCCGTTGTTTTATATAGCATTCGCTACGATTTATTCAATTAAACCATTACCACCGCATATACCAGGGCTACGCCCCTTGTTGATTTGGGTGTGACTTTATCCCCCCCAATCAGCGTAGTTTTCAATCGCGGCCACTCGGCGTAAGGCTGTGCCTACACGATTGTTTTATGTAGTATTCGCTACCACTTATTCAATTAAACAATTACCACCGCAGATGCCAAGGCGACGCCCCTTGTTGCTTTAGGTGTGACTTTATTCTACTAAGATGTCAGGCTACGCCCCTATTGTGGATAGTATACTTTATACCAGGATTTATGCGTTAGGTGCATAGGCTGGAAAAAGCTGCATTGTATTCCTACAGTACAAGTGAGTGACACAACCGGTGTTTCATAGTATTCATGCTGTTGGTTCACCGCTATTCGACATTTGCAATGTCAAATAAACTATCAGGGGCTTTGTAAAGCCCTCATTACACATATTTTACTGCCAATGATATTCCTTAAAAGCAAGCTTTTGACTATGTGGGTAGGGTTTGTGCATCTTCAATCCCGAAGGGATGATATGATTATAGCTGCGATGTAAAGCAAAGGTCATTGAACCCCGAAGGGGTGAAATAAATGTCACCCCTTCGGGGTTTTGTTTGGGCTGGTGTTTTATGGCTATAATCCTGTCATCCCTTCGGGATTTTTGTCCTCACTTCCAACCCCTTCTCCCGCGGGGAGAGGCGGGCTTTACAGCGTTCTGCATTCAGCATTCTGCCTAACTCACAGTAGTTTACAACCGCAGCCACTCGGCGTCAGGCTGTGTATTGGCCATTTTTAGGTAGCATTCGCTGCCTGCCTCATTTCTAATTGTACAAGACTTAAATACTGGCTTAGAGCCTGGAACATTCAGTCGATTTCAAAAAAATTGGGCCTAATCAATATTTACTTTTTTTATTAGCAGAACTTTGCCCTGCTAATTTTGAAAACATACAATATGGATTTCTTACGCAAACATTGGTACGACCTTGGAGCCTTTCTTGCTCTTATCACCATCGCTGGCTTATTCTGTTTTCATGCTATTTTGACCAACTATCAATTGTTGATGTGGCTAAATTTAATTTCACTATTCTTTCATCAATTGGAGGAATACAGAATCATAGGGACTTTTCCCGGCATGGTCAACAAAGCCATGTATAAAAGTGATTTACCTGACCGGTATCCTCTAAACACAAATACTTCACTTTATATAAATGTATTTATTGGTTGGGGTGCCTATACGCTTGCTGCCGTATTTGCTGAGCATGCGGTTTGGCTGGGCATTGCAACTATTTTAGTTTCTGTTGGCAATATAGTTGGGCATACGACCTTATTTAACATCAAAGGAAAAACAAAGTATAACCCTGGCCTTGCCACTTGCTGGTTGTTTTTTGCTCCATGTGTTTATTTTTTCTTTACAACCATCCATCATGAAAACCTTGTTACAATCTCGGATTATCTAATTGGAGTTACTCTTGGTATTGTGTTAAACGTTGTTGGAATTGTAAAGCTAATTGATTGGATGGCTGATAAAAATACCAAATACATTTTTGAGCAACGTAACCTGCTTCCACAAGACAGAAACAAATAAGGTAGCCCCTGCCCTTCCATCAACGCTATTCAACATTTTCAATGTAGAATAAACTATCAGCGGCTTTGTAAGCCCTAATTCCATATATTTTACTGCCAATGATATCCAGGGCTACGCCCCTATTGTGGATAGTATACTTTATACCAGGATTTTATGCGTTAGGTGCATA
>JAESFG010000721.1_pt1 | contig 10550 bp, 8 predicted proteins | sample 9269371 | NCBI WGS metagenome assembly JAESFG01 (sample SAMN14506227, study PRJNA617093) | algae metagenome | isolation source: Aetokthonos hydrillicola CCALA 1050 (B3-Florida) and co-occurring... | place: USA: South Carolina | collected 2013-01-01 | reverse complement strand
TTCCCAGATGCCCTCAAGCGGCCAATCGACGGATTCGGTCACGATGCGCTTGGTCATCGCGAGCGAAAGCGGGGCGTTGGCGGCGATCTGCTCTGCCAGCTTGATGGCCTCCGCCAGCGCCGCGCCGGTCGGGACGAGACGGTTGACGAGGCCCCAGCGGTGCGCGACTTCGGCGGGCATGCGGTCACCGGTGAGCGCGTATTCGAGCGCGATGCCAGCCGGAATGCGCCGGGGCAGCCGCACGAGGCCGCCCGAACCAGCAACAAGGCCGCGGCACACCTCCGGCAAACCGAAAGCAGCCCCCTCACCCGCGACGATGAGATCGCAGGCCAGCGCCAGTTCGCACCCGCCCGCGAGTGCAAATCCCTCGACCGCAGCGATCAGGGGCTTGACCGGCGAGCGTTCGGTCAAGCCGCCGAAGCCGCGCCCTTCAAGCTCCGGACGTTCGCCCGTGACGAAAGCCTTGAGGTCCATCCCGGAGCAAAAGCTGCCTCCGGCACCGGTGAGAACGCCGACGCGCAGGTCGCTATCCCCATCCAGCCGGTCGAGCGCGGCGGCGATACCAAGCGAGACTTCGCGGTTCACCGCATTGCGCTGCGCAGGGCGGTTTATCGTGATGACCAGCACGCTGGCGCGCGCCTCGACCAGGACGGCATCGGTCATGGTGCCACGGCCTCAGCCCCAGCCGCCGCGCCGACCAGCGGGGTGCACACATAGTCGGCCAAGTTCGCCGTCTCGGTCATCTCCCACACCTCGATGATGCGGAAGGGATTGTTGACAACGATGCGGCCCTTGGAGTTCTGGCAGTAGTTCTCGACGCCGGGATAGGTCCAGATCATCCGCGCGTGGCGGCTATCGACATCGGCGTTGTAGGCATCATGGACATCGCGGCGCACATCGACCGTGGCGATGCCTTTCGCGAACATCTGGCCGAGCAGGGACATGACATAGTGCATCTGCCGCTCGAGCACGGTGATCAGGCTGCCGCCGTGGCCGAACTGGGTATTGGGGCCATAGAGGCAGAACAGGTTGGGATAACCCGGTACCACCGTGCCGAGGTAGGCCCGGGCATCGTCGCCGTCCCAGTCTTCATGGATATCGCGTCCACCGATGCCCTTGATGCGCATCGGGGCAAGCAGGTTGACCACGTCGAAGCCGGTCGCCCAGATGATCGCATCGGCGGGATGCTCCACCCCGTCGCCGGTGACGACGCTGTGCGGGCGCACTTCACTGACTCCCGCCGTGACGAGCTCGACATGATCGCGCGCAAGGGCACGGAACCAGCCGTTATCAAGCAGCATGCGCTTCCCGAAAGGCGGATAGTCCGGCAGCACGCGGGGGAGCAGATCCTGACGCTCACCGAGCTGCGCGCGCGCATAGCTGCTGAGGTGGCGCCGATGGCCTTCGTTGATCGCGTTGATTGAACGCCCCTCGCCCTCCCACGCCGGATCCTGCTGGAGCGCATCGTAGAGCTTGTCGTTGAACGCCCAACTGAGGCGCAGGCGATACCACAGGCGGTAGAGCGTGACGTTCTGCAGCAGGTCCTGCAGCGGCGCGGGGATCGGCTGGTGGAACTTCGGGAACGGCGCCACCCATTGCGGGGTGCGCTGCACGATCGTGAGCGCGGCAACGTCATCAACGATGGCAGGCGCGACCTGCATCGCGCTCGCACCATTGCCGACAAGGACGACCCGGCGGCCAGCAAGATCAATCCCCTCGTCCGGATAGCAGGCGGTATGGACGCTCGGCCCCGCGAACGTGGCGAGGCCCGGCACATCGGGAATGCGCGGCTTGTTGAACGCGCCGACGCCGCTGATGACGATGTTCGCGCTGAGCGTTTCCGTGCGGCCATCGGGCCCACGTACATCGGCGTGCCACAGCGCAGCGGCCTCGTCGAAGCGCGCCTCGATCACTTCGCAGCCGAAGCGGATGTGGCCGCGGATGTCGTGCTCGTCCGCCACCTGTTCGAGGTAGGCGTGGATCTCGCGGCTGCCGGCGAAATAGCGGGACCAGGGATAGGGGGCGAAGCTGAACGAGTAGAGATGGCTCGGCACATCGCAGGCCGCGCCCGGATAGCGGTTCTCGAACCACACACCGCCAAGGCTCTCGCGCCGCTCGACGATGGTATAGGCAATGCCCGCCGCGCGAAACGCGATGGCAGCGCATAGGCCCGAAATGCCCGCGCCAATGATCAGCGCCGAAAAGCCCGGCGGTGGCGGGACGCTGAGATCGGGTCCGGGTGCGAGACCCAGTTCATGCCGGATCATCGAGGCATATTCGGCCGGGATCCGCTCGCCGAGCGTGACGCTCATCATTTCCAGCAGCAGCGCGTCATCGGGATTGGGCAGCGCGGGTTCCTTGCCGGCGAACCACGCGGCGAAAGCCTTGACCGCCGCCTCGCGAACTTCCTGCTGGACCGCCTCCGGCAGGCCGCCATCGTCGTTGTCCTCCAGCCCACGCGTGCGGGTGGGAACAAAGGGCGGCTCGATCCAACGCCGGTCCCCGGTGAGCTGGACGAGCACGCAGGCCAGCGTCGGCACGTTCGCCGCGGCAACCGCAGCGACGAGCGCGGCATGGTCCGGGGTGTAGGTGGAAGTCTGGCTCACGATTGCGTCTCGATCAGGGGTTGGCGGCAAAGGCTCCCGGTTCGGCGACCAGCTGGGCCGGCGCCGTCGGGGAACTCCCGGTTATACGACCCGTTCGGGCTTCAGTTGGCGCTAGGCAGGGCAGCAAGGATGTCGGGCGCGATGTCCTTGGTCCCCTGTTCGTCGATATGTCGCTGGATCCGTGCCTGGATCGCAGCACCGATCTGGCCGGCGAGCTCGGGCCGCGCGGCGCGGCATTCCGCTTCCGAAACCATCCGGTTGTCGATCATCGCATCGACCTTGGGCATCACGTAGCGGGCAATCATCTCGTAAGAGCGCTTCGTCGCGGTCCAGTCCGCCCAGTTGTGGGCAAACAGCACCAGTGTGCCGAAGCCACCCGACTGCTTGTTGAGCCGCTCGATCTGCGCGACGGCGTCATCGGGCGTGCCGATGACAGCCATGTTGTTGCTGAGGATCGCATCGACGACGTCGCCGCCGCCCGGCACGATCGGCAGTGCCGCGACGTTGAGCAGGTAGTCCGCCCAGCCCTCGATGCCGAACTTCACTTCCTCACGCGCCTGTTCGCGCGTCGGAGCGATGTGCATCGGGGCGACAAGGCGCCAGTTCTTGCGGTCGACGGTCTTGCCGCTCGCCGCCGCGATCTGTTCGGCAATGTTCCAGTTGGCCGAAAGCGCATCGAAGGCGCCGCCCGAAGTCGCTCCGAACGAGAGCATGCCGATCCCGTTGCGCCCTGCTGCGCGCGAACCGGTGGGCGAGACGGTGCTGGCGCAGATCATCTCGATCGAGGGGCGGGTATAGGGCGTCATGTGAATGCGCGCGTTGTCGAGCGTGAACCAGTCGGTCTTGGCCGACACCGTCTCGCCGCGCAGCAGCGGGACCAGCACGTCGATTGCCTCGTCCATCATGTCGCGCTGCCTGGCGACTTCGATGCCCATCATCTTGGCATCGGATGCCAGCGAGCCAGGCCCCATGCCGAGCATGACGCGGCCACGGGTCATGTGATCAAGCTGGCTGTAGCGCTCGGCGATCATCAGCGGGTGGTGATAGGGGACCGAAGTTACCGCCGAGCCGAGCATGATGCGCTTGGTGCGCTGTGCTGCGGCTGCGATCATCAGTTCGGGGCTGGCAATCAGCTCCCAGCCGGCGGAGTGGTGCTCGCCGTACCAGATCTCGTCGTAGCCAAGGTTGTCGAGATGCTCGGCCAGCTCGAGATCACGCTGAAGGCACAGCGTCGGATTCTCGTTCATCGGGTGGTGCGGGCCGCAGAAGGCGCCGAAGCGAAGCTTGCCTGCCATCTTTACTCTCCTTGATTATTGTCTGTTCAGTTGCATTGCATCACCCGACGACGGCCTGGAGGTTCACATCCATCAGCGCGGGCGCGGTTTCGGTGAACGAGGGCCGGATCTCGAGCGCCGCGATCCGTGCGGTGAGCGCGGGATAGGCGCCGCGCCAGGCGAGAACCGGGACTTCGGGGCTGAGCCCGGAGGCCATCGCGAATTCGACACCCAGCAGCGTTGTCGCCACCGCAATATCACCGAGATCGAGCGGAGCAGACTGCCGCTCCGCCGCGGCATAGATCGCCTCCAGCGCGGCGAGCCCGCCCTTGATCTTGCGGGTCTGTCGATCGATCCATGGGCCGCTGGGTTGCGGGCGGGTGAGCTCGAAGATCAGCGACTGGGCCACTTCCATCAGGCGCTCGCCGAGGAGCCGACGGCGGCCTGTCTCCAGCCGCTCGTCCACACCTTCGGGGAGGAGCGCGGGAGCGGGATATTTCGCCTCCAGCCAATCAAGGATGTAAGCCGAATCGTAGATATTCTCGCCCGCTTCGGTGATCAGGATCGGCAGTTGCTCGAGCGGGCTGTATTGCGGTGTGCAGGTGCCCTCACCCCATGGCACATCGTACTGGACAGCATAGGCCAGCCCCTTTTCCCTGAGCGCGATGGCAACCTTGCGGCCGAACGGGCTGGGGCGGGCATTGATGAGGGTGAAGGCCATCGTCAATCCATCCTTGGAAACGCCGGGATCCGCGCTGGATCCCGGCCTGTCCTTGTCGATCAGAACTTGTAGCGCAGCTCCGCCATGAAGGTGCGCGGCGCACCCGGCACGACGGTGTTGAACTGGAACAGCTCGCCCGTGGCGATGCCGCCCACGTAGTAAGTCCGGTTGAAGGCGTTCTTGAGGTTCGCCGCCAGCGACCAGCCGGCCTTGGTGTCCTCAATGCCGAGGCGGAAGTTCACCAAGGCATAGCCCTTAATGTTTGCGCCGGGGCTGCGATTTCCGGTCGATGCGAACCAGAACAGCGATTGCGCATAAACGTCTGACCGCAAGCTCAGATCGATCGTATCGCGGACGGGGACAGTGATTTCACCGAAGGCCGAGCCCGACCACTCCGGCGTATCGGGATACGTGCCGAAGGGAACCGGGGTGCCGCCGCCAATCGAGACCAGATTGTCGGTGAAGCGGGCATTGGTGTAGTTCAGCGAGCCGCCAAGGTTCAGCCAAGATGCGGGGCGGATCGAACCATCGAATTCAAAGCCGGTGATCTTCGAGAACGGCACGTTGACGGTGACCGCCGCCGGTGTCGAACCCAGCAGCGTGTAGGCAACCCGCTGCCCCTCCTTGATCCAGTTCTGATACCCGGCCAGATTGAACTGGACCGGAACGCCGCTCACCTGGCCGCGATACTTGATGCCGATTTCGGCGTCGGTCAGGGTTTCCAGACCATACTCGTTGCCGCCCGTGGAACCGAGGCCGGGCCGCGGATTCTGGATGCCGTTGTAGCCGCCGTTCTTGTAGCTGCGGCGTGAGGCCAGATAGACCAGCAGGCGGGGATTGACCTGGTATTGCAGACCCAGCGTCCAGCTGAGATTGCCGTAGGACTTGCGCTGATTGAAGTCGAACGTCGCCCGCACCGCGGGCGGTTCGTTATAGGCGGTATCTGCAGGAAGCGTATCGAATTTGATCTTCTCGTGCGTGTAGCGCGCGCCGATCGTGATGCCGAGGCCTTCGAGGCCCGTTGCCTCGCTGAGGTCATAGGTCCCCTGCGCATAGCCGGCGATCATGTCGCGCGTCGTCAGCTTGTTGTAGTTCGTGCGCGAGGTCAGCGGCGGGAACTGCAGCAGCAGGCTGGTGGTCACGTTCTCGTTGGTCTCATGCGACCAGAAGCCGCCGACCACATAGTCGAGATTGCCGCCGAACGCCTTGCCGACGAGCTGGAGCTCTTCGGAGTACTGCCGGGTGTCATCGTTCTTGCCGCCATCGCCATTGTCATCGATGCCGAAGGGCGTGCCGTCGATATCCCCGCGGATGCCGTTCTGGAGATAGGTATAGCCGAAGATGTTGCGGATCTTGGTGTTCGGCCCGACCTCGAACGAGGTGATGTTCGAGACGATGATGTTTCGGCCGCGATATTCTGCCGGACCATCGGATTCGATCTGGTAGGGGCCGCGCGCCTTCTGGGTCGCCAGATAGGAAGCGATACCACCGGGGTCGAGCTTCGGATTAGCCGCAGCGAAGGCAGCGGCGCAGTTGTTGGTGGTGTCGTTGCAACCAGCAGCACCGCCGGTGAACGCGTTGATCAGGAAGTTGTACTGCGCCTGATTGCCGAAATTGGTCAGGGCGATCAGCGGAACGAGCCCTGTCGGCTCGAGACTGTCGATCAGGCCGCTGAGGCTGTTGCCGCCCGAATGCAGGTAGTCGACCACCAGCTCGTTCTTGATGGTATCCGAGACCTTGAAGGTCAGGCTGCCGCGCAGACCGTAGCGATCGACATCGCCGGCGCGGGTGTTGTTGAACAGGTTGCGCTGGTAGCCATCACGCTTTTCGTAGAAGCCTGCCACGCGCGCCATCGCCCGGTCACCCGCGAGCGGCACGTTGAGCGCGCCTTCCAGCTGGTAGGCCTTGTAGTTGCCGACCCGGCCGCTGAAGTAACCGCCGAAGTCCTCGTTCGGCTTGACCGAGGTGAACAGGACTGCGCCGCCCGTGGAGTTGCGACCGAACAGCGTACCTTGCGGCCCCTTCAGCACTTGGACCGATTGCAGGTCATAGAACGCAGTCGAACCGCCACCGACGCCGTCGAGCTGCACTTCGTTGAAATAGGGCAGCACGCCCGGACGCGTGTCGGAGAAGGCATCGAGCGACTGGCCGCGCAGCGCATAGTTGAGCTGGTTAGAGTTGTAGCCGGCGCGGATGATCAGGCCAGGGCTGGCCGCCTGCAGATCGGCTTCCGTGACAATGGCCCGCTTGGCGAGGGCATCGCCACTGACGACAGAAATCGCCACCGGTGTGCGCTCGAGCGCTTCGGCGCGGCGCTGGGCAGTAACGATGATCTCGCCGACGGGACTGGCGAGCGCTGCCTCGGCTGCGGCCTCGGCAGCCGCAGGCGCGGCCTGCGCCAGGGCCGCGCCTGCATCGAACATGGCAAGCGCGCTGGCGACGGTAGCAAGCATAGTGAACTTACGAGACATCCTACTCTCCCCCCAAGGGCGTCTCACGCAGGCGCAACGAGCCATTCCGCGGCCCGCGGTCATCCAGCATGAGACGATGTGCAAACTGAGAACTGCTTGTTTCTGCTGCCTGCCGCAGGCGGCCACTTGCGGCCCCGTGCTCTTCCCGATGCGGCGTCGGATTATGGGATATCGCCAACCCCTCTAACCGTCAACATATGAGTTGATAATCTAGTGAACTTTTTTCACTCGCACGCCTGGCGATGGTAATGACGACTTTTTATCGTTTAAAAATAATACTATAATTGAGTATCGACTCCAGAGACACGACATAGCCTGCCCCCGCCTTGGACATTTCGACGCTATCCAGTCAACATCTGATGATAGAAATCAGTACGGCGATTCGAGTCCTGCGAGGATCATCTCGGCGTAGGTCTTGCCGATTTCCTCCGCGCTCACTTCGCTCGGGCCAGGACGGAACCAGCGATGTGTCCAGCCGATGATGCCGAAAATGCCATAGGCAACAACGCGCGCGGAGCCGACATTGCGGAAGCTCTTGTCGGCGTAGCCCTCCTCGATAATCGAAATCACCGCATCGGTGGTTTGTCGGTTGAGCTCCCGCATTTCCCGCGACCAGGCCGCACGCGAATCATCGACGTGGCTCAGATTTTCGCGGATGTAGATGTAAAAGAGCGGGTAGTGCTCGCCGTAGGACGACATCAGCGCGCAGATCAATTCGCGCAACTTACGCCTCGGACTCATCGCGCTTCCGCAGATTTTATGCGTTAATTCAACATTCCTCTCGACAACCGTGCGAACCACTTCGTCGAACAATGCCTCCTTGGACTGCACATAATAATAGAGCGAGGCCCGATCGATACCAAGCTCGTCCGCCACGTCCTTGAGCGTCGCGCGCTGCAGGCCGACCCGGTTGAACACCCGCACCGCCGCTGCCGCGATTTCGAGCCTGCGCGCCTTGTAAGCCTCGCTCGACTCAACGCCCGCTGCCACACGGCGCTTGCCGATGGCACTGACTTTCCTGCCTGCGGCCTTTTCAACCAAAACAATCCCCCTCGGTCAGTTCCGGACAATGCTGCCTGATCAGCCCCGGGTTATCAACACTCATGTTGACATCCCGCACCTCTCAATCATAGTCAACACTGGTGTAGAAAACGCATCGGGTCCTTCTCGCCAGGCGGCGACAGGCACGCCGGTCGATCGGGAGAAGACCGCAATGGCACGGCTGAACGGAAAGATCGCAATCATCACGGGCGCCTCTCAGGGCATGGGGACGGCGCATGCACGAGCCTTTGTTGCAGAAGGCGCCAAGGTCGTGCTCACCGACCTCAATGCTGAGGCCGGTGAGGCGCTCGCGGCAGAACTGGGCGAGGCCGCGATCTTCGTGAAGCATGACGTTGCCGATGCCGCAGGCTGGGCCCGCGTTGTCGCCGCCGGAGAGGCGCGCTTTGGCCCCATCAACGTGCTGGTCAACAACGCCGGGATCATCGGCCCCGTTGCGAAGACCGCCGATCTTGCCGAAACCGACTACCTCAAGGTCTGCAGTGTCAACCAGCTCGGCGTGTTCCTCGGAATGCAGGCAGTGCTGCCTGCGATGGTCGCGCAGGGCGGCGGATCGATCGTCAACATTTCCTCGATTTCGGGCATGGTCGCGATCGTCGGGACACCGAACCTTGCCTACGCTGGCAGCAAGTTCGCGGTGCGCGGCATGACCAAGCAGGTCGCGCTTGAATATGGTGCGCTGGGCATCCGCGCCAACTCTGTCCACCCCGGCTATGTGAAGACGCCGATGATGGTCGCCGCCACCGATGAAGACGGCGGCGGCGCAGCTGCCGTGATCCCGCTCGGTCGGTTTGCCGAATCCGACGAGATTTCGCCGCTGGTGGTATTCCTCGCGTCGGACGAATCCAGCTTCATCACAGGCATGGAGCATGTCATCGATGGCGGGATGACCGCCTGCTGAGTTATACTTCTCTGCGTGCCTTCAGGAACACGACGACCTGCGCCAGATCCCCGCGCCTCTGTTCAAGCCATTGTCAGAACCGATGCCAGATGCGGGGCAAACCGAGCCAGCAATCCGCGTGATGGCGTCGGATCGAGGGCGTCGACGGGGTATGGAACGCCGGCGATGGTCGCGCGCAGATATCGAGCGGGTAGATGGGAAAGGTCACGGTCCGTGGCACGCGGTCCTGACGCGCCTTATCGAACTCCATGAAGCGGTAGCCGGCCCCGTAGACGTGCATCTACGCGAGGTAGACTTCGTGGTCGGACATGCCTTCCGAGACATTCCACCAGGTCATCCAGCACATGACGAACAGCGAGATGATCAGCGGGCCCTTGAGGCCCGCTGCGAACATGAAGCCAAAGTGCTCGATGAGCTGGCTGCCGCGGGTGAAATTGCCGAGGTCACACTTCATAGCTGCCTCCCTCGTCGGAGGTTTCAGCGACACCGGCGGCGCGGCAGCGGGCAGCGAAAGCGGTGTGTACCCGCTCGCGCAAGGCATGATCGCTGTGGCCCGCGAGGAGGGCATCAACCCCGACCATGGCGAAGAGCGACTGGCGGTAGAGCCGGAGCATGACGCTGCGATCACTGGCGACCGAGAGGTCGTTATCGCAGGCCCGGACGATGACTGTGCGCAGCCATTCGCTGAGCGCGAGCCCATTGGCAGAAGCTGCTGCGCGGGCACGTGTAGCAAGCTCGTCAGAGACGTAAGCTTGGAGACATTTGGGACGTGACATTCGACAGATTTCTTCAGGTGAAGGAGCCTGGTCACTCTGCGAAAGTGTTGGGCAGATTACGTTGGCATCTGGAACATGTCGGGAACATTGAAGGCAAGGAACCCCGCCATCTTTGCCTCCCCGCACGGTAGACTGACGTGCTAAGCGGCCCTGTAGGTCAAAGTGACGGGAAAGCACCAAGGTTCTCGAAATCACAGATTTTCGCATCTATTTCTGATACTTCCCACCTGCGACAAGTCGCGTACGGTGTGCCTACTTCACCCTCTTCAAACAGCATGGTCCGGGGTCCATATGCCCACTATCAACCAGAGCATGAGAAATCTGACCGGTGGAGCCGTTGGCTGCCCTCAGGCGCAGGGCCGAACCTTCCCATTTGGAGGCCTCAGGTCCTTCAGAAACGGCAGCGCGGGGGTTCGATGCCCCCGCGCTGCCGATTGCCAACCAGGCACAAAGAAGGCCCCGACAGATCGCTCTGCCGGGGCCTTGTTCGGGAGGGAAGTGCCCCTCAGTCTTCGTCGATGTCGGGCGCGCTTTCGCCGGAAGAGCCGCGGCCCTTGGTCAGGAAGTCGACCTTGTCAGCGATGATCTCGCAGCCGTAGCGCTTGGTGCCGTCCCGGTCTTCCCACTGGGTGTAGTGGATGCGGCCCTCGACCGTGACCAGCTGGCCCTTGCTGCAGAACTTCGCGACGTTGGCGCCGAGGCCATTGAAGCAGGTGATCCGGTGGAACTCACTGTCCTTGGC
>JAESFG010000720.1_pt1 | contig 10622 bp, 11 predicted proteins | sample 9269371 | NCBI WGS metagenome assembly JAESFG01 (sample SAMN14506227, study PRJNA617093) | algae metagenome | isolation source: Aetokthonos hydrillicola CCALA 1050 (B3-Florida) and co-occurring... | place: USA: South Carolina | collected 2013-01-01 | reverse complement strand
CCATGGCGTCGGTCTCGCATTTCTTCATGAAGCTGGTCATGGCGGCGCCGGCCAGCTTCTTGTCGGCTGCCTGCTGCTTGCAGGAGCCCTCGGCGTTCGCGGCCACGACTGTCGCGAGCAGCGCGGCGGTGACAAGCACGATCCTCATCGACTTCCTCCCCTGACGAGACCCGGGCGTTGCCCGCCCTGGCCACCCGGATCGTCACCGAAATGACGCATCCCATTCAAGCGGAATTGCGCAACCGTCTGTATCAGGAGGCTCCGGTGCAAGCCTGTCGGGATGGAGTGCCCCGCCGGAGCATCCGGCGGGGACGAACGCTGTGACGGCCTCGCGCGACGGGCGTTCAGGCCGCCTTGCTGGACATGCCGTTCTTGATGGCGCCGACGATCGCGGTGATGACCGCGCCGGCCACGCCGCCGCCGACTGCGTTGCCGAGGATGCTGCCGATGTCGAGGCCGCCGCCGGCAGCACCGGCGAGCATCGGAATCAGCGACTGCAGGATCTGTCCGCCGACGCCGCCGCCGATGGCGCCGCCGATGGTATTGCCAATGGGTCCGAGGTCGAAACTGGGGGATGCCTTGCCTGCCGCATTCCCCCCGATGATGCCCGCGATGATCTGGATGATGAGGTTCACCAGCATTGAGCCCTCCTGGGGTCTTCGAACGTCCAAGCCTAACGACGGCTCATCATGCCTGCTGCCGGGGCTCCCGCCCAGCTCATGGTTAAGATTTGGTTAATTTTATTGACTCAATGGCCTGTCCGGCTTGGCGATGCTCGGTCCCCTTCCGGCAGCGCGCGCCCCCCCCCGGCGCGGCTTGCAGATCGAGCGCAAGGGCGGCCGTGCCCCGATGCCCGCGCAGGTCAGGACACTGCTCGAGGCCGCCGGTGGCGGCGACCGGCCAGCCGATCACCCTCTTCGCTGCGTGCGGGCCGGTGCACGGCCGGGCCTGGCCGCGGGCGGCGAAAGCCTACCCCGCGCCGGACCTCACGACCGCCATCCGCGCCTTCAGCCTGAGGAAGGGTGCCTCCAGCCAGCGATAGGACAAGGCCGCCACGCCGATCGCCAGCGGCAGGCCCAGCGCGATCTTCAGCGCGATGGTGAGGAAGTCGGCCGATCCCGCACCGAAGGCCGCGAGACACGCGTGTTCGATGAACATGAGGACGAGCGCGTGGAAGACGTAGAGGCCGAAGGAGATGCGTCCGAGCCGGACCAGCGGGGGCCAGGCGCCGGCGCGCCAGCCGAGAGCCGCAAGCAGCAGCCCGCCGCAGCCCAGAGCGACGCCCAGATGGCCCAACAGCATCGCGGGGCCGGACAACGCCGGTCCGTGATCCTTGATGCGGAAGACCAGCGTGGCGACCAGCCAGAGCAAGGCGGCCGCGAGAGCGATCAGAAGCCGGGTGCCCCCGCCCCAGGTGGGCGCCGCTCCCTGGAGCCGCAGGGAAACGAGCGCCCCCGCCGCGAACATGCCGGACTGCACGAGCGTGTCGGTCCAGATGGCAATGTCCGCGTCAGCACCGGCGGCGCCGAGCGCATGGGCCCGGATCAGCGAGAGCGCCATCAGCCCGAGGCACGCCGGGGCCAGCCATCGGCCGCGCATCCCGAGCACCGCGAAGGGCCAGACGAGGTAGAACTGCTCCTCGATCGAGAGGCTCCAGAGCAGGGTCATGGGGTTGTAGGGCCATTTCTCCAGCCCGCCCACATGGAAATTGGCGGTGAAGGTGACGTAGGAGGCGAGCATCGGCCCGTCCCCGTACCAGCCATTCCAGTGCCGATACGACGCCCAGAGCGCCACGACAACACCGACCAGCACTCCCACCGCGTAGAGCGGCCAGATGCGCAGGATTCGGCGAACATAGAAGCTGCGCACGTCGATGCCGCCGGTGGCTGCCAGCTCGCGCGTGAGGAGTTCAGTGATGAGGAAGCCGCTCAGGGCGAAGAACAGCGGCAGTCCGCAGCCCCAGGAATTCACCACCGAGGCCCAGACGACGGCGAGTTCGGGCCCGAGGGCGCCGGCGTAGCTCACCGGATCGCGGGGGAAGGCATGATGCAGAAAGACGAGCAGGAATGCCAGAAAGCGGAGCGCATCGAGTTCCGGCCTGTAATAGCGAAGGGCGGCGGCGGGACGCTCCTGCACGGCGACGGACGGCATGGCGGAAGGAGAGGTCGTCTGTGCGCGAAAGAAGGCGGGCATGTCCCATGAGAGCATGCCAGGGTTAAGGCTCCGCCCCGCTAGGGCTGCGCGACGCCGAGGATCATCCATCCTGTTCCTCTGTGCCGCCCCTTCGCCGCGCCCGATCTCTCGCGCATAGTCCTACCCGCTGATCGCTGGCGAGCGCGATCCGCCCCCCGATCCCGTCGCCGCTTCGGATGAGCCATCCCGACGAGTCCATTCCTGGCGTGCTGCCCGCCGTTCTGCGCTAGACTTCATGCGGCCCATCGTCCCCGGGCCGCCGGCGGGAGATCTCAGCCGTGTCTCACTTCACGCTCCATCACGTCTCGCTCTACGTCCGCGACGTCCATGCCAGCGCCGCCTTCTACATGGCGGCGCTCGGACTCGAGGAAATCCCGAACCGCGTCGGCCGCGCCGACATCCGCTGGTTCATGCTGGACGATCTGCGCACGCTGCACCTGATCGGGACCGACCCGGAGGCGGAGAGGGCGCGGCCGATGTCGACGCATTTCGCGGTGGCCACGATCCACTTCGACGAGGCGCTGCGCCGGCTCGACGGGGCGGGTGTGACCTGGATGAACCTCGCGCGCCAGCCACGGCAGGTGCACGTCCGCGGCGACGGCAAGCGGCAGATCTACTTCCAGGACGTGGACGGCCACTGGGTCGAGATCAACGATGCCTCCGACGAGCCGTGACGCGCCTCAGGGCGCGGCCACCGGCGAAGGCGGGTGGTCCGGCCCGCGGTGCAGGAAGGTCAGCGACAGGTAGGCGCCGATCCACGATCCCGCCGCGGCGAAGAGCACATAAGCCCAGTTCTCCGTGTAGGTGATCACGGCGAAGGAGGAGAGCATGTACCAGACGCTGCTCCAGCTGGATGCGGCGATCCGCTTTCGCGCCACCACGGAGGACGTAAACATCACATAGCAGGCGTCGGTCGCGGCGGTCGCGACGAAGACGCCAAGCGCGATGAGCGGATCGATGTCGGGGAGCTGCACCTGTTTCTCCTGACGCGGTTGTTGCCGCCTCAGGTTGCGTGCGCGATGCTGAAGGATCAACCGCTGCGGTCAAGACGACACCCTGAGGTTCCCGGCGGCCCGCAGGACCGAGAAGGGGAATGATCGCCCTCCGGCGGGATCCTGCCTCTGGATCCCCTTCCCCTCCGCCGTTTCGCGGCTCCGGCCGGGGATGACAGGTGACGCACCGTCACCCCACATCCGCATCGCCAGGCGTCGGCGGCGCGATCGGGGTGAACAATGTCCGGTCGGGCTTCAGGTCGACCAGCGGCGTGCCGTCGAGGCAGTCCAGGCCGCGCAAATGGAGCACAGGGCCTTCCACGCGCAGCAGCGTCGCGATGGACGTGCCGATCGGGTTCGGGCGCACGGGCGAGCGCAAGGCGAATGTGCCACGCACCGTGCCGTTGCCGCGCGGGCTCTGCAGCACGAGGTCGCGGCGGGAGCGGTGCAGCCAGTAGAGCACCTCCAGCCGCTCATAGGCCTCGATGTCGGCCAGCGCCTCGACCCAGGGCTCGAACACCTCGATGCGGCAGGCGGGACCGTCCATCCTCCCCTGCCGTGGGCATTCCATGCGCGACGTCCAGGGCGTGCGGATGACGCCGATATAGACGAGCCCGGCATCCACGGGCGCCGGCGCCTCGACGGCGCGCTCGGCGCGGCGGATCTCGTCCTCGCGAACCACGTTCAGGCCACGGCCACGATGACGTCCGAGGCCTTGATCACCGCGGTCGCCGCCTGGCCCTTCCTCAGCCCGAGCTCGTCCACCGCCTCGTTGGTGATGGAAGCCGTGACGACGGCGCCGCCGATGTCGATCTTCACATGCGACGTCGTCGCCCCCTTCACGACATCGACGACGGTGCCCTTGAGCTGGTTGCGGGCGCTGATCTTCATGACGGGTCCTCGCAGCTGTTGAAACGAAGGTCCGGGCGTTATATAGCCGAAGTACCGTTGTATAGCCCTGCTATATGGAGAGGGGAAGCGTCCGATGTCGGTCCAGGCCGCGCTGTCGCTCGTCGCCGGGAACCTGCCGCCGGTCGGCCGCGACCGCATCCGCCTGCTCGAGACCATCGCGCGGGAAGGCAGCATCAGCGCCGGTGCCCGCGCCTTCGGACTGACCTACAAGGCTGCGTGGGATGCAATGGAGGCGATGTCCGCGCTGTTCGGCGCGCCCATGCTGCGCCGCCGGACGGGCGGGAAGGCGGGCGGTGGCTCGGAGGTCACCGAGGCGGGTCTTGCCGTGATCGCGGCCTTCCATCGCATCGAGGCCGAACTCGTGCGCGCGGTGCGCTCCATCGAAGGCGCGGACGGGGGCGGCGCCGGCCTCGTGCTGGACACCGCGCCACGCTTCCTGATGCGCACCAGTGCCCGCAACGTGCTGCGTGGAACGGTCGTCGCGGTGTCGCCACGGGCCATTCGCGTCGAGGTCACGGTGGCGACGGCTCCCGGCGAGACGATCAGCGCGGTGGTCACGCGCGACAGCGTCGACTCCCTCGGGCTGTGTCCGGGGCGGCCCGTCGCGGCGCTGGTGAAGTCCTTCTTCGTCTCGGTGCGGCCGCAGGCGCGCCCTGAGGCGGCGCTGAATGCGCTCAACGCGACCGTCCGGTCCGTGGAGGCCGACGCAACGGCGCGCGAGGTCGTGCTCGACATCGGAGGCGGCCGCACCCTCACGGCCTGCCTGTCGGGAGCCGGACCTTCGCCGCGCCCGGGCGACGCCGTGACCGCCTCCTTCGACCCCACAGACGTCATCCTCGCCATCGACTGAACGGGAGCCCCGATGTTCATCACGCGCCTCTTCCGGCCCGCAGCACTCGCCGCAGGCCTCCTGCTGGCCATCGCCGCACCCGCGGCGGCAGGCCAGATCAACGTCGCGGTCGCCGCCAACTTCACCGAACCCGCAAAGGAGATCGCACGGTTCTTCAAGGAGAAGACCGGCCACGAGGCGGTCCTCAGCTTCGGTGCCACGGGCCAGTTCTACACGCAGATCACGCAGGAGGCGCCGTTCCAGGTGTTTCTCGCGGCCGACCAGGAGCGGCCGAAGAAGCTCGTCGACGCCGGCTTCGCGGTGCCCGACAGCCGCTTCACCTATGCCGTCGGCAAACTCGTGCTGTGGAGCAAGACGCCCGGCTTGGTGACAGGCCGGGAGACGCTGTCGGCCGCCGTCGAGAAGATCGCGATCTGCGATCCCGCGGCCGCGCCCTACGGCGCGGCGGCCGTGGAAACGCTGAAGTCGCTCGGCGCCTATGAGCAGTTGAAGCCGAAGCTCGTGCAGGGCGCCAACATCTCGCAAGCCTATCAGTTCGTGGAGACCGGCAATGCCGAGATCGGCTTCGTCGCGCTCTCGCAAGTGGCGAAGTCCGACGCCGGCTCCCGCTGGATCGTGCCGCAGGAACTCTACACGCCCATCCGGCAGGACGCCGTTCTCCTGAAGAAGGGAGCCGGAAACGAGGCGGCCGAGGCGTTCGTCGCGTTCCTCAAGGGACCCGAGGCGCGCAAGGTGATCGAGTCCTTCGGCTACGCGCTGGAGGGCGGCGCCTGACGTGGATCTCAACCTCCCCCCGGACCTCTGGACACTCGTCCGCCTCACGGTCGAACTGGCGGCACTCACCACGCTCATCCTGCTGGTGATCGGCACGCCGCTCGCCTGGTGGCTGGCGCGCACGAGGGTCTGGTGGAAGGAGGCGGTGGCGACCGTCGTCGCGATGCCTTTGGTCCTGCCTCCCACCGTGCTCGGCTTCTACCTGCTGGTCCTGCTCGGCCCCGACGGACCGGGCGGGTGGCTCGCGAGCCTGTGGGGGGCGCGCACCATGGCGTTCACCTTCACCGGCCTCGTCATCGGCTCGGTGATCTATTCGATGCCGTTCGTGGTCCAGCCCATCCGCAACGCCTTCGAGGCGTTTGGCGAGAGGCCTCTGGAAGTCGCGGCGACGCTCCGCGCGCGCCCCCTCGACACCTTCTTCAGCGTCGCGCTGCCTCTGGCGCGTCCCGGCCTGATGACCGGCGCCGTGCTCGGCTTCGCCCACACGGTCGGCGAGTTCGGCGTGGTGCTGATGATCGGCGGCAACATTCCCGGCCAGACCAAGACCCTGTCGGTGGCGATCTACGACTATGTCGAGACCCTCCAGTGGAGGGAGGCCAACATCCTGGCAGCCGGCATGGCCGCGTTCGCGTTCGGCGTCATCCTCGCGATGATGCTGATCGAGAAGCGCGTGGCGAAGGCCGGCACCTGATGCATCCCATGCCGTTGCATCCAGACCGGATCGAGGCACAGTTCCGCGGGCCCGTGGGCCAGTTCCGGCTCGACGCGGCGTTCACCATTCCTGCAACGGGAGTATCCGCCGTCTTCGGGCCTTCGGGATGCGGCAAGACGACGGTGCTGCGCTGCATGGCAGGGCTCCACCGCATCGCGGAGGGCCGCTTCAGCCTCGCGGGCGAGATCTGGCAGGATGGCACGACGTTCCGCCCGCCCTGGGAACGATCCGTCGGTTACGTCTTCCAGGAGGCCAGCCTGTTTCCGCACCTCTCCGTGCGCAGGAACCTGCTGTTCGGCGCCAGCCGCGCGGGCGCCCCCGACGGGCGCGGGGCGATCGCGCTGGACGAGGTCGTCGAGCTCCTGGGGATCGACCGCCTCCTCGACCGCGCCCCGCAGAATCTCTCGGGCGGCGAGAGGCAACGCGTCGCCATCGGCAGGGCGCTCCTGTCGCAGCCGCGCATCCTGCTGATGGACGAGCCGTTGTCGGCACTCGACCGTTTCACCAAGGACGAGATCCTGCCCTTCCTCGAGAGGCTGCACGATGCGCTGGCGCTGCCCATCGTCTATGTCAGCCATGACCTCGCCGAGGTGGAGCGTCTCGCGGACCATCTCGTCCTGATCGAGAACGGCCGGGTCCGCGCCTGCGGACCGCTGGCGGAGCTGCAGAGCGATACGTCCCTTCCGCTGGCGCGGGCGCGTGGCGCGGCCGTGACGCTCGCCGCCGTGACGTCCGGCCATGACGCCCGCTACGGCCTGCTCTGGCTCGAGGTCGACGGCGGGCGGTTCCTCGTGCCCTCCCCGCCCGCCGCGCCAGGGCGAAGCTGGCGGCTGCGGATCGAGGCGGGGGACGTCAGTCTCACCATCTCGCGTCCCGTCGACAGCAGCATCGTCAACGTCCTTCCCGCGCTGATCGCCGAGGCTGCCCCGCTGTCGGAGGCCGAGCTCACGGTCGTCCTGAGGCTCGGCAGGGACGGGCAGGGCGCCCGCCTCCTGGCGCGGGTGACCCGTCTCTCCTGGGATCAGCTCGGCCTGGCGCCGGGCATGACCGTTTTCGCCCAGGTCAAGGGCGTGGCGCCGACGCCGGGCCGTTCCCGGGTGGGCGCCGCGGCGCCGGCTCAACCATCCGCGAGCTCGACGGCGTAGACGGCCGCGCGCCCGGGCGAGGTGAGGATCTCGGGGTCAAGCGTGTACAGGTCCTGGGCCCGGCCGACGCCGCGCAGAGCGTAGCGCCCGACGGAAACGAGTTCGTCCGCCAGCGAGGCCGGGAGCGCGTCGCGGAAATCGGCGGAGACCAGGACAGGCCGGTCGACGGAGCGGCAGAGCGAGGCGATGCGGCTCACCTCGTTGACCGCCGGGCCGATCACGGTGAAGTCGAGGCGCTCGCGGCTGCCGATATTGCCGTAGAAAACGTCACCGGCGTGCAGCCCCACATAGGCGGTCGTGGCCGGCCGCCCGGCATCGATTCTCTCCTCGTTCAGCGACGCGATGCGGGCGCGCATGGCGTGCTCGGCCCGCAACGCGCCGCGGCAGGCCTCGTGCGGATCGTCGGCGGGGAAGATGGCGAGCACGCCGTCGCCCATCAGCTTCAGCACGTCGCCCCCCGCGGCGTGAATCGAGGCGATGGTTGCCTCGGCATAGTCGTTGAGCAGGGGGATGATCTCGTTGGGGTCGGCGGAGTCGCTGAGGGTCGAATAACCGCGCAGGTCGGAGAACCAGAGGACAGTCGTGATGTGGTCGGCGACGCCGCGCTCGATGCGCCCGCCGAGCACCCGCCGCGCCGGGTCCTGGCCCAGATAGACCTCCGCCAGGGTGCGCGGGACACGTGCCAGCGCGGCGCTCTTCATCGCGAGGGTGAGCGCGGGCACGAGGCGCCGCAAAGCGTCGAGCTGCCCGTCCGCGAAGCCCTCCGGCTGGCGTGTGGTCCAGTGCGAGTAGATGCAGTCCATCTCGCCGATGACGGCCTCCGGCGAAATGCGGTGAACGAAGGCGACGTAGTCGGTGATGCCTTCGTCGGCGAGTTCGACAATGACGGGATAGTCGAGCCCTTCCCCCGCCGCGATGCGCAACCGGATCTCCGGGAGCTCCCGCTGCAGCGCCGCGTAGAACGGCGAGCGACGCCAGGAGGCCGCCGCGTCCCCCTCGGAGGTGCGGCCATACTCCACCACGCTCGGCAGGTTGCTCGAGACGTCGCGCCAGCGATAGGCGCGGCCCTCGAAGCTCGGATGCAGAGTGTCGAGCAGCACCAGGCCGCGCGATACGCCGAGTCCTGCCTGCTTGGCGCGTTCGCAGAACCCGGCCAGCAGGTCGGCCTCCTGCGCTCCGGCGAGTCCCCGCGCGATCACCCAGTCGCGAAGCGCCGCCTCGACCTCAGCTCGCATCTGCTCTCCGCCGGACCATCCCGTGAGCTCAAGAGACTTATGCGGGCCGTCCCACGGGATGGCAACGCCGTCCCAGACGCCGCCTCGACGGAAAAAGCGGGATGGACATTCGGGCGGGGTTCTCGCGCGGACGAGCGGACAGACAAGCCTGCCCGTCGCGCCGCCGCAAGCCGGCCTCAGCCGACGAGACGCGTCTGGCTCTCGACCACGGCCGACCCATCGTGCGCCGCACGCTCCGCGACGCGGCGGCCGAAATCCTCGATCTCGATCGTGAGCCGTCTCGTTTCCGCACCGATGGCAGCGGCGAGCTCCTGCAGGTCCGAGGCGAGTTCGCCGGTGCTCTGCGCCTCGCCGGCGGCGGCCGCCATCTCGCGGCTCAGCAGCTTGGCATCGCCGCTGAGCCCTGCCGCGGTGCTGCTGATGTCCTCGACCACGATGCCGTGGCCGGTCGAGGTGAGCTTGGCGGCGTCGGCAAGTTCCTGCATGGCGCGCGAGATGAGCCGCACCTGCTCCATCGCCCCGACTGCATGGGCGGACGCGGCGGTGATGCTGCGTAGCTTGGTCGAGACCTCGGCAGTGGCGCGCGTGGTCTGGGCGGCGAGCTGCTTTACCTCGCCCGCCACGACGGCGAAGCCGCGCCCCGCGTCGCCGGCGCGCGCGGCCTCGATGGTGGCGTTGAGCGCCAGGAGGTTGGTCTGCTCGGCGATGTCCTGGATGAAGCCGGCGATCTGGCCGATCTGGTCGCAGGCGGCCGAGAGCTGCTGGATCTCGGTCTCGGCGAGTTCGATGCGCTGCGTCGTTTCGGCCGCCTTGCCGGCAACCTCGACGATCTGCGCCGTCGCGTGCCGCATTCCGGCGTCGAGCGTGCGGACCTTGCCGGCGACGTCGTCGACGAAGGCGGCGACGAGGTGCGCCTTCTCGCTCACCTGGCGGGTGACGTCGAAGGATCCCGCCGCGGCGCTGCTCATCGTCGACGCGCCCTCGCGCAGGCGTTCCGCCGAAGCGGCGAAGACGCGGACGGCGGAGGCGACCCGGCCTTCGAATTCGCGCAGCATGTGCTCCAGCACCTGCTGGCGCTCGCGCTCCAGGCGCAGCTTCACCTGCATGCGGTCGGTGACGTCGCTGACAAATCCGCCCCAGGCCGGCGAGCCGTCGGGCTGGCGCTGGGGCGCGGCCTGCCAGCGGATCCAGATCGTCGATCCGTCGGCCGCCACGCAGCTGCGCTCGAAGACGAAGGGCGTCATCCGCCTGCCGGATTCGACCAGGACCTCCCGGAAGGCGGCAATGTCCTCGGACGACCCGGGGATGCGCAGCGCCCCGCCAGCCGGGTCCGCGGCAAAAGGGGGAAAGACGTGGCTGATCTGCAGGAGCTCGGGATCCCCGCCTGCCCCCAGCTTCAGCCGGAAGAGCGCGCCGCGCGCGTTGCGGGCGATGCTGTCGAGCCGCTCCTCACTGCGGCGGAAGGCCTGCAGGCTCTCTCCGCGCTCCCTGTGCCAGAGCAGCAGCAGCCCGATCATCTCCAGCCCGAGGGCGTTGAACAGGACGGACCAGCCGATCGTGCGCAGCGCGGCGCCGGGCAAGGGCGGGTCGAAGGCAAGCAGGACGAGGCTGACACCGGTCGGGACCAAGGCGGCGAGAACGGCGAGAGCATGCGAGTCGGCGCTGTGGCGCAGCGGGCCGCGCCGGCTCCACCACGCCACGCTCACGAGCGCCGAGGCGAGGATCGCGACGAGGGCGACGGGCGCGACGGGGCCGCCGATGGCCCAGCGCATCGTACCGAGCATGAGGGTGGCGACAAGGGTCGCGACC
>JAESFG010000718.1_pt1 | contig 10655 bp, 8 predicted proteins | sample 9269371 | NCBI WGS metagenome assembly JAESFG01 (sample SAMN14506227, study PRJNA617093) | algae metagenome | isolation source: Aetokthonos hydrillicola CCALA 1050 (B3-Florida) and co-occurring... | place: USA: South Carolina | collected 2013-01-01 | reverse complement strand
CAAGCAGATTGGCTCGTATCTCAGGGCCGCCATGAGCCGGACCCTGTCGGCGAAGATCGGGTATTTTCTGGCGCGCGGCGCCTTCGAGGCGCTGCGTGAGAAGATGGACCCGCGCAAGGTGAATGGCGGCGTCTTCCTCGGCCTCGACGGCGTCGTTATCAAGAGCCACGGCGGAACTGACCCGACCGGCTTCGCCTCCGCCGTCGATCTCGGCCACGCCATGGTCGAGCACGACCTTCTCGCCCGAATCCGCGACAGCCTGGAAGCCTACATGCCGCAGCTGGCGGCAGCTGAGGCCGGGCCGGAGACTGCATCGTGACCTCATTGCGCTCCGTGATCGCCGGATGCGGCCATTACCTTCCCGAGCAGCGCCTCACCAACGCGGACCTCTCCGCCCGGGTCGAGACAACCGACGACTGGATCGTCGAGCGGACGGGAATCCACGAGCGCCGGATCGCCGCGCCGGGCGAGACGACCTCCCATCTCGCCACCCGCGCCGCGCGCGCCGCGCTGGCCGACGCGGGCATCTCGGCCGACGGCGTCGACCTCTTGGTCGTCGCCACTGCCACGCCGGACTACACCTTCCCCAGCGTCGCCACGCAGGTGCAGGCGGCGCTCGGCATCACGCAGGGCGCGGCGTTCGACGTCGCTGCGGTATGTTCCGGCTTCGTCTTCGCGCTTGCGACGGCCGACAAGTTCCTCGTCTCTGGGTCCCACAAGCGGGCCTTGGTGATCGGCGCCGAGACGTTCTCGCGCATCCTCGACTGGACCGACCGCACGACCTGCGTCCTGTTCGGCGACGGCGCGGGAGCGGTGGTGCTGGAAGCGAGACCGGCAGCGGGTACGATCGCGGACCGGGGCATCCTGTCCTCGCATCTGCGCTCCGACGGTCGGCACCTCGAGAAGCTCTACGTCGACGGCGGACCCTCCTCCACGGGGACGACCGGCCACCTGCGCATGGAAGGCCGCGAGGTGTTCCGCCACGCGGTCACCTTCCTCGCCGACGTCATCGAGGAGGCTTTCCGGACCACCGGCGTGACGGCCGACGACGTGGACTGGTTCGTGCCGCACCAGGCCAACCGGCGCATCATCGACGCCACGGCCCGCAAGCTCGGCATCGATCCCGCCAAGGTCGTGCTGACCGTTGGCGAGCACGGCAACACCTCGGCCGCATCGATCCCGCTCGCGCTGTCCGTGGCGAAGCAGGACGGACGAATCCGGCCCGGTCACCTCGTGCTCATGGAGGCCATGGGCGGCGGCTTCACCTGGGGCTCAGCGCTTGTGCGCTGGTGATTGCGGCCAAGGATTGATGAATCCCCGCAAAGCATTGACTCGGAAAAGAATGCGAGCCTACGGTGCCGGGGAACTGACACCACTCGCCGGCTCAAGGCGGATTACGCCCGAACTGGGTTCACGTTGCGATCGGGGGGCACCGTGGCTGAACGCACGATCACTCGCGCGGAACTGAGCGAGGCCGTCTACCAGCGGGTCGGCCTGTCACGCACGGAATCGGCGTCGCTGGTCGAGCTGGTGCTCAAGGAAGTGTCGGACTGTCTCGCCCGCGGCGAAACGGTGAAGCTGTCGTCTTTCGGTTCCTTCGTGGTGCGCTCGAAGGGCGAGCGTATCGGACGCAATCCGAAGACGGGCATCGAAGTGCCGATCGAGCCGCGCCGCGTCATGGTTTTCAAGCCTTCCAACATCCTGAAGGCCCGCATCAACGGCATCGATCCCGGCGACGCCACCGACTGAACATGAGGGTCCGGTGTCCGCGCCGCGGCGCAGGACGGCGGAACGACGATGGACAAGAGCCCTGACGCCTTCAGGACGATCAGCGAAGTCGCGGAAGACCTGGACTTGCCGCAGCACGTGCTGCGTTTCTGGGAGACGCGCTTCGGCCAGATCAAGCCGCTGAAGCGCGGCGGTGGCCGGCGCTATTACCGTCGCGACGACGTCGACCTGCTGCGTGGCATTCGCCACCTGCTGTACGGGCAGGGATTCACCATTCGCGGTGTGCAGCGGATCCTGAAGGAGCAGGGCGTCCGGCACGTGCAGGCGCTCGGGCGGGGCGAGGCCGCGCTGCCCGTGCCCGCCTCCGGAGAGAGGGAGCCCTCCGACGCACCCGACATCGACGAGGCGATCGCAGGAGCCGACGGTGGGTCCTCCGCGCCGGAAGCGGGAGACTGGGGCGACGACCTCCCCGAGGCGCACGGGCGTTCGAGCCTCGGCGCGGGCCTCGACGCCACGACGGCACAGAAGCTGCGCGAGGCGCTGGAAGAGCTTCTGGAATGCCGGCGCCTGCTCGCGGCTCTGAGGGACCCCGGCGAACCCGACCCCGGGAAGCCCTGAGCGGTGGCCTCGCGCGATCCCCTGCTCGAGCCTTTCCGGCTCAGGCACCTGACCCTCCGCAACCGTTTTCTGTCCACTGCGCACGAGCCGTCCTACACCGAGGACGGCATGCCCAAGGAGCGCTACAGGCTCTACCACCGCGAGAAGGCGAAGGGCGGCATCGCCTTGACCATGATCGGCGGATCCGCGGTCGTGGCACCCGACTCACCGCAGGCCTTCGGCAACATCGTGCTCTACCGGGATGAGGTGGTGCGCTGGCTGCGCGAACTCGTCGACGACGTGCACGAGCACGGGGCGGCGGTGATGATCCAGATCACCCATCTCGGCCGCCGCACCACGTGGAACAAGGCCCACTGGCTGCCGGTCGTCGCTCCTTCGCCCGTCCGGGAGCCCGCCCATCGCGCCTTCCCCAAGGAGGCCGAGGACTGGGACCTCGCCCGCATCGTCCGCGCCTACGCGGATGCGGCCGAGAGGTGCCGCGAGGCCGGGCTCGACGGACTCGAGTTCGAGATGTACGGGCACCTTCTCGACCAGTTCTGGTCGCCCGCGACCAACCGGCGCGGCGACGCCTATGGCGGATCGCTCGACAATCGGATGCGCTTCTCGCTTCAGGTGCTCGCCGCCGTGCGGGAGCGGGTCGGCCCGGACTTCGTCGTGGGTTGCCGCCTCGTCTGCGACGAGGACTGGGACCGCGGCCTCAGCCGCAAGGACGGTCTGGAAATCGCCAGGCGGCTTTCCGCGTCGGGACAGGTCGATTTTCTGAACGTCATCCGCGGCCACATCGATACCGACGCGGCGCTCTCTCACGTCATTCCCGGAATGGGCTCGCGGTCCGCGCCGTCGCTCGACTTTGCGGGCGAGGTGAGAGGCGAGGCGCGGATCCCCGTGTTCCACGCCTCCCGCATCCAGGACGTCGCGACGGCGCGGCACGCGGTCAGCAGCGGCAAGCTCGACATGGTCGGCATGACGCGCGCCCACATCGCCGACCCGCATATCGCCGCCAAGGTGGCGGCCGGCCGGGAGCACGACGTGCGGCCCTGCGTGGGAATGGGCTACTGCATCGACCGCATCTATTTCGGCCACGACGCGCTGTGCATCCATAACCCGGCGACGGGCCGGGAGGCTGATCTGCCGCACGAGATCGCCGGCAAGGCCCCCGACAGGCGCAAGGTCGTCGTGGTGGGCGCCGGACCGGCGGGGCTCGAGGCGGCGCGGGTCGCGGCGGAGCGCGGTCACGCGGTCGTGCTGTTCGAGGCGGCGGCCGAGGCCGGCGGGCAGGTGCTGCTGACGGCCGGCCTGAAGCGCCGCCGCGAGATCATGGGCATCGTCGAATGGCGCCTGCAGCGCTGCCGCGACCACGGCGTCGACATCCGCTTCAACGCTTGGGCCGAGGCGGATGACGTGCTCGCCGCGCAGCCCGATGTCGTCGTCGTCGCCACCGGCGGCCTTCCCGACACCTCGTTCCTCGACGCCGGCGCCGACCTCGTGACGACGAGCTGGGACCTTTTGTCCGGCAGCACCAAGCCGGCCGGCACCGTCCTGCTCTATGACGACGAAGGCGGCCATGCCGGCATGACGGCGGCCGAGTTCCTGGCGCGCTCGGGCGCGTCGCTCGAGGTGGTGACGCCGGAGCGGGCCCTCGCGCCGGAGGTCGGTGGCACGAACTATCCCGTCTATTTCCGCGCGCTCTCGCAGGCCGACGCCCGGATCACGCTCAACCTGCGCCTGGAGCGGGTGGAGCGCGACGGCAATGCGCTGGTGGCCCGCTTCAGCGACGACTACGGCAAGCGGATTGTCGAGAGGCGGGCGGAGCAGGTGGTGGTGGAGCACGGCACCCTGCCGAACGCAGAGCTCTACTTCGCTCTCAAGGAGCTGAGCGCCAATCGCGGCGAGGTGGATCACGGCGCCCTGATCGCGGGCCGCCCGCAGGACGTGCGGACCCATCCGGCCGGCACCTTCACGCTCTGGCGCATCGGAGACGCCGTGTCGTCCCGCAACATCCACGCGGCCGTGTACGACGCCTTGCGTCTGATGAAGGACGTCTGAGCCGAATCCTGGCCGCCTGTCCCGCCGGCGACCCCGGCCGTCGCAATCCCGCTTTGCAGGCCGCCGCCGAGGCGCGACGATGGCCGCCGGGGAGGAGCCGATGCACACCCAGACGGAACAAAGGCGGTCGCGGGGCGGCGGACGCGAGGCGCGCCAGCGCGGCCGGGCCGGCAGTGTCGCCGCGCCGGCCTACATCACCCGGCAGATCCCCACCTACGAGCTCCTGTCGGAGGAGGGGCTCGTCTTGCTGGAGGAACATGCCGAGCGCATCCTCGAGGAGATCGGCTTCGAGATCCGGGGCGACGGGGAGGCCATCGCGCTCTTCAAGGCGGCGGGAGCGGACGCGGATGGCTGGCGGCTGCGCTTCCCGCGAGGGCTCGTGCGCTCGATCGTCCAGGCGTCGGCGCCACGCGAATTCGTCCAGCATGCCCGCAATCCGGCGCGCAGCGTCCGGATCGGCGGCAACGCGATGGTGTTCTCGCCCGCCTACGGTTCTCCTTTCGTCACCGACCTTGATCGCGGCCGCCGCTACGGGACGCTGGAGGATTTCGAGAATTTCGTGAAGCTCGCCTATCTCACGCCCTGGCTGCACCATTCCGGCGGCACCGTGTGCGAGCCGGTGGACGTGCCGGTGAACAAACGCCACCTCGACATGGTCGCCACCCATATGCGCCTGTCTGACAAGGCCTTCATGGGCTCGGTGACGACGGCGCCCCGTGCCGCCGACTCCATCGAGATGTGCCGGGTGCTCTTCGGGGCCGACTTCGTCGACGCCAACTGCGTGATCCTCGGCAACGTCAACGTGAACTCGCCGCTGGTGCTCGACGGCGAGGCCAGCCGGGTGATCCGCACCTACTCGGCGGCGAACCAGGCTCCCGTCTGCGTGCCCTTCATCCTGGGCGGCGCCATGGGCCCGGTGACGACGGCCGCAGGTCTCGCGCAGTGCTTCGCCGAGGCCATGGTCTGCGTGGCGCTCGGGCAGCTCGAGCGGCCGGGTTCGCCCGCGATCCTCGGCAATTTCCTCTCCTCGATGTCGCTGAAGTCGGGCGCCCCGACCTTCGGCACGCCGGAACCGGCCCTCGCCTATTTCGCCATCGGTCAGCTCGCTCGCCGCCTCGGCGTGCCCTTGCGCTGCGGCGGCAATCTCTGCGCCTCCAAGATCCCGGACGCGCAGGCTGCCTATGAGAGCGCCAACTCCATGTGGCCGGCCGTGCTTTGCGGGGCGAACTTCATCCTGCATGCCGCCGGATGGGCGGAAGGCGCCCTCGCCATGAGCTACGAAAAATTCGTCATCGATGCCGAGCAGTGCGGCGCGTTCCACGTCCTCGCCCGCGGCATGGCGCTCGACGACAACGCCTTCGGCATGGATGCCTTCCACGAGGTAGGGCCCGGCAAGCATTTTCTCGGATCGGCGCACACGATGCGCAACTACGAGACGGCCTTCTACGATTTCGAGCTCTCCGACAACAATTCCTTCGAGCAGTGGTCGGACGAGGGTTCTCTCGACATCGTGCAGCGGGCCAATCGCCGCTGGAAGGCCCTGCTGGCCGACTACAAAGCGCCTCCGATCGATCCGGCCGTCGATGAGGCCCTCTCGGACTTCGTCACCCGGCGGAAGGCGTCGATGCCGGACATGTGGTATTGAATGCGGCCCGGCTCGAACAAATCCTTCGTGCGTGCATTGTCATGTTGGGCCGGCAATCTGGCTATTTCCCCAACGACGGAGACCTGCGGCCATGAAGGAGACCCTTCCGATGGCGGAGCTGAAGAGGCGAGTGACGGCGGAACTCGACCGCGCGCTCGGCGGCAAGGGCACCGTCACCGACGTGGCCATCGAGACCGACAGCGCCAATGGCTGGAAGGTCGTGGAAGTCGACAGCGACGCCGAGCCGGCAGCTCTGACCCGGGCAGCCGAGACGGTGCTGCCGAAGCTGCATGCGGCGCTTGCTCTCGGTCCGCCGGCAGCACCCCAGGTCTGACGTCTACTCCGCGAGGTCGACCCCATCGAAGGCCTGCCGGCCGAGCGGGTCGATGCGGAAGCCAGTCACCTCCTTGCGGGTCGCCATGTAGACGATCGAGTGTGCGATCGGCACCCATGGCGCCTGTTCGTGCGCGATGAGCTGCGCCTGCCTGTAGAGGCCCTCCCGGGACGTCTGGTCGGGCAGCCGCTTCGCCTCGGTCACGAGCGCGTCGTAGGCCCTGTCACACCATTTGGAGACGTTGTTGCCGCCAACGCGCGCCGCGGTGCAGCCGAGAAGCACGTCGAGGAAATTGTCGGGATCGCCATTGTCGCCCGTCCAGCCATAGAGGGCCATGGTGAAGCGGCCCTGCTGGAGATCGGTTCGGTACTCGCCCCACTCCTTGGTGACGAGCTTCAGCCGGATGCCGAGACGCGAAAGGTCCGCCTCGATCATCTCCGCCATGCGCTTCCCGTTGGGGTTGTATGGCCGGCTGACCGGCATGTACCAGAGCTCCGTTTCGAAGCCGTTGGGATACCCTGCTTCCGCAAGCAGCGTCTGCGCGGCGGCGACGTCGAAGGGATACTCCTTCACGGTCTCGTTGTAGGACCAGAGTGTCGGGGGAATGGGATTGCGCGCCGGCGTCCCCGAGCCGCCATAGACCGCCTGCACGAGCGCGGCCTTGTCGATCGCCATATTGATGGCTTTCCGTACCCGCAAGTCGTCGAAGGGCTTCTGCGACACGTTCATGGCGAGGTAGCCGATGTTGAGGCCCTCCTGCTTCAGAAGACTGAGGGCGGGATCGGCGGCGATGCGGTCGACGTCCTGCGGGTTCGGGAACGCCATGACGTGGCACTCGCCGGATTTCAGCTTGGTGAGCCTGACCGCGGGATTTGGCGTGATCGAGAAGACGAGCGTCCGGATCGGCTGCTCGCCGGCCCAGTAGTCGGGGAAGGACCGGTAGCGGACCGCCACGTCCTTCTGGAAGCCGACGAACATGAACGGTCCGGTGCCGATCGGCTCGCGGTCGATGAGCTCTGGCGTCCCCGCCTTCAGCAGGGTGTCGGCATACTCGGCCGACAGGATGACGTTGAACGGCATGGCGAGGTCGGCGAGGAAGGGCGCCTCCGGACGCGTCAGGCGGATGCGGACGGTCCGGTCGTCGACCTTGTCGATCGACTTCAGCAGCTCCGCCATGCCCATGTCCCCGAAGAAGTCGAAGCTCGAACCGGAGACCTTGTGGTAGGGGTGGTCCTCCTTCCACTGCCGCTCCAGGGAGAAGACGACATCGTCGGCATTCATGCTCCGGGAGGGCTTGAATCGCGCGGAGGAATGGAACTTGACCCCCTCGCGAAGGCGGAAAAGGTACTCGGTGCCGTCGTCGGAAACGGTCCAGCTTTCGGCCAGCCCCGGTCGCAGCGTCGTGGTGCCCGGCACGAATTCCACCAGGTTGTTGAACATCGGCCGGCCCGCATTCATCCCTGTCGTCGTGGTGACGAGCTGCGGGTTCAGTGCTTCCGGATTGCCCTCCGAACAGAAGACGAGGGTCTTGGCCTCGGCCGCCCCGAAGCTCGTGGCGAGCGCCATGGCGGCGATGACGGTTCGGGTTCGGCTCACGGAACAGTCTCCTTTGTCCTTGCTGGGTCTCCGCTGTCGGCCGCGGCGTGCGCCAGCGAGTTCTCCGCGGCCTTGCGCGGCAGGTCGATGCGCCAGACCGTCCCGCGACCCAGCGCGCTGTCCACCGTGATCCGACCCTGCAGCATCGTCGTCACGATGTTGTAGACGATGTGCAGGCCGAGGCCGGTCGAGCCCTTGTGGCGAGCCGTGGTGAAGAACGGATCGAAGATTCGCGGCAGATCCTTCGGTGCTATGCCGCGGCCCTCGTCGGCGAGTTCGATTGTGACGCGCGAGGGCGAGGGTTCACCGACGGTGATCCTGATGCGGCCATGCTCGCCGTCGGGATAAGCGTGGATCACGGCGTTCATCACGAGGTTGGTGACCACCTGGGCCAGCGCTCCCGGATAGGAATCCACCTCCAGGCCGGGGCGGCACTCCACCGTCACCTCGTGGCCGCTCTTGCGCAGCGCGGGACCGAGGCTCGTCAGCAGCTCCTGCAGCCACTCGCCCATCAGGAACGACCGGCGACCTCCGCTGACCTGGTCCACCGCCACCTGCTTGAAGCTCTGCACCAGCTCCACCGCCCGGTTCAGGTTGATCATCAGCAGGCGCGTGCCCTCGGCGACCCGTTCGGCGAAATGGTCGAGGCGTGACCGCAGCAGCGGTCCGCGCTTCATGTCGGCCTGGAAGGACCGGGTCTCGTCCCCGACGAGACTGGCCGTGGTGAGCGCCACGCCAAGCGGCGTGTTGATTTCGTGCGCCACGCCGGCGACAAGCTGGCCGAGCGAGGCCATTTTCTCAGCCTGGATCAGGTCTGCCTGCGTGCGCCGCAGCTCGGCAAGCGCTTCGTCCGCCTGCTGCTTGGCGCGTCGCAGGTCGCGTTCGCGCGTTCCGATCTCGCGGGCAAAGAAGTTCGCGGCGCGCGCCATGTCCCCCAGCTCGTCGCGGCGGTCGGAGTCGGTGACGGTCGCGGCCAGCGGATCTGCGGCCAAGGCCAGCATGCTGGCCTGCACGCGCTTCAGCGGCGCCACGATGGACCGCGCCACCCGGAAGGCCGCGAAGGACCCGAGCAGAAGGCCGATCGTCGCGCCGATCAGCAGCATGCGCCGCACGGAATCGCCGAACCGCTCGGCATCGCCGGTGAAAAGATCGTTCAGCGCCTTGGCCTGGTCGACCATGCGGAAGGCGGTCGCATCCATGGCACTGATCATCGCGTTCTGTTTGCGTACCCCCTCGATGGTCGTCGACAGGCGGTTCCGCCACTGCTCGATGGCGTCGATCATCTCGGTCTGGATGAGCGGGGAGATCGGCAGCGCGGCGATGGTGTCGGACAGCTTGCGGCTCTCGTCCAGCATGGTCGAGGCGACGACCGGGTCGCGGCCGGCCAGGGCGTCGGTCGTCCGCCGGCCGAGCTTCAGTGTCGCGATTGCAACGTTCTGGGTTGCCTGCTCGGTTTCGTTGGCCTCGACGGAATAAGTGAGCAACTGCGCGACCTCCTCGTGGAGGGCTCGCTGTTCCGTGATGTCGACCTTCAGGAGACGGTCGAGCCAAGCTATCAGCGACCGGCCGACCTCGGCGCTCCCTTCGCCGCCGACCGCCATCGTCGACGCGTTCGGATCCGAGGCGGTGGTGAGTGCCTCGTCGACGAGGCTCGTCAGCCAGCGCAACTCCGCGGCGGCGTCGGCACGGCCGGCCGCCGTGAGGGACGCCGCGAGGTCTTGCCCGGCATTGCGAAGGCCGGCCGCGTTGAACCCCCTGGCCAGGTCTCCCTCGGTGGAGATCGCGGAAGGCGACATGATCTGCATCTGGACGGCGGTGAGCACGCTGCGCAGCTGGTAGGCCCGGTCGACGATGTCCCGGGCGAGGCGCAGCCGCTTGTCCTTTTCCGAGAGCGAGCCGACGATCTCGACGTTGGACGCGTGCTGGCGCGTGCGTGCCTGGTCGGTCAGGGCGATGAGCGCGTCTGCCCTCACGCTCATCTCGGTGATCATCGTGTCATTGGCGATGGTGATCCCGATGAACTTCTTCATCAGCTGGTCGTAGCGGCCGAACTCGTCAGCCGCGAGCGTGATGGCCTCGCGTTGCTTGTTATTCTGGGCGAGCTTCTGCAGCGTCACGAGGCTGCCGCGGGCCTCCTCCGCGCTCTCGTTGAAGCGCATGGCGAATTGCGGCCTTTCGGCGGGCCGGGCCGTCACGTAGCGGTCTCGTGCCGACATGGCGACGAGAAGATCGCGGTAGATCGTGCCGGCGAGCACCGCGCCGCTCCTGGCGCGCTCCGCCTCGTTGAGCAGAAACCAGGACAGGACCGCGATCACGGCCGCGATCGAGATCGGGATCGCCCCGACGAGGAATACTCTCCACCTGATCCGCACGGCCGTGCGATCCCCTTCCCGGCGATGCCGATAGCACCGGAGACCATGATAGCGGTTCAATCTGCGGTTGCTACATCTTGAGGATCCCTCCGTTCCACGGCGGCAGGCGCGGAGTGGCCGCGAGCGGTGGCTTCACGACCTGGTGAAGACCTGGTCCGATCCGGCCATTGTCCACATCCGTGCCCACGACCGGCCGTATCCTGTTGCACTCACGGGAGCGCGCCATGTCCCCCTTCAAGCATCGCCTCACCGCCCTCGCCATCCTTGCCGTCGCCACACTTGCCCGGTCGCTTGGAGCCCAAGCTGCACAGCGATG
>JAESFG010000717.1_pt1 | contig 10690 bp, 7 predicted proteins | sample 9269371 | NCBI WGS metagenome assembly JAESFG01 (sample SAMN14506227, study PRJNA617093) | algae metagenome | isolation source: Aetokthonos hydrillicola CCALA 1050 (B3-Florida) and co-occurring... | place: USA: South Carolina | collected 2013-01-01 | reverse complement strand
AAGCTTTAGCATCTGCTTGATCTTTTCTTTCTTAGTGGGTTTAGGGGCCGTAGTGGTTGCCGCAGTTTGGGCCGAGTCGGTTTGTGCAAATGAGCTTAGTGCCAAAACACTCAGCAATAAGCAACATACAATCTTTTTCATGTGTGGTTTTATTACGCTTGCTAATGGCGGCAAGATATGTTTATTGGCTTATGTGTTAGCACTCAGTGAAAATAAAATGCATTGCCCCTGTTTACCGCATTACCCGGCTGCACAAACCTGCCCCATACCATCATGTCTTTACACAACTGTTTAAAAGCTGCAAGTTCGTTGTAGGCAATATCCCTAACCGGAAACCGGTTGCTAATCCGCGGCAGGTGAAAGCCCAGCCTGGTTTGTGTAAAGGGCTGCTTTATGGTAAAGTCGGCCTGTATGTACAGGCTGTCATGTGGTGCAATGGCTTCTACGGTTGTGTAGCTGGCGTTACACGATATCCGGGTAATCGGTTCAAGCAGCAAACTGTCGTATGCAATTTGGTAAAGCATGCCGTTACAGGTACTGCTTATAAAGTACACGGTGTCGTTATATAGGTTGTGTAAATAGCAGTTAGCCCTAAGGTGGCCCTTTTCTTCCTTTATGGGGTGCAGTGTGTAATCAAAGGTTATGCTGTCTAACCGGGCAACCCTTTGCAGTATTAAAGCAGTATGGGTAATGTTTTCTGTAGCAGTTGTGGCAGGCAGTGGTTGCCGGTGCGTACAGGCAAACAGCAAAACCAGGAGGCAGTGGTATAAACGTGGTGTTGGCATGTTTGCCAGATGTGCGTACACCGTATTTTACACAACCGGTTATGATACTTTACCGGCTTCTTTTTTATGCAGCTGATGCAATACATCTTCCTGCCGCTTAAGCAAACGGTCACGCTTTTTATCCTGGCGTATACGGGTTACCTGCTTAATGTAGTAAAAAAGGGGTAAGGGCTACAAACACACCTATAAACAAAAATCTGGGTATGGGTACACGCATGGAACATTGGTTTCCGTAAAGATAGTTACCTGTTACCCAGCTTTGGCACGCTGTAAGGCCATGTTTTTTTGGGTAACCAGCAGGGGGAATGCTATTGGGCGTCCCTTGCGTCGCACACTTCCTCTGAAGGAACAATACTCAGCCACAAAGGCACGGAGGCACAAAGAAATGTTTTGCGGGAGACAAGATGGAAGTTTACTCCTCCTTCATTTGCCTGTGTGTAGCGGGCTTCATGGGGGATTGTACGGCAACAAGAATATTGGGCAGAAGTAAAGTATAAAGAACTTTGTGTAATTTTTTATTTTTGAGCTTTTATGATTGCAATAAACTCCACTAATAGAAAAAAGATAGAAGGCCTAACTTACATTGACCTTTTTTGTGGCATTGGGGGTTTTCATATTGCCTTAGACTCTTTCTATGCAAAATGTGTGTTTGCGTCAGACTGGGATAAACATGCATGCCAAGTTTATGAGTCGAATTTTGGATTGAATCCGTTTAGTGACATTACACAGATAACGGAATGCGATATTCCTTCACATGATATATTATGTGCAGGATTTCCCTGCCAGGCTTTTAGTATTTCTGGCAAGCAGAAAGGCTTTGAAGACACACGTGGTACACTTTTCTTCGATATTGCTCGAATAGCCAATCATCATCAGCCTAAAGTTTTATTACTTGAAAATGTAGCCAATCTTGAAAAGCACGATCAAGGAAAAACACTAAAACACATAAAAAGGACATTAGAAAATATAGGTTATAACTGCTTTTACAAAGTGCTTAACGCATCAGATTTTGGCATTCCTCAAACTAGAAAAAGAATATACATAGTTGCATTTCGAAAAGACCTTAAAATCAGCAATTTTTCTTTTCCCTTACCTTTAAACAGAGACGTCCGTCTTTACGATTTCCTTGAAAAAGATGTGGAAGATCTTAACTTAAGGCTTAAAAAAAACTATACACTAACAAGCCATATCCAAGGCATCCTTTATGAATCTTATTCTTTTTTAAACGACTCATTTCGTATTGGAACAGTCAATAAAGGAGGTCAGGGTGATAGAATTTATCATACAGACGGCCATGCCATTACCTTATCGGCTTACGGAGGAGGCAACGGTGCAAAAACTGGCTTGTACTACGTAGATGGAATAATCAGAAAGCTATCACCAAGAGAATGTGCAAACATTATGGGCTTCCCAAAAAGTTTTAAAATTCACCATTCTCGGCAACAGGCTTACAAACAATTTGGTAATAGTGTAGTCATTGATGTAATTCAACACATTCTATTAGAAATAAATCGAGTCCTAAATGGATAAAGTACAGCATGGATCAAGAATAGCAAAAAAAGGTTTCCAGAATGAAAAAGATATAGCTGACAAATTCAATAACTGGAAAAAAGACGAAGATGCACAAATATGGTTGCAGATTATGAACTACAGCCTCATGAATATAGAAAGTGTTTTTGCAGTTACTGTTTATGGACATAAAACAGATGTACAGGTACAGGTTTCTATAAAGCTTAAAGAAGTATTAGATGTACAGAACTTGCAAGTTAAGCTTGTAAGCAACAAAAGAGGTTTTAACCAAATAGATAAAAGGTGGGTTGATAGCTATAAACAGCTTTGGAACATACCGGACAATATTTGTCTGTTATTAAAATCTTTTTGCGGAGAAAGCACGCCAACTATAAAAATGACTCGAGACCAAAAAAGAAGAAGAATGTTTATTGATGAATTTACCCAGCCAGACCAACAAAGCATTTTGGATTGGGTTATTCAAAACAAGGTATTAATTGTAAATGATTTACTAAAAGGAAGAGGTACATTGGCTGCTGAATGGATGCTTGTAGCACAAAAAATCAACAGTAGTACACGCTGGACATTAAAACCAATGAACTATTGCCTTAATTTTTTTGGAAATGGTGATATTGCAATTACCTCAAGAGGTAATTTAAAAATTGGCAAAATAACAATGCAAAGAAAAGGAGGAGATGGGGGGCGTAACACTGCCAATATGCTTCAGTTCAAAATTGATCCTACAGCTCTGTTTGAAGCCTAATTTTTTGTACAGACAATAACAGCCCAAAGCATAACACCTTGTTTGGCTAACTGCTTTTACCATGCAGGCTTAATAAAAAATCGAACAGGTTGGTATCGCCGGTAATGCCCAGCTTTTTGCGTAGGCGGTAGCGGCTGGTTTCTACGCCGCGTATGGAAATATTCATCATCTGTGCAATTTCTTTAGACGAAAGGCTGAGGCGTAAATAGGCACACAACTTTAGCTCGGAAGCCGTGAGATAAGGGAAGCGTTCTTTAAGCTGCTTGAGGTAATTGGTATGCACGCTGTCAAAGTGCTGGGCAAACTGCTCCCACTCTTTATCGGTATCCATCTGGCTGTCTATAATCTTGATTACCTTCTTCAGGTCTTTGGAGTCTTTCTCTATTTCTGCATTGTTTTTTAAACGCATCAGCTCTTCCTTAATGCTGCTGAGCAACTCGCTTTTTTGTACTACGTGCATTGCGTTGGAGGCCAGTTCGGTATTTTTCAGTTCCAGGTCGGCCTGTAGTTTTTCGCTTCGCAGGCGTATGATTTCTTTTTCATTATGCTCTAATGCCAACTGGTGTTGAAACTGCAAACGCTGCTGCTGCTCCTCCATTTCTTTCTGCTCTATTTCTGCCTGCAGTTTGGCGTTCTTCAATTGTATAATCTCGCGTTCATTTTTTTCCAGTTCCAACTGGTATTGCCATTGCAGTTGCTGCTGCTTTTCCTGGTATTCGCGTTGCTGCTGCTGCAGTTTAAGCTGCTGTATGCGTTTGTATTTGCGTTGCTGGCGTTTGTAAAAAATATACAGCACGGCAACAAACAAAGTAAGGTACAACAGGTAAGCCCAAATGGTTTGATACCACGGCGGTAAAATGTGGAAGGTAAAGCTGGTTACAGCACTTTCATTATCGGTACTGTTGCGGCATTTTACTTCAAACACATAATGGCCTGCAGGCAGGTTGGTATAATCTTTTTCGGTTTTGATGCCCCAGTCAGACCAGCTTTTGTCAAACCCCTTTAAGCGGTAGCTGTATTGCAAGTTTTGCTGTTGGGCAAACAGCGTGGCCGTAAACTCTATATGCAGGGAGTTGCCCTGGTATTTTACAGCAGGGTCCTGGGCCCGGGGCTTGCCATAGCCGCCGTGCAGCACCTGGCCGGGGCCAATACAGCGTACGCTGCGTATAAGCACCTGCAAAGGATATTTGCTTTTGCGGTACTGGGCATAGTTGAGGTGAAAGAAGCCTTTTTCGCCTGCTATGAGTATGTTGTTGCTGTCTATGATGTTGATGTTTTCGTTACCGCCGGTGGTAAAACGTTCGTTCAGTTCAGGTATGTAAATGGTTTTAGGTTTGGGGCCGCTCATGTCTACCACGCCAATCTTTTTATCTCTGCTAAACCAAATATTGCCATAGCGGTCTTCTTTTAAATAGCTTACGGGTTTGTGTTCCAGTAGGTTTTCATAATAGGCAGAGCGTACAAAGTCGTGCTGTTGCGGGTCGTATTCAAATATGCCGTTATCGCTGGTAATAATAAGCTTGTTGTGAATTTTGTACAGGTGGTTGTGGTTGGCAGAAAGTATTTGATGTTTATCCTTATAAGGCTGGGCTGCCAAATGCCCGTCTGCCTGTATGGTTATCCGGTATGCCCCTTTATAAGAGTGTGCCATCCAGATGGTGTTCTCATTTTCCGCTGCCAGGAACTTAGACGATTCAAATTTTAGTTTTTGTGTGGCCACAGGCTGGCCACCTGTTGACTGGTACAGGTGCACGCCATCATAAGTACCGGCTAGCATGGTATTGGCCTGTGCATTGCCCAGTTGTAAAAACGTCCAGAAACCGGTACTGCCATCCAACAGGGTAGCATTGCCGTTTTCAACCAGGTAGGCACCGTTGGTATGGGCCATCATCAGCTTGCCGTTTACCTGGTTCAGGCTCCATATTTTGCCTTTGGTTTGGCCTATAAGTGTAAAGTTGTTGTTGGTAAAGCTAATATCACCACCCGGCGTTACCGGTACATAATATAAGCCTGTAGCCACGCCCAGGTACAGGTTGCCCTGGTGCAACAGTGATGCGTAACCTGCATTCTTATCATCACTTTCCGGAAAAATGCTTTTAACCGCATTGTTGTAGGCAATCATGTCTATGCCATTGTCGGTACCCAGCCACAGGTTGTGGTCGCGGTCCATAAAAAGGCTCAGCAGGTTATTGTTTTGCAGTCCTTCTTTTTTGGTAAAGGTTTGCAGGGCATTGCCTTGTTTATCTATTACCAATGTGCCTGCCAGGTTAGATATTACGGCAATCTTATCTGCCGCCACAAAAGCGGCACCGGCAATATTGCGGGTGGCAAAAGTTGTTAGGGCCGGTGTACCAAAAGCTGATAACCTGTTGCCCTGCAACACAAAAAAGCCTGAATTGTGGGTAACCAGCAGCAGGCTATCCTTACCCAGCGGCAGTATTGCCCTTATGTCTGCCTGCGGCGGCAATGCGGGCCGGGTTACTACATTTTGCCAGGTTCCGTTTTGGTAACGCAGCAGCCCCTGGTGTATGGCAGAAGCATACAACCCCTGCGTAGTGGCTGTAAGAAAACGCCACTTGGATGCGGAATTGAAAACGGTAATGCGGTTTTGCTTGTCCAGCCGAAAAATGCGTTTGTTGGAAAGAAAGAATAAATCATCCAGCCATTGGGCAATATCCCATACATCGGCAAAGTCGCGGCTTTGGGGCGGTATCAAATGTTTAAGTGAATGGTAGGCCAGTTGCCCGGATGCATCTGGTTCAAAATAACCAAACTCTTCCTGGCCGCCTATATATACTTTGCCGTTGGGTGCAATATGCAAAGAGCGGGCAATGATGTTATTGGGCAGGGGGTAAAGGTGCCAAAAGCTGCCGTCAAAAGTGAGCAGGCCGTCGTTGTTGGCAATGTAGATAATGCCGTTCTTATCCTGGCGTATATCCCAATTGGCACCGCCGGCATGGTAATCCTGGCGGCTATGGTTTACAATAAAAGGTATGCCAATGGTGTTTTGGGCGGCACATCCGGTTATCCATAACAGGGCAATGGCAAGTAGTTTACCAAATTTCATATACAGGCAATGGCAATCTTAGGTGTGTTGTTAGCAGTTAAAACCTGGTGGCTTTTACAGTTGAAAGATGCAACAAAATTTTGGTGTAGCAAACGTTTTGCGTAGTCCATTTTTTTATAAGTGATTGAAAATCAATTTTTCTTTTAAAAAATGTAGTGGTTTTGACGTACCCCAAAAATTGGATTGCGGTTACAAATCGTGTCAAATTTGTTGCAGCTAATCAAAACTGCTGCTGTATGAACCATTTACCATTGCAGGTTGGGGCTACCCCTTTTGCACACCTGCCCCACCCCGTTTGCCATTTATTTAAACACATCAACCAGCAGCCGCCGCCCCTTTACCGGCGGTAAGTTAACCGCCTTTTACCAGCCTGCTTACCAACAATTGTTACAGGCGGTGGTGTAGTGTTGCCCGCCACTATTGCAAACATTTTTTTGCGGTACACCAGCATCAGGAATGCTATGAAGCACCGGTTGCGTCGCACACTTGTACTGCAGAAACAGCCTCCCCAACCCCTCCTAAGGAGGGGCTTAAAAAACCATGGCTGATTTAGGGTGAGGCTGTTGAAGTGTGCGACGCAAGGGACGCCCAATAGTGTTACCAAAGCTGGTCTCCAAAAAAAGAAAAGCCGGCATTAGCAGCGTACAACACCTGCACAGACCACTTTGAAAACTACTTTTTTCATTTCTTAAACCTCTCTTGCCTTATGGGAAAACCAATGGGTTTTTTAATGCTGTTTATGGCATTGGCCTTTATTGCACAGGCCCAGCGAAAAATTACCGGCAGGGTAACCGGCACAGACAACAAGCCCGTTGCCGGTGCCAGCATCCTGATTAAGAACACCAAAGTACAAGCCATTACCAACAACGATGGCCTGTTTAACATTACCGTGCCCGACAAAGTAAAAGCGGTGCTGGTGGTATCGTTTGTGGGCTATGAAACACAGGAACTGACTGTAGACGGCAACAATGCCGAAATTGTTTTAAAAGAAGCCGCCTCTAACCTGAAAGATGTGGTGGTGGTAGGTTATGGCACGCAAAAAAAGACCAACCTGAGCGGTGCCGTAGCACAGGTAAGCGGTAAAGACATTGCCAACAGGCCTGTAGCCAATGCCACCAGTGCATTGCAGGGCGTATTGCCCGGCGTAACCGTACTAAGAAGCGGGGGTAAACCCGGCGGCGAAGGTTATGGTGTACGGGTAAGGGGCTTTACCTCGTCTAACACCGCCAGTGCACTGGTACTGGTAGACGGCATAGAACAAGACATTAACCTGATAGACCCTAACGACATTGAATCGCTTACTGTATTGAAAGATGCATCTGCATCGGCCATTTATGGTGCCCGTGCCGCTGCGGGTGTAATACTCATTACCACCAAACAGGGCGTTGCCGGCAAAACCAGGGTAAGCTTCAATTCTTACTACGGCATCAACATTACCGCCCGCCAGCCCGAGCGTTTAAACTCGTGGGATGAGCAAACTCTGATTGATGAAGCTCGCTTTAACGCAACAGGTGCCAGGGAATTTTCGGATGAACAGATTGAATGGCTGAAAAACCCCAACTTTTCGTACAGGCCTAACCCCAGTGCAGACCGCTGGGAATATTATGGCAACAACAACTGGGTAAAAGAAGGCATGGACAAGGTTAACCATCAGCAAAACCATTCTATCTCGGTAGGTGGTGGCAGCCAGCAGGTAAACTACCTGGTATCGGGCAGTTACTACAAAAGGGATGGTGTGCTGCGTTATGGCCCCGACGACAATACCCGTTACAATTTTAAACTGAACCTGAATGCAGAGCTGAACAAATACGTAAGCCTGAAAGCTTACGCAGGTTATATTGGCTCGTTTGTAAGGGAAAACTCTTACGGTACAGACCAGATCATCAACCGCCTGTACAGAAGCCGCACCAGGCAATCGTTGTACGTACCCAAAGAAGATGTAACCGGCAACATTTACAACGGAGACTTACAGGTAAATGCCGTAGACATTGAAAAGAATGCCGGCCTGGAAACACGCGATTACGAAACCTTTACCTCTAAACTGAACTTCCAGGTAAAGAATGTAATAAAAGGCCTTACACTAGATGTAATTGGCTGGCGTAACCAAAACACTTACAACATGGAAAACAACAGCCGTACCTTATACTGGTATGGCAGAAGTACCAATACGGTAAGGTTTAGCATCAATACGCCCAACAGCATGACCATGACCAAAAACAAAGGTTACCAAAACAATGGCCAGGCGTTTTTAACGTACAACTTCCGCATCAAAGACCACGCGTTTACCTTATTACAAGGCGGCTCTTACGAAGAATACCGCAAGGATGAGTTTACGGCTACGGGCCAAAGCATGATCAACAACGATTTCTTCAGCCTCAACTTTGCCGACCCGCTTACCAAAACCAGTAAAGACCTGGTACAAACCTGGGCACTGGCTTCAGCCTTTGGCCGCCTGAACTACAACTACAAAGGCAAATACTTTTTTGAAGCATCTTACCGCTACGACGGCAGCTCCAGGCTGGCACCCGATAACCGCTGGCAACTGTTCCCCTCTTTCTCAGGGGCATGGAGGGCCAGTGAAGAAAGCTTTATGAAAAACATACGCTTCATCAACAGCCTGAAAGTACGTGCTTCCTGGGGTCAACTGGGCAACAGTGCCGCCATTGGTTTGTACGATTACCTGCCCCTGCTTACCAGCGGCCTTACCACTACCAACAACCTGGTGTTTAACGGTGTGCGTACGCAATACTTTTATCAAAGCCAGCTGGCATCGCCAGACATTAAGTGGGAAACCGTTGAACAATCGAATATTGGTATTGACTTGGGCCTGCTGAACAACAGGCTGATGATTACTGCCGACTACTACATTAAGTACAACAAAGACATGCTGGCTACGCTGAACGTGCCCAACATTATAGGCATACAAACCGGCTTTGCCAACGTTGGCGAACTGAAAAGCTGGGGAGCAGAACTGGACATTAAATGGCGTGATAAAATTGGTAAAGTAGATTACCGCATTGGTTTCAACATATCCGACAACCAGAACAAGGTTACCCGCTACGATGGTAAAAACTCCATTGGTGCAGGCGGTGTGGTTGGCCTGATGGAAGGCTATGCCATGAATACTGTTTGGGGGTACAAAACAGCCGGGTATTTTCAAACACAGGCAGAAGCAGATGAATACAAATCCAAAGTATCCTACCCGTTCTTTGCCAACCCTAAACCGGGTGATGTTAAATACCTTGACCTGAACGGCGACGGTGTGATCAACGCGGGTGATGGCACACCCAACAATCCCGGAGACTTAGTGTACCTGGGTACCACTAACGCCCGCTATACTTACGGCTTTGAACTGGGTGCCACATGGAAAGGCTTTGACTTTACAGCTTTTTTCCAGGGTGCTTTGAGCCGTACCTTCCTCATTAGCGAAGAAACCTTATCGCCCATGCTTGGTACAGCCGATATGCCCTGGGCCATACACATGGACAGGTGGACGCCTACCAACCCCAACGCTTATTTTCCCCGCATGTACCAAACCAGTGCCCACAATTACAGGCCTTCTGACAAATGGGCCCAAAACGGCAACTACCTGCGTTTGAAAAACATACAGATTGGTTACACAATACCTGCCACCAAAAAGTTTGCAAGGGAAATAAAAGTATATGTATCGGGCCAGGACTTGTGGGAAACCACCAAGGTAATGAGCGTATTTGACCCCGAAGTAGGCAACAACGTAAGTGCCACCGCCTACCCTTTTTACCGCACCATCGCTTTTGGCATCAACGTAACACTCTAATAAACTACTTGCATGAAAACCATATACCGTATAGCACTCTGCCTTTCTGTTGCTGCAGTGGCAACCACCGGTTGTAAAAAAATTGACCGCCTGCCCGAGACAGAGTTTACCGACGCCAATTTTTGGAACACGGAGGCCGACCTGATGAACGCTGCCAACCGCCTGTACCAGCAACTGCCCGGAGATTGGATTGACAACAGGGCCGACGATGCCGTAAACACCTCACCCAACGCAGTAAGTACCGGCAACAGGTCTGTACCCAATACCAGCGGCGACTGGACAGACCGTTACAGTGAGATTTTTACCGCCAACAACATACTGGAAAAAGGCGGTAAAAATTTATGGCGTAAGCAATGCCAACCTGATACTGGGGCACAACCACTCCCGCAATTTGGAAAACGGCCAGTTGGCACCTACCCGCAACCTGTTACGCCAATACCTGTATAGCGATGGGCTACCTGCCTTTAATGTAGATGGCACAACCCCTTCTGCTACCCGCTCTCCCTTGTTTGTACAGGAAGCCGCCGAAACCAGTTACAACACCATTCTGGACAACCGTGACCCCCGTGTTGCTTTCTCTTATTTCCGTGCGGGCGATGTGGCTTACCAGGGCCCCTGGATACCTAAAACATCGCTGGGTATACGAACGGCCATTGCACCTAAAAAAGGCTTTAGCACTGTTGACCAAACCCTGGTGAATGCAGCTACTACTGACCGTATACTTATTCGTTATGCAGAAGTATTGCTGATTTATGCAGAAGCCAAGTATG
>JAESFG010000716.1_pt1 | contig 10690 bp, 9 predicted proteins | sample 9269371 | NCBI WGS metagenome assembly JAESFG01 (sample SAMN14506227, study PRJNA617093) | algae metagenome | isolation source: Aetokthonos hydrillicola CCALA 1050 (B3-Florida) and co-occurring... | place: USA: South Carolina | collected 2013-01-01 | reverse complement strand
GTAAGTCAATAGTCAGTAAGTCAGTAAGTCAGTAAGGTTGGGTGCAAGCATATTATGCTTTACTTACTTACTGACCAATGACGCTATGACTTACTACAGTACAAGTGTGCGACGCAACCGGTGCCCAATAGCATTCCTGCTGTTGGTCTCCTAAAAAAAATGCCGCAAACTATTAACCGGTTACACTGTAAAAAGCTTTTTGCCGCTTATCATTAGCCGTAAACTTTAACATCTATGCCTTGCCCAAACAAACTGCTATCAGTAACTTCGCCGTCCCTTTTTAAATACCTTACCGGTATAACCTTGATCCGCTTCTATTGGCCGGAAATTGCTAATTTGTTTCGGGCATAACACTCAAATAATTTGCAGGCTCATTGGTTAAAAAAGGTTTACCTTTTAGAATTATTTAAGCCCCTACACGTGGCACGTGAAATTGATTTATAACCATGGCAACCAGCACAAAGAAAGCCCCCGTTAAAAAAGCTGCGAAAGCTACCAAAGAAAGCACCACACCTATAAAAGCAAAAGCCAAGAAAACCATCACCCTGGACAACCAGCCTGATATTTACGAAGGCCTGCAACATCATTTTGGATTTAAAGAATTTAAAGGCCGCCAGGAAGAGGCCATTATTAGCCTGATGTCTGGCAAAGACACGTTTGTAATTATGCCTACAGGCGGTGGCAAAAGCTTGTGCTACCAGTTACCCGCCATGATATTGCCGGGTTGTGCCATTGTGGTATCGCCCCTTATTGCATTGATGAAAAACCAGGTAGACCTGGTGCGTGGTTATAGCGAGCAGGATGATGTGGCCCACTTTCTCAACTCATCGCTTAACAAGGGGCAAATCAATAACGTTAAGGCCGATTTGCTGGCTGGCAAAACCAAACTGTTGTACGTAGCCCCCGAAACATTGACCAAACAGGAAAACCTGGATTTTTTTTCAGACCTGCCTTTGTCTTTTTTTGCGGTGGATGAGGCCCACTGTATTAGTGAATGGGGCCACGATTTTCGGCCGGAATACCGCAGGCTGCGGGAGATGATGGACATTATTAACCCCGATATACCGGTTGTTGCCTTAACGGCAACCGCTACGCCCAAAGTACAAAGCGATATTGTAAAAAACCTGGGGCTGCGTGAACCCAATATTTTTATATCCTCGTTTAACCGTACCAACCTGTATTACGAAATACAACCCAAGATTAAAAAAGACCAAACGGTTAAACACATTGTTAAGTTTATTACCCAGCATAAGGGCAAAAGCGGTATCATTTATACCCTTAACCGCAAAACCACCGAAGAACTGGCTGAACTGCTGATGGCCAATGGCATTAAAGCCGTTGCCTACCACGCCGGCCTTGACCAAAAGCTTAGGGCAGAACGCCAGGACCAGTTTTTGAACGAAGATGTACAGGTGATTGTGGCCACCATTGCCTTTGGTATGGGCATTGACAAACCGGATATACGCTTTGTAATACACTTTAACATACCTAAGTCAATTGAAAACTATTACCAGGAAACAGGCCGTGCAGGCCGTGACGGGCTGGAAGGTATTTGTGTACTGTATTACTCGCACAAAGACGTAGCCAAACTGGAACACCTGATGCGTGACAAACCTTTGAGCGAACGTGAAGTGGGTGCCCAACTGATTAATGAAACCGTGGCTTACGCTGAAAGCAGCGTTTGCCGCCGCAAAATACTGTTACACTATTTTGGTGAACAATGGGATGACCGCAACTGTGGCAACTGCGACAACTGCCGCCACCCCAAAGAAAAGATTGAAGCCAAAGACGATGCGGTTAAGGTGATGAAAGTAATTAAGGCGTTGGATGAACGTTTTCCTACGGAATATGTACTGAACGTTATTATAGGCAAACTGACCCCGCAGATTAACATGTTTAGGCATGAGGGCCTGCCAGAGTTTGGTATTGGTAAAGACAATGAACAAACACATTACTGGAACAGCCTGATTAGGCAACTGATGCTGGAAGACCTGATTACCAAAGACATTGAAGAATACGGCCTGTTGAAGTTTACAGAAAAAGGCGAAAAATGGATGAAAAAGCCAGCCTCGTTCAAAATTGTGCTGAACAACCTGTTTGAAGATGCGAATGCTGACGATGATGAGGGCGAAGGCGGTACCGCTGTTGGTGCTGCGGCAGATGAGCGTTTGTTTGAAATGCTGAAAGAGTTACGCCAAAAAGAAGCGAAGAAAAAGGCTTTACCGCCATTTGTAATTTTCCTGGAAACATCGTTACAGGATATGGCTACGCTTTACCCAACCACCTTGCAGGAAATGGAAAAATGCCAGGGCGTTAGTAAAGGCAAAGCCCTGAAATACGGTAAACCATTTGTAGAAATGGTAGCCAAATACGTGGAAGAAAACGATATTCAAAAGCCGGATGATTTTGTAATGAAGAGTGTGGTTAACAAAGCCAACAACAAAATTTTCATTATTCAGAACGTTGATAAAAAAGTAAGCCTGGAAACCATTGCCAAAACCCGTGGCCTGCGTTTAGATGAGTTGCTGGAGGAAATGGAAACCATTGCCGCCAGCGGTACCAAGTTAAACCTGGATTATGCCATTGATGAATGGCTGGATGAAGAAGACCAGGAAGAAATACTGGAGTACTTTAAAGGCTGCGAAACATCTTCTTTACAAGTAGCACAGCAGGAGCTTTCGGAATTTGATTATAACTGGGAGCAGCTGAAGATTATGCGTATTAAGTTTTTGAGCGTGTACGGTAACTAAATGTTGCTGCTGCTTTGCCCAATAGTATTACCACTGTTGAACGGAGCGTCGCAAGCGGTGATACACCGGAGCGGTACAGCTGACCTCCCACAAAAAATATAAGCCCTGCTTTGCAGGGCTTTTTTTATGCCTTGGTTTTAGCAACTACCTGCTGGTAATATTTACAGGCGGGCTTTAAGCCACAGATATTGCATTTGGGGTTGCGGGCTACGCACACATAACGGCCGTGCAGTATAATCCAATGGTGGGCTTTGTGTACCAGCTGTGCCGGTATGTTTTGTATCAATTGCTTTTCGGTTGCCAGTGGTGTTTTGGCGTTATGGGTTAGGCCAATGCGTGCACTTACGCGAAACACGTGTGTGTCTACGGCCATGTTGGGTTGCTGGTCTATTACGCTGGTAATTACATTGGCGGTTTTGCGGCCTACGCCGGGCAGTTTTACCAGTTCATCAACGGTCATGGGTACCTGGCTGGCAAAATCTTGTACCAGCATTTTGCCCAGGCCAATCAGGTGGCGTGTTTTGTTGCCGGGGTAAGAAATGCTTTTGATGTAGGGAAAGAGTTCGTCGTAAGTGGCTTGGGCCAGCTGGTATGGGGTGGGGTATTTTTCAAAGATGGCCGGGGTGGTCATGTTTACCCGCTTATCGGTACATTGGGCAGAAAGTACTACGGCAACCAGTAACTGGTAAGGGTTGTCGAAAATGAGCTCGGTTTCTGCATCGGGTGTGTTGGCAAGGAAGTATTCAATAACAAACCGGTATCTTTCTTTCTTAGTCATACTAAGTTGCAAGATACCGGTTCAATATAAAATATGGTGTAAAAACTACTGGTGTGTTACAGCATCTGTAGCACGTGCATAGTTCATAATTGCATCTATGGTTTGTTGCCTGGGAGTTGCCGCAGGTATGCTTTCGATACCTTGTATAACGTGTTGCAGGTTTTGTAGTTCTTCCTGCAAAGACCAGTTTTGTTCCAGTTCTTTTTCAACAGCCTGTTTTAATGCAGGCGGTGCCTCATTATACAGGTATTGTATCAGATCATCCTGAGTTATTTGTTGCATATCAATACTTGTGATGAATTTTACAATCCCAATTTACGCCACTCAAAATACTTAAACGGATGTATAAGTCTTAATATTGTGGTAATATCAGTTTTTTAAGGCTACTGAATCTTCTATGATGAAAACGTCTTCGCCCTCTTTTTTCATTTTATAACGTTCGCGGGCAAATTTTTCCAGGGCGGCAGGGCTATTTTGCAGTTCGTCCAGTTCTTTTTTGGTGTTGGCTATTTCCTGTTGGTAGTAGGCTTTCTTTTTTTCCAGTTGTTTCAACTCCGCTTTTCTTTCCATCCCCGTAAAAATATCGTTCACATCAAAGAACAACATCCATGCCACAAAGAATACCAGTGTAAGCACATAAATGTTCAGGAAATAAGATGCAACATTCTTTTTCATCCTCCGCAACTTACATAAAAAAAGGTGGCAGCAAACAGGTGTGTAAAAACACCCGCTTACTGCCACCGGTATATACACAGTGTGTGTTATTTACCAAATTTCAATCCTTTGGGGTAAATAGCGGTTTCGCCCAAAGCTTCTTCAATACGTATCAGTTGGTTGTATTTAGCAATCCTGTCTGTACGGCTGGCACTGCCGGTTTTAATTTGTCCGCAGTTCAGTGCAACGGCTAAATCGGCAATGGTAGTATCTTCTGTTTCACCGCTTCTGTGGCTCATAATGGTGTTGTAGCCATTGTGCTGGGCCAGTGTTACGGCATTAATGGTTTCTGTTACCGTACCAATCTGGTTTACTTTAACCAGCAGGCCGTTGGCAATGCTTTTATCAATGCCTTGTTGCAGGCGGGTAACGTTGGTAACAAACAGGTCATCGCCTACCAGTTGTACTTTGTTGCCCACTGCTTCGGTAAGGGCTTTCCAGCCGTTCCAGTCGTCTTCGGCCATACCATCTTCAATAGATACAATGGGGTATTGTTTCACCCATTTTTCCCAGTATTTCACCAGGTCATCGCTGCTCAGCACTTTGCCGTCACTTTTGTGAAATACGTATTTTTTCTTTTTGGCATCCCACAGTTCGCTGTTGGCGGCATCCATGGCAATTACAATTTGAGAGCCTGTTTTGTAACCCGCAGCCTGAATGGCTTCCAGTACAGTTTCAATGGCTTCTTCATTGCTTTGAATATTGGGGGCAAAACCACCTTCATCGCCCACGTTGGTGCTAAAGCCTTTTTTCTTCAGCACGCCTTTCAGGGTATGAAAGATTTCAACGCCCCAACGCAAACCTTCGCTAAAAGATGTTGCACCTACAGGCATAATCATGAATTCCTGAAAGTCAATTTTGTTGTCTGCGTGTGCACCACCGTTCAAAATGTTCATCATGGGCACGGGCAGGGTTTTGGCGTTGGTACCGCCAATGTAACGGTACAAAGGCAAGCCCGATTCTTCGGCGGCGGCTTTGGCCACAGCCATACTTACGGCCAGCAGGGCGTTAGCACCCAGTTTGCCTTTGTTGGTAGTGCCGTCCAGTTCAATCATGGTTTGGTCAATGGCAGCCTGCTGGGCCACATCAAAACCAACCAGGGCCGGGGCAATAATATCGTTCACGTTTTTAACGGCTTTCAAAACGCCTTTACCAACGTATTTCTTTTTATCGTTATCGCGTAGTTCAACGGCTTCGTGTATGCCGGTGCTGGCACCGCTGGGTACCGCTGCACGGCCAAAATAACCGTCGTCTGTCAATACATCTACTTCTACTGTGGGGTTGCCGCGGCTGTCTAATATTTGGCGGGCGTGTACTTCAATAATGTAGCTCATAATAATCGCTAATTTTTATGTTGTTTAGATAGTTGTTCTGTTTGTGTCACCGGTAGCAGGTACCTGGTTTTTCTTTGGATACAATCAGTGGATTTTTCATGGCATCCCGGTTGCGTCGCACACTTGTACTGTATATCTATGGGCAGCTATGAACAAACTTTTATTGTGTAAAAAATACACACTTGGCCAAAGATAAGGTTATTTCGCAGTAAGGCTGCGGAATACCTCTTCTAAACTGGCACCGCCTGCCTGCAGCGACACAATGTTTAAGTTGTGCTGTAAAGCCAGTTGCAATACCTGCTTGCGTACGGCATCGGGCTGCTGGGTTTGCAGTACAAAACTGTTGTTGGGCAAACTGTTTACACCGGTAACATATTGCAGTTGTTGCAACAGGCCTATATTGGGCAATTGCTCAAACTGTATAGTTACAGTGGCAGACTGCCTGCCTTTGGCCTGCAGGTTTACCAGCGAGTCATCGGCCACCAGGTTACCCCGGTTAATGATGATGACCCTGTCGCAAATGGCTTCTACCTCCTGCAGTATATGCGATGAAAACAAAACGGTTTTATTTTGCCCTTGCCGGCGTATCACTTCCCTTATCTCTACAATCTGGTTGGGGTCCAGGCCGCTGGTAGGTTCGTCCAGTATCAGCACATCGGGGTTGTGTATCAGTGCTGCTGCCAGGCCAACGCGTTGTTTGTATCCTTTAGATAACTGGCCGGTTTTTTTGTGTTGCTCTACCTGTAAACCGGTTAATTCAATTACCTGGCTTACGGCTTGTTTTGGGTTGGCAACCCGGTGTACGCCTGCAATAAAATACAGGTACTCTTTAACGTACATATCGTAGTAAAGCGGGTTGGCCTCGGGCAGGTAACCTATTTTTTGCTTAACGGCAATGGGGTTGTCTTTTACGTTAATGCCACAAACGGTAGCATTTCCGGCATCGGCCTGTAGATACCCTGTAATGATTTTCATGGTGGTGCTTTTACCCGCACCATTGGGGCCTAAAAAGCCCACAATTTCACCTTTGCCAATGTTGAAGGAAATGTTGTTGACAGCTTTTTGCGTGCCGTACTGTTTTACTAACTGTTGAACCTGGATAGACATTGCCGGTAGCAATAAAATTTGTTCAAACCTACGTTAAATGTATGGAAGTATAAAGTGCTGCGGGTTTACGTTTTCATTATTTACCGTGATTGTTATGGGTTTTACTGCCATGCACTTTGCCCAATAGCATTACTACAGTTGAACGGAGCGTCGCAACTGCGGGTACATCAGGGTTGTGCTGTCCGTCTCCACAAAATATAACGGGTTTGGGCAATGCAACGGCCTGCCTTTATGTTGCTATGGCTTATACTACAAACCGGTAGCCCACGCCTTTAATGGTAAGTATCTCCAGCTGATTATCTTCTTTTAGGTAAGAGCGTAGTTTGGTAATGTACACATCCAGGTTGCGGCTGTTGAAAAACGAGTCGTTGCCCCAAATATGGTTCAGCAGGTCACGCCTGTCTATTACTTCGTTGCGGTTTTGATACAGGTATTTCAGCAGTTCACTTTCGCGGTAGGAGAGTTTACGCTCTTGCCCGTTGCCTTCCAGCACTTGCTTATTAAGGTGGAATTTGTAAGAGGACAGGGTAATGGAATCGGCCCCTTGCAGGCCATGTTCTTCTTTTTTTACACGCAGCAGGTTTTCAATACGTACTATCAGTTCTTCCATACTAAACGGCTTACGTATATAATCGTTACCGCCCAGCTTAAAACCACGCACCACATCTTCGGTTTGTGTTTTGGCGGTAAGGAAGATAACGGGCACATCATCGTTCAGTTTGCGAATGTCTTCGGCAATGTCAAAACCGTTTTTGTTGGGCAGCATAACATCCAGCACGCAAATATCGGGTGCGGTGCTTTCAAACACCTGCAGTACTTTGCCGCCATCGGTTTCCATAATTACGTCAAAGCCACGGCTTTCCAGTGTTTCTTTCACAATCTTGCCCAAAAACTGTTCGTCTTCTACGTATAAAACTTTAATGCTCATAAGTGTTGTTTAATACATTGCTCATATATGTACAGGTGTTGCAGTGTGCGACGCAAGGAACGATCCATCATGTTCCTGCTGTTGGTCTCCCCCCCCCCAAAAAAAAGCATACAATACAAACGTGCAACACGTACAAGGTATGTACGCTTAACTGTGTTTAATCACTCTTGTACGTACGTATTGCTACGCAGCTATGCCAGCGTGTCCTGCTGCCTGCAATGGTTTAGTGTTACTATAAAAATACTGCCTTTGTTTACCTCGCTTTGTACGCTAATACGGCCATCGTGTTTATCTACCACATGGGCCACATAACTAAGCCCCAGCCCATAGCCTTTGGTGTTGTGCACATTGCCGGTAGGCACGCGGAAAAACTTGTCAAACACCTTGTCTGTATACTCTGCCGGAATGCCGATGCCGTTATCGGCAACGGTAAGGTGTACATGGTCGTTTTTGCGGGTAAGGCTAATGCTTATTTCGGGCTGCTCTTTGCTGTACTTGAGGGCATTGTCTAGCAGGTTATACATTACGCTGGTAATGTGCAGTTTGTCTGCATACAACAAAAAGCTTTCTCCTTCGGCGGTTACGTGTACCTTGGCATGGCGTTTATCAAACTGCAGTTTCATGGTAGCCAGTACTTCGTGCAGCAATTCACGCATGTCAAAGATTTCCTTACGCAGTTCTATGGCTTTGTTTTCAAACATAGATAGTTTCAGTACTTTATCTACCAGCAGGCTAAGGCGTTGCAGTTCTGATGCCGAAATATCCAGGTATTCTTTGGTACGCTCAGGGCTTTGCGATGCCCCAAAATTGCGGAGTGCCTCAATGGCTACGTTTACGGTAGCTATGGGTGTTTTAAGCTCGTGTGTAATGTTGCTGATGAACTCGTTTTTCATGGCGGCCAGCCTTTGCTGTGCCAGCAGGTTACGGTAAATGAAAACAAAAGAAACCAGCGTTAATGCAACAATGATAAACGACAGTATAATTTGCGGGCTGATGCGTTGCAGTATAAACCATGATGGGTTACCAAATACCGCCTGGTAGTTTACCCGCTTTACAAAACCTACCGGCACATGCGTGGTTTGTATTGGGTTAGAAGCATAAATAAGCGAATCTTCATTGTCTGTTTCTTTACCCGTGGTATCTTTTACCACATGAAAACGCAGGTGTATTTTTTGTTTGGCCAATGCGGCTGTATAGGCCGAGTCTATTGATTTTACAGGGATACTGTCGTTTAACCCGCGGGAGGACACGAAGATGTCCCTGATAACACCATCCATCTGGCTCATTTCTTTACGTGGCCTGTTGTTTTTGCCCAGTTTTACAATGGTGTCTTTACCGTCGTTGCTTACGGCTATAAAAGCGTTGCCGTTTTGTGTAGAAATCTGTTGAAAGGTCTTTCCTTTAAACGCCGTTTTTGGGGGTGGCAGGCTATCGCCTTTACGTATAATGATGCTTTTGATTTTGCTGGGGTCTATGTGCTGCAACACTTCGGGTGGCAACTGACGCATGGCACCTGTAGAGTCGCTGCTGCTGAATACATAACGTGTGATACGGGTACCCTTCAGGCCTGCGGTATCCGGCATTTGCCGTACAGATGGAAATATGCGTGAGGCCTTCAGTGTATCGTTTCTTTTTAACTGGGTAGTTATTTTAACGGGCAGCCGTTGCGGGCCTTTGGGTTTATTGTCTATGCTATCGGGCGTAACGGTGGCAGTAAAACTGAGTTTGATGCTGCTGGCCAGGTCACCTAAAAAAACATCGTTTCCGTTCACATGCCTAAACAGCGAGGTATCCTTACGCAGGCGTTCTACCTTTAGCTGGTACATGCTTTCTTTAAAAGCTACGTCTACGCTTTTGCGTAAGCCTTTGTCTTCCTCCCTGTACAACCGCGTAAGCCAATACACCTGAAAGGCAGCAATCAGCAAAATGGTACTGGTCATCAAAATACGCGACAACTTCAGCTTGTTCATGAGCATGTGTTTTCCGGGTTCAAAGTTAGCCATACGGTTTTGCCCTGTATGCTTCCGTTAACCTTAATTAACCTTTCAGCAACCAATCTTAACAAACGGTGAAAATAGCTTTGGCTTCTAAACATCACCACCATGAAAAGGATTTTATGTGCCATTCTTACGCTAATGGCCACAGCCGCCACGGCCCAGGTTAAACAAGGTACCATTACTTACGAACGTAAGGTAAACCTGCACAAAGCCATTAGCGATGAGCAAATGAAAGCCATGGTACCCGAATTCCGTACCAGCAAACACCAGCTTTTGTTCAACGACAGTGTTTCGCTGTACAAAACCATACCCGAAGACGAAGCCCCCGACCCTTTTGACAACAACGGCGGCGGCGTACGTACCGTAGTGCGTTTTGGCGGCGGCAATAACGACGAAACCTATACAAATTTTGCCGGCCATACCACCCTAAAGCAAACCGAGCTGGGCAGCAAAACCTACCTGGTGCAGGATTCTATACGCAAACAGCAATGGAAGCTTACCGACGAAACCAAAAAAATACTGGGTTATACCTGCCGTAAAGCGGTTACCACCCAAAAAATGGTAATACGCAATACAACCATACGTACAGTGCAAACGGGCGGCAATACTTCCACAGATTCTGCTAAAACCACCAACCCTAAAAACGAGGATCTTGAAGTGGTGGCTTGGTACGCCGAAGACATTGTTACACCCGCCGGCCCCGATAACAACGGCGGCCTGCCGGGCGTTATACTGCAGCTCGATATCAACAATGGCCAAACCGTTTACACCGCTACCGAGGTAAGCAAAAACTACAGCCAAAAAGACCTTAAACAGCCTACCAAAGGCAAAAAAATAACGGGCAAAGAGTTCACCACCCTGCAGGAGGAAATGCTGCAAAACATGATGGGCGGCGGCAGCGGCGGCCGCACTTTCCGTTTTGGTAATTAATTGCCGCAAGCCTGTTACACGCTGTGTTGGCGGGCTTTCTTTTTTTTGAAAACCAACAGTAGTAATACTATGAGGCGTCCCTTGCGTCGCACACTTCCTCTGAAGGAACAATACCCAGCCACAAAGGCACGGAGGCACAAAGAATATTTTGG
>JAESFG010000715.1_pt1 | contig 10718 bp, 7 predicted proteins | sample 9269371 | NCBI WGS metagenome assembly JAESFG01 (sample SAMN14506227, study PRJNA617093) | algae metagenome | isolation source: Aetokthonos hydrillicola CCALA 1050 (B3-Florida) and co-occurring... | place: USA: South Carolina | collected 2013-01-01 | reverse complement strand
CTGCTCCTGCAGCTGCTTTTGCTGGGCCTCGAGCACCTTCGGGTCGATCGGCGGACCGTCGAAGGCCTTGGCGAAACCGGCGAGCGGCGCCTGGAAGGTGATCTCGCGTGCGAACTGGTTCTGAACGGTCACGTTCATCGTCGTGCCCTTCTTCACCTGCCCGAACACGGCGTCGTTGACCTGCGCCTCGGCGAAACACGCGTTCATGCAGATCTGGAAGCGGCCGGAGTCGGGCTTGCCGTTGTCGACCGAGAATCGCACGCCCGGCTGGATCAGAAAGCCCTCGGGCAGCATCAGGCGCATCACGCGGTTCGGGTCGCCCTTCACCTCGTAGACCGCGAGGGCAAGGACGGGCTGGCCCTGGTCGGTGACGAAGTCGCGCGTGGTGAAGCACAACTCCTTGCCGGAGGGATCCTTGTTGCACACCTTCACCCAGTCCGCCTGCGAGGGCTCGGGCTTCAGCGCGAGGACTGTCGGCCCCGCCGGCTGAGCTGGCGCACCCGGCTGCCCGGGAGCTGCAGGTGCGGCGGGGGCCTGGGCGGGCTGCTGGGCCGGCTTGGCGGGTGCGGGCTTGGCGGGCGTCTGCTGGGCCAGCGCCGGTGCGGCCGCCGCCGCGGCAAGGGCTGCCGCCAGCATGATGCGGCGCAGGCCGGTGGACGGCACGTCAAAAGACATTCGATCTTCCCTCTACGGTCTCGGGAGGCATCCGGCATCGGCCCGCAAGGCCTGGACCCGGAGACGGGTCCGCTGCATCGGCGGCCAATGCGGCGAGACGATGACACGGCGAAGCTCATACAGGTTCGACGGCCACGTTTCCAGCAACAAGTGTTGCGATGCAGCTGCCGGCGGCGATAGTTCCGCTGCGCGCCGACCCCGGGTGGCGCCCACGAATCAGGGCCCCGAAAGTGCTGAAGAGGCTGGTCTTCCTGTTGCCCATGCTCCTGATCGCCGCGGTTTCGTCCGTTGCGGCGGGCAGTGCTGCGCGCACCCAGTCGCACGCCATCGCCATGCATGGCGAGCCGGCCCTCGAGGATGGCTTCGCGCACTTTCCTTATGTGCGCCCGGACGCCCCGAAGGGCGGGCGAATCGTGTTCGGAATGCTCGGCACTTTCGACACGCTGAACCCCTACTCCGTGATCGGCATCGCCGCGGAGGGCGTCGCGCCCATCAATGGCGGCCTCGTCTGGCAGAGCCTGATGGCGCGCTCGGCCGACGAGCCCTTCAGCCTTTACGGCCAGATCGCCCGGTCCATCGAGACACCGGATGACCGGAGCTCCGTGACCTTCCGCCTGGACCCGGCGGCCAGGTTCTCCGACGGCAAGCCCGTGACGGCGGACGACGTGCTGTTCTCCTGGGACCTGCTGAAGCGCAAGGGCAAGCCCAATTTGCGCAGCTGGTACGGCATGGCGAAGACGGCGGAGGCTCCCGACCCCTACACGGTCCGTTTCGACCTTACCGGCGCGAACAACCGCGAGTTGCCACTGATTCTCGCCCTCATGCCGGTGCTGCCGAAGCACGCCGTGGACGAGGCGCGCTTCGAGGAGACGAACCTCACCCCGCCCATCGGCTCCGGACCCTATGTCGTCGAGGCGGTCCGGCCGGGCGAGAGCATCAGCTACCGCCGCAATCCTGACTACTGGGGCAAGGACCTGCCCACGTCCCGGGGGCGCTACAACGCCGACGAGATCCGCTACGACTACTATCTCGACGCCAACACCCTCTTCGAGGCGTTCAAGGGCGGCCTCGTCGACGTCAGGATCGAGGACAGCCCGACGCGCTGGACGACCGGCTACGACTTCCCGGCCTTCCGCGACGGCACGGTGGTGAAGGATCCGATCCCCGTCCGCACGCCCAAGGGCATGAACGCCTTCGTCTTCAACACGCGCAGGCCCGTCTTCGCCGACGCGCGGGTCCGGGAGGCACTCGGCTACCTCTTCGACTTCGACTGGGTGAACCGGACCCTGTTCAACGGTGTCTACGCCCGAACAGCGAGCTTCTTCGAGGGATCCGATCTCGCCTCGACCGGCCGGCCTGCCTCCGAGGGCGAGCGCGCCATCCTCGCCGCCTTCCCCGGCGCGGTCCGGCCGGAGATCCTCGAGGGAAACTGGCACCCCGCCGGAGGGGATGGCAGCGGCCGCGACAGGGACCTCGCCCGCAGGGCCCTCGACCTGCTCGCCCAGGCCGGCTGGACCCTTCAGGACGGCGTGCTGCGCAACGCTGCCGGAGAGCCGTTCCAGTTCGAGTTCCTGGCCTCGACGCGCTTGCAGGAACGCCTCGCCATCAATTTTGCCCGCGCGCTCGCACGCATCGGCGTCCGCATGGACGTGCGCTACGTCTACAATGTCGAGTACTGGCGCCGGCTTTCCAACTTCGACTTCGACATGATCCAGTTCACCTGGGGATCATCGCCCTCCCCCGGTAACGAGCAGTACAATCGGTGGTCGAGCAAGGCGGCAGACCGGGCGGGATCCCTGAACTATGCCGGGGCGCGCAGTCCCGCGGTGGACGCGGCGGTGGACGCCATGGTCTCGGCGCGCCGGCGGGAGGATTTCGTCGATGCGGTGCGCGCGCTCGACAGGGTTCTGCTGTCACAATTCTACGTCATCCCGCTCTACAATCAGCCCGAGCAGTGGATCGCGCACACGGCGGCGGTCAAGCGGCCCGAATCCACGGCTCTTTTCGGATTTCAAGCCGATGCGCTCTGGCGCGAATCACGCTGAGTGGCAAGATCGCCCAAGTCTGTGTGCAGGATTGTAGCCGACGTGACCGATGCGCTGGTCCATGACCCGGTTTCGGCGCTGACCGCGCCGTGGTCAGGCGTGTCTCTCGTCGACCTTTTCGCGTCCTCGTGCCATCTCAACGCGCACGCCACCGCTTTCGCCGAGGCGCCATTTTCCAGCATCGCGCCAGCCCGCCGCCTCACCTATCTGCAGGCGAACGAGGCCATCGACCGGCTGGCGATCGCGCTGGGCGGTCTCGCGCTCCAGCCGGGATCAACCGTGGGCCTCTGCCTCGGCGGCACCATCGAGGCGCCGCTCGCCATTCTGGCGACACTCCGCGCCGGCTTCGTGCCTTGCCTGCTTCCGACCTCGCTGAGCCGGTCCGATGCCGCGCAGGTGCTGCGCGCCGTCACGGTCGACGCCATCGTGGCTGCCGGCGCGCTCGGCCCCCTGCGCCCGGCGGAAGTCCTGCGCGCCGCGGCCGTCGAGAACGGGCCAAGCTTCATCCTCGGCTTCGGAGCCCGGCTGCCGGCAGGGGTCGTGCCGCTGGACGACTTCCTTCTCGACGCTCCGGAAGCGCGCGTGGTCAAGCCGGAGCCTGCGGAAGCGGCGCGGCCGCTCGGCCTCGTCACGGTCGAGCGCAGCCGGGGGTCGCTGGCCCTCTACCGGCACGACCAGGAGGCTCTCGTCGCGGCCGCACTGGCCGTCGTGCTGCGGGCCGGGATCGGCGCCGGCGACCGCGTGCTCTCGACCGTCTCGCCAATGTCGCTCGCCGGCCTCGTCACAGGCCTGGTTCCGGCGCTTCTGACGGGCGGGGCCCTGTTCGGGTTGGCCCTGTTCGAGGGAGCGACCCTGTTGCGCATGCTGGACGACGACGCAGCCGGCGCTCACCTCGTGGTCCCGGGGGTTCTGGAGACGCCGTTGCGTGAGGCCGGCCTCCTCGGCGGCAGCCAGGTGTCTTCGACCGTGATCGTGCATCGCCCCCCCGCACGCTTCGACCGGGCGGCGGCCTCCGTCCGCCCGAATTCGCCCGTGGTCGACATTCTCGCCCTGGGCGAACGGGGAAACCTGCCAAGCCGGCGCGGCACGGACGGGCGCCCGACGATTGCGCTGGGCGAGATCCGCGTGCCGGACGAGGACGGGCCTTTGGTCATCGCCTCGCGCGCGGGCGACAACGGGCTCGTCGCCGTGGCCGGAGCCGCCGTGGCGACGCGCATCCACGAAACCTTTCCTGACCGGGAAACCGACTGGCTCGCCACCGAGGTCGAGGTCACCACCGACGCGGAGGGCCAGATCGTGCTGGCGACCCCGGCCTCGGGCCTCGGCGCGGGCGCGGGCCGCCTATCCTGACAGGCACCTTGCCCGGGCCATGGCCCCCGCCACCACGGAAGGACGCGCCACCATGTCTGCAGCGGCCCCCCTTGCAATCGACGTCGTGTCCGACGTGGTGTGCCCATGGTGCTTCCTTGGCAAGCGGCGGCTCGAGCGCGCGCTTGCGGCCCGGCCCGGGCTCGACCTGCCGGTGCGCTGGCGGCCGTTCCAGCTCGACCCGACGATCCCGCAGGAGGGCATGGACCGGCAGGAGTACATGACCCGAAAGTTCGGCTCGCCCGCCCGTCTGGCCGAGGCGCATGCACGTCTGGAGGCGCTCGGACAGGCCGAGGGCATCGCCTTTGCCTTCGAGGCCATCGGCCGCTCGCCCAACACGCTCGACGCCCACCGCCTCATCCGGCACGCCACCGTGCGGGGCCGGGCTGGCGAGATGGTGGAGGCGCTTTTTTCCGCCTATTTCGAGCAGGGGAGAGACATCGGCGACCACGCGGTGCTGGCCGAGCTGGCCGGGGCCGCAGGCCTCGATCCGGCCGCGGTCGCGACCTACCTGGCGACGACGGACGACACGGACGCCGTCCGCGAGGAGATCCGCATGGTGCGGGAGCTCGGCGTCCAGGGTGTGCCCTTTTTCATCGTCGCCAGGAAGTACGCCGTGTCCGGCGCCCAGGCGGCCGAGGTGCTCGGACAGGCCATCGACAAGGCGCTGGCGGAGACGGAGGCCTAGCGACCCTGGACCGCGTGTGTCCAGACGCGCTCTCGCTTGCGGAGGCAAAAGGCGGGTCTGGAGACCCGCGCTCTGGCGCCTATGCCGCCTTCTTCGTCTCGGCGATGCGGGCGAGCTGGCGCAGGATCTGGTTCGTGCCCTTGAGGCGCTGTTCGGCCGTGTCGAAGTCGCGGATGAAGACGATCCGCATGTCGGGACGCACCTTGGCGAGCGAGCCCTGCTCGCCGACATAGCGCACCAGGCCCTCCGGATTGGCGAAGGCATTGTCGCGGAAGGAGACGATGAGGCCCTTCGGCCCGGCATCGACCTTGTCGACATTGGCCCGCCTGCACAGCGCCTTGATCGCGACGATGTCGAGGAGCTGGCGCACCTCGTCCGGCAGCGGGCCGAACCTGTCGATGAGCTCGGCCCCGAAGGCCTCGATCTCCTCGTCCTCCTGCAGCTGCGACAGCCGCTTGTAGAGCCCGAGCCGCAGGTGCAGGTCGGCGACGTAGTCCTCCGGAATCATCACGGGCGTGCCGATGGTGATGGAGGGCGACCACTGCTCGACCACGTCGTCGTCGGCGATGCCCGCCTTCAGCTGGGTGACGGCCTCCTCCAGCATCTGCTGGTAGAGCTCGTAGCCCACCTCCTTGATGTGGCCGGACTGCTCGTCGCCCAGCAGGTTGCCGGCGCCGCGGATGTCGAGGTCGTGGCTGGCGAGCTGGAAGCCGGCGCCCAGCGTGTCCAGCGACTGCAGAACCTTCAGCCGCTTCTCAGCCTGCGGCGTGATGGTGCGGTTCGCCGGGAGCGTGAAAAGCGCGTAGGCGCGGGTCTTCGACCGGCCGACGCGCCCGCGCAGCTGGTAGAGCTGGCCCAGGCCGAACATGTCGGCGCGGTGCACGATGAGCGTATTGGCACGCGGGATGTCGAGGCCTGACTCGACGATGGCGGTCGAGAGCAGGATGTCGTAGCGGCCCTCGTAGAAGGCCGTCATGACGTCCTCGAGCTCGCCCGCCGCCATCTGGCCGTGCGCGACGGCCACCTTCGCCTCCGGCACTTCGGCCGCCAGGAAGGCGCGGGCCTCAGCGATGTCCTCGATGCGCGGGCAGACATAGAAGCTCTGCCCGCCCCGGTAGCGCTCGCGCAGCAGCGCCTCGCGCACGATCAGCGAATCGAATGGGGTGACGAAGGTGCGCACGGCCAGCCGGTCCACCGGCGGCGTGGCGATGATGGAGAGCTCGCGCACGCCGGTCAGCGCCAGCTGCAGCGTGCGCGGTATGGGTGTCGCCGACAGCGTCAGCACGTGGATCTCGGCCCTGAGCTCCTTCAGCCGCTCCTTGTGGCCGACGCCGAAATGCTGCTCCTCGTCGACGACAAGCAGGCCGAGATCCTTGAAGGCGATGGCCTTCCCCAGCAGCGCGTGCGTGCCGACGACGATGTCGACGGTGCCGTCGGCCAGCCCGGCTTTCACCGCCTTCTGCTCGGCGGCCGGCACGAAGCGCGAGAGCTGCGCCACCTTCACGGGCAGTCCGTGGAAGCGGTCGGCGAAGGTCTTGAAGTGCTGGCGGGCGAGCAGCGTTGTCGGAACGACCACTGCCACCTGCCGCCCCGAGAGCGCCGCCGCGAAGGCCGCGCGCAGCGCCACCTCGGTCTTGCCGAAGCCGACGTCGCCGCAGACGAGCCGGTCCATCGGCCGGCCGGTGGCGAGATCGTCCAGCGTCGCGTCGATGGCGTTCTGCTGGTCGTCCGTCTCGTCATAGGGGAAGCGGGCGCAGAACTCGTCGTAGAGGCCCGCCTGCGGCACGAGGCGCGGCGCCTCGTGCAGGGCGCGCGCGGCCGCGATCTTGATCAGCGCGTGCGCCATCTCGCGAATGCGCTGCTTCAGCTTGGCCTTGCGCGCCTGCCAGGCCCCGCCGCCCAGCCTGTCGAGCGCGACCTCTGTGTCCTCCGAGCCGTAGCGCGACAGGAGCTCGATGTTCTCCACGGGCAGGAACAGCTTGTCGCCGCCCGCATAGTGGATCTCGAGACAGTCATGCGGCGCGCCCGCCGCGTCGATGGTCTTCAGCCCGACGAAGCGGCCGATGCCGTGGTCGACATGCACGACGAGGTCGCCCTGCGACAGGCTGCCGACCTCGGCGATGACGTCCTGCGCCCGGCGCGACTTGCGGGCGCGGCGGATGAGCCGGTCGCCGAGAATGTCCTGCTCGCCGACGACGGCAAGGTCCGGCGTTTCGAACCCCGTCTCCAGGCCCCAGATGGCGAGCGTGGCGACGTTGCGCGGATGCGCCGAGGCGTGGGCCAGGGTGTTCACCGGCAGAGCCCCGGTGAGGCCGTGGTCGGCCAGCACGTGCGACAGGCGCTCGCGCGAGCCTTCCGACCATGCGGCGACGATGACGCGCTTGCCGGCGCCCTGCAGCGCCTTCACATGGGCGACCGCCGCGTCGAAGACGTTGCCGCCGCCGCTCTCGCCCTCCTGCTCGCGCTCGGCGGCGAAGGTGCGGCCCTGCCGTCCGCCGACGTCGATGTCGTTGGGCGTCTCGGGCCTGGCAAAGGGCGTCAGCCGGACGACGGTGGAGGCGGCAAGGCGCTCGGACCATTCGGCCGGGGCCAGATAGAGCTGGTCCGGCGGCAGCGGCTTGTATGGAGCCCCCTGCCCCGCCGCCGGCTTGTCGAGGCCGGCCTTGCGGGCGTCGTAATAGTCCTTCACCTGCGCCAGCCGCTCGCCGACCGCATCTTCGGCCAAGGGGTCCAGAAGGACCGGCGCGCCACCGCAATACTCGAACAGCGTGTCGAGTCCGTCCTGGAACAGCGGCAGCCAGTGCTCCAGACCCGGATGCCGCCGTCCCTCGCTCACCGCCTCGTAGAGCGTGTCGTCTCGGCCGGGCGTGCCGAAGCGGGCGATGTAGGCCTGGCGGAAGCGGCGGATCGTCTCGGTGGTGAGCTGCACCTCCGACATCGGCACGAGGTCCAGCGCGCGCAGCTGCCCCACGGTGCGCTGCGTCTCGGGGTCGAAGCTGCGGATCGATTCCAGCGTGTCGCCGAAGAAGTCGAGCCTGACAGGCACGGGGACACCAGGGGCGTAGAGATCGACGATGCCGCCGCGCACCGCGTATTCGCCGGTCTCGCGCACCGTGGAGGTGCGCTGGAAGCCGTTCGTCTCCAGCCAGGCGGCGAGCTCCTGCACGTCCACCATGTTGCCGGGCGCGGCGGAGAAGGTCTCGCCCGCCACCCGTTTCAGGCGGGGCACGCGCTGGACGATCGCGTTCACGGTGGTGGTGAGGATGCGCGGCCGGTCCTCGCCCGAGCGCGAGCGGGCGAGCCGCGCCAGCACCGTCATGCGGCGCGCGGCGACGGCGGGGTTCGGGGAGACGCGGTCATAGGGCTGGCAGTCCCAGGCGGGGAAGGACAGCACCTCCACGTCGGGCGCGGCGAAAGCGAGCCCGTTCTCAAGCAGGGCCTGCCGCTGCCCGTCCCGCGCGACGTAGACGAGGACGGCCGGACGCGCGGGCCCCTTCGCCGCGAGCACGCGGGCAAGGTCGGCCGCGACCAGCGCATCGACGCCGTCGGGGACGGAGGAGACGGTCAGGCCGTCGCCGGCGAGAATGCGCTCGGCGGCGCGCTGCAGGGGAGATGTCTTGGCCATGTCGCTTCGGTTGGGTCCGCCACGACGGTCCGGAGGCGGCAGAGGGTCGTGCGTCCTCAGACGTGGATCGGACCCTGGTGGGTATGGAACGCCTTGACGCTGCGGTACAGGGGCGTGTCGTAGTTTTCCGGCACCTGTGCCGCATCCGTCAGCCAGGCGAAGAGGTCGCGGTCCGGCACCTCGATCAGCGCCTCGAACACGTCGAGCTCCGCCTCGTCCAGCCGGTCGATATGGGCGTCGGCGAAGCGGCCCATCAGCAGGTCCATTTCGCGTGTGCCGCGATGCCAGGCGCGGAACAGGATGCGCCTGCGGCGCGGGTCGAGGTCGGCGCTGGAACGCGCGCTGCCGGTCATGTCTGTCTCCGATGGCCTTGCGGACGCGGTGATATAGGGCCCGACAAGGCCGCTGTCAGCGCGGCGAAAGGCGGAGGCTCACCACATGTCGAGGGCGACGCGCGCCTCGTCCGACATGCGGCTCTGGTCCCATGGCGGGTCGAAGACCATGTTCACCTTCACGGACTGGATGCCCGGGACCGCCGCCACAGCGTTCTCGACCCATCCCGGCATCTCGCCCGCCACGGGGCAGCCCGGCGCCGTCAGCGTCATGTCGATGGAAACGTTGCGCTCGTCGTCGAGGTCGACGCGGTAGACGAGGCCGAGCTCGTAGATGTCGGCCGGGATCTCGGGGTCGTAGACCGATTTCAGCGCGGCCACGATGGCGTCAGTCAGCCGGTCGATCTCCTCCGGCGGCAGCGCCGAGGGGATGTCGATGTCGGGCCGGTTCGGCTCGATCGTGTCGCTGGTCTGGGTCATGGCGTGACTTCCGGGGGCAAGGCGTGAGGGGCCGCGGCCCCTCACCCGAACAGAGCTTCGGCCTTCTGCAGCGCCGAAACAAGGCTGTCGACCTCCTCCAGCGTGTTGTAGACGGCGAAGGAGGCGCGGCAGGTGGACGTTACGCCATATTTGGCGAGAAGTGGCTGCGCGCAATGCGTACCAGCCCTCACCGCGACGCCGGAGCGGTCGATGACGGTGGCGACGTCGTGCGCGTGGGCACCCTTCATCTCGAAGGCGACGATGGCGCCCTTGTTCCGGGCGCGGCCGAAGATGCGGAGCGAGTTCATCGCGCCCAGCCGCTCCATGGCATAGTCGCGCAGCCGGTTCTCGTGGGCGAGGATGGCCTCGCGCCCGACCCCGTTCATCCAGTCGATGGCCGCGCCGAGCCCGATGGCCTGGACGAGCGGCGGGGTGCCGGCCTCGAAGCGGTGCGGCGGCGCGCCATAGGTGACGTCGTCGAGCGTGACGTCACGGATCATCTCGCCGCCGCCATTGAAGGGCGGCATGATCTCCAGCCACTTGCGCTTGCCGTAGAGCACGCCGATGCCCGTGGGGCCGTACACCTTGTGGCCGGTGAAGACGTAGAAGTCCGCGTCGAGGTCGCGCACGTCCACGGGCAGGTGCACTGCGCCCTGGCTGCCGTCGACCATCACCGGGATCCCGCGCGCATGGGCGATGCGGATGATCTCCTTCAGCGGCGTGATCGTGCCCAGTACGTTGGACATGTGCGTGATGGCGACGATCTTGGTGTTCTCGTTGAGGAGCTTCTCGAACTCCTCGACCAGGAACTCGCCCTCCTCGGTCACCGGCGCCCAGCGGATGATCGCGCCCTTGCGCTCGCGGTGGAAATGCCACGGCACGATGTTGGAGTGGTGCTCCATGATCGAGATGACGATCTCGTCGCCCTCGCGGATCGCCATCTCGCCGAAGCTCGCCGCGACGAGGTTGATCGCCTCGGTCGCCGAGCGGGTGAAGATGATCTCGTCCGTGCTCTCGGCGTTCAGAAAACCCCTCACCTTCTCGCGCGCGTCCTCGAACGCTTCCGTCGCGGCATTGGCGAGGTAGTGCAGGCCCCTGTGAACATTGGCGTATTCGTGCTCGTAGGCGTGCACCATCCTGTCGATCACCTGCCGCGGCTTCTGCGCCGAGGCGGCATTGTCGAGATAGACGAGCTTCTTTCCGTAGACCTCTTTGGAAAGGATCGGGAACTCGGCCCGGATCGCCTCGAGGTCGAAGGGACGCGTGGGGGAAGCGGACATGTCTTGCCTTTCGGGCCCGGCGGCCAATTCCGCTGCAGCCTCCGCCTGTCATCCCCTGTGGCCTGCGGGCCAGGCCGGAAAGGGGATCCAGACCGAGCGTTTTGACGGTCTCCCGGAGTTTACGCCGGGGAAAAGTCCCTGGATCCCCTTTCCGCGGCCTCGCCGCGCCGGGGATGACAGGGCGGATCGTCACATCCTGGCGCGCAGCCACGTCTCGACGGTGGC
>JAESFG010000714.1_pt1 | contig 10723 bp, 9 predicted proteins | sample 9269371 | NCBI WGS metagenome assembly JAESFG01 (sample SAMN14506227, study PRJNA617093) | algae metagenome | isolation source: Aetokthonos hydrillicola CCALA 1050 (B3-Florida) and co-occurring... | place: USA: South Carolina | collected 2013-01-01 | reverse complement strand
TCAGTTGCTCCAGCCTTTCAGGAATGGGGAATACTTCGGGGTTAAAATCGCCTATGGTATAGTTGTAGATCTTTTCGCCGTTGCGTATCCTTTCGCTGATGGCATTGCCCAGTTTTACAATTTCACTGCCTATAAGGGTTTCTGCCAGGTGGCTTAGCTTACTCATAATCCTTCAATTTGCCGCAAAAGTAAGTTTTGATGCCCATAAGCGGTCATATAACGGTAATTTGACCTGTTAATTACACGGGCCATAAACCCGTTGCGTAAGCTGTAATGATTAGGCTTATTGAATAGCGGCGGCACGTTGCTCGCGGTTTTCTTTTTCCTCCTGCTGCTGGTAGGCCATAATAAAAATGGCACCCAGGTTTTTATGCGGGGCTACATAATCTTCAAACCCCTCTTTTTTGTTGGCCGGTATTTTGGCTTCAACGGCTTTCCATACTTCGGGCCAGTTAAGCGATTTGCCCAGGCGTGCATCTTCGGTAATCTGCATAATCAGGCGAATGTTCACTGCACCGGTACCGGTTTGTTTAGATGAAATGATGTGTGCCTGTTTGCAGGTTTCCAGCACATCGTGCAGGCTATGGTAACCACCGCAACTGCCCAGCAATACTACCTTGGCAGAAGATGGCAGTTGCTTAATGGTAGAGCCCACAAAATAGCTGTGGCCGCGGTGTATAACAATGGTTGGGTGTATGTCGTTTTCACTAAGGTAATCTTCCAGGTTAGACTGTGCCTGTGCGTCCAGCCCTTTTTCCTCGTCTAAAGGTTTATTGCAGTAAATGGTTACAGGTTTGCCTTTTATAGAGGTTACTTCTATCCATTCAGGTTTGTCGGTAATACGCCAGTTGCTGTTGGTGTATTTCAGTTTAAAGTTGTCAAATACGCCTTTACCATCTTTATCGCCATAAAAGAATTGTTGTATCACTACACGCCCTTTGTCATCGGTAAGCGAGGCATAAGGCATTTCATACACACCGTCAATACCCAGTTGACCGGCAAGGTCAACTTTGGCCGATGAGTCCATGGAAAGAAAAATCGTATGCAGTAGGGTATAAATGTTCTTGCCGCGGCTGTCTCCGCCGGCCTCACTCATGATCAGGTTTTTTTCAATCTGCAGCATCATCAGCTTACGCACATAGGGGTCTGATATGCTGGCATAAGAGTTGGCCACGTCTACAGCATCTTCCAGCGATTTGGTTCTTTCCAATCCTGTTACAAAGTTCCGCATCAGGTTTTGGGCACTGGTTTTATCCATGCGTTTCAAAAAATCATCCAGTGTATTGTAGTTGGCGGCAATCTTGATAAACTTGCGGTAGTAATCGTAGTTTACCAGGTGCAGCAGTGTATCAGAACTGGGGGTTTTCATGCGTTGAAAAATTCGCGGGTACACCCCGCTTACATAGCTGGAGGTATAAATTTCCTCTTCTCCCAATACGGCCAGGTAGTATAACTCTTCCGATGTAAGGTTGTCCAGCTTTTTAAAACGAACACTTTCCAGCTTTTCATCGTGCAGGGCGTTGATTTCGTTAATGTAGTATTCCACGCCTTTGCGTCGCAACATTTCGGTAAGGGTGTACCTTACCAGCGGCGTATCGCCGGTACGCATACGGCCGGCATAATCAATGGCGGTTTTAACCAGCAGTTTATAGTAGGCTTCCTCGTCGTTCAGTACTTTGGTAACAGAGTCTATAGACAGGCGGTTGCGGTAAAGGTTATCCAAAAACGGAAAGTACAGGCGGCCGGTTTTCATCAACGCCAGCAGGCCAATTTTTTTTACCAGCGGGTCATTCACGCTTTGAATTTTGCGGCCCAGTGCATTGGGGGCGGCGGCAAAGTTGTACAATACTTCAGGGTCTTTGTAGGCCTCGCTAATAATGATGCTATCTGCAAAATACACATTGGGGTGTGCTGTAAGTATGTTCAGTACTTTTTCGGGCGAGCGGTAGCAGCTCTTCTTTACAATTTCTTCCATGCTGCGGGCAATGCCTTTGTTGTTTTTAAGGGCATAGTTCTGCACCAGTATCTCGGCAATTTCCAGTTCGCTGCGGGCTACCAGGTAAGTAATGTATTTGTCGTGAATTTCTGCATCCATGGCCAGTTCATAGATGTCAATCAGGTCTTCCAGCCATGCACCGGGTATGCGGCCTGCTTTGTAACCGGTAATAAAACCTGTAAGCATTTCATGAATGCTGCGTAACCATTTAAACTTGCTGTTTTCATCCAGCGAGCTATCTGTTTCAATACGGGCCTGCAGGTTGTTAATCCTAATCATCAGCACATCGGTAACACGTTTATTTTGGGCAGCGTCTTTGCCTGCCACAAACAGGTCATCGTCTGTGCCATCCAGTTTCAATATGGTTTTTTGATCATTGTCAATGTAATCGTGGTGCAATACCCGCATGGCAGGCACTTTGGGCATGGGCAACTCTTCGGTAGTACCGGGTTGGGCCTGGGCGGCAAAACCCGTTAATGCGGCAAAAAAGAAGGTAAAAAATTTTCTCATCGTCATATCCACGCAAAAATAGTTCCATTTGCCGGGTTAGCGGGTTGGCGTACATAAAACTATCATAAAATAAGGAGGGGCTTTGGGCATAAAGCCATTGGGCAACAGCAGTTCCGGCTGTCCGTTACTAGTCCTCGCCCACGCCCTTGGGGGCGTGGCCTGTGGGCTATCCACTTCCATCCGGCAGCCCTTCAACGGTAGTAATACTATGGGGCTGTAGTTTCCGGTTTAACAGCCCGTATTAAGTATTGGCCACCCAGGGGCAGGCGGGCAAAAAATTTTTCGCACCGCAGCCATTTTTTTAAAAAGCCTATAGCGGGTATAAAAACCATGTAACGGGTATGGGTTACCTGTAAAAAACCGGTACTGCACAGTTTACGGGTAGCAGCAGCGGTTAGCAGGTAAGCTTCTGTATCAAATACACAATGTTTTACCAGGTATTTGGTAGCGGGGTTGTAAGGGTTGTGTTCAAAAACATACAGCCTGCCGCCAGGCTTAAGTACCCGGTATATTTCGTTGAAAAAGCCGGGCCTTTGCAAAGGGGGTATATGCAGCAGCACAACGCCAATGTACACCACGTCAAAACTGTTATCCGCATACGGAAACGTTTTACCCTCGTACAATACAACCCGTGTATGGGGAATGTTTTTTTGTTGTGCCAGTGCCACACTTTCTGCCGATATATCTATGGCTTCCAGTTGCCAGTTGTTAAACTGTAGCTGCATGTGCTGGGCAGACAGCCCGTCGCCGCAGCCCACATCCAGCAAACGCAGTGGCTGGTTGCTTTCATAACGCTGCAGCCATTGCAGCCGCAGCCGTATAAAATAGAGCGAGTCAAAACCAAAGCGGCCTACGTTTTCATTGTGTATGGCCCTGTAGTTGTGGGCAAACTGGTCAAAACTGCTCATACGCTAAAATAGTGTACCCCATGTTGCGGGCTGTTAAAAAACCAGGTAAATAGGTGAGCAGTGTATTAACAGGTGTCAGTAGTTGTAAAAACCTTTGCCGGTTTTGCGGCCCAGGTTGCCCTCGGCTACTTTTTGTTGCTGCAGGGCAGATGGCTTAAGCCTGGCTGGCTTGCCCAATGCATCCCAAACAATCTGGCTAACCCCAAAGTTGATGTCCATACCAATAAGGTCCATCAGTTTAAAAGGGCCCATTTTAAAGCCGCTGGCTTCCATTACTGCATCTACCGTTTCAATGGTGGCAAGCCCTTGTTCTACCAGGTGCATGGCTTCCAGGTAATAGTGGCGTGCTACACGGTTTACAATAAAACCGGGTGCGTCGCTGCATACCACGGGCGTTTTGCCCAGTTGGGTGCATAAGCCGGTAAGGGTTTGTATTACCTCATTGGCAGTGGTGGTACCTTTTACCACTTCTACCAGTTTCATTAAAGGGGCGGGGTTAAAAAAATGCAGCCCAGCCACACGTTGCGGGTGGGGTATATGCTGTGCAATGGTATTGATAGAAATAGACGATGTATTGCTGGCCAATATGGTAGTATCGGGGTTTTGTGCAGCCATTTGCTGAAACAGGGCAACCTTGGCTTCAGGCTTTTCTACAATGGCTTCAATAATTATATCGGCCTTACAAGCTGCGGGGTCTGTGGTAAAAACCATTCGCCCCATAATGGCGGTTTGTTGTTCGGCAGTAAGTTTTTGTTTGCTTACCAGCAGTTGCAGGTTTTTGGTAATGGCCGCATGGCTTTTTTGCAGCATGCTTTCGTTTACATCAAACTGTATGGTATTAAAGCCGTGTTGTGCGGCTACCTGTGCAATACCGCTGCCCATGGTACCGGCACCGCAAACACAAATGGTAGATATGGCAATCATGGCCGCAAGATAGCACAATAGCGTGAGGGATAGGAGTGGATGCCCCACAGCCGCCGCAGGCGGCGAGGAGCAGGAACGGATAGCCCGGGCCCGCACAGGCGGGCCACGCCCCAATTATAAAAAAGCCTTACCGTATAAACGTTTTGCTTAGCTGTATGGCCTGGCCTGCCTGCAAACGCAGCGTGTACGCACCTTTGGCCAGGTGTTGCAGGTTAAGCGTAAACAACTCGTTACGGCCGGGCGTGCTGTAGGTTTGGCTAAATACCAGTTGCCCTGCACTGTTAAAAATGGTGGCCTGCAATTGTTTTTCGGTTGGGTTTTTAAGGGCTATGTACATGGGCCCGCTAACAGGGTTGGGGTATACGCTAATGCTGTTGAATACCTGGTTGCCTGCAGGCAGTTTTTGGGCAGTATTGTTTTTGCTTACCAGCCAAAGGTCTTTGTCTATGATTACCGATGTTGCTGCAAAGCCAATATCGGCCCAGGTTTGCTGGTTGTTGTAATTGCAGGGTATGATTACGGTTTTTTCCCTTACACCATTTGTAAACGTAAGGGGCAGCGGGGTTTTAAAAAAGCCTACCGATGCATGGGATGTGGTTTGGCTTACGGTAATATTGGCCCAGTTGTTACCATTCTGGCTCCATTGTACATTGAATGAAGGGTAGCCCTGCTTGTAAATCCACTGGTCAAAAAAATAGCCCAGGTCTTTATTGCTTACGGCCTGCATGTGTTTCACAAAATCGGCGGTGCGTACAAACCCGTAGGCCAGTGCCGGGTCGCTAATGTAATTGCGTAAGCCTCTAAAAAAAGTGCTGTCGCCCAGTGTAAGGCGTAACATGCGTAAGGCATAACTGCCTTTGTCGTAACTGAGCCTGCCACTAAAAATGCGGCTTACCAGGGTTGTATCTTCTACCCATACCGAGCCATCGGGCAAAGAGGTTACATTGTCCAGGTGTTCCCTTAGCATGTGCCTGAACATGGCCGTGTCGTAGTTTTCAAAATACCAGTTAGACAAAAACGTGGCAAAGCCTTCGTTCAGCCATATATCCTGCCAGCTACCGGTGGTAACCTTGTTGCCAAACCATTGGTGCCCCAGTTCATGTGCCATCAGGTTGGCATCGGGCAGTATAATGAACGAGTTGGTCTGGTGCTCCATGCCACCGCCCCACCCAAACTGGGTATGGCCATAACGTTCTTTGATAAAAGGGTACTCGCCAATGGTATTGTGAAACAGCTTCATGGCATCCAGCACTTTGCTTGTTTCGCCTTGAAACAAGGCTTTGTCTTCGGGGTACACATAGGTAGGCATGGGCAGGTTAATGTTGCCCAGTTGTACACTGTTGTTAAACACTTCAAAATTGGTTACCGCAATGGCCACCAGGTAAGTGGCAATAGGGTAGCGGTGTTGGTAAAATGCGGTGGTAATGCCATTGCTGGTGGTTTCGCTTAACAGCATGCCGTTGCTGGATGCACGGTAACCTGCGGGGTGTTTAATAACAATGTCCAGGCTGTCGGCCTTATCGTCCAGTCCATTGCGGCAGGGCCACCAGTCGCGGGCACCGTAAGGTTCGCTCAGCGTCCATATAACCGGTGTATTGTTGTGGTGCCATTGTACAAAGCTGCCCATGCCGGTTTCATCGGGTATGCCCTGGTAGTATATGGAAAAGCTGTCTTTGGTTTGTGCGGGCAGGCTGGCCGGCAATTGTAGGGTAAGGGTGGCATTGTTGCTTTGTGTAAACACCAATTTTTGGCCGTGGTACAATATGCTGTCTACTGTAAGCGATTGTGTAAGGTCTACCGTTAATGCCTGGGCCTGTGTAGTGGTAATAAAATGGGTGGCTACTGTGCCGCGTAAATATTTTTCGGCGGGGTTAACCTGCCAGGTACAACGGTAAAAATGCACCCGGTAATTGTCTGATGCCATAGAGCGGCCAGCCCCCATACGGGTTTTTTGTGCATGTTGCTGCTCTTGCTGTGCAATGGTTTCTGTTATGGCTTTGCAATGCTGCTGTGCCTGCACTGCCATTACCAGTAGCAAGCCTGTTACCAGCAATATCTGTTTCATTATGGCAAGATACATAAACCCTTGGGCAGGTTGCCTGTGCTGTAGGCAGCTTGCGTTAAAATATTGGTTGCGGTGTTGTTGTTACACGCGGGTAGCCTGGTCTTTTCTTTTTTGGACACCGGCAGCAGAACGCTATTGGGCACCGGTTGCGTCGCACACTTCCTCTGAAGGAATGCTATTGAGCAATGAAAATAGAGTTTTGGCTTATTCTTCATTTGCCTGTGTGTAGCGGGCTTCATGGAGGATTGTACTGAAGGAACAATACTCAGCCACAAAGGCACGGAGCCACAAAGATTTTTTGGGGAACAAGATGGAAGTTTACCTCATCCTTTATTAGCGTGTGTGTAGCGGGCTTCATGGGCGATTGTACTGTATAGCCCTGATGAACAAACTGTGTAAGGCCAAACACTGTTTTCCATGCCCTGCCCTGATAAGAATGGTTGTACCTTTGCCGCATGTTTGCAAACGACGACTTACAGCAACGCTGGTGGAACCTGGAAACACAACTGGTAGAACGCTTTGGCAAAAAGCCCGATATGGAAGCCATCCTCTTCCTTATTGGCATTCAGGAAACCGGCTTTATCAGGGATAAAGTATCTAAAGAGCAAAAGCAGGATTTGATGCATGTGGCCATTTGCACCGTGCTGGCTGCCAGTGGCTATTATACCATAGAAGGTAAAGACAAAGACGGCTGGCCGCATTTCAGGCAACTGAAAGACCTGCCCAACATGATGCTACCCGAGCAGGAAAATTTTTTGAAAGACCATATTCTGCTTTATTTTGACCAACATCAACTGTTGTAGAATGAATAAATGTTTATTGCTGCTCACAGCCCTGGGCTTTGCCGTTAGTACCTACGCCCAAAAAGCACCGGTTAAAAAACCTGCTGCCACTAAACCTGCTGCCGGCGTTACCGTTACCAAAGAAAAGCTGGTAGAAATAACCACCGATTATGGCGTTATGGTTGCCCGCCTGTACGATAGTACGCCGCTGCACCGCGATAATTTTTTGAAACTGGTTAAACAGGGTGTGTACGATAGCCTGCTGTTTCACCGTGTTATCAGCGGCTTTATGCTGCAGGGCGGCGACCCCGAAAGCAAACGTGCCGATAGCCTGGTTATGCTGGGCGGTGGTATGTTGCCGGGAGACCGTATACCGGCAGAGTTCAGGCCTAATTTTATTCATAAAAAAGGTGCTTTGGCCGCCGCCCGAGATGCCAACCCCGATAAAGCCAGCAGCAACTGCCAGTTTTACATTGTACAGGGCAAACGCACCGATACCATGCAACTGAACCAGGTATACCAATCAGTAAAAGCCAATAACCCCGCGTTTACCTATACAGCCCAGCAAAAAGAAATTTATGACCGGATTGGCGGCACACCGTTCCTTGACCAGAACTATACCGTTTTTGGCGAAGTGATTTCTGGCCTGGATGTAATTGACAAGATTGCCGCCATACCCACACGCCCGTCAGACAACCGCCCGGTTAAAGACATACGTATGAAAATAAGGTTGCTGAATTAATCTTTGCAAGCCTAAAAAAAAGCATATTTGCACCACATAAACATTGATACAATGAACTTCCCATCTAACCTCCGCTACACAAAAGACCACGAATGGATATCACTGGAAGGCGATACTGCCACCATTGGTATTACTGCCTTTGCCCAAAGCGAACTGGGCGATATTGTTTACGTTGATATCAACACAGTAGGTAAGCCACTCTCGGCTAACGAAGTGTTTGGCACCGTTGAAGCGGTTAAAACCGTTAGCGACCTGTTTATGCCTATAGCCGGGGAAATACTGGAAGTAAACCCAGCACTGGAAGCCAACCCAGAACTGGTAAACAACGAACCATACGAAGCAGGCTGGATGGTAAAAATAAAAGTGGAAAACGCCGCAGACGTAGACAAGCTGTTAACCGCCGAAGAGTACGAAAAAATGGTAAGCTAATAGCCACCACGCAATATTTTTAAAAACGCACCGTAGCCTTACGGTGCGTTTTTTGTTGATTATGTTTTGATGGCAGCCTGTATTGCCAGGCAGCTTTTGCCTTATTTGAAAAAACGGCGGGTTGCCCAACTACAGATGTTTTGTAGGTTTGCAGCTTATTTTTTCTAACGGTTTGCCCTATGTAAAGCACAAAGGAGCAAATACACCATGAGCACAAATACACCGCAACACATTGCCGGTACTGCTTTTTTTAAAGGCAAACACCGGCAAGGCATGCCCCTGCCCACACCTTCTAACCGTAAAATAAGGTTAACAGTGGCGGCTTTCTTTTTTATGCAGGGCCTGTGTTTTTCTTCCTGGGCCAGCCGTATACCCGACATCAAATCTATCCTGCATTTAAGCGAGGCGGCCATGGGCAGCATTTTGCTGGCCTTACCTGCAGGCCAGTTAACGGCCATGCCTTTTTCCGGCAGGATTGTAACCCGTTATGGCAGCCATAAAACAGAGGTAGTAGGCCTTATACTTTACAGTTTGGCACTAATTAATATAGGCCTGGCGGCACATGTATGGCAACTGGCGTTGGGGCTTTACCTGTTTGGTATTGCCGGCAACCTGGCCAATATATCGGTAAATACACAGGCCATAGGTGTAGAGAAACTGTATGGTAAACCCATTATGGTATCTTTTCACGGGGCGTGGAGCCTTGCCGGTTTTGCCGGCGGTATGATCGGGTCTGTTTTTGTGGCCAGGCATATTGCCCCCTGGATACATTTCAGCACCATGGCAGCAGGCGTTTATGTGGTCATTTTCTTATTGCACAAAAGCCTGTATGTGTACAAAACCGCTACTACCGATAAGCCCGTTAAAAAAGCTTTTTTCTCTAAGCCCGATACCGAACTGCTGCAACTGGGGGCCATTGCATTTTGCAGCATGGCCTGCGAAGGGGCTATGTTTGACTGGAGTGGCGTGTACTTTCAAAAAGTGGTGCACGCACCGGCTGCATGGGTTACATTGGGCTTTACCGCTTTTATGAGTACCATGGCTACAGGGCGTTTTGCAGGCGACTGGTTAACGCATTATACAGGCCGCAAAAAAATATTGCAATACAGCGGTGTGCTTATTGCCGCCGGCCTGTTGCTAGCCGTTGCCTTACCACATATTGTTACCGCTACCATTGGTTTTTTAATTGTTGGCTTTGGGGTATCCAGCGTAGTGCCTACCGTGTACAGTGCGGCGGGCCGCTCAACCAAAGTATCACCCGGTATGGCCCTGGCCTCTGTATCTTCTGTAAGTTTCCTGGGGTTTTTGATAGGCCCGCCGTTGATAGGTTATATTGCCGAGGCTTTTAACCTACGCTTTTCTTTTACAGCCATTGCCTTACAGGGCTTGTGTACCAGCCTACTGGCAGCTAAGGCCAGGCTGATACAAGAACCGGTTGCGGCATAGCTTTAGCCTTTGGCTAACAACTGCATAGTTTTTTAGTGTACCTTTTGTGGAATTAACACTAACATGCAAACATTTAAGAGTGATATTTCGCAGAAGACATTTCCATTGCACGAAAAGGTAACGGGCAGGCATGTACGGCAATGCATACTGGATGAAATACACAAGCAGCACCCAGCGTTTGGCAAAGACCAGGTAATGGCCATTTCGGAATTAAACCATTACAGGCAATTGTACATACAAGGTGCTTTGGAAAAAGAAGTAGGCTCTTTATCGCTGTTGGAAAAAAAAGTGCTGGCATCTATGAAAGCAGATACACTGCTGGCCAAAGACATAGAAAATGAAGAAAATAAAGAAGTATTATCTGCCGGGCAAAAACTGGCCGATAAGGTGGCAAGCTTTGGTGGCAGTTGGCGGTTTATTAGCCTGTTTGGTATATTTCTGATTGTATGGATGCTGATTAATGTACTGGTACTGGCCAACAAAGCGTTTGACCCGTATCCCTTTATTTTATTGAACCTGATTTTATCTTGTATAGCGGCATTGCAGGCCCCCGTAATTATGATGAGCCAGAACCGGCAGGAAGAAAAAGACCGCCAGCGTGCCCGTAACGATTATATGGTAAACCTGAAAAGTGAACTGGAAATACGCCTGCTACACGAAAAAATGGACCACCTGATACTAGACCAACAGGCCAAACTGATGGAAGTGCAACAGGTACAAATTGAGATGATGAACGATATTATGCAGCAGCTTAAGAAACACTAGTACCACCGTATAATGTGTTGCATAGCATTACTTCAGTACAATCCTCCATGAAGCCCGCTACACACAGGCAAATGAAGAAGTAAGTTCGTTTTAAAAAAAAGAGCCTTTGTCCTAAATTGATTAGAAAACAAAGGCCCATGAAAATTAGTAGAAAAC
>JAESFG010000713.1_pt1 | contig 10732 bp, 7 predicted proteins | sample 9269371 | NCBI WGS metagenome assembly JAESFG01 (sample SAMN14506227, study PRJNA617093) | algae metagenome | isolation source: Aetokthonos hydrillicola CCALA 1050 (B3-Florida) and co-occurring... | place: USA: South Carolina | collected 2013-01-01 | reverse complement strand
TAACGCACCCGAGTTAAACGCACCGCTGATGCCCCTGGTAACATCCAGCACACGGTAATAGCTTTTGTCTTTGAGAATGGCATCATCAGCGGGCGAGGGGTTGAAGGTGCTTTCGTATTGCTCTTTGTCTTCGTAGCGTTCGCTGTTCAGGTATTGGTTGTCTATAATAATCACGTCTATAAAAGCCAGTAAACCGGTAACGGCCAGCAGTATAGTGCTGCTTATTTTTTTGCGGATGCTCAGCCATATTAAGCCCGCTACAGGCAGTATAAACAACAGCGACCGCAGTATGTCGCCCATGAAAAGGCTTTTGCGGTCTTCTTTCAAACCGTTGGTAAAAGAGCGAACGTATTCCAGCAACTGAGACTTTTGCTGTGCATCTGGTATTTCGTTAATTTGTTTCAGCAGGTTCCTGTCTGCACTACTGGTAAAGTCTGAACTAAAGTACACCAGTAAAGCCACTACAAAAACACCAGTGGCTACAATCAGGCCTTTTTTATAGCGTGCCCACAGGTTTTCTTTATTGTCGGCAGTAATGATTTTTTGTACCGTAAGCATGGCCATCAGGCATAGCAGTAGTGTAGGTACTACCATAATCATACTGGGTGCCCTAAACTTGTTGTAAAAAGGCAGGGCCTTTAGCAAAAACACGTTAAAGCCACGCAGGTACTGGCCCCAGCTCATCAGCATGGTAAGTACAATGGCAGATAATATCCACCATTTGTGTTTGTTGTCCAGTATGCCAAAGCCAATCAACGCCAGAAAGCAGATAATGGCACCTGCATAAGGCGGGCCGGCGGTGCCTACACCGTCAATACCACCCCAGTAAAAGTTGAGCAGGCCTTGTTCCTGCAGGTTCCTGCCCAGTTCCTGCGGCATTTGCTGCAATGCTTCAATGGCTTTAGACTTGTCTTCGGCCACTTCAAGCCTGCTGCTGCTGCCACCATAAGCCTTAGGAAACATCAATACCAAAGGTTCTGTTTTGTACAGGCTGTAGCTTAAGGCATAATCTTCGGTAAGGCCTGTTTTGCTGGTACCGCCTTTGCCATCGGCCAGGGCACTGCCACCACGTATGCTGCGAGATGCATACTCGTAAGTAGTAGCCAGCATTACCAGGTTAACGGCCACTCCCACCATAACGGTAATACCTACAATACCCAATGCAGTAACCAGGTGTTTGATGTTTTTTTCTTTAACCCATTGTATGGCAAAACCAACGGCCATAAAGGCAATGATGATAAACGTGTAGTAGGTAATTTGTAAGTGGTTGGCCCCAATAAGCAAGGCCGTAGTAATGGCGGTTAGTGCAGCACCCCACAAATACTTTCGTTGAAACACCAGCGTAACGGCTGCAATTACAGCCGGCATGTAGGCTATGGCCTGCATCTTGGTATCGTGGCCTGCACCAATAATGATTGGGTTGTAGGTGGCATAGGCATAAGCCAGTGCACCAATAATGCCCAGGTAAGGGTTTATACGCCAAACCTGCGACAAAAAATAAAAGCACAGGCAGGCCAAAAAGAAAAAGCTTACCGGCTTGGGCAGGTTTAAGGTTACTATTTTTTCTACCAGGTTAACGGCAATAGGGTTATCGCTGCGTACGGCTATCTGGTAGCTGGGCATACCGCTAAACATGCCATTGGTCCAAAGGGGTAGGGTATTGTTGTGTTTGGCCTTATAATTTTCCAGGTCTTGTGCCATACCTTTCCATTGGGTAACATCGTGCTGTTGCAGCACTTTACCTTCCAGGGCGGGTTTGCAGTAAATAAGTGCCACTACCGCAAAAATTGCTATGGCAATAATGTGCGGTATCAGACGCTTCCAATTGAAATGCTTCATTATAGGTTGTTTTGGAGTTGACAAAATAATGCTATTTTCCCCTTTAAATTCCAGTATGAACAGGCTTTTATTTTTCAGCAGGGTGGCTTTATTATGCAATGTTTGTTTCGGTTTTATGGTGGTTGCACGTAATGTGCATTTCAACTTTTCCAATGGGTTTGTTACCGGTACCATACTCGTTTTGGGTATTGCCGCCCTGTTTGTCAATTTTTTGGTAAGCATGTTCTGGCTGCTGGCTTTGGCACGCCGCAAAGGCAATGTGCCTGTATGGATGGGTGCCATTAACCTCATCTTCCTTTTGGTAGAAATCATTGCTACCTTCATTTATTTAGTATAACCTATGATCACCAACATCATCAAAGACAAAAGCACCCGGCTTTTCCTGATACTGGGCTGTTTTTTTATAGCCAATGCCCTGATTGCCGAGGTAATAGGGGTGAAGATATTTTCGCTGGAGCAGACCCTTGGTTTCAACCCCCTCAGCTTTACCCTGCTGGGCGAAAGTGGCCTGGGCTTTTCGCTTACGGCGGGCGTGTTGTTATGGCCCGTGGTATTTATTATGACAGACATTATTAACGAGTACTACGGCGTTAAAGGCGTACGTTTCCTTTCTTTTATAGCTGCGGCACTTATTGCCTATGAGTTCCTTGCTTTTACAGGAGCCATCCATTTGTCGCCGCCTGCATGGTGGCCCGGCTCTTCGCCCAAAACGCCCAACCTGCAAGGGGCTTACCAGGCTGTACTGGGGCAGGGCAACTGGATCATCATTGGCTCGCTGGTGGCTTTTTTAATTGGCCAGATTGTAGACGTGGTGGTGTTTCACGGCATTAAAAAAATAACCGGCGAAAAAAAGATATGGCTGCGTTCTACCGGCTCCACACTTATATCGCAACTGGTAGACAGCTACGTGGTACTATTCATTGCCTTTTATTGGGGTGCTAACTGGAGCCTGCCCAAAGTGCTGGCCATTGGCATGGTAAACTACACCTACAAGTTTATAGTAGCCATTTTACTTACCCCTGTTATTTACTGGGTACATGGCATTATAGAAAGATACCTAGGCCCCGGCCTTGCCCGTGAAATGAAAGCCGCCGCCATGAACAGGTAAGCCTTGGCTTTAAGGCTTGTACATGTTTACATCACACGCTGTTAATGCGTTTTTTATTTTGGAGACAAGCAGCAGGAATGCTATTGAGCACCGGTTGCGTCGCACACTTCAACAGCCTCACCCTAAATCCCTCTCCAAAGGAGAGGGACTTTGAAGCCCTGGTTTTATAGCCCCTCCTTCGGAGGGGTTGGGGAGGCCGCCGAAGTGTGCGACGCAAGGGACGCCTCATAGTATTACCAATGCTGGTCTCCTGAAAAAAATTATACAACCACCGCGTGCGGTGCCGTTGAAGCCTGTTAACCCTACCATAAACACCAATCAGGAGAAAGTACCTGTGTAAAAGCGTACATATACGCTTTTACCGAAAGGCTGTGGCTGCTATTTTTATGGAAATATTTAGCATGGAAGCAGTACTGACCAACACTTACCTGGAAGCCAAACCTTTTTACGAATTATTAATGGATGAAAACAGCGGTATTGCTGAGCAGCGTGATGCTTTGCATAACCTGCACGACATATACGCACAGGCCAATGGCGTAGTGGCCGGCGACATAAACTCGGAAGATATTTTTTTAGAAGATGGCAAAGCGGTATCTATTATTGTAGCGGCCCATTGCTTGTTGGATGTACGCAGGACCGTAGGTTTTATACGCGGGCTGCATGCGGCGGTACAACACGTAAAAAATTGCGTAACCGGCAGGCCATTGCATATACTGTATGCAGGCTGCGGGCCTTATGCTACACTGGTATTGCCCCTTACCGCTTTTTTTACACCGGCAGAAGTGCAGGTTACCCTGCTGGATGTGAATGAACACACTCTGAACTGTGCCCGCCACCTTTTTGAAGGCCTGGGCCTTGAAGACTATGTAAAAGCATATGTATTAACCGATGCCACAAAATATGAAGCCACCGATGTGGTAGACATTGCGGTATCTGAAACCATGCAGCATGCACTTAAGAAAGAGCCCCAGGTAGCCATTATGCAAAACCTGATACCCCAGTTGGCAGCACATGGTGTTTTTGTACCGCAAGAGATAGCCATAGATGCTTATGCTGTTTCGCCGGTTAATAAAACCATGCCACAGGAGTATTGCCTGCAAAGGATTTACAGCATTTCAAAAGAGCAGTGCAACAACCAAACACCAGCCATTGTACCCCTACAGGAAAACCTGGCCGGGCAGTACCGCTACCTGTATTTGTACACCGAGATTACCACTTTTGGCCGCCACAAGCTTACTGCTATGGAGTGTAGCCTTACCATGCCGGTAAGGGTATTGTCGCTAAACAATGCAACAGGCAAACACATTCGTTTTGAATACATCAAAGGCAGGCAGCCCGGTTTTGAACACAGCCTACTGCCCTAGCCTTATTTATTGAAAACGCATACCCTGCTTTACCCCAATACTTACCAGCTTTTTACCCGAAAAGATACCCTGTGGCGTATTTACAATATCAATACTGATAACATTGCCATCGCTGGTACACACATGTAAACCTGCATTGTTGTCTGCTTCCAGTACCAGGCCTGCATCGGCCTGTTTATGCGTGTATTTCAGCATAGAGGCTTCCAGTATTTTCAGGTGCTGCCCGTTAAGCGATGTATCGGCACCGGCATAAGCTGTGCTGCTGGCATTGATGATGCCCAGTATTTCCTCTGCTGTCTGTTTTTTCCAATGTATGGCCATATCGGCAGGGGTAGGCCAGCCAAAATACGAGTCGTTAAAAGGCAGGTTTTCCTGCTCTATGGCATCTACGGCATTGTCTTGCAGCAATTGTAAGGCATTGTTCAATATTTCAGGGGCCATCAGGCTAAGGCGGCTGCTCAGCATGCCGGGTGTTTCGCCGGGTATAATGGCGGTAGGTATTTGTTTAAGTATGTTGCCGGCATCCAACTGTTGTGTAAGGTAGTGTATAGATATGCCGGTAGTTGTTTCGTTGTTGCGTATTTGCCAAAACAGCGGTGCAGGCCCTTTATACGATGGCAGCAGGCTAAAGTGTACATTAATGCCCCCGTGTACAAACTTGTCCGTAAATGCACTTGGCACTTTATTGCTGAAACCAAAAGTGATTAGTGCATCATAGTCGTGGTTGTTTACAGTTTGCTGAAAGCCGGTCCATGAGGCATCGTTGATAACGGTATGGGGTAAAGGAACGCTTTGCAGCAGGCCCTGGAAAAAATGGCTAACCGGTTCTTTTAATACCAGGTGCAACTGGTGTTGTTGCAACAGGCGGGCAATAGAAGCAATACTGATTTCGGAAGAGGTGCAGAAAAGTATTTTCATGAAAGTGTTTTATGCTTCAAAAGTAATGGGGCCATGTGGCATGCAGCAGCGTATTAATACGCTGTTTTTGCATACAGAATGCTGGTAGTTTAGTGGTTCATTATTTCACCTTTTTAAATCACAATTTTATGACAGAATCGTACATCAGTTGTATCTATGTGTGGCCTTTACAGTGGGCACCTTATGGGTATTCAACTTGTTGGGGCCAGCAGATGCCTGTAAACAACAATGCTGCTTTGTATTCACTTATCAGCAACGTGTTTGGTGGTAACCAGGTAAACTTTAACCTGCCCGATTTCAGGGGAAGGCTTCCTTTGGGCTACAACCCCAACAACCAGGCCTACCCGTTAACCAACATTGGTAACACCGGCGGTAATGCCACGCAAACACTTACGCTTGCCAACATGCCCATTCACAACCACGCTGCAACGCTTACGGGCTTTACGGGCACCGGCTCATTTAAAGTAAGTGCTAACCAGGCTACAGAAAGTGTTGCCGGTACCAATGGTGCCAACACCCTGGGTGCTCCTTACGATCCGGTAAATGGTTCTGGTGTGCCTGCTTACGTAAACGATGCTGCCCCTGCAGTTCAATTGGTAGGCCTAAGCATGACTGCCAGTGGCGGTAGTGTTACTGTTGGTAACAATGGCGGGTCGCAGCCGTTCTCTATTCAAAACCCTTACCTGGTAGTAAACTACATCATTGCTACATTAGGTATTTATCCAACAAGAGACTAAAACTTTTATTGGTATAACCATGCCCGGTTATGGGCATGGTTATCTTTTTCAATCATCGTTTTACCCCTTGCTTCGTAAGTTTTTGGTAACCGGCAGAAGTACTACTATTCAACATCCGTTGCGTCGCACTCTTGTACTGTAGTAACATTGTGCAGCAGTAACGCAACCTGTGCCTAATTGTTCTGCAGGCTACAAGCTATACAAAGCGAAATCTAAATCATCATACTATGGAACCCATCAGGATAGGTGTACTTGTACCATATTCAGGCATTTTCAAAAGGTTAAAGCAAGATTTAAGGCAAGGCCTGCAACTAGGCTTACAGGGTATAAAATCCATTGCTGCTGTCGAGTATATTTTTGAATACATCCATCTCGGCGAAACCAAAGAAGTAGAAAAAGCCTTTATCAAGCTGGCCACTTATCACGAGGCAGATATCATAGTAGGTGTAATAGGCCCTAAAGTGGCTTACAACCTTTTAGAGCAGATAAACAATTACAAAATTCCAACCATTGTATTAAACCTGGGCGAGTACAATCCCACGTATTCTTTCCGTTCCCCTTATCTTTTTTACAATAGCCTGCATTTATGGAAAAGTGAGTGGGCCATGGGCCGTTGGTCACAGTTAAAATATGGCTCAGTACCAGGCATCGGAACATGCCTGTACGAAGCCGGTTATTTAATGCACGAGGCCTTCAGGCTTGGCTCTGCAGCCGTAGGTGCCCCGCTTGTAAATGTAGAAATTATGAAGCCGCCCAAACCCGGTGGCATTGGCAATATAAATGTTTTGCTCAACTCCCTGCACTTAAAACATGTGGGTCACATGCACGTATTGCTTTCCGGAAAAGAGGGTGCACAGTTTATCTCCGGCTATAAATCTTCACACCTGGCCCAGCATGTACCCATTACCGTTGCCCCTTTTATGGTAGATGAATGCCTGGATTACAAAGACAAAAATGCCGAAGGTTTTTACAGTGCCACAACCTGGAGCCTGCACCTGGAAACAAAAGGAAACAATGCTTTTAGAGAAACCTACCAGGCAAACTATCTGTCAAGCCCCAATGCGTATGCCATGCTGGCCTACGAAGCAGGGCTAGCAATGGCGGCAGTTATTAAAGAAAATTCATACGAAATATCAAATAAAGATATATTTGCAAAGTCTTTGGCCAATAGCACCCCTTGTGGGCCAAGAGGCACAATAAAGCTAACTACTTTGCCGTTACAGGTTGAATATCAAGTATATATCAGAAAGTCCTACTGGAATTCCCGAACAGAGCGTATAGAAAACGAGGTCGTTGATACTGTTCAATCTGTGAACTGGGATAATAGTGATATGCTCAATACTGCCTATACCAATGAGTCTGGGTGGCTAAACCCTTATTTATGTGTTTAATTTATCTCGAAATATGAAAATGAAAACTACTCTGTTAACCTTGCTCTTCATTGTGGCCTCAATTGCTACTTATGCCCAGCCTGCATTGGGTAATACTGCATTTGGCAACCAAACTACATTCGGGGCTATCGCATCCGGCAACTCTACCGTAAATGTTACAGTTGCGGGTTGGAATGTTACCTTGTCTAACCAGGTTATTTCCGGTACTCCAAGTGCTACCATCTCAATGTCTATCATCAATTCTGAAGACACCATGTTGAACATGAGCACACCTACCAACCATACCCTGCAGTATATATCGATGAAATCGAGTGATGGTAGTGAGTTTAAATTAAACAGTTTTAGGTTTGGTGCTGTAACGCAGGCCAATTCTTACATCATTTATGGCTATAAAGATGGTTCGTTTGTAACAGGTGCAACTTCAACAGTATCACTTGCTGCATTAAATACGCAAACCACAGCTACTTATAATTTAGTAACAGTTAGTTCTATCAATGCATTTGGTAACATCGACGAATTTCGGATAGTACCCAGTGCTACCGTAACAGGGCCAGTAGTGCACCGCTTAGACGATATCAATATTTCTACGGCTGTCGCTTCTAATAGTGCCCCTTCATTTGACAATGGTGCCACACAAAATGCCCTAGCTTGTGGCGGCTCTTTAAATATCGGAAGTTTGTTGGCAGTTACAGACGCAAACAATAGCCAAACACTTACATGGTCTGTAAGCAGCACACCTACTAATGGTGTGTTAAGTGGCTTTAATGCTACAGCTACAAGCAACGCAGGTAGCGTTACCCCCAATGGAGCCTTAACATATACTCCCAATCCGGGGTTTTCAGGTACCGATAATTTTACCATACAAGTATCTGACGGGGCGGCAACAGCCACAACCAGCATTGCTGTTTTGGTAAACCAGGCCACCTGGAATGGCTCAGTAAGTACCGCAACTGATAATGCTTCCAACTGGACAGGTTGCCCCTTATCAACAGATGTTTCTGTAATCATACCAAGCGGTACACCTAATAGCCCTGTAAATGTGGGCACTACCAATGTAAGAAACCTGCAAATTGCATCTGGTGCCTCATTCACCAATTCTTCAAATACTACTATTAATATTACCGGCACCATTACCAACAACGGTACATTTACTTCCACAGCCGGTACCATTGGCTTTACGGGTACGCAGGCACAAACCATACCTGCTAACATATTTGCCAACAACACCATTCAAAACCTTACCATCAACAATGCAGCCGGTGTAACATTGGGTGGTACATTAAACCTTACCGGTACCTTAACACCCACCACAGGTGTACTTACAACCAACAATTTCCTTACTTTAAAAAGTACTTCATTTAATAATTTTGCACGTGTAGGTGCCGGCAGTTCCTCGGGTGGTTATATTTCGGGTAATGTAACGGTAGAGCGTTCCATACAGGCCAACTATCGCAGGTACCGTTTTATAGGGCATCCCTTTACCTCTATGCCTATTAAAGAGTGGACTGATGACATTGACATTACCGGTGCTATCACAGGCAGTAATGCCAACAATTTTACCGTTACACAAAGCAATAACCCTTCCGCATTCACCTTTATCGAAGCTAATGCCAATGGTGCAATTAACGATGCCGGTTGGAGTGCTGTTACCAGCGGAAACACTGTAACTACTATACCTGCAGGTCAGGGCCTGCGTGTAATGATTAGGGGTTCTAAAGGTCAGGCGGGCTCATTAACAGGCGGTACTTATACACCCAATGCCGTAACACTTACCATGACAGGTACACTGTTACAAGGCGATATTACACTGCCACTTAGTTATACTTCCAGTACGCAAAGGTTTAACCTTATTTGCAACCCTTATGCCAGCAATATCTCATTCAGTTCACTTAACCGTGTAAATGTGGACAATGCCGCCTACATCTATCGCCCCTCAACCAATAACTATGGTGCCTATATTGCCGGTACAAGTATAAATGGGGTAGGCAATATATTGCAGGCTGGTGTTGCTTTCTTTGTAAGAAGCAATGCTGCCAATGCAAGCATTACTTTTTACGAAACTAGCAAGTCTGCCAATAACCCCAGCCAAACCATGTTAAGAAGTGCAAGATCTATTACCAATAGGTTAAGCCTTACCCTGGTGCAAGAAGCTACAGGTGCAACAGACGAAATTGCCTTACGTTTTGGTAACGAACCGGCTACCGACAGGTTTGACAGCGAGTGGGATGCTTACAATATTCCTGTAGGTATGGACTTTTACATAGAAGACGATGCTCAAACACGTTATTGCATTTTCCACGGTAGCGAGCTGAAAGCCCCTGCAGTAGAAAACAGGAGCGTAGCTTTAGGCTTCACCGTTGCCGAAGCAGGTACTTATACCATTGATGCAAAAATTCTGGATGCCTTTACAGCAGGCCATACCGTTTACCTGAAAGATGCCTTGCTAAACACGGTAACCGCCATTACAGCCCAAACTTCTTACCGTTTTGAAACCGTAGCCGGCGATGTTAAAAATCGTTTTTCATTGGTATTCAAGCCAACACGTAAAGTAGCAGATGCTGTTGTTAAACCGGTAATAGCGGCATATCCTAACCCTGCCAAAGAGGTGCTTAATGTAACCTTTAGCGGGCTTAATGCCAAAGAAGCAGCTTCAATCAGGCTTATCAATGCCGGTGGCAAGCAGGTAAAAACCATTACCCTTGCGGCTACTGCCGAGGGCAAACAAACCATTTCGCTTAAAGGCTTGGCCAAAGGCCTGTACACTTTGCAACTGGTACAAAATGGTGCTGTGCAAACACAAAACATTGTGGTAGATTAAACCTTTTATTCTAGCGGCTGTTTAACTACTTGGTTAACAGCCGCTTCTTAAACTAAATGCTCATGAAATTACCTATATCACGTATAACAATATGTTCTTTTTTGCTGGTATTGGCCGTATTGGTTTTGCCTGCAATAGCCAGTGCCCAGCCGGGTTTTGGCGACGATGTAGACGATGTGCCGCTGGATGGTGGCATAAGCCTGCTGGTTGCTGCCGGTATTGGTTACGGTGCCCGCAAAATGCACCAAAAACGCAAAGGCAAATAGTTTGCCTTGCGTTCAGTAATTGCAGGCAGTAAAAGGGTTTACTGTTTTTTCAGGAGCCGGGCTTTGATAGCACTATTGAACTTCTGTTGCGTCGCACACTTCCTCTGAAGGAACAATACTCAGCCACAAAGGCACGGAGGCACAAAGAATATTTTGGAAGGTACAAGATGGAAGTTTACTCCTCCTTCATTTGCCTGTGTGTAGCGGGCTTCATGGGGGATTGTACTGTATAAACAGTAGCGGCTATCACAATTTGAATTAAAAATGTAGATAAGATATTGTTGGCTGAAA
>JAESFG010000712.1_pt1 | contig 10735 bp, 6 predicted proteins | sample 9269371 | NCBI WGS metagenome assembly JAESFG01 (sample SAMN14506227, study PRJNA617093) | algae metagenome | isolation source: Aetokthonos hydrillicola CCALA 1050 (B3-Florida) and co-occurring... | place: USA: South Carolina | collected 2013-01-01 | reverse complement strand
ATGGTGTAAACAGCGTTAATCATTCACTATAATTTTAATTATCAGGGCTATCCGTTGCCAAACAGTTACCTTTGCGGCAAATTTTACATAGATAATGATAACATTTAGTGAGTTAGGATTGGACGAGAAATTGGTTAAGGCAACCGATGCGTTGGGGTTTGTGAACCCAACACCAATCCAGGAACAAAGTATTCCGGTTCTGTTGAGCGGCACCAAAGACATGATTGGTCTGGCTCAAACCGGTACAGGCAAAACAGCAGCATTTGGCTTACCGCTGCTGCATTTGGTAGACGATAAACAAAGATTTCCCCAGGCCCTCGTAGTTTGTCCAACACGCGAATTGTGTTTGCAGATAGTAACTGAAATGGAGAACTTTAAAAAGTTCATGACCGGTATGCACATTGTTGCAGTATACGGTGGTACCAGCATTGGTTTGCAAATAAGGGAACTGAAACGTGGTATGCAAATAGTAGTGGCAACACCCGGCCGTTTGATTGATTTGATTGAAAGAAAAGCCATTGACCTGGAGCAGATTAAATACGTAGTATTGGATGAAGCAGATGAAATGCTGAACATGGGCTTTCAGGAAGACGTAGAGTTCATCCTGCAAAACACACCCAACAGGGATAGCACCTGGCTGTTCAGTGCCACCATGCCACCCGAAATTAAAAAGGTAACCAAGCGTTACATGAAAGAGCCTTTTGAAGTTACGGTGGGCAAAATGAACACTGCCAACAAAAACATTGACCACCAGTATTACGTAACCCAGGCACAGCACAGGTACGAAGCGTTGAAACGCCTCATAGACTTTAACCCTGGTATGTATGGCATCATCTTTACCCGTACCAAGGCCGATGCTCAGGAAATAGCCGAACGCCTTACCCGCGAAGGGTACGATATTGATGCCCTGCATGGCGACCTTACCCAGCAGCAGCGTGATAAGGTAATGAACGCTTTTCGCGATAAAACATTACAGCTCTTAATAGCAACAGACGTTGCAGCCCGTGGTATAGACGTAAAAGAGATTACCCACGTAATCAACTACGAACTGCCCGATGATACAGAAGTGTACACGCACCGTAGCGGTCGTACCGGCCGTGCTGGTAGCACCGGGGTTTGTATGAGTATCGTTCACGCACGCGAACTGTACAAATTGCGTAGCATTGAACGTATTGTGCAAAGCAGGTTTAGCAAGCTGGAAATACCCAGTGGTAAAGACGTTTGCCGCAAGCAGTTTTATCACTTTATGGATAAACTGTTACAGGTAGACATCTCTCACGGCGATTACCAAACTTACCTGCCTATGTTGCAGGAGAAGTTTGCAGATGTAACCAAGGAAGAGATTTTGACACGTATGGCTTCTATGGAGTTTGACCGCTTCCTGAAGTATTACGAAAATGCCGAAGACCTGAACGTTCGTGAGCAACGCCGCGAAAAAGATGGCAACCGCAAGATGCCCGACAGCAGGGATAGCAGGTCTGGCAGGTCTAACGATTACGGCAACAGCAGGGGAGCTAAAAGCAGCGGCGAATACGCCAGGCTTTTTGTAAACCTGGGCACGAAAGACGGCTTTTACAAAGCCAGCTTCCTGCAATTTATTTTAGACATGAGCGATCTGCGTAAAGATGTTCTGGGCAGGATTGACATGAAAGAAATGAATAGCTGGATAGAGATTGACAAACGTGCCGCTAAACAAATGATCAGTGCCATTGATGGTAAAAACTATCGTGGCCGAAGGATAAGGATGAACGATGCCAACTCAAGATAACCGTTAACTGGTTTAACTAGGTACCATAGTTAATTAGTTAATGGATGCAGTTGCAGCTCGTTTGTAACCACATTAACTAATTAACTATTAACCAAGCAACTTTGATAATGGAACAGGTAACCCAACAACCATCCGCCATTCAGCAGGTATGGAACAAAAGGCCCCTCATCATCTCCGGGCCCTGCAGTGCTGAAACAGAAGAACAGGTACTTGCCACAGCCCAACGCCTGGCCGCCACCGGTAAGGTAGACATGCTGCGTGCCGGCATTTGGAAACCCCGCACACGCCCCGGCCAGTTTGAAGGCATCGGCGTTAAAGGCCTTCCCTGGATGCTGCAGGCCAAAAAAATAACCGGACTTCCCACCACTGTTGAAGTGGCCACCGCCAAACAGGTAGAAGATGCCCTCAATTTTGATGTAGATGTATTGTGGATTGGTGCCCGCACCACCGTTAACCCTTTCAGCGTGCAGGAAGTGGCCGATGCCCTGCGTGGTGTAGACATTCCCGTACTCATCAAAAACCCCATCAACCCCGACCTTGAACTGTGGACTGGTGCCGTTGAACGTGTAGCCAAGGCGGGCATTAAAAATATCGGCCTTATCCACCGCGGCTTTTCCTCTTACGGCAATACCGAATACCGCAACGCACCCATGTGGCACCTGGCCATTGAAATGAAACGCAGAAACCCGGATATGATGCTCATCTGCGACCCCTCGCACATCAGTGGCCGCCGCGATATTTTACAAGACATTTCCCAAAAAAGCATTGACCTGGATTACGATGGCCTGATCATCGAAAGCCATATTGACCCCGATAACGCATGGAGTGATGCCAAGCAGCAAATCACCCCCGAAGTACTGGGCGGAATGCTGGCCAATATTACCTGGAGAAAGGAAGATGTTTCCAGCGAAGCATACCATGCTGCATTGGAAAAACTGCGTCAGCAAATCAACCACCTGGATGATGAACTGATGCAGATACTCGGCCAGCGTATGAAAGTGGCAGAAAAGATTGGCCAATACAAAAAAGACAACAACATCACCATCCTGCAAACCAACCGATGGAACGAAATACTGCACAAGGCTTTCGAAAAAGGCGACAAGCTGGGCCTGAGCAAAGAGTTCATCACGCGTTACTTTGATGCCGTACACATGGAAAGCATCAACCACCAAAACAGGATCATGAACAGTTAATGCGTGTTACACGCTAGCAAGGCTATGTAACCAGCAGCAGGAAAACAATTGGGCGTCCCTTGCGTCGCACACTTGTACAGCAGATGCTTTGGGCATCTGCGAGGTTTAAAGTTTAAAGTCTAATGTTTAAGGTTGTTCCAAAATATAGCCTGATGTATAGTTGCCCACAACCTTAAACTTTAAACCTTAAACGTTCAACAGGGCACTGCCGCCCAAGTGTGCGACGCAACCGGTGCTTCATAGTACTACCATTGCCTGGTTCATAAAAAAAGCCTGCAACATTAGCGTGTAATGTTTGCTGAACAAACTTATAAGCATGGAAAAAAAGACCTTCCGCTTCAGTACCGCTTCAACAGCTATTTACTTCAACAGCCGCCTGCAACAATTAAAGCAATTGCTGGATGCCAAACATGCCGTTTTCATTACCGATGAAAATGTGTACCGGCTGCATACAGCACGTTTCAAAGGCTATAAAGTAATTGTAATCAAAGCAGGGGAGGAGCATAAAAACCAGGCTACGGTTGATAATATCATTCAGCAACTGATTGCATTGGAAGCCGACAGGCAATCTACGCTGGTAGGCGTGGGCGGCGGTGTGGTAACAGACATAACGGGCTACGTAGCATCCGTATACATGCGTGGTATTACGTTTGGTTTTGTACCCACCACGTTGCTGGCCATGGTAGATGCCAGCATTGGCGGTAAAAATGGTATTGATGCGGGCGTGTACAAAAACATTGTGGGCTGTATACGGCAGCCGGCTTTCATTTTATACGACCTGGCTTTTTTGCAAACACTGCCCCAAACCGAGTGGCAGAACGGGTTTGCCGAGATCATCAAACATGCCTGCATAAAAGATACGGCCATGTTTAAAGCCTTGCAGTTGCATGATGTAGCCTATTATCAGCAGCATAAAAAAGAGCTTGCTGCATTGGTGCAACGCAATGCCGCCATTAAGCTGAAAGTAGTGCAGCACGACGAGTTTGAAAAAGCAGACCGTAAGCTGTTAAACTTTGGGCATACACTGGGCCACGCTTTAGAAAACCAATATACCTTATCGCATGGCCAGGCAATAGCCATTGGTATGGCCTATGCGGTACAAATGGCAGGGCAGTTGTTGCAGTTTAAACAGGGTGCTGCGGTAGTGCAGCTGTTACAGCAATATGGCTTACCTGTAGCAATGGACTTTGATAAAGCCAAAGTATTTGATGTGCTGAAGATGGATAAAAAACGTGCCCGTAAAGAAATGAACTATATACTACTGGAAAAGATAGGTAAAGGCGTAGTGGTACCCATTGCCCTGAAACAATTAGAAAAGATGATTTAAGCCATATAAACGCATGAGCAAGATTGTTACCGTACAACCATCGTCTATTAGCGGCAGCCTGTTTGCACCGGCATCCAAAAGCTCTATGCAAAGGGCATGTGCTGCGGCCTTGGTTAAAAAAGGTATAAGCTATATACACAATCCCGGCACCAGCAACGATGATAAAGCAGCGTTGGACATCATTCAGAAATTGGGTGCTGCCACACATTGGGAAGGCGAGGTGCTGGTGATTGAAAGCAACGGTGTAGCACCCATAAATGATACCATACACTGTGGCGAAAGCGGCCTGAGCATACGTATGTTTACGCCCATTGCAGCATTGGCCCAACAGCCTGTAACCATTACCGGCGAAGGTAGCCTGGTTACACGCCCTATGGATTTTTTTGACAACATACTGCCGCAACTGAGTGTACGCGTAAATAGCAAACAAGGTAAATTGCCTTTACAGGTACATGGCCCTTTGCAACCTGCAAACATTACCATAGACGGCAGCCTGAGCTCGCAATTTTTAACGGGCCTGCTCATGGCTTTTGCTGCTGATGCACACCAGCTTACTGCACCTGTTACCATTACGGTAGATCAGCTGAAAAGCAAGCCTTACATAGACCTCACGCTGCATGTAATGCAGCAGTTTGGCTTACCTGTTCCGGTTCATCACCAACACGAAAGATTTACATTTCATCCGCAGCCTGTACAGCAGGCCGCTGTACACTATACCGTGGAAGGTGATTGGAGTGGTGCCGCTTTTTTATTGGTAGCCGGTGCTGTTGCTGCTACAGATCCGATTGTTATAAAAGGCCTGGATGTTTTTTCTACACAAGCCGATAAACAGGTACTGCAGGCCTTAATGGATTGCGGTTGTAAACTGTCTGTACAGGCAGACCAGATTGAGGTGGGTAAAGCCCCTTTGCAAGCGTTTCACTTCAATGCTACAGACTGCCCGGACCTTTTTCCGCCACTGGTAGCTTTAGCCGCTTATTGCAAAGGCACTACCGCTATTGAGGGCGTAACAAGGCTGGCACATAAGGAAAGCAACAGGGCATTAACTTTACAACAGGAATTTGGTAAGCTGGGCGTAAACGTGGTGTTGCAGGATGACCTGATGCTGATAGAAGGTGGTAAAGGTGTTACAGGAGGCAATGTGCACTCGCACCACGACCACCGTATAGCCATGGCCTGTGCGGTGGCAGCTTTGTCTGCACAAGCCGCCGTTGTTATTGAAGGGGCAGAAGCCATTAATAAATCGTATCCGGGTTTTTACCAGCACCTGCAAAAGCTGGGTACATCTTTACAATAAACCATTATGAATTCATTCGGTCGCTTGTTGCGTGTACATATTTTCGGCGAAAGCCATGGCGAATGCGTAGGCATTACGCTGGATGGCGTACCTGCCGGCCTGCCTTTGTCTGCAGAAGACCTGCTGCCCGACCTGGAGCGTCGTAAAGGCGGTTTGCAAAAAGGCACTACACCCCGTAAGGAAGACGATTATCCCATTTTTAAAAGCGGGTTGTTCAATGGTAAGACTACCGGTTTCCCCATCACCATTTTGTTCGAGAACAACAATACCCGTAGCGAAGATTACAACAAGCAACGCAGCATACCACGTCCCGGCCATGCAGACTGGGTGGCCCATCAAAAATTTGGCGGGCACGAAGATTACCGTGGGGGCGGGCATTTTAGTGCAAGGCTTACTACCGGCTTGGTGGCTGCAGGTGCTATTGCTAAGAAGTTGCTGACATACCTCACCCCCAACGCCTCTCCAAAGGAGAGGGGAGCTGCCTTCGGAGAGGGTTATATCACTACTAACGCAGACGCTTACCAGCATATAAAAGAGTTTACCAAACAGAACAGGCGTAATGCTACGGAGGCGGAACAAAAATTATGGGAAGCTTTGCGAAATAGAAAACTGGAAGGTGCCAAGTTTCGTAGGCAACATCCTGTTGGCGGGTTTATTGCAGACTTCGTATGTCTTGAATACAAGCTTATTGTTGAGGTAGACGGCGAATACCATCACACGCCTGAACAGCAACAATATGATGCAGTAAGAACGCAGTGGCTCAATGAAAACCAGGAATTCCAGGTGCTAAGGTTCACCAACAATACTGTATTGGATAACCTAGAACAAGTACTTTCTTCCATAAAGGCAGCTTTGTTTCAACAGCTTCAGCATTCCCAAAAGGAGGCGGGCAGCCCTCCCTCTCCTTTGGAGAGGGAGATGGAGGGTGAGGTGACTGTTGTCGCTTCTGTTACGCATGTTGGCGGGGTAAACTCTATTGAGCAAGGCCTTCAGGCGGCCATTGATGCAAAAGACTCTGTAGGTGGCATAGTAGAGTGCCGCGTTAGCAACATGCCGGTAGGTTTGGGCGAACCGTATTTCGATTCGCTGGAGTCGCAACTGGCCCATATCATGTTTGCCATCCCCGCCGTAAAAGGCATCGAGTTTGGCAGTGGCTTTGCTGCCGCCAATATGTTTGGCAGCCAGCACAACGATGCCATTGAAAACATGCAAGGCAAAACCGCTACCAACCATGCCGGCGGTATTGTTGGCGGCATCAGCAATGGCAACGAGCTCGTGTTCCGCATTGCCATTAAACCCACTTCTTCAACCCCTAAACAACAAACCAGCCTTAACTGGCAAACCGGCGGGCAGGAAACCTTTTCTGTAAAAGGCCGCCACGACCTTTGCGTAGCTTTACGTGCCCCGGTAATTGTTGAGGCCGCCACAGCACTGGTACTGGCCGATATGCTGCTGCTGGAACAACGCATTCCACGGGTTATTGGTTAAACAAAAACCAGGGCCCTGCTTTATGTCACCCGCAAATGGTGACATTTTCTTTTTTGGACACCAGCCTGGGGAACAACTATGAAGCACCGGTTGCGTCGCACACTTGTACTGCAGATGCTATGGGCATCTGCTAGTCAGTAAGTCAGTAGTCAGTAAGTCAATAAGGTTAGGTATAACATCCTCTGTTTTACTTATTGACTTACTGACCAATGACCCTATGACTTTCCTACAGTTGAAGTGTGCGACGCAAGGGACGATGCCACTGGTACCACTGCCCGTTTCCTCCTCAAAAAAACAATGAACCGGCGTGTGATGTAAACAAGTACACCTGCAGATCCATAACCTTTTTTAAACAAACCCACTGGCCTGAACAAGCCTGCGTTTGCCGTGTTGTAGCCTTTATTTACGGCAAGATGATGTGTAATGAAAAAATACCCTTATTTTGCCATTATGTAATTTTTACACAATAGACCATTTAAACGATTGCTATGGCTTCAACAGGTATCAACTCTGCCGGTAGTGGCGGCACCATTGTTAAACCACGTCTTAGTTTGCTGCAGATATTCACCATGAGTTTTGGGTTTTTGGGTATCCAGTTTGGGTTTGCTTTACAAAATGGTAATACCAGCCGCATTTTACGCTCTTTTGGTGCAGATGTAGAGCAACTGCCTATGTTTTGGATTGTTGCCCCTTTGGTGGGTATGATTGTACAACCTTTAATAGGCCATTACAGCGACAGAACCTGGAACAGGTTGGGCCGCCGTAAACCCTACTTTCTTACAGGTGCGATACTGTCTTCTGTAGCCCTGATATTTTTACCTAATTCAGGCTCTTTGTCTGCCTGGGTGCCAGCCTTGTGGGTAGGTGCGGGAATGGTGATGATTATGGATGCATCGTTCAATGTTGCGATGGAGCCTTTTAGGGCTTTGGTTGCAGATAACCTTCCGGATTCGCAACGTACATCGGGTTTTGCCATACAAACATTTTTAATTGGCGTAGGTGCCGTTGTAGGTAGTGAATTGCCTTCGTTACTAACAAAAGCAGGGTTATCGCAAGAACCCGGTGTGAACGGTGTGGCCGATAACATTAAGTACGCGTTTTACATTGGTGCAGCGGTGTTTATTGTTGCTATTTTGATTACTGTGTTTTTTTCGAAGGAATATGCACCTAAAGAATATGAAATGTACCATGGCAAGCCCGATGAAAGCCAACATGGCAGCGGCTTAAAAACCATACTTGCCGATTTTAAAGGCATGCCCAAAACAATGCGTCAGTTGGGGTTGGTACAATTTTTTTCTTGGTTTGCTTTGTTTAGCATGTGGGTGTTTACTACCGATGCTGTAGCTACGCATGTGTACGGGCTTTCTCCGGATGATACAAAGTCGGTAGCGTACAACGATGCCGGTAATGCAGTAAGCTCGGCATTTGGTAAGTACAACCTGGTTGCTGCTGTATACGCTTTGCTATTGCCGGTAATAGCCAAATACATTGGCCGGAAAGCAACACACGCTTTTTCGTTGGCTGCAGGTGGTGTAGGCCTTATTTCTATTTATTTCATGAAAGATGCTGCTATGTTGAATTATGCCATGATTGGAGTAGGATTAGCATGGGCCAGTATCTTAGCCATGCCTTATGTAATACTTTCCGGTTCAATTCCGGCAGGCAAGCTGGGTATTTATATGGGCATCTTCAACTTTTTCATCACTTTGCCCCAAATCATCAATGGATTATTTGGCGGTTCCATTGTAAAGCATATTTACAACGGTCAGCCTATTTATGCTATTGTATTGGCCGGCTTCTTCCTGATATGTGGTGCGATAAGCGTTCTGTTTGTGTATGATGCAGGTGCCATTCGCATTAAACAAGCTGCAAAATAACTTGCTATGAAAAAACTCCTTGCCTGCCTGCTGTTGCTGGCAGTTGCACAATTGCATGCCCAGTCTTTAGAAGTATACCCTGCTAACTGGTGGGTAGGTATGAAACACCGCAATATCCAACTGATGCTGCGTGACTCTACGGGGCTTACTACCCTAAGTACCCAGGTAACCAGCAGCAATGCCGCTATTAAAGTGGTTAAAGTACACAGTACCAACAATAACCATTACCTGTTTGTAGATATTGCCATAGCCGCCAATGCCAGGCCTGGTGTTTATACCTTCAACCTTTCTCAAACAGCCAATGGCCAAAAGCAGTTTCCTTTTCAACTGCAAGCCCGCCGTACTGGTAATGGTACCGCTTATGCCCAGGGGGTTCGCTCACAGGATTTTGTGTACCTGCTGATGCCAGACCGCTTTAGCAATGGCGACCCCACAAACGACCGTGTTGCCGGCATGCGTGACCAAACCCTGAACAGGGATTCTGTCTATCACCGCCATGGAGGCGATTTGCAGGGCGTAATCAACCATCTCGATTACCTGCAGTCGCTGGGTGTTACCGCCTTATGGATGACACCCGTTATTGAAAACGACATGCGTAACCGCACCGAACATGGTTATGCATTTACCAACCATTACCGCATAGAACCCCGCTTTGGCGGCGAAGCAGCTTATAAAAAACTCAGCGATGCCTTGCACCAGCGTGGTATGAAACTGGTGCAGGACGCCGTGTACAACCATGTAGGCATAGAGCATTTTACGTTTAGGGATAAACCCATGAAAGACTGGTACCACGAGTGGCCTTCCTTTACGCAAACTACCTACAAAGACCAGCCTTTGATGGATATACACGCCTCTGCCAAAGATGCCAAAACCATGAGCGATGGCTGGTTTGTACCTTCTATGCCCGATTTGAACCAAAGCAATCCTTTTGTGGCCAATTTTTTAATACAACATGCCATTTGGTGTGTAGAAATGTTTGGTGTGGACGGCTGGCGTATAGATACCTACATCTACAACGACCTGCCTTTTATGAACCGTTGCAACCAGGCTTTGCTGGATGAGTTTCCCAAGATTACCATGTTTGGCGAAACATGGGTACACGGCACCGCCAACCAGGCTTATTTTGCGGCCAACAATATCAACGTGCCTTTTAAAAGCAACCTGATTGGTGTTACTGATTTTCAAACCAATTTATACGGCATCAATCCTGCGTTAACGCAAAACTTTGGCTGGACAGAAGGCGTGAACAAGCTATACACCACCCTTAGCAATGACTTTTTGTACAAGGATGCTACCAACAACGTCAACTTCCTGGATAACCATGATATGACACGTTTTCTTACGCAGGTGGGCGATGATGTAAACAAGCTGAAGATGGGCCTTGCCTGGCTGCTTACCACGCGTGGCATACCGCAATTGTATTATGGTACAGAAGTGTTGATGAAAGGCTCAACACACCCGCATGACGGTTATGTTCGCCTGGATTTTCCCGGTGGCTGGGCTGGTGATGTTAAAAACGCTTTTACGCAACAGGGCTTAACAACCACCGAGCACGATATGCTGGCTTATACCAAAACCCTGGGCCAGTTTCGTAAAAAGTCAACTGCTTTGCAAACCGGCAAGTTGATGCAATACGTACCACAGGATGGCTTGTATGTTTATTTCCGCTACGATGGCGGGCAAACCATCATGTGCGTTATGAACACCAGCGACAAGGAAAAGAAAATCAACTTTGCTGATTATGCTGAGCGTACCAAAAACTTTACTAAGGCTGTAGATGTGGTA
>JAESFG010000711.1_pt1 | contig 10766 bp, 9 predicted proteins | sample 9269371 | NCBI WGS metagenome assembly JAESFG01 (sample SAMN14506227, study PRJNA617093) | algae metagenome | isolation source: Aetokthonos hydrillicola CCALA 1050 (B3-Florida) and co-occurring... | place: USA: South Carolina | collected 2013-01-01 | reverse complement strand
AAAAAGGCCGAGTTCCAGCGCGGCACAGATCCCGAGACCGCCATGATGCGCACGCCGCATGCGGGCGGCGAGAACGGTTCCTACCACTGGGTCGACAATCCGACCTTCCGGATCACAAAGGCCGAGGCCTCCGATCCGCTCGTTCGATGGAAATACAAGTCGCGCCCCCGGACGAGCCCTTGGCCGCATACGGACGAGCCGTACGGCGAGTTTTCGCTCCGCCTGCCCGCAGCCGCCCGGATCGACAAGGGATCTGACGGCTTTCTGTTCATCGTGACCGAGGACGGCGACTACGCCTACGAGTTCTGGCAAGCTAGGTACGACAAGGACTCCGACACGTACTTTGCCGAGTACGTGGCGCGAACGGACCTGCACGGGCCCGGCATGGCGTCGCGTGACGGCGTCTCGGAGGGCATCCGCGCCTTCGGAGGATCGCTGCTTGGCGGCATCATCCGCTGCTTCGAGCTCGAGCAGCGGCGCATCCCGCACGCCATCGCCATGATGATGAGCACGACCCAAGCCAAGAAAGCGCCCACCATGGCGCAGCAAAAGGTGTGGCCTGCCACGATGACGGATGGCAACGGCAAGAACCACTACGAGGGCGTGGTGCCGATGGGAGCGCTTTTCGCGATACCGCGGTCCGTCGACCTGTCGAAGCTTCCCCTCAAGACAGCCGAAGGACGGACGCTGGCGCGCGCCTACCAGGAATATGGGGGCTACGTGGTCGATACGGCGACGAAGACGTCCAAAATCGGCATGATCGAGGATGGTTGCCCGCGCGAGTACGGAGAAGCCATCTTCAAGGACATCGACGTCCTCTACGACAACATCGCACTCGTGACGAACAGCGGCCCAGGTGCCGTCGGCGGCCCCGGCGACCGGGTCGTGGCGCCGATGCCGCCACTGCGTCCCAAGCAGGAGTGATGGTTCTGCCGTCCGCAGCACCGGCCGGTGCGAGCGTCCCGATGAGGACGTAGCCGTTGCGTTCACCATGTCGCTCGGTCACGACCCGCGACACGCCGACATCCCCGCTTCATTGTCTCGACGATAACCCGGCTGAGGATAGGTGGGGGTCGACATGCCCGATCGCAGCCCGGACAGCGGAAACTCCCACGCAGAACCCATGAAGCTCCTGTACCTCATCAGCGAATACCCGAAGGTCAGCCACAGCTTCGTCCGGCGGGAGATCGAGGCCGTTCAGGCCGAGGGACACGCCGTGGACCGGGTGGCGATCCGGGGCTGGGACCTCCCTTTGGCCGATCCGGCCGACATCCGGGAGCGGTCGCACACGACCTATGTCCTGAGACAAGGCTCCCTGCGCCTGCTGTGGGCGAGTGTCGCGTGCGCCCTGCGCTCCCCGGGCCGGTTCAGCGCTGCGGCCGCGCTGGCATGGCGCATGTCACGGCGCGGCGACCGGTCCCTGCCCTATCACGTCATGTACCTGATGGAGGCGGCGTGGATCTCCCGGCTGATGGACGGCAAGGGATACGATCACTTGCACGCGCATTTCGGCACCAATCCGGCCGAGGTGGCGGCGCTGGTGTCAGAACTGACGAAGGTGCCCTTCAGCTTTACCGCGCACGGGCCGGACGAGTTCGACCGGCCCGAGGCTATTCATTTGCGCGAGAAAGTGGCCCATTCGGCCTTCGCCGTGGCCGTGAGCTCCTTCGGCCGCAGCCAGCTCATGCGCTGGTCGCGGCAGGCCGACTGGCCGAAGATCAAGGTCGTGCACTGCGGCGTCGACTCGATGTTCCTCGCAGAAGAACCAACGCCCGTGTCGGCCGATCCGACTCTGGTCTGCGTCGGGCGGCTGTCCGGCCAGAAGGGACAATTGCTGCTTCTGGAAGCGGCTGCGCACCTCAGGCGCCAGCAGGTGCCGTTCCAGCTCGTGCTGGCGGGCGACGGGGAGATGCGTCCCGAGATCGAGGAGGCCATTGCCCGCTGGGATCTCGCCAGGAACGTGCGGATCACCGGATGGATCAGCGCCGAGCAGGTGCGGACCGAACTGCTGGCGGCGCGCGCGCTCGTCCTGCCCAGCTTCGCTGAAGGGCTGCCCGTCGTCATCATGGAGGCGATGGCGCTGGGCCGGCCCGTGATCAGCACATTCATCGCAGGAATCCCCGAACTGGTTCAGTCCGGCGAGACCGGATGGCTCGTCCCGGCCGGCAATGTCGAGGCCCTGGTGGACGCTCTGAAGGCGTGCCTCTCGGCCGCACCCGCGACGCTCGACGAAATGGGACAGGCTGCGCGCCGAAGGGCTGCGGCCCGCCACGACGCCCGCCTCGAAGCGCAAAGGCTCCTCGGGCACATCCGCGCGCTCCAGCCGGGGGGAGGTTTTGATGCTCGCTGACGCGGGAAATGCCGTGCTGTGGGCCGTCGCTCTCTTGGCGCTGCTGCCGGTGAGCGTGTTCGGTGTCGAGATCCTTGCGGCCGTGCTGCTTGGCCGGCGCTCATCCGGCAGCCCGCCCGCCCGTGGCCCGGTCACGATCCTCATGCCAGCCCACAATGAGGGCCTCGTGATCCGCGACACGCTGCGGCGTCTCAAGCGCCATCTCGGTTCGGCCGACCGCGTTCTCGTCGTCGCCGACAATTGCAGCGACGACACCGCTTCCATCGCGCGCAGCGAGGGCGCCGAGGTGAGCGAGAGGTTCAATGCTGCCCTGCGCGGCAAGGGCTACGCCCTGGACCACGGGGTGCGCGTGCTCGCGGAGAATCCGCCCGACATCGTCGTCATCGTCGATGCCGACTGCGAACTGCATCCGGGCGCTCTCGATTGGCTCGCCGCCGCGGTGGCCCGCACCGGGGAGCCTCAGCAGGCCCTCTACCTGATGAATCTCGCCGCCGGGAGTCGGGTCGCGTCGACAGTTTCCGTGTTCGCGTGGCGCGTGCGCAACTTGGTGCGCCCCCTCGGACTGATGAACCTGGGCGGCCCGTGCCTCCTCACGGGCTCTGGGATGGCTTTCCCCTGGGGTTTGCTGCGCGAGCTGCCTCTGGCCAGCGGCCACATCGTCGAGGACATGAAGATGTCGGTGGATCTGGCGCGCGCCGGGCATCCGCCGCAGTTCTGCCCGGATGCGCTCGTCACCAGCACCTTCGCGGTCAGCCGCGAAGGTGCGAACGCGCAGCGCACGCGGTGGGAGCACGGCACACTCGGCATGATCCTGACCGAAGTACCCCGCATGCTGGTCCAAAGCCTGGGTGGGCAAGGGCGTGGCCTGCTGCCGCTCGCGCTCGACATTCTCGTACCCCCGCTGTCGCTGCTCGCAATGCTGCTGGTCGCGATGACGATCGCCATCTCGGCCTGGCACCTCGCGGTCAGTCCGACCGGAGCGGTCTGGCTGTCCATCGGGGAGATCGCGGCCTTCTTCGTGGCGGTCACGCTGGCGTGGTGGCGATACGGCCGGGATCTCCTTTCACCCGCTCAGGTGCCCGCGCTGGTCGTTTACGTGATCGGCAAGATTCCCCTCTATCTTCGCTTTCTCGTGAGGCGCCAGATGGTGTGGGTGCGGTCCAAGAGGGACTCCGACTGAACATGGTGATCTCCTCCTCCACCATCCCGTCCCGTGCACCCATCGACTTCTCCCAGCCGATGTTCGCGGTTCACGGCGTTGCCTTCGACCTGGTCGAGATGGATGTCGTCATCGGTCGGGCCAGGGCCGCCTTCGAGAACCGCTTACGGCTGGTGCTGTCGACGCCGAACGTCAACAACGTCGTGGCCATGCAGAGGGACGGTGCCTTCCGCGATGCCGTGTCGCGATGCGACCTCATCGTCGCGGACGGCATGCCGATCGTCTGGATCGCCCGCATGCTGGGCGTCCCTGCAAGACGCATCGCCGGGTCCGACTTCTTCGAGAGGCTGATGAAGGGCGAGGCCGGCGCGAGGCGTGTCTTCTTCTTCGGCGGTCCCGAGGGAATCGCGGCAAGAGCGAGCGACCGTCTCGACGGCTCCTCCAGCGCGCTCAAGGGTGCCGGCGGGCTCTACCCGGGCTTCGGCTCGGTGGCGGAGATGGCGTCGCCCGAGGTGGCGGCCGCCATCAATGCATCCGCGGCCGACTTTCTCGTCGTGGCGCTCGGCACCGCCAAGGGCCAGAGCTGGATCGAGCACATCCAGGGCCGCCTGAACGTTCCGCTCATCAGCCACCTCGGCGCCGTCGTGAACTTCGCGGCCGGCACCGTGCGCCGGGCTCCGCGGCTCCTTCAGGTCTCGGGCGGCGAGTGGCTGTGGCGCATCTGGGAAGAACCGGCGCTGTGGCGCCGCTACTTCGATGACGCCAAGGTGCTGTTCCGGCTGCTGGCGACGAGCACGCTGCCCTTGGTCCTGGAGCGCATGACGGGCCGGCTCCGCGGTCCCGGCGCGCCGCCTGTGGCAACGGTCGAAACGCTCGGAGCCGCATCCCGCCGCCTCGTGCTGGAGGGCGACTGGTTTGGAGAGGACGCCGCCAGGAGCCTCGGCCAAGCCCTGAACGAGATCACTGCCGCGGACGCAGACATCGAGATCCTTGCCAGCCGCGCGGGGCGCGTCGATCTTCGGACAATGGCGTTGCTGATCCGCCTGCGCGGCCTGCAGACGGCCCGCAACCGCAAGCTCACGATCCGCCAGCCGAGCGCGACGTTCCTCGCCCAGCTCGAGCGTCATTGCGCCGGCTATCTCGTGGCCGGGGAGCCGCCGAGGGCGGCCATCTCGGCGCACCCCGTTTCCAGCACGTCCGGGACCTCGCGATGAAAGTACATGCCAAAGCACCGCTGCGTCTCGGCCTCGCGGGAGGTGGGACCGACGTCGCGCCCTACAGTGATATCTATGGCGGACAGGTGCTCAACGTCACCATCAGCCTTTACACACATTGCGAGATCGAACGTCTCGACGGGCACGAGGTCCGCTTCACCGCGTCAGACTTCGACGAAGAGGTCGTCCTCCCTCTGGCATCGCAACTGGATACCCAGGGTCCCCTGACACTGCACCGGGCCGTGTACAACCGCATCGTCAGGGACTTCCGGCGCGGCGAATGGCTGCCCGTGCGCGTCACCACCTACTCCGACGCGCCTCCCGGCAGCGGCGTGGGCAGTTCGTCGGCCCTGGTCGTTTGCATGGTGGCGGCCTATTGCGAACTGCTCAAGCTGCCGCTGGGAGAGTACGACATCGCTCGCCTCGCCTACTCGATCGAACGGATCGACTGCGGGATGTCGGGGGGAAAGCAGGACCAGTACGCTGCCGCTTTCGGGGGCCTGAACTTCCTGGAGTTTGGAGCGAACGAGCGCGTCGTTGTGAACCCGCTGCGTCTCAAGCGCGAGATTTCCAACGAGCTCGAGAGCCGCCTGCTCCTCTTCTTCACCGGACGCTCGCGCGAATCCGCGAAGATCATCGAGGCGCAGATCGCCTCCACCAATTCCACCGATCCCGACAACGACGCCGTGAACGCCATGCACGAGATCCGTCGCGCGGCCATCGACATGAAGGAATCGCTGCTGCGAGGCCATATCGACGAAGTGCTCGACATCCTTGGCCGCTCATGGCTGGCCAAGAAGCGCGCCGCTACCGGCATCTCGAACACCGCGATCGACCGGGTCGCCGACATCGCGCTGGCGGCCGGGGCGCGCGGGTTGAAGATCTCCGGTGCCGGCGGCGGCGGATTCATGATGATCGCCGTCGACCCGCCCAAGCGGCACGCCGTGATCCGCGCCCTGCAGAACGAGGGCGGTCAGTTTTTCACCTTCGGGTTCGTGAGTGAGGGAGTGGAAGCATGGACTTGCAGGTGAACTGGCTGAAGGCCGGGATCGAGGATTCGATTGCCGTCAAACAGGCCATCCTGGCTGATGATCGGCTTCTGGCGGCCATCATGACCGTGGCGCGCTGCATGGCAGATGCGTCCGCCCGGGGAAACCGCATCATTTTCGCCGGCAACGGGGGCAGCGCGGCGGATGCCCAGCATCTCGCCGCCGAGTTCGTGAGCCGCTTCGAGTTCGACCGCCCGGGGCTTCCGGCGCTGTCCCTGGCAACAGACACGTCCATGATCACGGCCATCGGCAACGATTACGGCTACGAGAAGCTGTTCCTGCGCCAGCTGCAGGCGCAGGCCCGTCCCGGGGATGTTTTCGTCGGGCTCACCACCTCCGGGAAGTCGCCCAACGTGCTCACGGGCTTCCGGGCGTGCAAGGATCTCGGCGTCACCTCGGTCGCCATGGCCGGCCAGGGAGGCGAACTCGAAGGGCTGGTCGACCATGTCCTGCGGGTTCCGTCCCGTGCCACGCCGCGCATCCAGGAGTCGCACATCCTGATTGGCCACATGCTCTGCGCCTATGTGGAGACGACGATGTTCGGCCACCTCCGGCCCTGATGCTCGACGTGACCGAAACGCTTCCCACAACCACCTGCGTCATCCTGGCCGGAGGCCTTGGTACGCGCCTGCGCGCCGCTGTTCCGGACAAGCCGAAATGTCTCGCTCCGGTCGGGGATCGCTCCTTCCTCGAGATCCAGCTTGAGTCGCTGGCCGCCCAGGGCGTCCGGAGCTTCGTGCTGTCGCTGGGCCACATGGCGGACATGGTCGAGGCCGAGGCGCGTTCGCTGGCGACGCGGCTCGATATCCGGACGGTGACCGAGAGCCAGCCGCTCGGCACGGGTGGCGCCGTCCTGTGGGCCTTCGCGCAACTGGGAATCGACGAGGCTCTCGTGACCAACGGCGACACCTATCTCGGAGGGTCGCTGGCGCCGATGATGACCGGGCTGGCCGTGAGCGACGGCGAACTGGCCCGCATGGCCGTCATCGAAGTTCCCGATCGCGCCAGGTTCGGCGGCATCGACCTCGACGGCGAACGCGTGGCGGGTTTCGTCGAGAAGGGTCGGCAAGGCGCCGGGTTGATCAACGCAGGCCTTTACAGGATGCAACGGCGATGCTTCGGCTCACTCGAGCCCGGGGAGGCATTCTCGCTCGAAGCCCAAGTGCTCCCCCGCCTTGCCCGGGACCATGCCCTGCGTGCTGCGGTGATGGATGGCGCATTCACCGACATCGGCGTTCCCGAGGACTACCACCGCTTCTGCCATGAGCACGCCTGAAATCCGCCTGCGCAGGGCGGCGTTCATTGATCGCGACGGCGTCATCAACGAGGAGCGCGAATACGTCCATAAGGTCGAGGACTTCGTTATCCTGCCAGGGGCCGTCGCGGGGCTGAAGGCCTTGCAGGATGCGGGCTTCACGATCGTCGTCGTGACGAACCAGGCCGGGATCGGTCGAGGCCTCTATACGGAGGCAGCTTTCCACGAACTGACGCTCCACATGCAGACGCTCCTGTCGGAAAGCGGGGTGCATGTCAGCGGCGTCTACTTCTGTCCTCACCACCCCACGGCCGGGCTCGGCCCCTATCGCCAGGACTGCGAATGCCGCAAGCCGAGGCCTGGCATGCTCCGGCGCGCCGCCCGGGAAATGGGCCTGGACCTTTCGAGGTCCGTCCTGGTGGGCGACAAGATGAGCGACGTCGAAGCGGGACGCAGTGCGGGGCTGGCAGAGGCCGTCCTGGTGGAAACCGGGCACGCGCTCTCGCCGGCGGATCGCCACGAGGCGCCAGTCTTCGCCGACCTGCCGTCGGCTGCCCGGCACCTCATCGCGGCGACCGCTGACCCGGAGCGGGCGTAACCGGACGCTCGTGCCAGCCGGATTTGCAAGGCATGGTTCGCCGGTCCCTTGGACCGGAACAATGCGGGCCTTGCCGTCGTTTTCTCGCCTGATGGGCACAACGCAAGCTGTTCGGCACCAGGAATACCGGAACGCTTCCGTCTTCTCGGGCCTGTGGACACGTCAATCATTAATGCAGTGAATTGAAAGGGATTATTGCAATCGACTTGAATTCTTGCATACTCCGCGACGAGAGCATGACTGAGCGAGGGGACAGTGCGGCACGTTCAAGCGCAGGATCCGATACATCAGGTTCGGGCACTCGAACTGACCATCTTGATGCCGTGCCTCAATGAAGCGGAAACGATCGCCACCTGTATCCAGAAGGCGAGGTCGTTCCTGGAATCTGCCGGAATAGACGGCGAGATCCTGATCGCGGATAACGGAAGCACCGACGGATCGCAGCGCCTCGCCGCCGAGGGCGGCGCCCGCGTGATCGACGTGCCCGTACGTGGCTATGGTGCGGCACTGATCGCGGGAATCCGGGCCGCGCACGGTCGTTACGTCATCATGGGCGATGCCGACGACAGCTACGATTTCTGCAGCCTGCACAACTTTGTCGACGCGCTCCGCTCCGGATCGGATCTCGTCATGGGCAACCGGTTCCAGGGCGGAATTGCGCCCGGCGCCATGCCTTTCCTCCACCGCTATCTCGGAAACCCGGTGCTGTCTTGGCTGGGGAGGCTTTTCTTCCACGTCCCGATCGGCGACTTCCATTGCGGGCTGCGCGGATTCAACAGGGAGTCGATCGGCGCGCTCGGTCTGGTCAGCCCCGGTATGGAATTCGCGAGCGAGATGGTGGTGAAGGCAGCGCTGCGCGGCTGCAGGATCACGGAGGTGCCCACGACTCTGGCACCCGACGGACGATCGAGGCCTCCACACCTGAAGACGTGGACGGACGGGTGGCGCCATCTTCGGTTCCTGCTGCTCCACTCCCCCAAGTGGCTGTTCTTCATTCCGGGTGTCACGATTCTGCTCGCGTCGAGCTTGGCGACGCTTCTGCTCCTGCCGGGCCCGGTCAGGGTGGGCCATACGACCTTCGACATTCACACGATGCTGGCGACCAGCTTCGGGATCTTCCTGGGGCTTCAGCTCATCTCGTTCTCCGTCCTGGCGCGGCGCTATGCCGCCGCGGAGGGCTTCCTGCCTCCGGTCAAGCGGTTTCCCGTCCTCATCGAAGGCCTGAGCCTCGAACGCCTGCTGCAGCTGGCGCTTGTGCTGCTGATCGCGGGACTTCTCGGCACGGGGTGGTCGATCCTGACCTGGGCGTCCACGGGTTTCGGTTCGCTTGAGGGCAACTCGGTGCTCAGGGTGATGCTGATCTCCCTGGTCGCCTTGGCGTCTTCGGTCCAGATCGCCGCCTCGGCGTTCTTGGCTTCCGTCTTCTCTCTCCGCGGCCCGGTGCCGACACCATTGTCGGAGCCGGATCCGGAGAAGGATCCGGCGCGGCGCGCAGTGCATCCGCCGGCCGTCCTCGGCGGTGTCAATTGAGGAGCCTGCTCGGCTTCCTGGCAGTCGGAAGCGCGGGGTTCATCTTCGAGGCGATCGTGCTGCTCGTTCTGCACGACACCCTGGGAGCACCTGCGCTCGTCGCACGATCGCTCTCGCTGCCGAGCGCCATAGCGCTCACCTACTGGCTCAATCGCATCTGGACGTTCAAGAGCGAGGATCCGAACCGCGTCGCGGAATTCGGCCGCTATCTGGTCGTGCAGGCCGTCGGAAACGGCTTCAATTTTCTCGTATTCGCACTCGTCATGAGCCTCGCGGCACTGCAGCGATGGCCCGGTTCGCTAATCGGGCTTGCGTTGGGCTCTGCGGCAGGGCTCGTCGTCAACTATCTTGGGGCGCGCTTCGTGGCCTTTCGCGGGGGCGGTCGATCCCAATTGGCCAAGGCAGTGAACGACGTCTGACTACGGAATGATGGGGCGCGTGGTAATGCCTGTACTTCCCCGATTGACCGCAGCTGAAATCCTCTACTTCTGCGTTTTTCTGGTCCTGAGCGGAGTCCTTCTCGGCATTGCAGGGTGGCACCACGTTCGCGAAGTCAACCCGGATGCGGTCGCCTATATCCGCATCGCGCAGTATTACGGGCTCGGCGATTGGCCTCTGGCCGTGTCCGGATACTGGGGTCCCCTGTATAGCTGGCTGATGATGCCGTTCCTTTGGGCCGGTCTCTCTCCCTTTGCAGCCGCTCGCGCCGCCATGGCCGTCTCGGGCGCCATCTATGTGACGGGGTGCTGGGCGGCTTACACGGTCGTGATCGCCGACACTCGTGTGCGCTGGATCCTGTTGGTGGCCACGGCCCTGTTCGTCATTCCGTGGTCGGTTGAACTCATTTCGCCGGACCTGCTCCTGGGAGGAACCATCCTTTGCGGTTTCGGCCTGTTCTGGAGGGCGGGCACCAGAACGGCGGCCCTGTTCGCGGCGGGTGTGCTGTTTGGATTGGCGTACCTGTCCAAGAGCGTGGCTCTGCCGGCCTGCGCCCTCGCTGTCGCGGCGCTCCTGGGGTTGCGCGCCTGGAGGGCCGGGGAGATCGCGACGTCGATCCGGGTCGGCGCGGCCGTGGCGGCAGGAACACTTCTCGTCGCGCTGCCCTGGATCCTCGTCCTGTCCAGCCATTACGGGTACCTGACCTTCTCGACGTCGGCGCCCATCAATCACTCGCTCGTCGGCGAAAGCCCGGACGCGAAGTATCATTACTTCGTCAGGACCTACCATGACGTTCCGCCCGGACGGGTCACGACCTGGGAGGATCCCGACTCGTCCGTCTACGCCCTGTGGTCGCCCCTGCAGGGTCGCGATGCCCTGCAAAGGCAGGTCAAGGTCATCGTCGAGAATCTCGTTTCCGTCACGACGACTCTGAAGTCTTTCGACAGGTTCGGCCTGATCTTTGCTGCGGCGGTGCTCGCTTGCGTATGGCCGCCGCGGCAGATCGCTCAGATTCCCTGGCGCGAGTCCGCCGTCGTCGCACTGCTGCTGTCGGCCATCTACCTGCCCGTCTATGCCGGAGACCCGCGCTACTTCCTGCCTGCCGTGCCTCTGATGCTTGGGTGCGCCGTCATGTTGTTCGTGCTGTCACCCGAGGTGTCGCGCCGGCTGAGG
>JAESFG010000710.1_pt1 | contig 10782 bp, 5 predicted proteins | sample 9269371 | NCBI WGS metagenome assembly JAESFG01 (sample SAMN14506227, study PRJNA617093) | algae metagenome | isolation source: Aetokthonos hydrillicola CCALA 1050 (B3-Florida) and co-occurring... | place: USA: South Carolina | collected 2013-01-01 | reverse complement strand
CGACCGCATGACCCAGCAGAACGCCGCGATGGTCGAGCAGAGCACCGCGGCGACCCGCAGCCTCTCGTCCGAAGCGCAGCGCCTCGGCGAGCTGGTCGCGCAGTTCCGGGTCAGCGCAGGCGGCCAGACCATGGGCTACGCCCCGGCCGCTGCGCGCCCCGCAGCGATCAAGCCCCCGCCGCGCGTCCCCGCCCCACGGCCCGCCCCGGCACCCGCCCCTGCCCCCCAAACCCCCTACGCCACCGAAGGCAATCTCGCCCGCAAACCCGCCCCAGCCCCCCTCCCCGCCCCCAGCACCCTCCCCGACGAGGACGACTGGAGCGAGTTCTGAGCGGTGCACTAGGGGGTTTTCCGGGGGCCGCCCGCGCAGAACGCAAAGGCTGAAAATCTATAAGTCGGGGAGGAATCACCGAGCAGCACCAGGGAGCGGAACGACGCCATGTTGAAACAGATCCAACTCTCGGAACTCGAACTCGGCATGTACGTCCACAAGTTCGAGGGCGGCTGGTTCGACCACCCCTTCTGGAAGGCCAAGTTCCTGATCGAGGACACCGAAAAGCTCGCCGCAATCCGGTCGAGCAAGGTGCGCGCGGTGGTAATCGACACGAGCAAGGGCAAGGATCTCGCCCCGCGCCGTCCGGCCGCGCCGGGCGTCCCCGCCGCCCAGCTGCCGGGCGCCCCCGGACGCCGCCGCACCAGCATCAAGCAGCGCACCGCCGCCCAGCTCTCCGCCGCGCAGCCGACTTCGATGGCACAGGAAGTCGAAGCCGCCGGGGCCATCGCCGATCAGGCGCGCGACAAGCTCGGCAAGACCTTCATCGCCGCCCGGCTCGGCAAGGCGCTCGATGTGCGCAAGGTCGAGCCGGTGATCAGCGACATCCTCGCCTCGGTGCGGCGCAACCCGCAGGCCTTCAGCGGGCTGATGCGCTGCAAGCTCAAGAACGAGCAGATCTTCCGCCACGCCCTCTCGGTCAGCGCGCTGATGGTGGCGCTCGCCGACCGGATGAAGCTGCCCGCGGCCGACATCCACAATTGCGGGCTCGCCGGGATGCTGCTCGACATCGGGGTGAACTATCTGCCGCACCAGGGCGACCCCCCCGGCGGCGATTACCGCGCCATCGACGAGCGCATCTGGCAGACCCACGTGATGCTCGGTCACCGCGCGCTGCAAAACGACAGCGATCTGCCGCAACTGGTGCTGGATGCCTGCCTGATGCACCATGAGCGCCTCGATGGCTCCGGCTTCCCGCAGGGCCTCTCGGACGACCAGATCCCCACCGTCGCGCGCATGGCGGCGATCTGCGACACCTTCGAATTCCTGCTGGCCGGGACCGGCTCGAACCCCGGCCTCGATCCGGCCTCCGCCGTCGAAGCGCTGCGCGCCGACGCGGGCGCCTTCGACGAGGAGATCCTGCGCCTGTTCATCGAGACTGTCGGGCTCTACCCGGTCGGATCCTTCGTGGTGCTGCGCAGCCAGAAGCTGGCGATGGTGATCGACGAGAACCGCAAGGATCACACCCGGCCGGTGGTGCAGGCCTTCTACTCGCTCGAAGCGGGCGAGCGGATCCTGCCGCACCGTATCGCGCTCGGGCAGAGCAACGACAACGAGGCGATCGTCGGGATCGCCGACCTCACCGGGCTCGATCTGCCCGACGATGCGCAGCTGCGCGAACTGGTCTTTCTCAGCGCCTACAAGAACGCCGCGCGCGACTGATCCGCGGGCACGCCCCACGGGCCGCTCGACACCCCGATTGCAGGCAAAAAAGAACGGGCCGGCAGTGACTGCCGGCCCGTTCGCGTTGTGCCGCCGTGGCAGGCGCCGATCAGAAGGCGAGCCGCAGCGACGCCTGAACGGTGCGCCCGTTGGCCGCGCGGGCAAAGCCGATCCCGTTGGCGGGCACGCTCGCCTGATTGACCTCGAAGATGCCGAGAGTGTCGAACAGGTTCTGCGCGCTCACCGTCAAACGCAGGTTCTCGGCCGGATCGAACTCGACGAAGGCGCCGACGGTGGTGAACCCCGGCATGCGCAGAAGGTTGCTGTCCTGCGCATAGGAGCCGGTGATGGTGACGATGTTGGCCCCGGCGGCAACCTTGCCGAGATCCACCGTGGGCACCGCGACCAGCACCCAATCGGGCTGGTGGCGCGGTTCCTTGCCGGTGAGCGCCGCGTTGAGCCGGTCCTCGGTGATCTTGGCCTGGGTGTAGGTCGCCGCCAGCATCAGGTTGAACACGCCCCGGGTGATCGTGCCCTCAAGCTCGACGCCCTCGGCCTCGTAGGTGCGGTTGGTGGCGGTCGCTGCACCGTTGAGGACGTTCTGGTCCTCGGCTTTGACGTGGAACACCGTACCGTTGACGGTGACCCCGCCGCGGCGCAGCTTGAACCCGCCCTCCAGCTGGGTGACCGTATCCTGCCGATCCCCGCTGGGCACGCTCCCGGTTCGCGAGTCGACGGTCGGCGTGAAAAGCACCTTGTCGGCGGCGGCCCGCGCGCCGCGGCTGTAGCGCGCGAACAGCGAGAAAGGCTCCGCGACGCGGTAGTTCACGCCGACCGAGTAGTTGAGGTAGCCGTAATCGTAATTGACCGGCGCAGGCCGATCGAGCGGCAGGATCGCGGTGCGGCGCTCGGCCGGGTTGATCACCCCGTCGCGGTTGAAATCGAAGCTGGTGAGGCCGACGCGCCCGCCGCCGAGGTCGGCGCCGAACAATTGCCCGCGCACCCGCCCGCTGTCGTAGCGCAGCGAGCCGCCGACCGCGAGCTTGCCGATGTGGAAGTTGACCGAGCCATAGGGCGCGATCACGCGGTAATCGACGTCGAAGATACGCCGGAACAGGCTGCTCTCGCGCCCGAAGGCGAAATAGCCATTGAGCGTCTGCGGCTGGCCGGCCGCGTTGAAGATGTCGACCATCGCGGTCTCGCCGCCGCCATTGGCATCGACGATCATGGCGGTGTGGAGCCATGTCGTGTCGAGCTCCTGGGTGGCGTAATAGACGCCTGCAGTGGTGGTCAGCTTGCCGCCGCTCACATCCCACACGCGGGTCGCGCGCAGATCATTGGTGAAGTTGTCGAGCGACTTTGCGCGCACATAGCTCACGAAATAGAGCGAGAGCAGGCCATTGCCGTTGATCAGGCTGGTGCCGGGGATGGCCTGCCCGGCCAGCGGCCCGCTGGCATAGGCGGCGGTCGATCCCGCCCCGCCGATCGAGGCCGCAAAGGCGCTCACGGTGTTCTGGCGGTTCGGGAACATCCGGCTGAAGTCGCCGCCATTGACGGCGTAGCGCGCCTTTTCGGTGATGGTCCATTCGCCCAGTTCGAACTGCGCCTCGAAGCCCAGCGACTTCGATTTGGTGCTCTGCCCCGTGGCGATCGGCAGCGCGACCGGGTTGTTGTTGCGATCGAGCGTGATCACCGGGCCGAGGAAGGGCGACAGCGTCGAATCCCGCCTGAGATCGAACCCGGGAAAGCTGCGAAAGGTCGGCTCGGCATCGGTCCCGGTGATGTTGACCGCATAGGGCGCGAAGGTCGGCGACTTGTCGTCGAGATATTTGAGATAGGCGCGCACGAAGCCGCCTTCGAAGGTGCGGGTGATGTTGAACTTCACCTGCCCGCCGCGCCAGCCGGTGAAGCCGACGTCGCGCGGGCCTTCGCCCTGGCGGTAGAACCCCCCGATGTAGAAGCGGGTGTTCTCGCCGAGCTTGGCGCCATAATCGAAATCGAGCCGCTTCTCGTCGAAATCGAGCCCGGTCGAAACCTGCGCGCGGCCGCCTTCCTGCTCGCCGGTGCGCGAGATGACGTTGATGATCCCGCCCGGCGAGTTCGAGGCGAAGGTCGAGGCCGAGCCGCCGCGGATCGTCTCGATCGCGTTCACGGTGAAATCGTTGCGCAGATAGACATCGGTGGCGACATTGAAGAGGTCGCCGAATTCGAGCACCGGCAGGCCGTCTTCCTGAAACTGCATGTATTTGGAGCCCCCCGCCGCGAGCGGAAGCCCGCGCACGGTGTAATTGTTGTTGCCCTCGCCGATGCCGGTGGCGACCCGCAGGCCGGCCATGGTGCGCAGCACGTCGCCGAGCGGGCGCGGGCCGAAGCGCTGGATGTCGTCGCCCTTCAGGGCGCTCGTCGAGGTCGCGCTGTCGAGACGGTCGCGGCCCTTGGCCATGCCGGTCGAGAAGATTTCCGCGGGCGGCTTGGCCGCCGTCGATCCTTCCTGCGGCGCGACAGGGGTCTCGGTTTCGGTTTCGGTTTCGGTTTCGGAGGCTGCGGCACCGCTCGCGGCAGCGGCATTCCCGGCCATCGCGGGCGCAGCAAGCGCAGCGGTCGCCGCGCAGACAAACAAGGCGGTTCTGGTTTTCATGGCATTCTCCCCTCGTTCATGCCGTGCTGCCCTCCAGCCCGGCTTCATCGGGTGCAGCGTGCCACCTAGTCCGCGATGTCTTGGCCCATCCGGAAAGCAGCCCTAGGCATTGCCGCTAGGGGAAAGTCCGCGCCATTCGATCCATTCGCCATAGGGGTGGCAGGTGCCGGCGAGCCGCGCCTCGCCATCGTCGGGACGGCCCTGCCATTCGGCAATGGTGAGTTCGACCGCGCGGCGATCGGCGCGCCATTCGATGCTGACCCGCGCGAGCGGCCGCTCGGGCGTGGCGGCGCGGCCGGCGGCGGCCAAGGCGGCATCGATCGCGGCGCGCTCGGCGGGCGCGGCGTATTGCAGCACCATCGAGTGGAACACCACGCGGCGCACGCCCGCCGGCTGCGGCGCGGCGAGCAGGCGGGCAAGCCAGCTGCTGGCAAGCCCGGGCTCGACCAGCGGCGGGAGCATCCGGGCAAGGCCTATCGCCGCTTCGAGCCGCGCGCTGCGGCGGGTCTCGCCCGGCCAGACATAGGCTCTGAGGCTCTGCCGGTCGGCGGGATCGGACACGTCGAGCGGATGGAGATCGACCCCCCGCGCGCGCGCGATCATCACATCGCCCGCGGCCGCCGCGCGCCCGCGCCACTCGGGCGCGAGCGCCACTGCGCTGTCGCGCGCGCAGACCGCCTGTGTGCCCAGCTGCACCGCATAATGCGCAAGGTTGAGGTTGAGGCCGGCGCTCGCGCCCAGTTCGAGCAGCTCGCAGGGCAGCGCGCGTTCGCGACCGAGTTCCAGCAGCGCGGCAACCAGTCCCGCGACCCGCGCGACCTCGTTGGTCTGGGTCGGATGCGACAGCCAGTCGAGCAGCGTGTCGGCATTCTCGGCCAGCACCGCATCCAGCGCGCGGTCGAGCGCTTCAGGCGGCAGGATCATGGAATGCCCGCCGATCCCGTAAAGCCGCTCGAGCGGCCCGGCCCGGCCCGCCAGCGCGAGCGCATGGAGCCCGGCGTTGAGACGGAAAGTGACGCCATCGGCGGCAAGATCGCCCGGCCAGTTCTCGACCGTCTCGAACAGCACCGGCGCGCGTGGCAGCACCCGCGCGAGCGCCATCATCAGCGCCGCGGCGAGCGGCTTGCCGAACGCCCGTGCCTTGCGCGCCTCGATCACGAGCTGGGCGACCGAACGGGCCGGCCGCGGCGCACGTTCTGCGGCGAGAATTCTGGGGTGAAACAGAAGGGACAAAGGGGCCGCTTTCAGGACTGCAGGAGCCGCCTGTTTAGGGCGGGCAACACAACACTATCTGCCGCGCATCTAAGGGAAATCGCGCAAGCCCGCGGCAAACCGCGGCCCCTCGTATCATTACCGATCCGGCCAATGCGGCCCGCTTAAGCCGCACCCGACTAACGCCACGATCGAACCTGTGTCCGTCATCCAAGGGGCTTCCCATCGTGCGTTTCTCCACTTCTCTCACCGCGTTCCTGTTCGCCACCACCGCAGCCGTGCCGGCATATGCGGCCTCGGAGGCAGCCGCCGCCGATACGGCCGCCGAAACGACCACAGAAGCGGCTCCGGAAAGCGCCGACACCCCCGCCCCGGCTCCCGCCGCCAAGGCTTTCACCACCGGCGTCGCCAAGGGTCGCGACCTGCTCGATTCGGCGATTTCGGCGAGCGTCATCGACGAGACCGATCTTGCCGAACTGTCGGTCAGCTCGATCGCCGGGATCATGCAGAACATCCCGGGCATCCGTTCCGAGACGTCGGACATCGACGGTTTTTCGGCCATCACCATCCGCGGTCTGCCGCTGGCTGCGGAAGGCTCCAAGTTTCTCCAGCTTCAGGAAGACGGCCTGCCCGTGCTCGAGTTCGGCGACATCCAATTCGCCTCGATCGACCAGTTCCTGCGCGCCGATCTGACGCTCAGCCAGGTGCAGGCGATCCGTGGCGGTTCGGCCTCGACCTTCGCCTCCAACTCGCCGGGCGGCCTCATCAATTTCATCTCGCGCACCGGCGAGACCGAGGGCGGGATGCTCCAGGTTTCGAGCGGCGTGGGCCATGATCTGAAGCGCATCGACTTTGCCTATGGTTCGCCGCTCGGCGATGGCTGGCGCTTTCATGTCGGCGGCTTCTACCGCAGCGGCGAAGGTCCGCGCGAGATCGGCTACACCGGCTTCAAGGGCGGCCAGATCAAGGCCAATGTCACCAAGGAGTTCGAGCGCGGCTACATCCGTTTCTACGCCAAGTATCTCGACGACAAGCAGCCCAATTACGGCTCGGCCCCGGTGCGCATCACCGGCACCGATGCCGATCCGCAGATCGCCTTCCTGCCCGGCTTCGACGTGCGCGAGAACGCCATTTCCTCGCCGCTGGTGGCGGCCTATCCCGACACCGACCGCAACAACAACCGCCGCATCTACGACGTGACCGACGGCATCTCGGCCAAGGTCACCGCTTTCGGGCTCGAAGCGCAGTTCGAAGTCGCGGGCTTCACGCTCACCAACCGCTTCCGCTACTCGGACGTGAGCGGCACCTATTATGACATCTCGCCGTTCTTCACGGCCCCTGCGGCAGCGCTGGCAAGCTTCGGCGGCCCGGGCGCACAGCTGCGCTATGCCGCCGGCCCGAACACCGGCCAGACGATCCCCGCGGCCCAGGTGCTGACGCTCACCGCGCGCATCAATGCCGATCTCGAAGGGCTCGACAACGTCACCAACGATCTGCGCGCAAGCCGGGTGTGGGACGCCGGCGACGGCAAGCTCACGACGACGCTGGGTCTCTACAATTCGAGCCAGCAGATCCAGATGTTCTGGAACTTCGCCAGCACGCTGCAGGACATCGCGGGTGGTGGGAAGAGCGCGCCGGTCGATCTGTTCGCGGGCAATGGCCTGCGCCTCAGCGACGGCGGCGTCCTCGGCTACGGCTTCGTGGTCGGCCTGCCCTTCGACATCTACCACACGCTCTACGACATCGAGGTCGAAACCCTCGCGCCCTATGGGTCGGTCAATTACCAGATCGGCAAGCTGGCGATCGGCGCGAGCATCCGCTGGGACAAGGGCTCGGTCACGGGCAATGTGTTCTCGGCCGGGTTCGGCAATGGCCGGATCGGGATCGTGCCCTTCGACGTCAACGGCGACACCCAGCTGACCCCGGCCGAGGCGCGCGTCGCGGTGCTGCCGCTCTCGCGCCCGGTCGCGGCGGATTACGATTACGACTACCTGTCCTATTCGGCCGGGGTCAATTACCGCTTTGCCGACAGCCTCTCGGCCTTCGCGCGCTACAGCCGCGGCGGGCGCGCCAGCGCCGAAGCCTCGGTCGGCGCCGGCTCGCTCAACCCGGCCACGGGCACGCCGGTCGATCCGTCGCAGCTCGTTTCGGTGGTCAAGCAAGCCGAAGGCGGGGTCAAGTTCCGCAAGAACGGGATCACCGCCTTCCTCACCGGCTTCTGGGCCTCGACCGACGAGCGCAACTTCCAGATCGCCAGCAACGCTGCAGGGCAAGCGAGCGTGGTGCCGGTCGATCGCACCTATAGCGCCAAGGGCCTCGAGTTCGAAGGCGAGTGGGTGCGCGGCGCATTCAAGCTGGTGGCCGGCGCGACCTATACCGATGCCACGATCGACAAGGACAATAGCGATCCGGTGTTCGAAGGGAACAAGCCGCGCCACATCCCCGAGTTCTCCTTCTTCCTGCGGCCCGAAGTCGATCTCGGCAAGGTCTCGCTCGGCGGGGTGATCAACGGCACCACCGAAAGCTTTGCGCAGGACACCAACCAGCTGATCCAGCCCGGCTACGTGATCGTCAGCCCCTTCGTGCAGGTCCGCCCCGCCGAAGGCCTGACGCTGGCGGTGAACGCCTTCAACGTGTTCGACGAGCTCGCGGTGGTCTCCACCGGTGCGGCCTCGGTCCCGCCGGGCGGCATTGCCAACCTCCAGGTCATGAACGGCCGCACGGTCACTGCCTCGCTGCGCTACAGCTTCTGAGCGGGCGACCACAGACAGAAGAGGGAAAGAGAAAGATCACGCCATGCTTGACCGGATGAACATCCCCCGCCGCCTCGGCTTCTCCTTCGTGCTGCTCAATGTGGTGGCCGCGTTGGTGATGGTCGCCTGCGGGGTCAGCCTGGCGATGATCTCCTCGGTGACGGCGCGCAATTCCGAGAGCCAGGACATCCTTGCCGATGTCCTGCAGCTCGAAACCTCGCTGCTGCGCCAGAACAGCCAGCTGCGCGGCTTCCTCGTCACCGGGGACGAGAGCTACCTGAAGTCCTACTACGAGGGCCGCGACGATTACGACAAGGCTTCGGCGGCGCTCGAAGAGCAGCTCACCGATCCCCGGCTGGTGGCGCTGATCAAGCAATCGCGCGAAGCGACGCTCAAGTGGCGGCGCGACTGGGGCGACAAATACGTCGCCGTGGTCAAGTCCGGCCAGCGCGATGCGGCGCAGGCGGCGATCCGCGCGGCCGGCAAGAAGGTGCTGGTGAGCGATGCGGTAAACCCCTTGCGCGAAGTGCGCGATGCCCAGCACGCCGCGATCGACGAGGGCAGCGCGATGCAGGCCTCGGCGATTACGATGGGCTGGATCGCGCTCGGGCTCGGCGCGGCGCTGCTGATCGGGCTGGCACTGGTGCTGTCACGGGCCCTGACCCGCTCGATTGCCAAGCCGATCGTGGCCCTGACCTCGGCCGTCACCGACTTGTCGCGCGGCTCCAACGACATCGCGATCCCCGGCACCGAACGCAGCGACGAGCTTGGCGCGATGGCGCAGGCAATGCTGGTATTCCGCGACGGCGCAATCGAGCGCCAGCGTGCCGTCGCCGAGCGCGAGGAAGCCGTCGCCCGCATCGGCCGTCGTCTCGCCTCGGTTGCGCAATCGGATCTCACCGTGCGCCTCACCGACATGCCGCCCGCCTTCCAGTCGCTCGCCGGCGACTTCAACGGCGCGATGGAGCGGCTGTGTCAGGCGATGGGCGCGGTCAACGAAAGCATCGGTTCGATCAATCTGACCTCGAGCGAGATCGAGCACGCCATGACCGACCTCGCCTCGCGCAGCGAAGACCAGGCCTCGCGCCTACAGCTCTCCTCCTCGACCATGGCGAGCCTCACCGCCAATATCGAGGAGAACGCCCGGCTCGCGGTCGGCGTCAGCGGCTCGATGCGCGACGCCCGCCAGGAAGCCGAGAGCGGCGGCGAGGTGGTCGGCCGCGCGATTCAGGCGATGGGCAAGATCGAGACCGCGAGCGGCGAAATCTCCGAGATCACCGCGATGATCGACAACATCGCCTTCCAGACCAACCTGCTCGCCCTCAACGCCGGGGTCGAGGCCGCGCGCGCGGGCGAGGCGGGCAAGGGCTTCTCGGTGGTCGCCAGCGAAGTGCGCGCGCTCTCGATGCGCGCGACCGAGGCGGCGAGCGAAATCAAGAAGCGCGTCGATGCGGTCAACGGCCATGTCGAGACCGGGGTGTCGCTCGTCAACGAGACGGGCTCGGCGCTGCAGGCGATCATCGGCCGGGTGGGCGAGGTCACCGAAACGGTCTCGCGCATCGCCGACGCGGTCAGCGAACAGAGCGTGGCGCTGCGGCGGGTCAACGAGACCATCGGCGCAATGGACAAGATGACCCAGCAGAACGCCGCGATGGTCGAGGAAACCAACGCCGCCACCAAGAACCTCAACCACGAGGCGCGCCAGCTCGCCGCGACCTTCGCCGGCTTCAAGATCGGCAGCGAGGGCGAAGCGGCCGGGCACGCCGGATGGGATGGCGGGCGGATCGCCGCCTGAACCCTCCGCGCGCTGCGGGGGACAACCGCGCAGGCTAAGGGCAACCTCCTAGTCCCCCCGCAAACCGGCCTTCAATTCGCCGGAATAGGAACGATCGTACATCTGCCGTGAAGGATGCGAAAGATGCTTGCCTGGTACACCAAACACGCCCCGATCCGCACCAAGTTCACCGTGCTGATTGCCGCGACCGTGCTGTTCGGCCTCGCCAACCTGTTCGGCAGCGTGATGGTGATGTGGGATGTGATCAGCCCGGGTACTTCGGTGCTGCTCTCGGTGGTCGATCTGGTGGTGGCGATTGTCATGATGGTGCTGATCAAGGAGCTGGTCTGCCGCTCCTACGTCGAGACCGTGGTGCGGATGGAAGGCCTCGCCGCGGGCGACCTCACGTCGCCGATCAAGCGTATCGATCACACCGATTGCGTCGGGCGCATGACCAAGGCGATGGACACGTTCCGTGCCAATGCCCTGAAGGTGCAGGAAGCCGAAGCCGATCACTCGGGCAAGGTCGTGAATGTGCTCTCCGACGCGCTCAACCGTCTCGCCGAGGGTGATCTGACCCACCGCATCAGCGGGATGCCCGCCGGCGAGCACGAGCGCTTGCAGGAGGCCTTCAACGCCTCGATCGGCAAGCTCGAGGGGATGATCAGCGCGGTGCGCGCCACGGCGTCGG
>JAESFG010000709.1_pt1 | contig 10791 bp, 14 predicted proteins | sample 9269371 | NCBI WGS metagenome assembly JAESFG01 (sample SAMN14506227, study PRJNA617093) | algae metagenome | isolation source: Aetokthonos hydrillicola CCALA 1050 (B3-Florida) and co-occurring... | place: USA: South Carolina | collected 2013-01-01 | reverse complement strand
TTGAAAAGTTCCTGCGTGATTTTTTTACCATCCTTAGCAGCAGCAATAGCGATGGCTGCATCGGGGTGCAGGTGGTCTATGTGTTTAAAAGGCAGAAAGCCATGCAAAGGGGTATCAATAGAAGGGGCTTTAGAAGCCAGGTCGTAAATGCAATGGTTAAAGAGTTCTACCATTTCATCTTCGTGTTCAATACCGCGGTACACATTCTTAAGGCTACGCAGCCTGTTTACGTATAAAGCAGCCAGGCCGCTTCTTTTCAGGGTGCCTAAGTCTCCACCGCTGCCCTTTACCCACATTACTTCTGTTTCCTCGCCTGTAAGCGGGTCTTTGGCCATGGCCTTGCAGGATGTGTTGCCGCCACCATAATTGGTAAGGCGTAAATCTGCACCCAATAAGTTAGAGCGGTAGATTAACAGGGCTACCTCGTCACCTGCCATAGATGCTGCTACTGCATCATCCCATAAATAGCTTACATGCTTAAAATTGGTTACCTGCGTATTTGCTGACATAACGATTGAATTGAAATCGGATTTTCTATTTGATTGAATTGCCATAGCCCACTACCAATACAGAAAGTATGATGGTGGCAATGCCCACGGCGATGGTTGTTTTTGTTTTTTTGCCGGTACCGTTCCATTCTTTCAGTACGATACCCCACATGTTGGCAATCAGTATGATGAAAGCCATGTGCAAGATCCATGAACTTGGGCCATTACCCATCCTGCTCTCTCCCATTCCGTAGAAGAAGAATTGCAGAAACCAGGTTGTACCGGCCAAAGCACAGAAAAGATAATTTTTAGAAAGCGGTGCCTGTTTGCTGGTATAATCTCCAAATGTTTTGTTGCGTGCATTCAGGAACAAACACCAGATAAGGTTGGTGGTAAGGCCGCCCCACAGTATTACTACGTACACCACGTTGTTGCGGTACAGGAACTCGCCCTGGCCGGGATGCTGTGATACCCACTGTTCATTGGCAATGGTGGCCATGGATGAACCAGCCTCTATACCAAAACTGAAACAGGCACTCAACACACCCGAAATAATGGCCAGTACCAGGCCTTTGCCAATCTGGAACTCCTGGTTTTTAATTTGCTGGCCGCCGGCCAGATCTTTGTCTTTCATGCCGCCGGCCTTACCGCAAATAACAATGCCTATTACACAGATCAGCAACCCTATCAATACTGTTTGCCCCCAGCTTTGGGTAAACAAATCGGTAATGGTATCCTTACCGGCCTGCGGGTTGAAATTGTAGTATACAGAAGGTATCAATGCACCAAATACAGAGCATAAACCAAGTATAACAGAACTGCCCAATGACACGCCCAGGTAACGTACACCCAGCCCGTACGTAAGCCCGCCTATACCCCATAAAATACCCATGAGGTAAGTCCATTTAAGGATGGCTAAATCCGTAGAGCGGATGATGTCTAAAAAATTGGGAATGGTTAAGTAAGCGGCAACGGGCGGCACTATCAGCCAGGAAAAAAGCCCACCTATAATCCAGTAGCTTTCCCAAGACCAGCCTTTTACTTTTTTGTACGGTATATAAAAACTTCCCGAGGCAAACCCGCCTATAAAATGAAAGAGTACACCCAAAATAATACCCATGAGATAATAGTTTCAGTATGGCAATGCGATGTTGGTACAACATCAATAACACCGAAATTACCTGCCCCAAAGCTGCAAGCTATCATGCACCATCATGTTATTTGTTACCTTTGCCGCCTTTGAGTGTTGAACCTAAACAGGCTCTATGAAAAGTAACAACATTGCACAGCATATCTACATTGACTATTACTCTGCCACACCTAAGTATATACAACTGGCCAACTCTATCATTAAGGCTATTGGCGATGGTAAAATCCAGAAAGACGAGATACTGCCTTCCATCAATGAACTGAGCTTTGAATTTGAAATATCTCGCGATACGGCCGAAAAAGGCTACAAGCACCTGAAAAAAATCGGCATCCTGGGGTCTGTACCGGGCAAAGGCTATTTTGTAAAAGATACGTCTGTACACCAGCCCCTGAAAGTTTTCCTGCTGTTTAATAAGCTGAGCCCGCACAAAAAAATCATTTACGATGCACTCGTGGCCAAACTGGGCGATATGGCTTCCATTGACTTTTACGTGTACAACAACGATTTCGACTTTTTTAAACGGTTGATCTTAAACAAGAAAAACGATTACACCCATTACGTTATCATTCCCCATTTTATGGAAGGTGGCGAGTATGCCCACGAAGTCATTAACGACATACCTAAAGAAAAACTGATACTGCTGGATAAACTGGTGCCCGGCGTTACCGGCGATTATGCCGCCGTGTACGAAAGCTTTGACAAAGACATTTACGGTGCCCTGGAAAAAGCCTTGCCCCAATTAAGCAAGTACCACACCATTAAAATGATTGTGCCGGCATACACCTATCACCCGCAGGAAATTGTGAATGGCTTTATGCGTTTTTGCCAGCAATATGCTTTTAACAGCAAAATTGTACACAATGTGGCCAACGAACCCATTAAAGACGGCGAGGCTTATATTAACCTGATGGAAGACGACCTGGTTACCCTGATTGAAAAAATACTGGTTACCAGGTTAAAAGTGGGTAAAAATGTGGGTGTGATATCTTACAACGAAACCCCGCTGAAAAAAATCATCCTCAACGGCGTTACCACCATTTCCACAGATTTTCAGATGATGGGCGAAAAAACGGCAGAACTGATACTCAGCAATTCTACCAAACACGTACAAATACCTTTTTACCTCACATTACGCAGCTCTTTGTAAGCTATAAGGGCTTTGGTATCGGGTTTGCTTTAATTAACTGTACCAAACAAATGTACCATGGGCAACTTTCAACAACTCATCGCATCCGAAAAACCGGTATTGGTAGATTTTTTTGCCGAGTGGTGCGGCCCCTGTAAAATGATGGCCCCCATACTGCAACAGGTAAAACAGCAATTGGGCGATGCCGTTACCATTGTAAAAATTGACGTAGACAAAAACCCCGATGCTGCCGCAGCCTATCAAATACAAGGCGTACCTACTTTAATGGTATTTCAACAGGGGCAGGTAAAGTGGCGGCAAAGCGGCGTGGTGCAGGCCAATGCACTTGCCACCACCCTTAAGCAGTTTATGTAGGCTATTTGTTCAGCTTAACGGCTTGCCTGGCCAGCATTTTCCATTGGCCTTTTTGTTTTTGAAACACCAGCAAAATGCCCAGTGTTACCGTGGCGGGCTCTTTGCCTTTGTCGTGCGTTTGGGCTACCAGTTTGTGGCGTACAATAGCGGTGCTGCCCAAAACTTTTACGGTCTGTTCGCTTAATTCAATGGTAATAAAGTCCGAGTTGCCGCTGGCAATCTTATACACAAATTCGGCTTTGCCTTCTACATGCCCGCCAGAGTGGCCATAGGTAAGTTCGTCTGCCGCAATATTGGCTAGTGCTGTACTGTCGCCATCTACCATGGCTTTACGCAGTTGCTCTACCACATCGGTTACGGCTTTTTCGTCTTTGGTTTGCACTTGTGCCATAGCCGCGGTAGCCAGGGTTATGCACAACATCAGGGCAAGTATCTTTTTCATATCGGTTGCTTTACAGGCGGTGAAACTACGCATTCTGCTTTTTGCTTACGCTGTACGGCGGGCTTTATTTTTTTTGTACCAAAACTGCAGAAATACTATGAAGCACCGGTTGCGTCGCACTCTTGTACGGCAGTAACAATACGCAGCAACAAAGGCAAAAAAGCTGAATGCAAAATGCGGAATGCTGTAAAGCCCCATCGCCCCGCGGGAAAGGCAAAAAAATAACCCACAACCCAACACATCTGCGTGCATTCCTCCAATCTTAAAAATCAGCGTTCCTTAACCCCCTAGCCCCGGGGTTTGCCCGGCCTGAAACTGCCGGTGGGCATGGTGTACCAGGGGTGCAGTTCGTATACCAGTCGCTTGGCTTTAATGGCGGGGTCTTGCTGCAACATTTTTTCAGCTTCGTCCTTGGTAGCTGCATCCAGTATAAATAGCTCTTCCCAGTTGCTTTTGTCATCAAACGGGCCGGCAACTTTTATTTTTCCTTTTAAGTACAGGCTGTCTATAAACCGCACATGGCCTTTTTGAATATTAGACAAAGCGGTGGAATCCTGGTCTCGCTGCGGGCCTCTTAATAATATGACCACCCAGTACAACCGGGCCTCATCAATACGTTTGGGCGGATCGCTTTTTTTATCGTTTTGTGCCGTTGCAGTAAAACCGGCAAACGCAATAGCCAGCAGTAAAAAAATGCTTTTCATGTTGAGGTGGTTAAAGTGAAATAAAAAGAAATCAGATACAAACAAGTGTTAGTTAATTGCGTAACCCTATTTTTGCGGCCAGCATACAGGGTATAAGCTTGTATAACTATTACAACAAACCTCTCTACAAATAGTTGCGTAAAAAAGGTTGTTTTGCTGCATAGTATTGGTACAGTACAAGAGTGCGACGCAACCGGTGTTTCATAGTTATTCCTCAAGCTGGTTACCCAAGTATTGCAACCAATAAACATTAACCAGATAAAACTTTATAGCCATGGCTGCCAAAACCGATTTGTTTCAAAGCCCGGATTATTTTCAACTGGACGAATTGCTGACCGAAGAACATAAACTGATACGCGACAGTGTACGCAATTATGTGAAAAAAGAGATTTCGCCCATTATTGAAGATTATGCACAACGTGCCGAATTTCCGGAGCATATTGTACAACAACTGGGCCACCTGGGTTGCTTTGGCCCTACCGTACCTGTAGAGTATGGCGGCGGCGGTTTGGATTACATTAGCTATGGCCTGATGATGCAGGAACTGGAACGCGGCGACAGTGGCGTACGCTCTACCGCCAGCGTACAAGGCTCGCTGGTAATGTACCCTATTTACGCTTATGGCAATGAGGAACAACGCTATAAATACCTGCCCAAACTGGCCAGCGGCGAATGGCTGGGCTGCTTTGGCTTAACAGAACCCAACCATGGCAGTAACCCTGCCGGTATGATTACCAATATTAAAGATGCAGGCGACCATGTAATACTGAATGGTGCCAAAATGTGGATTAGTAATGCACCCTACGCACAAGTGGCCGTGGTTTGGGCCAAAAACGAAGCGGGCGATATTCAGGGTGTGATTGTAGAGCGTGGTATGGAAGGTTTTACCACCCCTACCACCCACGGCAAATGGAGCCTGCGTGCCAGTGCCACCGGCGAACTGGTGTTTGACAATGTTAAAGTACCCAAAGAAAACATCTTACCTAACGTAAAAGGCCTGAAAGGGCCGCTGGGCTGCCTTACCAAAGCCCGCTATGGCATTGCCTGGGGTGCATTGGGTGCAGCCATGGATTGTTACCATACCGCTTTACAGTACAGCAAAGAACGTATCCAGTTTGACAGGCCTATTGGCGGTTTTCAGCTACAGCAAAAAAAGCTGGCCGAAATGATTACCGAAATTACCAAAGGCCAGTTGCTGGTATGGCGTTTGGGCGTACTGATGAATGAAGGCAGGGCTACACCGCAACAGGTAAGCATGGCCAAAAGAAACAGTTGCGAAATAGCCACCAATATTGCCCGCGATGCCAGGCAAATGCTGGGCGGCATGGGCATTACCGGTGAGTACAGCATTATGCGTCACATGATGAACCTGGAGAGCGTGATTACCTACGAGGGTACACACGATATTCACCTGCTGATTACCGGCATGGATGTTACAGGCTATAATGCCTTTAAGTAATTGGAAGGGTATTTGATGGTTTTGTGTATGTACAATGATACCTTTAAGCCATGAATATTCAGGGACTGGTACTAGACGACCGCATACTGTGGGATGTTGACCCCGATAACATTGATGCCTATGAGCACAAGACCTTTTTGGTAAGCCGTGCCCTAACACGCGGCAACCTGGAAGACATACGTGCCGTACTGCGGTTTTATACCCGGGAAGAGTTAAAGGAAGCCGTAACCAAAAGCAAAACGCTGAACGAAAAAGCGATGCATTTTATGGCAGCCTTCCTGGATATTAAAATTGAAGCGTTCACATGCTACAAACTCAAACAGTCAGGCCTAAACTTCTTGCCACATTACGGCAGTTAATGCAGATAGACATTGTTGATCCATTCTATCTTGTGGGGGGTACGGCCTTAGCCCTTTTATACGGACATCGCGACTCTGTAGACATAGACTTGTTTACACACCATGATTTTTCGGTTGAAAGAATAGAACAGGTTTTATTATCAGAGTTTGACAACGTACAAATCAATGGCACTAATAAGATTATGCTCTTTTGCATGATTAACGATGTAAAAGTAGATTTCGTAAACCATGGCGTTAAACCCAGGTTTGCCATACAGACAATTGATGGTATACGTTTGCTCAATGCAAAAGATATTGCCGCTTTTAAGCTGAAAGCTATATTTCAAAGAGGCAGCAAGAAAGATTTTTGTGACCTGTATACACTACTCCACCATTTCTCCCTGCAAGAGTTGATAGATTATTGCTTGACCACTTTTCCCCAGATAAATATTGGGCAGCTATTGTTGTCATTACAATACTTTACGGACGCAGAAGAAACGCAGTTGCCCAAACTTTACATCAACGCTACCTGGCCGCAAATCAAAACCTTTATTCAGCAACAAGTAACCGCCTATATTTTACCATGAAAATATTTTTGATAGGCATGATGGGTAGCGGCAAAAGCTACTGGGCACAGCAACTGTCTGCCCACCTGCATACAGACTGGATGGACCTGGACGCCGAAATAGAAAAAGAGGGCATGAAGACTAATGCCGAAATTTTTGAGACCCAGGGTGAGGCCGGCTTTCGGCAGAAAGAACGTGCGGCCCTGCACCAACTGGCGGGTATAGCCAATATCATTATTGCAACAGGTGGCGGCACACCCTGTTTTCACAACAACATGGATTGGATGAATGCACAAGGCACCACCATTTGGTTAGATGAACCTGTGCACACCCTTGCTGCAAGGTTACTGCCCGAGAAAGACCACCGCCCGCTGATTAAACACCTTGATGAACAAAGCCTGCAAACCTTTCTTGAAAAAAAGCGGGAAGAGCGTATGCCTTTTTACCGCCAGGCCCACTACAGGTTACAAAGCAATGACCTTAGTTTAGACAAACTTGCAGACATTTGCAGGCGTTAATCAATCCCTCTCACTTCATTTCTGCTCTCATGCATACCGGATATTTAAAAACGGCTGCGTTATTGGGTGCCCTTAGCGTAGCACTGGGTGCTTTTGCCGCCCATGGCCTTAAAAAAATTGTTAGCGAATCTGCCGTAACCATTTTTGAAACAGGTGTACGTTACCAGTTTTACCACGTATTTGGCTTATTGGCTGTGGCTATATTGTATGGCAATTACCCCAACCAGTTTATGCGTTGGGCAGGGCTGGCTTTCATTATTGGCACTGTACTGTTCAGCGGGTCTTTATACCTGCTTACTTACAAAGAAGCCATGTCTGTAAACGGTTTAAAATGGGTAGGGCCTGTTACACCCCTGGGTGGCCTGGCCTTTATAGCGGGCTGGGTAATGCTGTTTCTGGGTATTAAAAAGTAAACACAGGCTTTAGCTCTTAAAGCATGTACTTAGCATACAGGAGTAACTGTTTGCTTTGTACCGGTTGTCACCTTTTGCTGACCAGGGAACCAACTGCTGAAGTGTGCGACGCAAGGGACGCCCAATAGCATTCCTACTGCCGGTGCCATAAAAAAACACCGCACCACCCGCGTGTAAAACTTAAACGGTGGGGTATGGCATCAAAAGTTTTATTGTTGGGTTTTTACCGTTAATTTGCCGCCCGAAATAACCCTGCCTGTTATGATCATTAACCTGAGCGAGCAACATAGCCTTTTGAGCAACTGGATTGCAGAACTGAGAGACGTTACCGTGCAAAACGACCGTATGCGTTTTCGACGTAACCTGGAACGTATTGGCGAAGTGGCCGCCTATGAAATTAGCAAACTACTGCCCTGGGAAGAAAAGGAAATACAAACACCGCTGGGTATTCACAACAGCAAAATGCTGCAGCAACAACCTGTGCTGGCCACTGTTTTACGTGCCGGCCTGCCGCTGCACAACGGCATGCTGAACTATATGGACAAGGCCGACAACGCCTTTATTTCGGCCTACCGCAAACACCACCGCGACGGATCTTTTGAAATTTGCCTGGAATATATGAGTTGCCCCTCGCTAGACGACCGCATTGTAATCATCAGCGACCCCATGCTGGCCACCGGTGCATCGCTGGTTAAAACCATTCAGGAAATGCAGCGTACCTGGAGCCCCAAAGCCATACACATTGTATGTGCCATTGCCAGTACCGTAGGTATTGAGTTCATTCACCGCGAATGTGGTATGGGTGTTACCATTTGGTGCGGCGACATAGACGATGAACTTACCGCCAAAGGTTATATTGTACCGGGCCTGGGCGATGCCGGCGACCTGGCTTTTGGCAGCAAATCGCAGTCGTAATTTGTTAAATGGCCGAGAAAATAGTACAGGCATGCCATGTTTCGCGTATTTTCGGAGTCTTGATTAGATTATGCTGATGAAAAGATTTACGCCACTTGTCTGCTGCTTGTTTTTGCTGTTGGGAAAGGCCCATGCACAGGACCCCCACTTCTCGCAATTCTTTTCATCGCCGCTAACCTTAAACCCCGCTTTTACAGGCAAATTCAACGGCAACCTGCGTGTTATTGGCAACTACCGCAACCAGTGGCCCGACATCAACAACGCGTTTACCACCACTACCGCATCGGTAGACTTTCATATTTTACAAGACAAGATTGATTATACCGACAACTTTGGCGTGGGCGTTATGGCTTACAGCGACAACAGTGCCAACGGTGCCGTAAAGTTCAACTATGCGTCTTTATCAACCGCCTTTCACAAAGGCCTGGATGAAGACGGCTACAGCCAGATAGGCGTTGGCCTGCAGGTTACCTATGCCAATATGATGATCAATACCACCAAGCTAAAGTTTGAAGACCAGCTTACCACCAGCGGCTTTACAGGCGTAACCAACGAAATATTCAGCAACCCCTCTGCACTTAAGTCTAACTACCTGGATGTAAATGCAGGTGTGCTGTACACAGGCAGCAGCAGCGATCGTAACAACTATTACATAGGTGCCAGCTTTTACCACATTACCCGCCCCAGGCAAAGTTTTACCGGTGCCAATTACCTGCTCAATACCCGCACCACCTTGCAGGCGGGCGGCTATTTTCCGCTGGGGGTAAGCACTACGCTGCATACCAGCGGCATCTTCAGCACGCAGGGTGGTGCCAACGAAACCGTGGTAGGCGGTGCCGTACAGTTTAACCTGGGCGATGCCGATGCAGAAAAACCCACCAGCTTTTACGCCGGCTCGTGGATGCGTTTTGGCGATGCACTGATACCCTATATAGGCCTTGAGTTTGGCGATTTCAGGCTGGGTGCCACCTACGATGTAAACACCTCTTCTTTAAAAACGGCCAGCAACAGCAAAGGCGGTATCGAAATATCACTGGTGTATGCCTACCGCCCGTCTACAGACAGGGAGATACACTGTCCCAAATTCTAGAACCTACCACTTTTACCCGTTTTTAAGGGCCGTTAACGGCAACGCCTGTTCATGTACCAGGCACCTTAATTTATGGCTTAAAAATCCCTTTAGCTGCAACAATGCTTTGGTTATTGGCATCCCTTAAAAAAAGTGCGATAACCTGGTATGAAAATGGCAATCCTTATCTTTTGCATCACCTGCCTATCTATGCTGTCCTGTGCACAACCCCCCGATAGCCTTGTCTTTACCCGGCCACGTGCTTTTACACTACGGCAATGGGTTATACCCGCAACATTAATAGGTATAGGCACGTATGGTACACTGGTAGACAATAGTATCATTAATCGCAAGCACGTACGCGAAGAGCGTAACGAGCATTTCCCCAACTTTAGCAGCCATATAGACAATTACCTGCAGTTTGCACCCATACCCGTTGTGTACACGCTAAATGCCCTGGGCATAAAAGGCCGGCACAACTGGCAGCAGCAAACGGTTTACCTGGCAAGGGCCCAGCTGTTTATGGCGGCCTTGCTGTACCCTGCCAAAACACTCACCAAAACTTTACGCCCCGATAGCAGTGCCCGCAACGCCTTCCCCTCGGGCCATACCGCCCAGGCTTTTGTTGCAGCCACATTTTTTTGTAAAGAGTATGGCCAAAAGTATCCGCTGGCAACTGCCGGCATATTTACCATGGCAGCAGGCATAGGGGCATGCCGGGTGCTCAACAACCGCCATTGGGTAAGCGATGTGTTTGCAGGTGCAGGCCTGGGTATTTTATCGGTACAGTTGTCTTACCTCTTTCCGCCCAGGCCCGGCAAATTGGCCCACCCGGTAACGGTAATTCCCAGCCTACAGCAGGGTGCGGCGGGTTGTACATTGTATGTAGGGCTATAGTGTTGGTCATGCCTTTATAACATCACACGCTGTTAGGGCAGGTTTTTTTTGAGGAGGGCACGGGCTGCAACAATACTATGAAGCACCGGTTGCAACGGTAGTTTGGAACAATACTCAGCCACGAAAGCAAAACGCTGAATGTAGAACGCAGAACGCTGTAAAGGGTGAGGCATTCATTTGCCTTGTGTTGCGGGCTTCATGGGTAATTGTACTTCGGTAAGGGCATTAACACAAAGCTGTTAGCGGTAAATGTCCAGCAGGCCGTCGGGCAGGGTTACAAAAACCTGTTTGGCCTTGCGGTCAATTTTGTCAAGGGTTTCCTGGTGTAAGG
>JAESFG010000708.1_pt1 | contig 10817 bp, 8 predicted proteins | sample 9269371 | NCBI WGS metagenome assembly JAESFG01 (sample SAMN14506227, study PRJNA617093) | algae metagenome | isolation source: Aetokthonos hydrillicola CCALA 1050 (B3-Florida) and co-occurring... | place: USA: South Carolina | collected 2013-01-01 | reverse complement strand
GCCGCGGTCGCGGCGGAATGAGGGACGGTGAGACAAGGCAGGGGTGATCGCATGGCAGCACGAGCCTATTGGTCGGGCCAGATCCGGCTGGCGCTGGTCTCGATCCCGGTCGAGATCTTCACCGCCACCCGATCGGGCGCGCAGATCCGGTTCAACCAGATCCACAAGCCTTCGGGCAAGCGCATCGCCTATGAAAAGATCGTCCCCGGCATCGGCCCGGTGAACCGCGATGACATCATCAAGGGCTTCGAACTCGAGAAGGGCCACTACGTCCTGCTCGAGGAGCGCGAGATCGAAGCGGTCAAGATCGAGAGCAAGCGCACGCTCGAACTGGTGCAGTTCGTCGAGGCGCACGAGATCGACCCGCTCTATTTCGAAAAGCCCTATTACGTCGCTCCCAAGGACCAGCTTGCCGAAGAGGCTTTCGTGGTGCTGCGCGAGGCGCTGCGCCGTGCGCGCAAGATCGCGCTCGGCCAGCTTTCGATGCGTGGAAGCGAGAAGCTCGTCGCCCTGAAGCCCTGCGGCAAGGGCCTGCTGCTCGAAACGCTGCGCTATGCCGACGAGGTGCGCAAGGGTAGCGCGTTCTTCAGCGAGATCGACGACATTGCGCCCGACGACGAGCTGCTCGAGCTCGCGACCACGCTGATCGACAAACGCACCGCGCCCTTCGATGCGGGCGAATTCGAGGATCGCTATGTCACAGCCCTGCGCGCGCTGATCGACAAGAAGGCGAAGTCCAAGAGCGGCAAAGCGATCATCGAGGATGCGGACAGCGGCGAGGGTCGCAGCGGCAATGTGATCGACCTGATGGCGGCGCTCAAGAAATCGGTCGGAGGAGACGGCAAGAGCGCGAGCAAGGGAGGTAGCAAGCCCGCAGCGGGCAAGCCTGCTGCGGCCAAGCGCGCGCCTGCCAAGGCCAAGACCCCTGCCAAACCGCGCAAGCGGGCCTGAGGCGGCGCGTGGCCAAACGTGCCGATCCGCTCGCCGCCTACAACGCCAAGCGCGATTTCGCGCGCACCCCCGAGCCTGCCGGCAAGACGGGTGACGCAGGGAAGGGCAATCGCTTCATCGTCCAGAAGCACGCCGCCACCCGCCTCCACTGGGACCTTCGTCTGGAGGTGGACGGCGTGCTCAAGAGCTGGGCGGTGACCAAGGGGCCGAGCCGCGATCCCGCGGTCAAGCGCCTCGCGGTGCGCACCGAGGATCACCCGCTCGCCTATGCCGAATTCGAGGGGATTATTCCGGCCAAGGAATATGGCGGGGGCACGGTGATGCTGTGGGACCGCGGCACCTGGGCGCCGATCGCGGGCAAGAGCGCCGCCGATCTGGAGGAGGGCCACCTCCACTTCACGCTACAGGGCGAGCGCATGCAGGGCGAGTGGCTGCTGATCCGCCTGAAACCCAAGCCCGGCGAGAAGCGCGAGAACTGGTTGCTGCGCAAGATCAACGATGCCCACGCCGCGAGCGACGAAGCGCTGGTCGAGGAGGGGCTCACCAGCGTTCTCACCGGGCGGTCGATGGCCGAGATCGCCGCCGACAAGGAGGGGGAGTTCGCGCTCGCCGGGAAGGGCGCCGAAGGCTTCGCCGCGCAGATGGCCAAGGCCGCCAGCCACAATCGCGGCGCGGCCAAGGCCCCCGCACGCAAGCGCCGCGCGGCGACCAGGCTTCCGGCCTTCCGCAAGCCGCAGCTCGCCACGCTGGTGGATAGCGTCCCCCCCGGCAACCGCTGGATGCACGAGATCAAGTTCGACGGGTATCGCGCGCTGATCGCGGTCAGGGGCGGGGAGGTGAAGGTCCACACCCGCAGCGGGCAGGATTGGACCGACAAGTTCGCGCCGCTCGTCGCTGCCATCGCTGCGCTCGATCTGCCGGCGGCACTGATCGACGGCGAGATCGTCGCCCCCGATGCGGGCGGCAACCCCGATTTCTCGGCGCTGCAGGCGGTGCTCAAGCGCGGCCATGGATCGCAGGGGCGGGACGATGCGCTCGCCTTCCACGCCTTCGACCTCTTGGAAGTGGACGGCGAGGATCTGACCGGCCTTCCCAACATCGAGCGCAAGGAACGGCTCGAGGCGCTGCTTGGCGAGGCCGTTCCGCCGATCCACGTCGCCGACCACGTGATCGGTGCGGGCGAGGAATTGCTGCGGCAGTTGTGCGAGGCCGGGCAGGAGGGGATCATTTCCAAGGCGATCGACGCGCCCTATGCCGCGCGTCGCAGCCGCAGTTGGGTGAAGGTCAAGTGCACACGGCGGCAGGAATTCGTGATCGCGGGGTGGAAGGCCTCGACCACCCGGGCGCGGCCCTTTGCTTCGCTCCTGCTCGCGCAGAACGAAGGCGGGGGCCTGGTCTACAAGGGCAATGTCGGCACCGGCTTCGACGAGGCCGACCTTGAAGCGCTCGCCAAGCGCATGGCCTGTCTCGAGCGCAAGACCCCGCCGCTCGACGTGACCCGGGCCGAGGCGCGCGGGGTGACCTGGGTCAAGCCCGAACTCGTCGCCGAGATCGCGTTCGCCGAGTTCACCGCCGAAGGCCGCGTGCGCCATGCGAGCTTTCTGGGCTTGCGCGGCGACAAGCCCGCGCGCGCCGTCACTCCCGAAACCCCCGCGCCGGCCCCCGCCGCCGAACCCGGCGTCGCGATCTCGAGCCGCGAGCGGGTGATCTTTCCCGAAACCGGCGAGACCAAGGGTGACCTTGCGGATTACTACGCCGCGATTGCACCGCTCATGCTCCCCTTCCTCGCAGATCGTCCGATCAGTCTCGTGCGTTGCCCGCAGGGGCGGGGCCGCAAGTGCTTTTTCCAGAAGCACGACAGCGGCGGTCTTGGCGATGCGGTCCACCATGTGCCGATCCGCGAAAAGGACGGGGGCAGCGAAGATTACCTCTACGTCGGCGATCCGCGCGGCATCCTGCAATGCGTGCAGATGGGCACCATCGAGTTCCACGTCTGGGGTGCGCGGGCCGATGCGGTCGAACGCCCCGATCGCATGATCTTCGATCTCGATCCCGACGAGGGTCTCGATTTCGGCGACGTGCGCCGCGCGGCCGAGGACATCCGCCGCCAGCTCGCCGATCTCGGCCTGGTCAGCTTCGCGATGCTGTCAGGCGGCAAGGGGGTTCATGTCGTCGTCCCGCTGACCCCCGGGCACGATTGGGAAACCCACAAGGATTTCGCCCGCCGCTTCGCCGAGGCGCTCGCCATTGCCTCCCCGGAGCGCTTTACGGCAACCATGAGCAAGGCCAAGCGAAAGGGCCGGATCTTCATCGACTGGCTGCGCAACCAGCGCGGCAGCACGGCGGTGGTGCCCTATTCCGCCCGCGCCCGGGCCGGCGCGCCGGTGGCGGTGCCGGTATCGTGGGACGAGCTTGCCGAGGCCGACGATGCACACCCCTTCGCCATCGGCGATGTGCAGGCCCTGCTCACCCGCGCGCGCGCGCCGGCGCTGCGCGGCTGGGGCTTTGCCGTGCAGGCCCTGCCGCAGGTCTAGCTCAGCGGTAGAAGTGCAGGTAGTTGCGGTTGAACATCGCAACCCGCTTCAATTCGTCGAGATCGACGATCCGCAGTTGCTTGTCGGACAGTTCGATCAGCCCCTCGCGCCGCATTTCCTGCACGGTGCGGTTGAGGTGGACGAGGCTCAGCCCGTTGGCCTCGGCGAGGTGGCTTTGCGTGATCGGGAATTCGAAGGTCAGGCTATCGGCCAGGCCCACCGCGCGCAGGCGGTAATAGACCTCGACGAAGAGATGCGCGAGCCGCTCGACCGGCGAGCGCTGGCCGATCGAGAGGAGCCACTGGCGCTGGATCCCCGAAGCGACCATTTCGTGCCACAGCAGCGCGCGGGTGAGGTGCGGCCGGGCGTCGATCACGTCCTGAAACTGGCGCGGCTGGATCTCGAAATAGCGCACCGCGGTGAGCGCACCGATCGAATGGTCGAGTTCGCTCAGGATGTAGACGTTGAGATCGCAGAAATCGCCCGGCAGGAAAAAGCCGACGATCTGCCTGCGACCATCGGGGAGATCCTTGTAGCGGCAGGCCCAGCCCGACACGAGCAGGCGGATCACGCTCGGGTTTTCGCCTTCGCGCGCGATGTCGCTGCGCGCCGGCCGCTGCGAGACGGGGCCCACCCCAAGGCTCGCCAGCGCCGCGCGATCGGCCTCGTCGAGCGGCATGTAGCGGCCGAGCAGCCGGACAAGCGGCTCGGTTGCCATGGTGGTCAGCATGTCCAAGACAGTCTCTCCGGGCGCGGGTCTTCACGGTTCAGAAGAACCATGCGCTCAACGCGAAGGCACGGCTCAGGTCATTAACCTGCATTAAGAACGGGTTGCAAATGTCGCAGCCGATGCAACGCAGTGTCCGATATACTGCAACCGATGTGCCAAACGCGGTCCGGCGGCAGCAGATCAATAGGTGGCGGGGGGGTCACTCGCGGGGAAGCTTTCGTCGCTTGCCTGATCGACCGGCGACCACGGCCGCCCGCTGGGATCGCGCATCGCATCGGGACCTGCATCGCGCACTGCGGTATGGCCGGTGCCGGGCTGGTCGGGCGCAAAGGCCGCATGTCCTGCTCCGCCGTCCGTCGGTGCCTTGCGCTTGCGGGTGAGTGCATAGCCAGCCGCGCCGAGTGCGAGCAGAGTGAGGATAATGCGCAAGGGCAAGCTCCTGTGTAAGACCGTTCCATATTGCGGCGCGCGCAACGCGGCGGAGCGGATAGGGTCCGACTAGACGCAGTCCTATGGGCGGCGTCCCCAATCGTCCCTATCGTGCGTTAGCGGCCGGGAGGCGAATCGGCGAAACCAAGATATGTTAGTCGTACGCCGCAGCCCTTCGACTATGGGCGGGTTCTTGAAAGATATGCGACAGATGGCGGATTTTCACCAAGAGCTCGGCGACACCCTGTTCGCAGCCGCCTTCAAGGCCATGCCCGATGCAGCCTGCATTCTGGAATCGGTCGACGTTGCGCCCGGTTCGCCGGCCGATTGGCGTTATCTGGCGAGCAACGCCGAGCATGAGCGCCTTCTGGGACTCGGTAATCTCGTCGGCAAGACCCTGCGCACCGCCCATCCGCGCCTGCCCGAGGTGTGGTTCGCCGATCTCGAGCGGATCGCTGCAAGCGGCCAGCGCGAGGCGGTCGTGCGGCAGCATGCGGTCCAGCCCCGCGTCTATGAAGTGGTGATGCACCCGCTGAACGCGGGCGATCGCCTGACCGTGCTCGTCTCCATCCGCGATGCCACTCAGGAACACCTGGCGCTGGCCGAAAGGGTCGCGGCCGATGCGCGCTACCGCAGCCTGTTCGAGGCGATCGACGAGGGCTTCTGCATCATCGAGGTCCTGTTCGACGCGCAGGGCCAGCCTTACGACTACCGCTTCCAGGAGGCCAACGCCGCCTTTGTCGAGCATACCGGAATTACCGACCCCATCGGGCGGACCATGCGCGAGATCGAGCCCGATATCGAGGACCACTGGCCCGCGATCTATGGCCGCATCGCAATGTCCGGCGTGCCCGAGCGGTTCGAGAGCCAGTCGCTGGCGATGGGCCGCTGGTTCGACGTTTTCGCCTTTCCGGTCGGCGAGACCGCCCCGTTCCGGCTCGGCATCCTGTTTCGCAATGTCGGCGAGCGCAAGGCGATGGAACTGGCGCTGCGCCACAGCGAAAGCCGGTTGCAGTCGCTGATCGAATCGACCTCCGATCTCATCTTCCGGATGAACCCCGATGGCACGTGGATGGAACAGCTCGGCGGTCGGGATCTGTTGGGGAATCTCGGCGCAGCGGGCAACTGGATCGAGGGCTTCGTGCCAGAGATCGACCGCGCGCAGGTGCGCCATGCGGTCGACGAGGCGGTCCGCCTGCGCCAGCCGATCGAGATCGAACATCGCTTCGCCCGCGCCGACGGCGAACTGGGTTGGCTCTATTCGCGCGCGGTGCCGGTGTTGGCCGACGACGGCACGATCACCGAATGGTTCGGCATGGCGACCGACATCAGCGCGCGCCGCCGGGTCGAGCAGCAGCTCGCCCACGGCGCGCAGATGCTGCGCGTGGCGAGCGAGATCGGCAGGGTCGGCCTGTGGGAATGGAACGTCGAAAGCGGCGAGCTGACCTGGTCGGACGAGCATTTCCGCATGCAGGGCTACGAGGTCGGTGAGGTCGTCCCCAGTTTTGCGATGTGGGCGGAGCGGGTCCACCCCGACGATCTTCCCGTCGCCCAGTCCAAGATCGACCGGGCGATGGAGACCGGCAAGGAATATCTCAACGAATATCGCGTGTGCCATCCAAACGGCGAGGTGCGCTGGCTCTCGGCGCGCGGTCGCTTCCTCTATGACGAGAGTGGCCGCCCGGTGCGCATGCTGGGCGCGATGGTCGATACCACGCAGCGCCGGCGCGAGGAGGAATGGAACAAGCTGCTGGTCGCCGAATTGCAGCACCGTGTGCGCAACCTGATCGGCATGGTGCGCTCGGTCGCGCGCCTGTCCGCTTCGAGCCATCGCCATGTCGATGACTATGTCGACCACCTCATCGGCCGGCTTCAGGCCATGGGCCGCACCCAGAGCACGCTCACCCGCTCGCCGGGGCGCAGTGTGGACCTCGCGGAACTGGTGCGCGAGGAGCTGCTGGTCCACGCCGCGCGCCCCGATCAGAGTTTCGTCGAAGGCCCCGATATCGCGCTTTCCCCGCACGCCGCCGAGATCGTTACGCTGGCGATCCACGAGCTTGCCACCAATTCGATCAAGTACGGCGCGCTCGGCGATACCGGCTACATCCGCATCACCTGGTCGCTCGAGGACCGCAGCGGCAAGGACTGGATCAGCCTGCGCTGGCAGGAAACCTCGCCGCTGCGCAAGACCAAGCAGGGTCGCAAGGGCTTCGGCCGGCGGCTGATCGAGGAGCGCGTGCCTTACGAGCTCCAGGGCGTCGGGCGCTTCAAGGTGCACGACACCGGCGTGCTCGCCGAGCTCGAGTTTCCGCTCGTCGAGGCACCCAGCATTCTCGAAACACGATCATGAAGAAGGTGCGGCGATGACCGACAGAATGCTTTCCGGCCGCCGCATGGTGATCGTCGAGGACGATTACTATCAGGCGCAGGACACCAAGGAGATGCTCGAGCGGGCCGGCGCGAAGGTGATCGCGGCATCGGCGGTGGTACCCGATCTGGCAGCGCTCCTCGCCGAAGGCCGGATCGATGCGGCGCTGCTCGACATCAATCTCGGCAACAGCCTGTCGCTCGATTTTGCACGGGCCTTGCGCGATCGCGGCGTGCCTTTTGCCTTCCTCACCGGATACGACGCGCGGATGCTGCCCGACGATCTTGCCGACTCGGCCTGCATCAGCAAGCCGAGTCGGCAATGCGCGGGTGCTCGCGACGCTCGCCGAGATCAGCCGGGTAAGGGGATAGGCCGCGCGGGCTCGATCCCCTCGGGCGGTCAGCGTTCAGGCTGCAGCCGTAAATCTGTCGAGGAACAGGCGGACCTCGGTGCGCGGCGCGAGATAGGCGCTGTCGAACCCGGCGATCTGCTGCAATTCGCGCAGATCGAGGATCGAGAGCTGCTTCGAGCGCAGCGTGATCAGACCCTCCTGCCGCAATTGCTGAAGCTTGCGATTGATGTGCACGGGAGTGAGCCCGAGCACGTCGGCCAGATCATCCTGCGTCAGCGGGAAAAAGAACTGCTCGTCCTCGACCCCTTCGACCAACGCGAGACGGAAATAGCATTCGCACAACAGGTGCGCCATCCGCTCGAGCGCGTCGCGGCGACCGATATTGACCACCCACGAGGAAAGCACGGCATTCTCCATGCTGCCATAGCCGCGCATCGCTTCGCCGATCGCGGGGAAGCGATCGATGGCGCGCTGCATATCGGCGTGGAGGATGTTGACGATCCGGCACGAGCTCAGTGTCACCACCTCTTCGATTGCGGTGCCATCGGGCGACGAATCGAAATAGAAGGCATCGCCCGGAAGCAGCAGGCGGGTGATCTGGCGCGCGCCGTTGCGCAGGATCTGGTAGCGCGCGGCCCAACCGCTCAGAACGACCGGGAAAGAGACGATCTCGTCCCCGTCGCGCGCCAGATACTTCTTGGCGGCGATGTCACGCGGCTGGCGGCAGAGCTCCTCGAGCGCTTCGATCTCCTGAGACCCCAACTCGGCGGCGTGCATCAGTCGTTGCAGAAAGGCGTTGGACACGTGCGTGCTCCTTCAATCAGGGGACGCATTCACTGTCACCCATCGACCGACATTACGCTCACTCAAAAGTTATGATCCGGGCTGTTTAGTTTCGGTTCATCCCGTTGGCGGGGCGCGCCGCCTGCGGAAGGTGCATTGTGTCACTATCGTAACGTGGAAACACCACGCCGTCGCGCCGCAATGACACGCTGCTACGAGGGTGAGTCGCCGCGACCAGCCGTCGCCGTGCCGCGATGGCGCGCCGCGCGTGGGTAATGCAGGATAGAGGGTCGGCCGGCCGCGCATGACACCTTCAGATCTGCGGCGGGCGCAGGGTGAAATCGACCCATCCCGCTTCGCAAACTACCCCTGAAAGGATCAGACAAATGGCAGACGATCGCAATCAGAACCGGGAAGGCCAGAGCCGGAGCGGCGGCCGCGACGACCAGATGCAGGCGAGCGCGGGCACCTACGGGCAGGCCGGCGAACAAGGTTCCGGCCAACACCGGCAGGACGCTTACGGGCAGTCCGGACGCAACGGTCAGGACCAGGGCAACTTCGGTCAAGGGCAGGGCCCCTCGGGACAGCAGGGCGGCTACGGCAACCAAAGCAATCATGCGCAGGGCAGCCAGAGCGGCTATGGCCAGAGCGGCTATGGCAACCATGGCGGTTACGCGCCGAGCCAGCAGGGCGGCTATGGCGGCCAAAGCGGCGAATACGGCACTCAAGGCGGCTACGGCGGCTATGGCGGGCAAGGTAGCGGTTACGGCAACAACAATGGCAACCAAAGTGGCTACGGCCAAAGCAGCTATGGCGGCCAGAGCGGCGGTTATGGAAGCCAGGGCGGTTATGGTGGAAGTCTGAGCGGCGGCCAGAGTGGCGGCACGCAGGGCCAGGGCCAGTATGGCCAGGGTCAGCAGAGCCACGGCCAGCATGGCCATCACCACGACCACTCCTACAGCCAGTGGCGCCAGCGTCAGCTCGACCAGTTCGACAACGACTACAACGAGTTCCGCCAGACCCAGCAGGACGAATTCAACACCAAGTTCGATGAATGGCGCAAGAGCCGCCAGAATCAGGACCGCACCACCGGCAGCGAAAGCGGCGGATGGAGCGGATCGGCCAGCAGCGATCCCGCAACCAGCGCTGCGGAAAAATCGAGCGGCTCGGGCACCACGACCTCCGGCAAGCCGGGGTCGAGCTCGCGCTGAGCGACGCGGCGGCAGACACGCGCCCCCGTTTGCCGCCGCACCTCCCTCCCTCGCGCCCCGGACCATCTTCGGTCCGGGGCGCTTTCTTTTGCCGCTTGCCGGGCGCTCGACCAAAATTCTGTCGATCCGTTAAGGAAGCCATCACAAGTTAAAGCGTGCCCTACGCAAGTCAGGCAGTTCAGCAGAGCCGGAAGGTTCCCGATCCTTCCGGTATCGGGAAGTGTCAGGCGCGACTTTGCTTTTTCACATCCCGTCTGGCCCAGTGCCCCTTTCAACTCCCCGCCCAGCGATGGGCGGGGTTTTTTTGTTCTCACCGAACCGGAGGCGTGCGGATCGCGGATGGCTGCGCCGGACGAAGTGACGCCCGCAGGACCGGGAAGGGTTTCGAGCCGCAACCAGTGCAGGCTCGACGGGGCACCCTTCGGCGGTCTTGCGGGCGTCGGCCCGGGGCGCGGTGGGTCGCAAACCACAGCCCCGGGCGAAACGATGTTCGCGATCAGTCGCGGTCGAACCGGTCGAAGAACTCCCGGAATTCGAGGCTCATGCGCTCCTTGTCCGACGCCGGCGCATTGCGGATCACGTCGGGCAGCCAGCTGCTTTCTTCCTGATAGACATGCTGCTGCACCGCGCTCTCGATGTGTTCGAGCTTCTCGAGCCACTCCTGCGTGCCCGGCGCAAGCTTCTGGAGCGCGGCGAGCTGAACCTTGGTCATGGCGTGCTCCTCATACGCCATGCCGGCGTGGGCCTTGCCGCTGTGATCGGAAATCTCGGGGTAGATCGCGGCCTCTTCGGCCTGCGAGTGGCCGTTGAGCAGCAGGACAAGCTCCATCACCACCGTCTCGGCCTCGCTGCCCGCGGCCTGGCGCGCCTGCGTGAACAGAGCTTCGATTTCCTTGTGCTGTTCAAGGATGTCTTCGGCAAACTGGTTGCCGACTGCGAGCTCTTCGAGCCGGACACGGGCTTCGGCACGATCTTCGTCACTGGCGGTCGGGGCAATGGCCGCGGCAATACGGTCGAGGAAGGACATCGTGGTTCTCCTGATGGTAGCGGAAAAGGACTTGCCGCTGTTCTACAGCGCGGCGGCGATCCGGCATTTTCCTGCGTTCCTATCCGGCGTTAGGGAGGTCCCCTCCGCGCGCGGCCATGCCCTTGGCCTCCCCTTTGCAAGGCGGCCCGTTCCCGCGATGTCCTACCACCAGTTCCTGCTGTTCACGGGCGTCGCGATCTTTGCGGCCTATTGGGTGCCGCGCTTCATTTCGGGCCGCGAGCCGGCGGCTTCCGCGCTGCTGATTCTCGCAGGCGCAGTCTGCGCGCTGCTGGTCGACGAGACGCCCAGCCTGTTCGATCCGATCGCTGCGCCCGCCTGGTGGGAAGTGCTCAGCGAGATGGCGGTCATCGTCTCGTTGTTCGCCACCGGGATGCGGTTCGACGTGGTTCGGCCCTTCGTGCGCTGGAAGGC
>JAESFG010000707.1_pt1 | contig 10846 bp, 6 predicted proteins | sample 9269371 | NCBI WGS metagenome assembly JAESFG01 (sample SAMN14506227, study PRJNA617093) | algae metagenome | isolation source: Aetokthonos hydrillicola CCALA 1050 (B3-Florida) and co-occurring... | place: USA: South Carolina | collected 2013-01-01 | reverse complement strand
TCCACGCAGGTCGGGTTCAGGCAACAGAACGAACTCAGGTCGTCCATGATCGGCCTCCGACGATCAGCTCAGAGGCTTCTACCCTACAACCGAGCTACATTCCCTACAACACTGACCGGACACCACCGACCGCCTTGTCGGGACCGAAATACCTCATCGACGGCGGTGACGAAGTGAAACCTGGGTCGGTGGGCACAGGGCGATACGGTCACCGCCCCGATGACCGACACCTCCTTCCGCGACCACCGTCCCCGCCGATCACGGCATCTTCCCCTTACACGGCCATGACCGCCGGACGGTCGGATTGAGGAACAGTCCGGTCTCGTTGATCAGCACCAAGTGCATCCTGTCGGCCGCGACTTTTTGCGTCGCCGGGTACTCGCCGACCAGCCACCTAGCGACGGCTTCGGGGTTCCGCTGCTCGGCCCGCCGGGCCGGCCTCTGCGAGGGAGTTCCGAGTGGTCAGCCACACCTGCAGGCAACTCGGGGTGGAACGCTCCCCCCGAGCACCTCGTCGATCAACTGGGCGATGCGGGTGGCCGCCCGCAGGTCGGTGCAGAAGCCGAAGTGGGGCGACCTTTGGATCAGCCAGCTGAGCACCTCGGCCTCCTGCTCGGGTGTCAGGAACGGCTTGCGGTTTGGGTGGGGCGTGCCGGCCAGCCCGCCGTCCCCGCCAGCCTTGTGCTCGCGCACCCACTCCGTCACCGTCTCGACATGCACGCCCAAGAACGCGTCCGTGTCGGACGGCGACCACCCCTCATCAACTCGCGTCACCGCCAACCGCCGACGAGCTCCCCTGCTCCACACGCGCTTGATTTTATTGTATTATATTAAAAATTTACTAATAATAGATATAATGAAAATACATGCGATTTGATAACAGGCACTATGTGTTCGACAACTACGTCCGCCGGTATTCCTCTCTGGGGATTCTCATCTCCGGCCGATCTTGAACGGACACACAACCAGACCCATCGTTAACTTCTGCTCCGTTCTTCTTGGGCAGATCAGTTGGAACTCTTCGGCTGGTGCGAGTGCACGCAAGTCATGGCGGTTGCGGCACTGGTCAGCGCTCCCGGCTGCAATCACGGAACGGGAACGACGTGACGATTGCAAAGGCAATGCATCCCGATTAGTCTAACTTCGTTATTGTGGTCCGCCTTGTTGTAACGTGTACCCGCAACACGCCATGCTTATCCGCTACTTGAGAGACGCGCAGCGAGCGGACGGCCATTTGACCCCCGAGGCGCTAAGGCTAATCGCCCTCCGCGCCGGGGTGCCAATCTACCAAGTTCAGGAGGTCGCCAGCTTCTTTCCGACGTTCCGCTTCGTGCCGCTCGAAAAGCCAGTGCTACACGTCTGCCAGAGCATGGTGTGTCATCTCAAATGGGTGCGAGACGGGGGACCGGACGTGCGCGGGTGGTGTGCCGCCGTCGGCCGGAACGGGCGAGCCGAGGTCTGCGGCGTTTCGTGCCTTGGGCGGTGCGACCGTGCGCCGGTCGCAGTGCTCGAAAGGCCCGACGGGCACGAGGAGTTGTCCTGCAGGCTCACCCCTGAGGCCCTCGACGCGTACCTCGGCGGTCGGGGGGAGTTGCCCCGCGCCTCCGACCGCGACCCGCCGTCCGCACGCCGCATCGAGCCGGCCGGGTGGCGGATCAACTACGCCGGGTTCGACCCGCCCTGTTACGAAGCCGTCCGCCGCTACGAAGACACCGACGCGTGGCGCAACGACCTCCTCGGGCGAGTCGAGCGGGCGAAACTGACCGGGATGGGTGGAGCTGCTGCCGACGCCGCCAAAAAGTGGCGCGAGGTGTGGCTCGACGGTCGCGAGTCGGCCGGCCCCGGGCGGGCGCCGCGCGACCGAACCAAGTACGTGGTGTGCAACGCCGACGAGAGCGAGCCGGGGACGTTCAAGGACCGCGAACTCCTCCTCCGGTTCCCCGAGCTGGTCATCGAGGGGGTGCTCTTGGCCGCCCTCGTGCTCGACGCGCACCGGGCGTTCATCTACGTCCGGCACGAGTACGGCGAGCAGGTTGCCGCGCTGGAGGACGAGCTGCGGGCCATCCGCGCGGGGCGCCGCGACGGCCCCGGGCCGGGCCGCGTCCGGGCGGCCGAGGCGGCGCACCCGATCGAGGTGGTGGTCAGCCCCGGGCGGTACATCTGCGGGGAGGAGACGGCCCTGCTGGAGGCGATCGAGGGCCGCCGCGCCCAGCCGCGCAACAACCCACTCAACCTGATCCGCGAGCAAGGCCTGTTCGGCCACCCGACGGTGGTCAACAACGCCGAGACGTTCGCCTGGGTGCCGGCGCTCGCGCTGGCCGCCGCGCCCCCGCCGCCCCGCCGGTTCTTCTCGGTCAGCGGCGACGTCGAAACGCCCGGGGTGTTCGAGGTGCCGCTCACCCACACCCTCCGCGACCTGCTCTCGGCGGCCGGCGGACACCCGGACTACCTGCTGGCGGTCGCCCCGTCCGGGCCGAGCGGCGGGCTACTGCCGGCGGAATTCACCCGCGAGCAGTTCGCCAAACTCCGCGACAGGGCGCTGGCCGCCCCGCCGCGCCCCGGTGCCGAGCACGTCCGGGTGTTCTTCGGCCCCGAGCGGGCCGGGCCGGTCTCGGTCCTCGACTTCCCGCTCGACGTGCAGGTGTTCCGGGCCGCCGGGCTGTCCCTCGGCGCGGGGGTCGTCTTCTACGCCGGCACCGGAGACGTCCGCTCCCACACCCTCAACTGCCTGGAATTCTTCCGCGACGAGTCGTGCGGGAAGTGCGTCCCGTGCCGGCTCGGGACGGAGCAGTTGGTCGAGCTCGGGCGGCTGGGCGGCCCGCTCGGCGGCGAGGAGAAGCGGTTCGCCCGCGAACTGGCGGCGACGATGAAGGCGGCGTCGATCTGCGGACTCGGGCGGACCGCGCCCACCCCGCTCGACAACTACCTCCGCTACTTCTCACCCCCTGCGCCCGGAGGGTCGTGATGGCGTTCGAAGAGGTCCACAGTGTCGAAGGGGTGTACGTCCGCGACCCCGCCGGAGGATTCGTCCGCGCCGAACTCGTCACCCAGAACGACCTCACCACCACCGTCGAACTGACCGTCGACGGCCGCGAGCGGGTGACCGTCCCGCTGGCGGTGCCGCAGGTGGACGAGTTGGGGAAGCTGCGGCGGAACGCCGACGGGCTACTGAGCCCGCGCCGGACCACGCTGTACGACGCGATCTCCATCGCCAAGGCGGCCGCACCGCCCCGGACCGCCGGCGACGCCGCGCCGATCCCGCACGACCGCAACCCGGTCCCGATCCTCTGCCACCAGCACCACGTCCGCCCGATCGGCGTCTGTCGGGTGTGTACGGTGGTGGTCGGCAAGGCGGGCAAGGACGGTGCGCTGGCCGACAAGCGGACCGTCCCGGCGTGCGTCTACCCGATCACGCGGGACGCGCAGGGGCTGATCGTGCACACGACCGCGTCGCCGGACGAGGCGACAGCCGACGAGGTGGGCGGGCACGTGCGGATGCTGCTGCGGCTGCTCGCGGCCAACCACCTGCACCACGACGACGACCAGCAGCCCGACCCGCGGCACCGGAACGAGCTGCTACACCTGTGCGAGCGTTTCGAAGTGGTACCGCCCCGCCTGCTCCGCGCCGACACGCGCGAGCCCGCCGGCGGGGCGGCTGATCCCGTCGAGTATCAGCGCATCCCGCTGCCGCAACTCCCGGCGCGCCGGGGGTACAGTCGCGGGAGCGGCGACCGCGGGCGGCCCGACTGCCCGGTCGCGAACTACGACCGGTCGTCCCCGATCATCGTGGTGGACCGCAACGACTGCATCCTGTGCGACCGGTGCGTGCGGGCGTGCTCGGACGTCAAGCCGTTCAAGGTGATCGGCCATACCGGGTTCGGGCGGCGGGCCGGGATCACGTTCGATCTGAGCGACCGGATGAGCGAGTCCGGGTGCGTGGCGTGCGGCGAGTGCGCCGTCGCCTGCCCGACCGGGGCGCTGACGTTCAACCCCGCCCGCGACGTCTACCGGTTCGGCGCCGTGGTGGAGGAGCCGAAGGGCGAGGCGGTCGGCCCCGCCCCGCTCAGGGTGCGGTCGCGGGCGCAGCAGGGCGCGTTCTGGGATGGCGACGAGTTCGCGTTTCCCGTGGTCGGGCACGACCCAGACGGGCCCGACGTCCAGAACCTCGTCCCCCTTCGGAACGTCGGCCGGGCGCGCCCGAAGACGGTCGCCGCGTCCCAACTGCTCGACCGCGGCGCCCCCGGGTGGGCGTCCGTAGCGAGTCTCTTCGAGGCGATCCCGTACGCATTCCTTCGGTGGAATCAGGGGGCGGTCGGACTGCTCGAGTGCGGCCCCGCCTCGGTCCGCCTGTGCCACCAAGGGGAGCACGGGTCGGTCGCGTTCCTGCTCGTCAGCGGCGCGGTGTCGGTGTACCGGTCGCCGGCCGGTGCGCCGCCCTACACCCGCGCCGTCACGTTCGATGCCGCCGCAGACAAGGACACGATACTCGGCGAGATGGCGTGCATGTCTGGCCAGCCGCGGCGCGGCACGCTGGTCGCGCACCCCCGGGCGAAGGTGCTGGTCCTGCACCGCAACATCCTGCACGTCCTCCAGCGGAGCGGCCGCGGACACGACCTGCTGGCCGGCAAGTACCGCGACCGCGCGCTGGACCACTACTTCAAGAACCGCGACCTGTTCCCGTACCTGACCGACGATCAGCGGAAGGCCTGGATCAGACGCTTCCCGGATCAGAACCGCGAGCAGTTCCGGTTCCTCCAGTTCTCGCCCGGGCAGGTGATCGTCCGCCAAGGCGACACGGCGGACGGGTTCTACCTCGTGGCCGCCGGCCACGTCGAGGTGGCCGTCCGAGATCCACACCGCGGCGGGGTGCGCGTGGTCAACCACCTCGGCCCGCACCAGTCGTTCGGCGAACTGGCACTGCTGACCGAGCTGTTCCCGGCCCTCCGCGCCGAGCGGCCGGACACGCCGCGGGGCGAGCGGAACGCCACCGTCACCGCCCTCGACCACGTCGAGATCGTCTGGGTCGGCCGGGCGGCGTTCGAGGATATCGTCGGGCACGAGCGGGCGGTCCGCGACCGGTTGGAGAGCTACGGGCGGAGCCTGCTCGCCGGCAACCGGCTGGCCGGCCCAGAGCGAGCGGAGCGATACGCCGAATTCCTCCGCGGCCAGGGACTGTACCAGGGCCAGAACCTGCTGGTGCTCGACCTCCACAAATGCACGCGGTGTCACGAGTGCGTGAAGGCGTGCGCAGATTCCCACCACGGCGACAGCCGGCTGTACCTGGAGGGCGACCGGTTCGACCGGTTTCTGGTCCCCAGCGCGTGCCGGTCCTGCCACGACCCGGAGTGCCTCGTCGGCTGCCCGGTGGACGCGATCCACCGCCGGTCGAGCGGCGGCGGGCTGGCGATCCTGATCGACGACACGTGCATCGGGTGTGGGCTGTGCGCCCACAACTGCCCGTTCGGCAGCATCCACATGATCGGGGAGGCCGAGGCCGGGCGGCCGCTGCGCGCGCGGCTCCGCGACAAGGACCAGAAGCGGATGGCCACCAACTGCGACCTGTGCGAGAGCCTGGACGGCGACCCGAGGTGCGTCCGCCACTGCCCGCACGACGCCGCCCGCCGCATGACCGGTAACGAGTTGGCGCGGCTGGTCGGGCTACCGGTTTTAACGAACGGCCGTCCGGGCTAGCGGTCCGGTGTGAACCAGTCTCGCGCCGGCAGCCGCGTCGCCGGCTGCCGGCCTGACGGCCCCAGTGGGTGTGCATCGCCGCCGTGGTAGCGGTGGCAGGTCACACACGTCGTCCGCGCGACCGGGCGGCCGTCGTCCCGCGGCGCGTGGCACCGGCGGCAGTTGTCAATGCCCGGCAGGAGCACCGCGGCGGAGCTCGTGGCCGCCGGGGCGAGAAGCTCGTCACCCGCGCCGTCAGTACCGGCCTGCGGGTGGCACTCGGAACATTTCAGCATCCGGTGGGGCGAGTGGTCGAACCGCGCGTGCGGGTGCCATACGGCCGGAATTTCCGGCCTGACGACGGCCGACGGGTACGCCCGGTCGGACATCCCGTCCGCCGCGGCGTCCGCCTTCGGCGCGTAGTCGTGACAACGTTTGCACCCCTTGTCCGATTCGAACAGCACGATCGCGTCTCGCCGCGCGCGGTCCTCGGCGCGGAGCCACCGCTCGGCGTAGCGGAGCCACTCGGCGAACGGCCCGTCGCCGTCGATCCGCCGGCCCGGGAGCGGCGGCCGGCCGGGGTCGGCCGGGGCCGGCCGCGGCGCGAGCCGCCGCGTGTGCTCGCCGACCAGCGCGACTCTCACCGCCGGCGGCTGCAGCCCGTGCGCCACGGCGATCCGGCCGTCGTCCGCGTTGAGCGGGTGGCACGCCCGGCAGTGCGACTCGTAGCGAATCGGCTGGAAGTACGCCCCGGACGTGTGCCCGGCCGGGAACGGCTGCCCCCCGTCGGCCGAGTCGAGCTGGTGGCAGGCCGCGCAGGTCAGCCGCACGTCGTCGGAATCCTTCGGGCTCCCCGGCTGCTGGGCCCGATACCACTCGCGTCGGTCGGCGGCGACTTCGCCGAGCGTCCGGCCGCGCGGCGCGTCCGGCCGCAGGCGCATCCCGGCGACGGTGTGCCGAGCGTGGCTGAACTTCAGCCGCCCCGGATCGACGGCACTGCCGAGCGGCCGGCGTGGCTCTTCGCCGGGCGCGACTCGCGACCGCACCTTGAACTCCGGGTGGCCGGCGACCCCGAACCCGGTGACGTTCGCCGCGTACCGGACCGGGTGGCCGGTCGCCTGGTGCGCGCCGAGGTTCGCGTGACACCGGGTGCAGTGCGCGTCGGCGACGGCCGACAGCGACACGTCGCGGCCCTTGTGGTCGGTGTGACAGGCGGCACACCCCGGCACGTCGTCGATCCGCGTGGCGGCGTGGTGCGGCGGGGCGGCGTGACAGGCGCGGCAATTCTCGTCCGACCGCCCCGTGCTCATGCCCCAGTCCCGGACCGCGACCCCGTCCGCCCGCGTCGGGCTGCCGAAGCCGAGCGGCCCGACCGGCGGCGTGTGGCAGCGGGCGCAGTCGTGCTCGAACCCGGCGTGCCCGCGGTGGACTGACCCCGGGCTGCCGACCTCGTCGAGCGGCCGCCGGGACGCCGCCACCCACAGCCCGAAGGCCGGCACGAAAAACCAGAGCGCGAATACCAGCAGCCGTCGGGCCGCCGAAGAGCGGTAGCTGCCGTGCCGCACACACGCCGACCGCGCTTTGCTGGCGAACATGGGAATCTCACCAGTACCGAGTTGCGGTCAGGACGTGCCAGGCGAGCAGGCCGAGAAGCGCGACGGAGAGGCCGTAATGGGCGACCAGCCACCCGCTCAGCCACCAGTGGAGTCGTCCCTGGAGGGCAAGTTGCCGGCGGCGGTCGCACAGCCGCTCCAGCGCGGTGAACAGCGCCGCGGCGCGGGGGTGGGCCGATTGGCCCGCGTCCGGCGCGGGGACGGCCCCGGTCCGCCACCCGACCTTCCACAGCCCGAACAGTTCCGCCGACACGGCCGGGCGCGCGAATGGGCCGCACCAGCGTGCGCCCGCCGCCAGGTGCGGGCGGATCGCCTCCCGGTAGATGCGCCGCACCAGTGCCGCGTCGTTCCGCTGCGCGTCCGACAGCGCGAGCGGAAGCTGGCCCTCCCGCAACTCCGGCAGCAGGTCGAGGGCACCGCGCCCGGCACCGCGCCGCAGCCGCGCGGCGAGTACCTGCGGTAGCCCGCCGTCTTGCCGCGAGCCGTCGGGCGTGCCGTCGGCTGCCGGGCCAAGTGCCACCCACACGAGCAGGTCCGCCTCGGCGAGCAGTTCGTCGTGCAGCGGGCGGACCTCGGCGGACGCAGTCTCGTTCGCGAGGGTGTCGCGGATCAGCCGGGGGAGGAACTGCTGGACGATCAGCCCATGCACCCCGCTGGCGACCACCCCGAGCATGAGGGCGTACAGCCATGCGGGCAGTGCCGGCTGGTGGGCGATCCCCGAAAGCCCCTGCCGCGGCCACAAACCCGAGTGCATCAGCCCGAACGGAATAACGAGCAACCCGAGCCAGATATGCCACCGGAGCCGCCGATACGCCGGGCTGGCGGCGGGGGCCGCGGGGAGCGGCAATTCCGGCCCCGCGGCCCCCGCCGCCGGGCCGCGTCCGAAACGGGTCATCGCCGCGACCCAACTGATCGCCACGGCACGCGCACGCCGGACCGCCCGACCCGCCCGCGACCGGGTCCACCACGCCTCCGCCCGCCGGCAGCTTCGGAGTAGCGGGTACATGAACGCGCAAACGATCAACAGCGCTGCGACGACACCGTACCAGAAACCGAGCGGACTACTCCCGCCGGGCAACTCGCCCGCGGCCGCGGCCGCTCGCCAGTAGGCCGCGACCGCGACTGCGGTCATCACAACCCACGCAGCGGCGAATCGGCGGTGTCGCGGCCAACTCTCGCGGTCGATCAGCACTCCGAACTCCGGGGCAGGCGGTCAGTGGAACTCGCGGAGGAGGGCGCCGCGGCCGGCCGGTTCGCCGAGTCGCTCGGGGCCGGAGCCCCCGACGGGAAAGAGTGTGTGGCGGAACAGCGCACGGAGCGCCTTGGCCCGAACCGGATCGGCGACCGGATCGGTCACCGCTGCCAGCCCGCTCACCGCCCGGCTGAAGTTATCCCACTCGTCCAGCGGCCCCTGCGCCAGCCGTCGGGCGAGCGCCTGCCGCTCGGCGCTGCCGAACGGGGCCGCCGCGAGTCGGCGGGCGCTCGCCCGCGCGGCCGTCGCGGCGGCCGAAGCCGCGTCCGGTATGTCGCGGTCGTACGGCCGCCGATTCATTACCTCCGCGACCATCGCCCCGGCCGGATTGCCTGGCGGGGCGAACTCCGCAGCCACGCCCGCGAGCGGGTGATACCACGTGCCGAACCGAAGCCGACCGCCCCCCCGCGGCGCGGCACCCGCGAGCGACCGGTGGCACGAGTAGCACGCGTACTCGGCCAACTCCGGCCACGGGGAGCGCGGGTCGGCGGCGCGGGCGGCGAGCAACTCGTAGCTGGCCGCCGACGTCACCGCCTGCCCGACCGCCCACTCCCGCGCCGGGTTCCGGCCGGGCCGCTCGGACCAGTGCCGTGGCAGGTGGGCCAGGTAGGCAGTGAACTCGAACCGCAGCGGCGGATGACCGGCGGCGATGAGGTCGTGGTTGACGTCGCGGCGGGGCGCTTCCGCGGTCGGCGGCGCGCCGACGTGGCACCCCGCGCACACCTCCGCGCGGGCGACCGGGTCGGGCAGCCAGCGGAACCCCCCGCCGGCCGGACCCCGCGCCGACCGCTCCCACGCATCCCACCACACTCGCGATGCGTGCGGCTCGAGCCACGCGCCGGCCGGACCGTGGCACGACTCACACCCGACGCCGAACACCGCGTCGCCGGCCGGCGCGCGGGCGACCTCCGACGCGGACAGCGGGTTGACGTGACACGCCAGACACGTCACGCTCCGCGCTGGAGCACCGATCCCGAGCCGCGTCGCCATCGCGCGGGCGGCGCCCGACTGAAGTGTTTCGTACGAGCGGGCGTGCGGGTCGAGCGCGAACCACGTCGTGAAGCTTCCCGCCGAGAGCGGAGTCGCGGCCGGTGAGCCGCCATGGCACCCGCGACTTGCGCAGGAGGCCGTGCCGACGAGTGCGGGCACAGCGGGACGTTCGACCGGCCGTTCGGTCGGCACGAGCGCCGGCGGCATATCGGGCGTTGTCCCGCAGCCGGAGCCGAGAACCAGCAACAGCGCGAACGTGACGCGGGCGCACATCCGCCACCTCAGCGATCGATTATACTGATAGTAGGGCTATATTAGTACCGACATGCAGCTTCTCCAACTGCTAACTGTGCCGATTGTTCCCGTCTCGCCGTGCCGACCTTTGCTATCCCGAGGTAGTCCGAACTGAGCTGCAGCTGGCGACAGAAAACGGAAACGAATCAATGCGAATGGCACTTCCTGAAGGTTTAAGCTGAACGTGCGAGCCGTCTTCGGGCCTCGGCTCTGGGGACGGTCAGCGGTCGGTACGGCTTGGGCCGGCGCTTGAGCGCGCGTGGCTCGACCCGGTCGGGGCGGTTGCCCACCCGGTACGCCAGCACCACCCGCACGAACGACTCGTACCCGCTCGCCGTGCCCAACACCTCCGCGAACGCCGCCAACGCCTGAACCGTCCCCGCCACGCTCAACTCACGCGGCTGTCGATCCGACGCCACCGCCACCTGGGCCATCGCCGTGCGGATCAGGTTGTACGCCAACAGGTGCCCCCACAGTTCCGCCCGCACCACCGCCGGACTCTTGCACCGCAGCACATCCATCCCCAGCGTCACCTTCACGCTCCGCAGATCCAGTTCCGCCCGCCAACGCGCCCGGTACAGGTCCGCCAGGTCGTCCGCACCGATCAACGGGTCGGTCAGCGTCGTCGCCAGCACCAGAACCCGGGTCCGAAACCCACGCTGCCCGACCCGCACCCGCACTTCGCGGATCGACAGCTCATCCGGCAGCCGCAGGTACGTCTCGCGGTCCATCCAGTCCGGCCGTTGCCGCTTGTCCCAGGTCACCACGTGGTCCTCGCGGCCCAGGTGCCGGCCCCGGCGGAAGTCGGTCGCCCGCTTCTGGTGGATGCGGGTCACCACATCGACACCACGTTCCCGCCACAACGCCAGGTCGAACCAACTGCCGAAGTACCGGTCCGCCACCACGACGCTCCCCGGCTCGACATCGCCGACGATCTGTCGCAACAGGGCATTCTCGCCCGACGGCTTGCCCCGGCTGGGTCCGATGGCCGCGTCGAGGATCGCCCCCGTCGCCAGGGAGAACAGGG
>JAESFG010000706.1_pt1 | contig 10849 bp, 9 predicted proteins | sample 9269371 | NCBI WGS metagenome assembly JAESFG01 (sample SAMN14506227, study PRJNA617093) | algae metagenome | isolation source: Aetokthonos hydrillicola CCALA 1050 (B3-Florida) and co-occurring... | place: USA: South Carolina | collected 2013-01-01 | reverse complement strand
GGCTGGCGCTGCGTGTCGAATGCGAAGTCGTACTGGAACCCGGAGCACCCGCCGCCATTGACGCTGACCCGCAGCATCGAACCCCGCGGCTCCTTGGCCAGCAGCGTGGCGATGCGCCGCGCGGCGCGGTCCGTGACGGCAAGGGGTTCTGCGAGGATCGTGTCCATGAAGCCTCCGGCAGGGGCGACCGGTCGAGCATGTCGGCCATCGGGCGGCCTTGCCACCCGTACCTCCCGAAACGTATGTCCGGAGGGCGGTGACTTCAACCGGAGGGGAGCCGGTGACCGAAACGCGGACAGGACCGGCAGTGCCGCCCAGGCCGTTCGACCGCTGGCGGGCGGCCTATGCCGCCGATCCCTCGGCCTCGCGCGGCCGACTCGTCTCCGAGGAGTGCTCGCCGACGCGCAGCGAGTTCCAGCGCGACCGCGACCGCATCGTCCACGCGACGGCCTTCCGGCGGCTCAAGCACAAGACGCAGGTTTTCGTGTTCCATGAGGGTGACCATTTCCGCACGCGCCTGACCCACACCATCGAGGTGGCGCAGATCGCCCGCGCGCTCGCCCGCGCTCTCGGCCTGGACGAGGACCTCGCCGAGGCGCTCGCCCTGTCGCACGATCTCGGCCACACGCCCTTCGGGCATACTGGCGAGGACACGCTCGACGCCTGCATGCGGAACTATGGCGGGTTCGACCACAACGCCCAGGCGCTGCGCATCGTCACGCGGCTGGAGCACCGCTACGCCGCCTTCGACGGCCTCAACCTGACCTGGGAATGCCTGGAGGGCCTCGTGAAGCACAACGGCCCGCTCCTCGACCGCGAGGGCAAGCCGCTGGCCCGCTATGCCGGGCGCGGCGTTCCCGGCGCCATCCTGGACTACGACGCCCGGCACGACCTCATGTTGTGGAGCCACGCCTCCGCCGAGGCCCAGGCGGCGGCGATCGCCGATGACATCGCCTACGACGCCCACGACATCGACGACGGGCTCAGGGCCGGGCTGTTCCGGCTGGAGGATCTTCGGGCCGTCCCCTTCCTGTCCGGGCTTCTGGACGAGATCGACGCGCGATGGCCCGGCCTGCATCCCTCGCGCACCATCCACGAACTCGGGCGGCGCGTCATCACCCGCTTCGTCGAGGACGTGATCGGAGAGGGTGAGCGCAGGCTCGAGGCGCTCGGGGCCGCCTCGGTGGACGCGGTGCGGCTCGCGCCCGAACCCGTGCTCGTTTTCACCCCGGCGATGGCGCAGGCCGACAAGGACATCAAGGCGTTCCTGTTCGCCAACATGTATCGCCATCCCTCCGTGATGCGGGTCAGGCGCGACGCCGACGGCGTCCTGCGCGACCTCTTCGGTCGCTTCATGAGCGACCCTGCGTCCATGCCGGAGGAGTGGCGAACCCCCGGCCGCCCGCGCGACCGGGCCCATCTGGCCCGCCGTGTCGCCGACTACATCGCCGGAATGACCGATCGCTACGCGCTTCAGGAACACCGGCGGCTGTTTGACGCGACACCGGATCTGCGTTAGGCGCGCCATGCCCGGGCGCCCTCGGTTCCTTGCCGCGCCCCAACAGCTCCGCCGGGTCCTGCCATGAACATCTTCGACGTCTACCAGCAGCGCATCGCCGCGGTGATCGACAGCCTTGGCAGGGACGGGACTTTGCCGGCGGGCCTCGACACCAGCCGCATCGTCGTGGAGCCCCCGCGCGACCCGGCCCACGGCGACCTCGCCACCAACGCGGCGATGGTGCTGGCCAAGGACGCTCGGATGAACCCGCGCCTCCTCGCCGAGACGATCGCCGGGGCCATCCAGGGTCAGACCGGAATCGCATCGACGGAGGTCGCAGGGCCGGGCTTCATCAACATCCGCCTGCACGAGGACGTGCTGCGCGACGTGGTGCTTGCCATCCTGGCGCTTGGCGAGGACTTCGGGCGCCTGAACCCGGAGCACCCTGCCAGCGTCAATGTCGAGTACGTTTCCGCGAACCCCACCGGTCCCATGCATGTCGGGCACGGCCGCGGCGCCGTGTTCGGCGACGCGCTCGCCAACCTGATCGCCTTTGCCGGGCACAAGGTGGCGCGCGAATACTACATCAACGACGCCGGGGCGCAGGTCGACGTGCTCGCGCGCTCGGCCTTCCTGCGGTACCGCGAGGCCCTCGGCGAGGACATCGGGACGATCCCCGAAGGCCTCTATCCCGGCGACTATCTGAAGCCCGTCGGCGAGGCGCTGGCGCGCGAGCACGGCCGCGCCCTCCTGGACCAGGCCGAGGATCGATGGCTTCCGAGCGTGCGCCGCAAGGCCATCGATATGATGATGGACCGGATCCGCGAGGATCTGGCCGCCCTCGATATCCGCCACGACGTCTTTTTCTCCGAGCGCTCGCTGCAGGAGGGGCCCGTCGACCGCATCGCTGCCACGATCCAGGGGCTGCGCGAGCGCGGGCTCGTCTACCAGGGCCGTCTCGAGCCGCCCAAGGGGCAGCCACCCGAGGATTGGGAAGACCGCGAGCAGACGCTTTTCCGCGCCACGCAGTTCGGAGACGACGTCGACCGGCCGCTGCTGAAGTCCGACGGTTCCTACACCTATTTCGCCGCCGACATCGCCTACCACGCGTCGAAATACCTGCGCGGCTTCACCGTCCTGATCGATGTCTGGGGCGCCGACCACGGCGGCTATGTCAAGCGCATGAACGCCGCCGTGCAGGCCGTCACCGAGGGCCGGGCGGAGCTTGACGTTAAGCTGTGCCAGCTTGTCAGGCTGCTGCGCCACGGCGAGCAGGTGAAGATGTCCAAGCGCGCGGGCGAGTTCGTCACGCTGCGCGACGTCGTCGACGAGGTCGGGCGCGATGCCGTCCGCTTCATGATGCTGTTCCGCAAGAACGACGCGACGCTCGACTTCGATCTGGCCAAGGTGATCGAGCAGTCCAAGGACAATCCCGTCTTTTACGTTCAGTATGCGCACGCGCGCTGCCGGTCCGTGTTCCGCCAGGCTCAGGCCGCATTCCCGGGAGGCCTTCCCGACCTCGGGGCGGTGTCGCTCGCCGATCTCTCGCCGCTGTCGGATCCGGCTGAACTCGGCCTGATCAGGAAGCTCGCCCAGTATCCCCGGATCATCCAGTCCGCCGCGGCCGCGCACGAGCCGCACCGGGTCGCGTTCTACCTGTACGACCTCGCAAGCGACTTCCACGCCCTGTGGAACCGGGGCAAAGAAGCGCCTCATTTACGCTTTGTTATCGAAACTGATAAACTCTCGTCCGTCGCGAGGCTGGCCTTGGTGAAGACCGTGATGACGGTCGTCGCCTCGGGCCTGTCGATCCTCGGGGTCGGCGCGCCGGACGAAATGCGCTGAGGGGCGCGCCGCGGGCCAGGAGATCCTGCCGGACGCGATCGGAGACAGTCTCCGAGTCCCTCCAGCGACGCACGAGACCGCATGCGGCGGACGCCGCGGCGGCCAGTTGGAGCGAGACCGCCCATGAACGACCTCAACCGCGACCGCGCGATCATCGACCTCGACGAGCTGGAGCGCCAGCTGCGGGAGGCCGGCTCTGCACGCCGGGCGGAAGCCCGGGCGGAACCCGCGGTGCCGCAGGACGATCCGCTCGCGGAGTTGGCGCGCATCGTCGAGCAGGACGATCCCTACCGCCAGGTATGGTCGCGCGCGGCCCGGGACGGCCGCGTGGAACCGGCGCTCGACCTTGAGGACGAACCCTTCTCCCCTCCCGGGCCTGAACACCGTCGGCCCCTGCATGCCGCAGCCGACGAGGATCCTTTCGCTCCCGCCGATGCCGATCCGGATCAGCAGTGGGGGGAACTGCGTCCCGGCGCGCATCCCCGTCCCCTGCTGGCCGAGGCCGCCCGGCACGAATCGGAGTACCGGCAAGCCGACAGCGAGCCCGAATACGCCGCCGAGGGCGTCCTGCCGCCGCATCCCGCCGCGTACGACGACGGGTCCGAGCGCAGCGGCATGGGACGCCGCGTCGTCGCCATTGCCGCCGCCGTGGTCGTTCTGGCCGTCGGTGGTGCAGCGGCGGCGCTGATGCTGCGCGGCCATTCGCCGCTGACCATCGCGTCCGGCGAGCCGCCGGTGATCGGCGCCGAGACCGGTCCGTCCAAGATCCAGCCCGAGAATCCCGGCGGGGTCGAGGTTCCCAACCAGGACCGGCAGATCTACGAGCGGACGTCCCAGCAGCCGGCGCCGGTGCGCGTCGTCGGCAACACGGAGCAGCCCGTCGACGTCGCGCAGGCGCCGAAGGCGGAGCCGGGACAGTCGATCATTCCCGCGCCGGGCGCAGCGTCGACGACGCCGTCCTCGACCGCCACCACGCCGCAGACCGCAGGGGAGCCAGCCCTGCACCGCGGTGCCGACAACCCGGTGCTGGCGGCGCTTGCGCCGCGCCGGGTGAAAACCGTTTCGGTCCGGCCCGACGGCACGATCATCGACGGCCACGTCCCCAGCATGTCGCCGGCCTCCACGCAGGTCGCGTCGCTGTCTGACGCCGTGCCCTCCGGAGTGCCGGCATCGACGGCGTCGACCGATCCGGCGCCGCCGCTGCCCGAGTCCCGGTCTGTAACGGGGGCGACGCCCGCGCCCTTGCCCAAGCCGCGCGTGCAGGCCGCTCCGACGACGACCGCGACGCCCGTCAAGCCGGCGCCGGCCGAACCGGTCGCCACCGCCGCGCCCGCGGCCGCGCCGCCGAAGCCGAAGCCGGCCGCGCGGGTCGCCTCCGCGGACCCCGCCGACGTCGCCCCGGCACCCGCTGCCGCCTCCGGCACCTTTTCCGTGCAGCTGGCCGCTCCGGCTTCGGAGCAGGAGGCGCGCGATACGGCGAGCCGTCTCGCCAAGCGCTTCTCCGGCGAACTCGGGGGCCTGAAGCCCGCCGTGCGTCAGGCGGAGGTCAACGGCAAGACCATCTGGCGCGTCCGCGTCGGCGCCATGGCGCGCGACGAGGCGACGGCCCTGTGCGTCAAGATCCAGGGCGCCGGCGGCCAGTGCTTCGTCGCGAAGAACTGAACGCGCGCACCTCCCACGATCCACCACATTCGACGCCGCCGGACATCACCGGCGGCGTTGGCTGTTGACCCCCGGCGCGCGAGCGTTCTAAGCGCGACGAATGGCAATCCGCGCCTTCATCACCGGCTGCGCCGGAAAGACGCTCACCCAGGACGAGATCGCCTTCCTGCGGGAGGCGGAACCGTGGGGGCTCATCCTCTTCCGCCGCAACGTCGAGTCGCCGGAGCAGGTGAGGGGGCTCACCGCATCCTTCCGCGACGCGGTCGGCCGGGCCGAGGCACCGGTTCTCGTCGACCAGGAAGGCGGCCGCGTGCAGCGCCTGGCGGCGCCGCACTGGCGGGCCTATCCTTCGGCGGCCAGGCTCGGCGCGATGGCCGCCAACGACCCCCTGACGCGGCGCGAGATCGTGCGTCTGACGGGACGGCTGCTGGCCGAAGACCTGCGCGCCGTCGGCATCACGGTCGACTGCATGCCGGTCCTCGACGTTCCCGTACCCGGATCCCACGGCGTCATCGGCGACCGCGCCTACGCGCAGACTCCGGAGGGCGTCGCCGTGCTGGCCAGGGCCGCCGCCGAGGGCCTGCTGGCCGGCGGCGTGATGCCCGTGGTCAAGCACGTGCCAGGTCACGGGCGTGCCCGCGCCGACAGCCACGAGGCCCTCCCGGTGGTGGACGAGAGCGCGGCCGATCTCGAGGCGCACGACTTCCTCCCCTTCACCGTCCTGTCCGACATGCCGGCGGCGATGACGGCCCATGTCGTCTTCACCGCGCTCGACCCGTCGTCGCCGGCCACGACGTCGCGCAAGGTGATTCGCAGCGTCGTGCGCGGCCGTATCGGCTTCCAGGGTCTCCTGATGTCCGACGACCTCTCCATGAAGGCTCTGACGGGCAGCCTCGGGGAGCGCGCGGCGGCGGCACTTCGCGCCGGCTGCGACCTCGCTTTGCATTGCAGCGGGATCTTCTCGGAAATGCAGGAGGTTGCGGCTTCCGTCCCCGTCCTGTCCGGCGTTTCGAGGCGCAGGGCCGAGGCGGCGCTGGCGCGCATCAGGCACGCGCCCGAGCCGCTCGACGCCGAGGAAGCCCACAGCCGTCTCGACGCCGCCCTTGCGGCTGTGGCGTGAGGCGCCGAAGCTTTCGGCATGGACAGCGATCTCGCCGCGCAGCTCGACTTCGAGGACCCCCGCCCCGTCGACCGGGGCGAGGCCGAGCCGGCGCTGATCGTGGATGTCGAGGGCTTCGCCGGCCCGCTGGACCTGCTGCTGGAACTCGCTCGCCGGCAGAAGGTCGATCTGGCGAGGATCTCGGTCCTCGCCCTCGTCGACCAGTATCTTGCCTTCATCGAGGAGGCCCGCCGCTTCCGGCTGGAACTCGCCGCCGACTACCTGGTGATGGCCGCTTGGCTTGCCTATCTGAAGTCGCGCTTGCTGCTGCCCGTGCCGCCCAGGGACGAGGAACCGGGCGCGGAGGATTTGGCGAGCGTGCTGGCGTTTCGCCTGCAGCGGCTGGAGACGATCCGCGAGGCGGCGCGACTCCTTGCCGAGCGGCCCCGCCTGGGCCGCGACGTCTTCGCGCGCGGCATGCCGGAGCCTGTCGTCGTCCGCACGCTGCCGGAATGGGACGCCTCGCTGCACGACCTCCTGTCGGCCTACGCGGCCGAGCGGCAGAAGCACGCGCTCGCGCGGGTGACGCTGCGGCAGCGGCCGGTGTGGACGCTCGCCGAGGCGCGCGAGGCGCTGCAGCGCCTTGTCGGCGTCGCCCTGGAATGGACGGTGCTCGACGATTTCCTGACGGAATACGTGGTCGAGCCGTCAATGCGACGGACCGTGAGGGCCTCGGCCTTCGTCGCGACGCTCGAAATGGTGCGGGAAGGGCTGCTGGACATGCAGCAGGACCGTGCTTTCGCCTCGATCTGGGTCAAGAGCAAGGCCGCGTGACAATGCGGCCAGCATCCGGGACATGAGCATGAACGAGATCCGAACCCTCCGCATCGCGATGGCGAAGGCCGTGCCCGCGGATCCCGCCGGCCTCGGGGAGGTGGATCCGCTCGCAATCGTGGCGCGCCTGCGCGACACCGGCGCGGAGCGGGCGGAAGCGCATGCCTTGGCCGAGGCCTGCCGGATCGCCGAGGCGCTCCTCTTCGCCTCAGCCGAGCCGCTGCCGCTGGAAGCGATCGCGAGCAGGCTGCCCGGCTCCGTCGCCGCCGCCACCGTGCTGCGCACGCTGCAGCAGGAATACGCGCCGCGCGGCGTGAACCTCGTCGAGAGCGCCGGACGCTGGGCCTTCCGCACGGCGGAGGATCTGGGCTGGCTGCTGTCGCGCGAGAGCGTCGAGCCGCGCAAGCTCTCGCGTGCCGCGCTCGAGACGCTGTCGATCATCGCCTACCACCAGCCCGTCACCCGCGCCGAGATCGAGGAAATCCGTGGCGTATCCATGAGCCGGGGCACGCTCGACGTTCTGCTGGAGACCGGCTGGGTGCGCCTGCGCGGCCGGCGACGGACGCCGGGGCGGCCCGTCACCTACGGAACAACGCCCGCCTTCCTCGACCATTTCGGCCTGTCGCGGATCGACGACCTGCCCGGCCTCGACGAGCTCAAGGGGGCCGGCTTCCTGGATGGCCGCCTTCCGCCGGGCTTCTCGGTTCCAATGCCCTCCGACGACCCGTCGCTGGCGGCGGACGAGGATCCGCTCGGCGAGGACCTCTTCACCGTGCTCCAGGAGGAGGCCGCCGCCGAGCAACCCGAGCCGCTCGACGGAGAGCCCGGCCCGTGAGGAGTTCCGCCGCGGCGCCAGGTGCCAGGCGGTGGGGGCAGCGCGGGACGGTCGGGGCAGCGATCCCGGGTCGTCTCGACTTCGAGGACGTGCGCCACGCCTATGACGCCGAGCCCGTACTGTCCGGCGTCACGCTCGGCGTCGATCCGGGCGAGGTCGTGTGCCTGCTCGGCCCGTCTGGGTGCGGCAAGACGACCCTGCTGCGGCTCGCGGCAGGGGTCGAGCGCCCCCTTTCCGGGCGCATTCTGCTGGACGGCCGGGAAATGGCGGCGGGGTCCGTCTTCGTCCCGCCGGAGGAGCGCGGCGTGGGGCTCATGTTCCAGGACTACGCGCTGTTTCCGCATCTGACCGTGATGCAGAACACGCTTTTCGGCCTGCGCGCCCTGTCCGCCTCCGACGCGAAGACCGCGGCCCGCCGCGCCCTCGACCGCGTCGGCATGCTGGGCTACGCCGAAGCCTACCCGCATATGCTGTCGGGCGGCGAGCAGCAGCGCGTGGCGCTGGCGCGTGCCGTCGCGCCGCGCCCCGGCGTGATCCTGATGGACGAGCCTTTCTCCAACCTCGATCGCCGCATGAGGGACTCTGTCCGCGAGGAGACCCTCGCCCTGCTGAGGGAGATGGGGGCGACCACGCTGATCGTGACGCACGACCCCGAGGAGGCGATGCGCATCAGCGACCGCGTGGCGCTGATGCGTGGCGGCCGCATCGTCCAGGCCGGGACCGCGTCAGAGCTCTACCGCCGGCCGGCCGATCTCGCGGCCGCGCGCTTCTTCTGCGATTTCACGGAGGTCGAGGGCCGCGTCAGGGCGGGTCGGGTGGAAACGCCGCTGGGACTCTTTCACGCGCCCGGCCTGCCGGACGGGGCCGCGGCCATCGCTTGCGTACGTCCGCAGGCCGTCCGCCTGCGGGCCGCCGGCTTCTGCCTGCCGGGACGCGTCGTGTCCCGCCGCTTCCTCGGGGAACTCGATCTGCTCGAAATCGCGGTGCAGGGGCTGGACGTTCCGGTGCGGGCCCGCCTGCGCGGATCCCTGGCCGCCGTGCCGGGCACGGACGTCGGCGTCGACGTCGATCCCGACGAGGTTCTTGTTTTTGCCGCACCGGACGCCTAGGTTCGCGGCAGATGGAAGGTGACGGGACCCGGCTGCGCGCTCGTCCCGGTCTTGGGAGTTGTGCGATGGGTGGGCTCAGCATCTGGCATTGGATCGTCGTCGGCGCGGTCGTGATGATCTTCTTCGGCCGCGGCAAGGTCTCCGAATTGATGGGCGACGTGGCCAAGGGCATCAAGGAATTCAAGAAGGGCATGGCCGAGGACGACGTCGCCAAGGCCGATCCGGCCGCTCCGGCCGGGCCGGTGAAGTCGATCGAGGACCAGCGCGCCGCGAGCGTGCAGGCCGCGGCCAGCGAGCGCAAGGCGAGCTGACCCGTTCCCGGGGGCTGCCGCGGCGGGCATGCCCCTCCGCGGCTGAAGGGGCGGCGTGGCGTCATGAGCCCGCGCGCGTGATCGGATCGACATGTTCGACCTGGGTTGGAGCGAGATCGTCCTGATCGGGGCCGTGGCGCTCGTCGTCATCGGCCCAAAGGAGCTTCCGGGCGTGCTGCGCTCGGTCGGCCAGACGATCGGCAAGGCGCGGCGCATGGCCTCCGAGTTCCAGGGCCAGTTCCGCGAGGTTCTCCGCGAGGCGGAGATCGAGGAAGCCCGCAAGGCGCTGACGCAGGGCATCGAGGAGGGCCAGTACGGCACGTCCTCGTCCTCGTCGCAGTCCTCCATGACCCCGGAATACAAGCCGCCGCAGATCCCGATGCCGGACGGCTCCGCGCCGCCGGCCGCGCCGCCGGGACCAGGCTCGGTCGAGGCTGCCGCGTCCGCCGGACCGGTGCTGCCGGAGCCCCCGCCGGTCCCGGACCTGACGCCCGAGCAGATCCGGGCGGCGTTCACGACCTCTCCCGCGCCGGCCGCCGGAGCCGCGCAGGCTGTACAGGTCGCCGCCGGCTCGGCCACGCCTGCCTTCGCGGCGACAACGGCCGCATCCAGTGCCGTCGAGCCGGCAAAGCCCGCCCGCGCGGCCAGGTCGCGCAAGGCCGTTGCGCCGGTCGAGAGTTCGGCCGCAGCGGCTCCGGCCGAGACGCCCGTAAGAAAGGCTCGGAAGTCCGTCAACGCGGCCGCTGCGGGCGCCTCCGCGCCTGCACCCCGCAAGGCCGGCCCGAAGATGGCCGAAGCCGAGGACAAGCCCGCTCCCAAACGCGCTTCCCGGTCGCGGGCGCCCAAGGCGAAGCCGTCCGACGACGCAGCCCCGGCGCCCACCACGGCCGGTGAGCCCAAGGGCACCGCCTGATGTCGCAGGAGGATATCGACGCCACGAAGGCGCCGCTGCTGGACCATCTGATCGAGCTGCGGGGCCGGCTGATCAAGTCGCTGATCAGTTTTGTCATTCTGTTCTTTGTCTGCTTCTTCTTCGCCAAGCAGATCTACAACATCCTGATCTTTCCCTACGTGCTGGCGGCAGGCGACCCCTCGCATGTGAAGCTCATCTATACCGCACCGCTCGAGTATCTCTTCACGCAGATCAAGATCGCGATGTTCGGGTCGGCTTTCCTGTCCTTCCCGATCGTTGCCACGCAGATCTACAAGTTCGTGGCGCCCGGCCTCTACAAGAACGAGCGCGACGCCTTCCTGCCTTATTTGGTCGCGACGCCGCTGCTGTTCGTGCTCGGCGCGCTGGTGGTGTTCTTCATCGCCATGCCGATCGTGATGAAGTTCTCCATCGGCCAGCAGCAACTGGTCGAGGGGCAGGCGGCGATCGAGTTGTTGCCGAAGGTGAGCGAGTACCTCTCACTCATCATGACTCTGATCTTCGCCTTCGGCATCACCTTCCAGCTGCCGGTGCTGCTGACCCTGCTGGCGCGCGCCGGCTTCATCGACTCCAAGTTCCTGAAGGACAAGCGTCGCTACGCCATCGTCCTCGTCTTCATCGTCGCCGCCGTGCTGACGCCGCCCGACATCATCAGCCAGCTCGCGCTCGCTTTGCCCACGCTGCTCCTCTACGAGGCGTCGATCATCGCCGTCCAGATGGTGGAG
>JAESFG010000705.1_pt1 | contig 10857 bp, 8 predicted proteins | sample 9269371 | NCBI WGS metagenome assembly JAESFG01 (sample SAMN14506227, study PRJNA617093) | algae metagenome | isolation source: Aetokthonos hydrillicola CCALA 1050 (B3-Florida) and co-occurring... | place: USA: South Carolina | collected 2013-01-01 | reverse complement strand
AGGCCACAGCCGTGTCCCGGCCCCTCCACACATGATGACCGGGATGATCTGTCGCTGTTCCTGCTCGGCCATGCCGGCTCCTCCACGCCTACCGCTCGGACGGTAGTGTTCTACAAGATTTGCGGCGGCAAGCCACGCACTCTCGTGAGAGGAGGTTTGCTGACGGAGACCGGAAGTTGTCAGGGTTGGCCGTCCGCGACGTGCCCGATCCGACCCTCGGGATGCTCGTGCAGGAAATGTCGCAGTGCAGCAAGAACTTGGGCCGCGTGGGCGCCCCGCCCCGCCGCAAGCGCCGCCCTTATGTCGTCGACCATCATCCGGCGGATGACGTCGGCCCCCTTGTCCCGGTGCAGCAGGATGTCGGCGAGAGCGGCCGCCTGGATGTCGCCGACATGCTCGTGCTCGGCCACTGCATCAACCTCGTCCTGGGTGAGCCCGGCGAAGGCGATGCAATCTTCCTTCGTGATCATGACGCCTTACTCCCTGGTTCCGCCGCTGGGGCTGGCCGGGACCGTTCGTCCGGAACGAGGCATCCCCGGCGCCTCGCACGCTATGGCGAACCGGGGGCCGCGGCATTGAGCTTGCTCAGTCCTGCGCCGTCCCGCGTCCGATTCCGGTATAGGCGAAGCCGCGCTTCTTCAACTCGTCGGGGCGGTAGATGTTGCGGAGGTCGACGACGACGGGGGTCTTCATCAGGCGCTTCACCCGCGTGAGATCGAGGGCGCGGAACGCATCCCACTCCGTGACGATCACGAGCGCGTCGGCACCCTCGACGCAGTCATAGGCATTGGGCGCGTAGTCGACGCCGTCCAGGACCTTCCTCGCCTGCGCCATCCCCTCGGGATCGTAGGCGCGGACATGGGCGCCGAGATCCTGCAGCGCCGTGACGATGGCCAGCGAGGGAGCCTCGCGCATGTCGTCGGTGTTGGGCTTGAAGGTCAGACCAAGCAGCGCCACCGTCTTGCCGCGGACAGTGCCGCCGCACGCGGCCACGACCTTGCGGGCCATGGCCCGCTTCCTCTGGTCATTCACGGCCACCACGGTCTCGACGATGCGCAGCGGGGCCGCCGCGTCCTGCGCCGTCTTCACCAGAGCCGTCGTGTCCTTCGGGAAGCACGATCCCCCGTAGCCCGGCCCGGCATGCAGGAACTTGGACCCGATGCGGTTGTCGAGCCCGATGCCGCGCGCCACCTCCTGCACGTCGGCGCCAACCGCCTCGCAGAGATCCGCAATCTCGTTGATGAAGGTGATCTTCACGGCCAGGAAGGCGTTGGCGGCGTACTTGATCAGCTCGGAGGTGCGCCGCGCCGTGAACAGCAGCGGCGGCTGGTTGAGATAGAGCGGACGGTACAACTCCGACATCACCTCCCGGGCGCGGGCGTCGTGCGTTCCCACCACGATGCGGTCCGGCCGCTTGAAGTCGGCAATCGCCGCGCCCTCGCGCAGGAACTCCGGATTGGAAACCACCTCGTACCGGCCATCGGGCCGCGTCTCCCGCAGGATCCGCTCCACCTCGTCACCCGTGCCCACAGGCACGGTGGACTTGGTGACGACGACGACGGGACCGGCCGTGAGCGTCGCGATCTCCCGGGCCGCCGCGTAGACATAGCTGAGGTCGGCATGGCCGTCGCCGCGGCGCGACGGCGTCCCCACCGCAATGAAAACGCAATCCGCATGCGCCAGAGACGGCGCCAGCTCGGTCGAAAAAGACAGGCGCCCCTCGCGCACATTCGTCTCGACAAGGTCCTCCAGCCCAGGCTCGTAGATCGGCATCACTCCCTTGCGCAACGCCGCAATCTTCGACTCGTCCTTGTCGACGCAGGTCACGACATGGCCGAAATCCGCAAAGCACGCCCCCGACACAAGCCCCACATATCCCGAACCGATCATCGTCACGTGCATGCGGAAACTCCTGCTCGCCGGTATGGCGTGCCCTGGCGGACCTCGCCCTGGGTTTCAACTCATGGCGGCATTGTGTCCCGCGGACAAGCGACGCGCTCCAGCCTCCCGTCGGAGTTGGTTACCGTTCAGCGTCTCCGGTGCGGCAAGCAACCGATCAAAATGCGTTGTGGAACGTCTTGCGGGAAAATACCGTCAGGAACAGGATCTGGAAATCGAGAAGAATTGACCAGTTGTCGATATAGGCGAGGTCGAACTCGACCCGCTTCTGCATCTTCCAGTCGACATCGGTCTGGCCGCGGAAGCCGTGCACCTGCGCCCATCCGGTGATTCCGGGCTTGACGTTGTGCCGGTGGGCATAGAGCGCGATCTTCTCCTCGTACTCCCGGTCGTGGGCGAGCGCATGGGGGCGCGGCCCGACGAGGCTCATGTCGCCCTTGATGACGTTGAGCAACTGGGGGAGCTCGTCGAGGCTGGTGCGGCGCAGGATGCTCCCGACACGCGTGATGCGCGAGTCGCCCTTGCAGGCCTGGCGGACGACGTCGCCGTCGTCGAGCGTAGTCATGGTGCGGAACTTGAGAATTCGGAAGGGCTTCTGGTTGAAGCCGTGGCGCTGCTGGCGGAACAGGACCGGACCGCGCGAGTCCAGCCGGATCGCAATGGCGATCGCCAGCATCAACGGCATGGTGGCGAGCAGGATCAATGAGGCCAGGGTGACGTCCATGATCCGCTTCATCGCACGGTCGAGCACCGTAAGCGGCGGGCGCGACAGGCTGATCGTGACCTCGTCCCCCACTTCGGCCAGCACAGGGCTGCGCAGCCAGGTGAGCTCGGGATCGGATGCGAGGTGAACCTGGGCGGGGAGCGCGGAGAAACGGCGCACCAGCATCTCGATCACCGGAGCCGCGCGCCAGGGCATGACGATGACGATGTCGTCGACCGAGCTGCGGCGCAGGTCCGCCGTGATCCGGGCGGCGAGAGCCTCCATCTCGGCGCGGCTCGCATCGCTGAACCCGTCGTCCTTCCATTCGGGGATGACGAACGCGTTGGACACCACGACGCCGCGGTTGAGAAGGGTCGGACCGGTGCCGAACGTGTTGCAGGAGGCGCGCGGACCGACAACGGCAATCCGCCGCGCCTCGATCCGCCCACGCCGCGTCGCCGACCGGATGAGAACAGCCATGGCCGTGCGCGAGCCGAAGAGGCCGATGGAAACCGCCACGTACTGCAGCACGAAGCTGCCGCGCGAGTAGTAGAAGGTGCCCTTGCTGAGGAACAGCAGGCAGACGAAAATGGCGAAGATGATGTTGAAGAGCTTGAGGGCTTCCAGCGCCGACTTGGAGGCGAATTCGAGCTCCTTCAGCGTGTAGCGCCCCTGCAGTGCAGCAACCGTGCAGTACGTCAGAGCGAACAGCAGCGCCGTCCCGACATAAAGCGGCATGAAGGGCGACAGGCTGTTGAAGACCTGGCTATACATGACGGCCGCGGCGAGGTGCAGGCCGGCAATGACGAGGAAGTCGCACAGCGCCGCATTGACGCCGACCCACGAGGCAAGGCTGCGGCCGAGTATGTCACGGATGGAACGCTCGACACCCGTAGCGGCGCCCGACACGGTCACCTCAGGCACGGACTCCTGCACCTGCGTTTCGGCCATTCTCATTCCCCACCGCCACGCTAAGGCCGGATGTACCTGTCCGGCGACGTTTAATTGAACTTTAATTTCTTTGGTCATTCACGTCAAAGGATTCTATAGACGGAGCGTTTACATTTAACGTATGGTTACTTTCGCGGAACCCTCTGCAACCATTGAGGAATATCCGGGGCCAGACATGCAGCTCGGGCGGCGCAGGTAAACGCGAAGCCTAGGCCGTTGCAGGAAGGGCGCAATTTGTTACGCCAGATTCGCTCACACGAATCGAGCGGAGAATAAACGGGACGGATGACATGAAGCCGATCAACTTCAAGCAGGAGCTGGTCGCAGCGTTCGGGCAGCCCATTTCGGAAAATCCCACTCAGGTCATGATGGAGGCGGCCTTCCGCCACCACGGGCTCGACTGGCGCTATTTGACCGTCGAGGTCGCGCCCGAAGGGCTGGCCGACGCCGTGGCAGGGGCGCGCGCCATGGGCTTCCGGGGCTTCAACTGCACTATACCGCACAAAGTGGCGGTCATCCCCCATCTCGACAGCCTCGGCGAGTCGGCCGCGCTCATGGGCGCGGTCAATTGCGTCGTGCGACGGGGCGACAGGATGGAGGGCGAGAACACCGACGGCAAAGGCTTCGTCGAGACCCTCCGGCGTGTCCGCGATCCGGCCGGGCAGACGGTGATGCTGCTCGGCGCAGGGGGAGCCGCACGGGCAATCGCCGTCGAACTCGCGCTCGCGGGGGTGCGCCGCTTCATCGTCGTGAACAGGTCGCAGACCCGGCGAGACGATCTCGCGTCCCTTCTGAAAGGTTCGGTGAGCGAGCGGCTCGGCCGGCAGCTCGACGTGTCAGCATGGTCGTGGGACGCCGACGTCCGCGTGCCCGCGGACACCGGGATCGTCGTCAACGCCACCTCGATCGGCCTCTATCCCGATGTCGGGGCGCGCATCCCCCTCGACATCCGGACCCTTGCGGCGGGCATGGTCGTCGCCGACGTCATTCCCAATCCCGCGCGCACGCGCCTCATCGAGGAGGCCGAGGGGCAAGGCGCCACGGTGATCGACGGGCTCGGCATGCTCGTCGGCCAGGGGCGGATCGGGATCGAGTACTGGACCGGACTGTCTCCGGACGAAACCGTCATGCGCGATGCCCTTGCGCGCGTCTTCGCCTGACAGTCTCACCCGCCGGCGGGGACCGGAGCCGCTCTGAACAGCAGGACGACCAGGGAGCCGGCGACGATCAGGCCGGCTCCGGCGACGGCATAGGGCGACGGTATCTCGCCGAAGACGAGCCAGCCAAAGCCGAAAGCCCAGACGAGGCTGGTGAATTCGGCAGTGCCGACCTTGGCGGCCGCGGCGCGCGCGAAGGCGCTGGCATAGACGAGGTGCCCGGCCGTGCCGAGAACGCCGACGGCGAGAAGAACGGGCCAGCCCTCGCGGACGAGGTTGGCGAGGTCGCCGAAAGCAAGACCCACCGGGACCATCACGGCGGCAGCCATCACGTTCTGAAGTCCGATGATGAGCGTTACCGGGTCGCTCCCCGTGCGCTGGCGCAACAGGACGAGGGAGAGGGCATAGGAAAGAGCCGCGGCCACCGCCGCGACCATCCCGCCGACGTCGCGGGCTTGCGACCCGGTTCCCGTTCCGCTGCCCCAGGCGATGACGAGCACACCCACGAACGAGAGGCCGATAGCCACTGCGGTGCCGCGGGCGACGCTCTCGCCGAGGATGACGCGGCCGAGCAGCGCCATGAAGATCGGCGACAGGAAGGTGAGTGCCATCGCCTCGAACAGCGGCAGCCGCGACAGGGCATAGAAGAACAGTGTCGACGTGCACAGGACGAGCAGCGTGCGCAGCCCGTGCGCCTTGAGAACGGATGGTCCGAAGGCCGCGCGCGGAAGCCTCAGGAGCAGCGGAAGACAGACCAGCGTGCCCGCCAGAAAACGGCCCGCGACGAGATCGAGCGCGCTGTGCCCCGCCGACAGAAGCTTCACCAGCGTGTCCATCCCGGTCAGGAGTGCGATGCCCCCCATGGCAAGCAGCATCGGGAGGGCGGTCGTGTCGTGGCGCAGGGCCGCCTTCATCGGACATCCGTGGGCATGGAATCGGCGGCCGCTTGTCCGATCAAATGGTGCATGGCGCAAGCGGCACCTTGACCTCGTCGTGACGGCTGAATGAGCCTTTCAGGCGTGCTCGGCGGCCTTGCGACTCGCCGCTGTCCCCGGGGCGAGACGACGCGGCAAAGCCTGGTAGAACTCGTCAAGCCCGGGAAGGTCCGCCACACGAGCGAGGCAATCCGCGAGCGCGCCCTGAAAGGCGCCGTCGTCACCCTCGCGGGCGGCCCGCAGCAGCTCGGCATGGCGCGCCGCGAGTTGCTTGAAGGTCGGGGTCTGCGCGACCACGGCGTCGCCGACGAGCGCGAAGACACCTGTCTCGCCCGTCCTGCCACGCAGCTCGACCGATCCGCCCTCGAGCCACGCGAAGTCCGGCACCGCCGCCACCATGCTGTCGGAGCCGAGCAGGTCGAACGCAAAGTCCTTGCACAAGCTCTCGATCCGCGCCGCGACATTCACGGCGTCCCCGACAGCGGAGTAATTGAAGCGCTCCTGCGAGCCGACATTGCCGACGCAGGCCGAGCCGACATTCAGTCCGACCCCGATGCGGACCACCAGCCCGCGCCCCTCCGCATTCAGCCCGAAGACGTCGGCCGCGTTCATGGCGGCAAGACTCTCGCGCATGCGCAGCGCCGCCAGGCACGCCCTCCGGGGATGGTCGGGCACGTCGAGCGGCGCGTTCCAGAAGGCCATGATGGAATCGCCGATGTATTTGTCGATCGCTCCCTGTTCGGCGACGATGTCCTCCGACAGCTTGCCCAGGAGCCGGTTCAGGAACTCCACCAGCTTCGTCGGCGCCAATGAATGGCTGATCGTGGTGAAGCCGCGGATGTCCATGAACAGGATGGTGAGCTCGCGCTCCTCCCCGCCCAGGCGCAGCGCGCCGGGGTCGCGTTCGAGCTGCGCCAGGACGGACGACGACACGTAGCGCCCGAAGGCACGACGGACGAAGCGCTTGTCGCGGTCGGTGACGAGGTAGCGGAAGGTCGTCAGCGCGAAATGCAGCGCCAGTCCCATGCCGACGGCGTAGATGGGATCGAGCAGCAGGCCGAGCTTCTCGAAGGCCAGCCACGACCCCACGATCAGCGCGGCCGCCAGGAGCCCTCCGACGAGAAACGCCGTCAGCGGGCCCGCCAGCACCGCAGCCAGCGTCACGGCCAGCGCCATGGCGAAGGCGATGTAGGTTTCGAGCGCTTCCGACCAGTCGGGTCGCTCCAGATGGTCCCCTGTCAGGATCTGCTCGACGGCCTGTGCGTGGATGGACACGCCGGGCACCGTCTCGCGCAGCGGGGTCACGCGCATGTCGAGGAGCCCGGCAGCCGTGGTGCCGACGAAGACGATGTTGCCCTCGATCAGCGGCTTGAGCTCCTCGTCGTCCCCTTGCAGCACACGGACGGCGGAAATGTACCGGTCAGGAACGTCGTGCGTGTAGCGCAGCCGCATGTCGCCCATCGCCGTGGTGGGCCACTCGATGGCGCCGACGCGGACGTCCGTCATCGCGGGCGGCGGATCGGGCGTGGCATCGAGCACGATGGTGCTCTCGCCCTGCGCCACCCGAAGCGCCTCCAGCGCGAGGCTCGGCAGGTACGTCTTCCCGTCGCTCCAGACGACGGCGAGATTGCGCATGATCCCTTCGTCGTCCTGCGGCGAGATGTTGATGGCGCCGAGGCCCGCCGCAGCCTCGTCGAGCTCCGGAATGCTGACGACGGCCGACCTCAGGGGCGGCAGCACGGGCAGCGGATCGGTGCCGGTATAGCTGAACCCCGCTTTCGCCTTGGGGTGGTGCCCGTCGGGGGCGTCCCGGCCGGCAAAGCCGAGGACGACCGGGCGCCCCTTTATGGCTTCCGCGAACATCCGGTCGGTGTCCGGCAGACGACCTGCGACGTCGGCCGCAGTCTGCTCGCCCAGGGCCGCCGAAACGCCGGGCGCGCGCATGATCGCCGTCGGAGAGAGCCGGTCCGGCTCAGGGAAGACGACATCGAAGGCGATGGCTGCCGCGCCGAGGTCCGCCAGGCGCTCGGTCAGGCGGGCCAGCTGGCTGCGGGGCCATGGCCATTGCCCCAGGGCGCGCAGCGACGCCTCGTCGATGTCGACGATCCGGACCGGCTGGGGCGTGTAGGGCCGCGGGTCGAGACGCTGGTAGCCGTCGAAGACGAGCTCCCTCGCCAGCCGCAGGGGCGCGGGGTCGGCGACGCGCAGCGCGGCGATGCCCACGGCGAAAACGAGCCCGACCGCGATCGCGAGGGCGCGGGACCGCTCGATGTGCCAGAAGCCGGTGCCCGTTTTTCCCGCTGCCAAGTCCGCCCCGCCGCAAGCCTTGCGCGCCGACGCCGCGCCCGTCAGCCGGGCGCGGCTCTTCGGCCGAGTCTAGCCGTTCCGCCCGTTGCGTCGACCACCGCTTTTCCCGTCGCGGCCGCCATCGCCCGACGCGGCCCCGCCTCCCGGCGCACCGCCGGACGAAGACTGCCCTCCTTCGGACGCCCCTCCGGAGGACGGGTCGCCGCCGGATGTCGCCCCGCCGGAGGACTGGGCGCCGAAGGACCCGCCGTCGCGCTGGCTTGATCCGCCCTGGCGCCGCGAGCCGCGTCCGTCGTCGCCGCGCGTCTCCTCACCCCGCTTTCCCTTCGGGCCGTCACAGGCCGGAGGCGCGGGGGGCGCCGGAGGCGGGGGCGGTGGCGGCGGGGGCGGCTTCGCGCTGACCGGCGTCGGGGGTTGGACCTGCGGGGCCCTGCTGTCCCGCCTGGATTCGATCGTGGGCGCGCAGCCCTGCGTGGAAGCCTGGAAGCTCGGCTTCAGCGAGTTCTGGTTGTTGACGTAGGGAAAGGCGGCCTGGATGCGGGCGAGACGCTCGGCCGGCCCGGCGACAGCGGGCGACCCGGAACGCGGAACGCGGATGAGGGAGCAGCGGTCGCCGACGGAGATGCACCCGCCCCCGCCGCAGACACGCACCGCGCCGGACAGGAGAACCATCTCTGTCGATCCGTCGGGCTGGACCGTGAGGTCGAATTCGGTGCCCCTGATGCCGATCGTGGCGCTCGGCGTCCGGATGGCGTAGGCAGGCTTGGGGCTGTCCCCCGTGATGAAGCGGAACGTGCCGCGCAGCGCGGTCACGGAAAAGCTCTTCACAGTGTTGCTGTTCTTGAGCAGGTAGCGCTCGATCAGCAGGTTGGACGACGGTCCGACGACCATCTTCGTCTGGTCACTGAACTCGAGCTGCGCCTTTCCGTTCGGTCCGGTCCTTACGCGGTCGCCCATGTAGACCGGCTGGTCGGGCGCGAGCATCGTCGCGCTGCCGTCGCGCAGCGCGTCCGCCTCGGGATCGACTGCGAGCGCCCTGCCGCTCGGCTCGGGTGCAGCCAGCGCCGGGCGTGAGAGGCCGGCCAGCACACAAAAGATCGCCAGCGCGAAGGCCGAGTTCACGGCCGACGCACCGAAACGCGTACGCATGCCCAACTCCGTACACGCACCGGCGAAGCACTCGGCCCGCCTTGGAAAAATGCTGTTGAGTACGGTAACGCAAAATTAACGGATGACGCAAAGCAATCCGGCAATCAGCGTGAATCGGGTTCCCGGCGCGGATCTGCGCTCGCCGCGCTGACACGTCCGGGGACCGGCCTTTCGGGCCGGCCAGCCTCCCCGGTCAGCGGCCCGTGCCGAAAAGATCGGGCTGTCGCGGCAGCAGGGCCCCCTCGATGTCTAGCATGCGCCTCTTCGTCGCGGTACCACCCGGCGCGGAGAAACCGCCGATGGGCCGGCCGGCGGCCCCGCCCGCCGCGACCACGCGATGGCAGGGCACGATGATGGGAACCGGATTGCGTCCGAGCACCTGTCCCACCGCGCGCGCGGCCCCGGGGTGCCCGATCCGGGAGGCGACCTCGCCATAGGTCAGGGTCGAGCCGCGCGGGATGGCCCGCGTCACGCCGTATACGCCGACCTCGAATTCCGAACAGGAGGCAAGGTCCAGGGGGGCTTCGCCGAACTCCGGCGTGCCGCCGGCGAGAAGCTCCGTCATGCCCTCGACGACATGTCCGACGAGGCCCGGCGGACGACCGGACCAGTGCGAGGCGCCCTCGCCGGCGACCCCGCGGGAGGCGCGCAGGGCGACAACGCCGGAGTCCCCCTCCGGCAGCCACACCCGGCCGATGCCGCGCTCGGTCCAGGCCAGAGCGCACACGCCCAGCGCAGTGTCGAACAGTGCGTAGTGACAGGTCACGACGCCTCCCGAAGCGATCCCGGCCGGGCGAGACTGGGCCGGGTCCGACCGCTTTGACAAGGGCGAGGTGCCGGACCACCTCTTCCGTCCCAATTCAGACGCAGGAGGGGTCGCGGGATCGTGTACAGCCGGCGGCGGACAAGCAGGGCGAACCGCCATACGCTCCGCGCACCGGCCGGAAGAGCCGCAAGCGGGGCATGAGGGGGCATCGAAATCCGGAGACGGAGCGATGTCCGACTACGCCCATGTGCCGGCCCGTCCGGCGACCGACGACCCGGCGATCCGCCGGATCCGCATCTCGGACGTGACAGATTCCCTGCGCCTTGGCTGGCGGGACTTCATGGCGCGCCCCAGCCACGTCGTGTTTCTCGCCGTGATCTATCCCGTCATAGGCCTGCTTCTTGGGGCGGTGACGGCGCAGGCCGACCTGTTGCCGCTGTTCTTTCCGCTGGTGGCCGGCTTCGCACTGCTCGGTCCCTTCGCCGCCATCGGCCTCTACGAAGTGAGCCGCCGCCGCGAAATGGGCGGGAACCCCGGCATAGGGGACGCACTCGGCGTGCTGCGGTCGCCGTCCATCGGCGCCATCGCGGAGCTGGCGCTGCTGATGGCGGTGCTCTTCGTCGCCTGGCTTGTGGCCGCCATGGCGATCTATCGCCTGACCATCGGCGCAACGCCCGGGGATGGCATCGGCGGCTTCCTGCGCGACGTGCTCACGACGCCCGCCGGATGGACCCTGATCCTCGTCGGCCACGCCGTCGGCTTCGTCTTTGCCGCCGTCGCCTTCTGCATGGGTGCGGTGTCCTTCCCCATGCTCGTCGACAGGCCGGTCGGGCTGTCGACCGCGCTGGCGACGTCGGTCCGGGCGGTCAAGGAGAATCCAGGGCCGATGGCACTCTGGGCCGCAATCATCGCCGTGCTGATGGTGCTGGGGTCCCTGCCCTTCCTCGTCGGGCTCGCGATCGTCCTGCCGGTCCTGGGCCACGGCACATG
>JAESFG010000704.1_pt1 | contig 10864 bp, 5 predicted proteins | sample 9269371 | NCBI WGS metagenome assembly JAESFG01 (sample SAMN14506227, study PRJNA617093) | algae metagenome | isolation source: Aetokthonos hydrillicola CCALA 1050 (B3-Florida) and co-occurring... | place: USA: South Carolina | collected 2013-01-01 | reverse complement strand
AGTGGCTAAAGTTGTATCACACGCTGCGTTGGTAAGCTTTTTCTTTTTTGGAGATGGGCTGTAGAACAACCATGAAGCACCGGTTGCGTCGCACACTTCAACTTAAGGAAGTCATATCGTCATTGGTCCGTAAGTCAATAAGTAAAACATAAGTATTTGCACCTAGCCTTAATGACTTACTGACTACTGACTTACTGACTTTACAGCTGCCCAAAGCAGCTACCGTACAAGTGTGCGACGCAACCGGTGCCCCATAGCATTCCCCCTGCCGGTGTAAAAAAAACAGCGTGTAACCGTAAAGGCTGCCGGTGGCAAAAAGCACATTTTTGAACTGTTTGCCCCTTTTGAGCGTTGTAAAGCAATATGACCCTTATGGAAAAGATTAAACAATACTTTACCCTACTGAAAGACGCTTTTAAAGAATTTGACGACGACAATGGTTTTAAACTAAGTGCGTCGCTGTCTTACTCTACCGTATTTGCCATGGCTCCCATGCTCATCATCATCATTTCGCTGGCGGGTATTTTTTTGGGGCGTGATGCCATTGAAGGCCGCGTGTACGAACAAATTAAAGGACTGGCCGGCGACTCTGCCGCTTTGCAAATTCAGGAAATCATCAAAAACCTACAGCAATCGCAGCATGGCGTTAAAGGCGTAATCATTGGCTCGGTAGTGCTGATTATTGGTGCTACCGGTGTGTTTACCGAAATACAAAGCTCTATCAACTACATCTGGAGCGTTAGGGCAAAACCCAAAAAAGGCATCCTGAAATTTTTAATGAACCGGGTTATTTCGTTCTCGCTCATTATTAGTATGGGGTTCATTTTGCTGGTATCGCTGATTGCCAACTCGCTTATGGACATACTGAGCGACCAGCTTAAACTGTACTTTAAAGATTTTACGGTGTACCTGTTTTATGCCCTTAACATCATACTCATCTTTGGCATCATCTCGGTTTTGTTTGCAGTGATATTTAAAATACTGCCCGATGCCACCATACGCTGGAAAGATGCGTTTGTAGGCTCTTTCTTTACCTCGTTCATGTTTTTGTTGGGCAAGTTTTTAATAGGCCTTTACCTGGGCAACTCTAACATAGGCATTACCTATGGTGCCGCTGCCAGCATTGTGGTAATACTTACCTGGGTGTATTATTCTTCCATTATACTGTACTACGGGGCCGAGTTTACCAAGCTGTATGCTGTAAAACACGGGCATGGCATTAAACACAACGATACCGCTGTATTTATTATTAAACGCGAGGCTAAGGAAATAGACGTAACCGGTTATGTAGATTAAAAGCCACCACCCTGTGGCGGGGCCATACCATCCTGCTGAGAGGCATCGCTGTTTTTAGAAGGGCCGGTTACTTTTAAATATTTCGGGTCAACCGGTTTATTGATGCTGATGTTGTAATTGTTGATCTCTATGTTCATCATACCCAGCGATATGGTTTGTTTGGTAGGCATGGGGTAGCCGTCAAATATCTTATACTTCTCGTAGTTAATCTCAATCTTGCGGCCTGCGTCGCGTTTGTTGTTGCCAAACATTTTGGCCATTCCGCTCATACCCATGGTTTCCAGGGCTACCAAAGCCGGCATTTGTACGCGTTTCACCTGCCCGTTGGGGGCAATAAAATAGGTAAACTCCTGTCCTGTTTTTAAGGTAAGTGTAACCTTGTCACATTCTACATCGCCCACTTTTTGCTTGCCGCTCAGTACAGCGGTATGCCCTTTGGTTTGATAGTCTACCAATGGCCCAAAATAGCCGCTGCAATCTTTCTGGTATTGCTGTGCCGCCACTTCTTCGGGTGTCATACGTGTAAGCGATGCTTCCATGCCGCCGCCGGGGCCACGCATGGTAGGTATAAATACGTAGCCAACGGTATCGTTAATCAGTGTATAGCTGTCATCGCCGCCCATGGGGCTGCCACTCTGAATGCGAAAAAGGCTATCCTTAACGCGTATCACATGCATTTCCGGCTGCGATCCAAACTGGGCCATGTTCAGCGTACTTTCTACCTGCAGGCTTTTAATGGCTTTCAGCCTTTCCATACCGCCGCTGGCTTCAATAAACCTGTTTACAACTTCTTCCAGTGTTTGGGCCTGTGTAGTGGCGGTGCAAAACAATAACGCCATCAGGTACAATGCTTTTTTCATATTCTTGTGGTTGGTATCAAAACTTTTATCAAAAGTAACGGCTAAACGGTTAAAGGTGCCTGTAAGGTATTTTTTAGGGGGCGTGCCCCCGTGGCGTGGTTTAGGTGCAGTCATGTGCCGTGCAGCCACGGGGCCGGGCTTTCCGCTTGTACTCCTCGTCCACGCCTTAGCAGGACGTGGCCTGCGGGGTACCGCTGCAATCCCTCACGCGGGGGCCGGGCAGAACTGCGTTCGCAAACTTTGCCAGGCAACAATCAGTTGCCCGCTGCGTTTGTGCTTGTACTCCTCGTCCACGCCTTAGCAGGACGTGGCCTGCGGGGTACCGCTGCAATCCCTCACGCGGGGGTTGCGGACTTTTAACCATAGCCTTTAAACAATAAAAAACGTATGCAAACCTTTACAGTATCCGGCCTGCTGGCCGATGTGTGGTCTCAAACCATTTATCCAGCCACCATTACCGTAAGCAATGGCAAGATAGCCGCTATAGAACAGACAGGCAGTGCCGTATCGGTCAATGAGGCAACTGCATCTGCCGGGTACATATTGCCGGGTTTTATTGACAGCCATGTGCATGTGGAAAGCAGTATGCTGGTACCGGGCGAGTTTGCCAAACTGGCCGTAAGGCATGGCACTGTAGCCACCATTAGCGACCCGCACGAAATTGCCAACGTATGTGGCATGGAAGGCGTATTGTTTATGATAGAAGATGGCCGTAAGGTTAACTTCAAATTCAACTTTGGTGCACCCAGTTGCGTGCCTGCCACCACGTTTGAAACGGCCGGTGCCACCCTGGACAGTGCAGCGGTAACACAATTGCTGCAAATGGATGAAGTGAAATACCTGAGTGAGATGATGAACTTTCCCGGTGTGTTGTTCAATGACCCCGAGGTAATGCGTAAAATAGAAGCTGCCCATGCATTGGGTAAACCTGTAGATGGCCACGCACCCGGCCTTAAGGGAGAACAGGCCAAACAATACATAGATGCAGGTATTTCTACCGACCATGAATGTTTTACTGCAGAAGAAGCTCTGGACAAACTGCAGTATGGTATGAAAATCCTGATACGTGAGGGTAGTGCCGCCAAAAACTTTGAAGCATTGATAGAACTGCTGCACGATTATCCGGAAATGATTATGTTTTGCAGCGATGACAAACACCCCGATAGCCTGGTGGCAGGCCATATTAACGATTTGTGTGCCCGTGCCGTAGCAAAAGGCATTGACTTGTTTAAGGTATTGCGGGCTGCCTGTGTTAACCCTGCCCTGCACTATAAGCTTGATACGGGTTTATTAAGGGTTGGTGACCCTGCTGATTTTATTGTGGTGGATAACCTTACCGGCTTTACTGTAAGGCAAACGTATATCAACGGGCAACTGGTAGCCAAAGACGGGCAATCGTTTATTGCACCTGCCCGTGTACAGCCTGTTAACCAGTTTGATTGTGTGCCCGTTACGCTTGATGATGTGGCCATGCCCGTAGGCTCTTATCCTGAAGAGGAGGGGCTGATACCTGTAATAGAAGCCTTGGATGGCCAGCTGATTACCAACAAGCTGATGTTGCATGCCCATGTGCAAAACGGCTTTTATGTAAGCGATGCATCAACCGATGTATTGAAGATGGTAGTGGTTAACCGTTATCACCAGGCACCTGTAGCCAAATGCTTCATTCGCAATTTTGGTTTAAAGCAGGGTGCACTGGCCTCATCTGTGGCACACGACAGCCACAATATTGTTGCCGTTGGTGCCGATGATGAAAGCCTGGTAAAAGCCATTAACCTGGTTATTAAGGAACAAGGCGGCGTAAGTGCTGTTGGTGCCGGCACCGAAATGGTGCTGGGCTTACCGGTGGCAGGTTTAATGAGTGCCGATGATGGCTTTGCCGTAGCAGAAGCCTATACAGCTATTGACAACATGACCAAACAGCAATTGGGCAGTACGCTGGCAGCACCGTTTATGACACTCTCCTTTATGGCGTTGCTGGTAATACCACACCTTAAATTAAGCGACAAAGGCTTGTTTGATGGCGATACGTTTACTTTTGTGGGATAGCTTTCTGCTTGTCCGGCCAATAGTCATAAGGCAGCATGTAAGCAATCTTTTCACTCCATGCCCAATAGCCACTGTTCAACAGGTCTGAACCCATGTAATACATACCGTTGCTTAATAGGTTTACCTGCCGTTTGTTAGACAAGGTAATCATAGATGTTTGTGGTGCTGCTGAGCGGGTTTCGCCCATGCGTGCCAGGTAATCTGCCGGTTCTTTGGCCCTGGTATAAATAATTTGTAAATGGTTCAGGAAGTCTAGCCCAACGGTAACGGAGTCAACCGAATAGGCAATACTATCGCCGCTAAGCAGGGCTGGGTAAAGGTTATCAGTATAATCTGGCTGTTGTAATATTTTGCGGTAATAATCTGCCGAGTCTGAAGACGCTGGCAGGCTGATTACAAAATTGCCCTCGGCCCTTTGCTTTTTAAATTGTTCCTGCTGCAAGGTTTTTATGCGTTTTTTTTCCAGGTTTGGTTTTTTGATGACGCGTTGTACCTGGTAACCTTGCTCCAGCAGTTTGTTGCGGAAAAGCGAACGCATGAAATGCATTTGCGAACCATAGTATACCTGCTCACGCCTTTTGTGCCATTTTTTCTGTTTGCTTTCCTTGCCTTCCATTTCTTCGAACAAGGGGTAGCCCTGGTACAACAGCGTGGAGGTTGTATAATCGTAATGAAAGCCCTCTAACTGGTAGCGTATACGGTAGCCAAGTGCTTTGTTTTCTATAATCAGAGGTTCATCGGCATAGGCTTCCAGTTCCTTGCTTTTTTTAAAGTACTTAAACCGTATGGCATCTGTGTTTTTAATGCTGCAGTCTGCTGCAAAGTCTGAAGTGCCGATAAAGTTGTCCAGGAAAAATTTACCCCAACGTTCCCATGTGCCCTTTTCATAATCGCCCACCACTACTTCCTGCAGTTCGTTAACCTTGGGCTTAAGGGTAATGGCCAGGTTATCTATATCTGCATTTAACTGCACCACTTTTACAAAAGTTTCATAACCTATGCAAGACACAATAAGTTCGTAACGGCCTGCGGGTATATTACCCAGCGTAAACACCCCCTGTTCGTTACTGGTAGTACCTGTTGAGGTATTGCTGAGAAAGATGCTGGCCAGGGCAATGGGTTGCTGGCTGTCTGCCGCTTTTACCGTACCCTTAATGCTCCATTGTTGTGCATGGGCATAAAAGCACAACAATGCTAAAATGGTTGCTAAAAAACCTTTCATGTTTTACAATAGATTAATAGACCGACAAGATAGGTAAGCTTAATGTTAATGAAGGTTAAAGCCTGTAGTATTTTGTATGCAAAGTTGGCAATGGTTAAGGGCAATAGCCCAACAGGGTTACAGGTGTTGCAGTGTGCGACGCAAGGGACGCCCAATAGTATTCCCAAAAGCCGGTTGCCAAAAAGAAAGTATTGAAACAATAGCGTGTGATGTAATGAGCAACTGCCGCATTATACTACACGTAAGTGTACGTAGTGCAGTTTATAAGTTGATGCCTATTTTTTTCATAAGCAAAGACGCGTTGAGGCTTTGGCAAACGCCTTGTTTAAGCAGGTAATCAAAATACAGTTCTTCGCCGGTTACCTGCACATCAAAATGGTAGTTGTGCAACTGTTGCGGGTAATTGTTTTGCAGGGCCGCCAGTTCAACATCGTGCGTGGCAATAATGGCCACGGCCTGCTGTTGAATAAGCTGGCGTATGAGTGCCTTAGAGCCGGTATGCCTGTCTAACGAATTGGTGCCACGTAGTATTTCATCCAGCAGTATCAATACATGCTCTTTGTTGTTTACTGCGGTAATGATGCTTTGCAGTTTTTTAAGCTCGGCATAAAACGTAGAAGTACTTTCGGCAAGGTTGTCTGCAATACGCATGCTGCTCATTAGCCTTACATGCGATAGCTGAAAGGCTGTTGCACAAACCGGGCTGCCCATAAGGGCTAGTACAGCGTTAACGCCCAGGCTGCGTAAAAAGGTGCTTTTGCCGCCCATGTTAGAGCCTGTTATCAAGGCAACCTGGCCGGTGCCTGTTAGGCCAAGGCTATTGTCTACCCGCTTATGCACAGGCAACAACGGATGACCGATGTTGATGGCCTGTAACTCAAAATGGTTGTTGGTAATAACAGGGTAACACCACTGGGGCCTGTTAAATGCCAGCGTAGCTATACTTACACTCACATCAACACTGGCAAGTGTTTGAAACCAGTTGTTTATGCCCGGTGCGTGTTGTTGCTTCCACTTTTGCAGGGCCAGCATCTGGCGTACATCCCACAGCAAAAAAGTATTCAGAAAGTAAAACACAAAAACGTTCAAACGTACATCAAAGCGGTCCAGTATTTTTTTAAGCTGTGCAATAGCATGGGCAGCGGTATGCGTTTGGTTGTTGCGTAGTTGTACCTGCAAGGCCTGCAACGGGCTGGTATTAAAATTGGCCTGTTCAAACCATTGCAACTGGCTTTGCAGGGTGGCCACTTGTTTTACCATACGTGTAAGCAACAGGTAGGTGGTATGCACTTTTTTGCTTTGTACTGTAGCAAATAGAAAGAACAGTAGCAGGGCAATAGAAAACGTGCCGGTATGGATAAACCCCAATACGTATAAGCCCGCAGTGCATAAGGTAAGCAAGGTGTATGCAGGCAACAGCCAACGCCAAATAGAGTGTTTAAAAACAGGTTGTTGGTTGCTTGCCCATTCATTAATGCGTTGTTGCATAGCTGTTGTAACGGCATGTTCATGCCCATAAGCCTGGTATTGAAGCATCCAGTCCATATATTGTTGTAAAGCTTTGCTGGTTGCCTGCTGTTGTGTTATAGCTTTTATGGGCCTGCCTTGTAACAGGTATTGTGCCAATAAGGCCTTGCCTTGTTGGCTGGTGCAGCGGTTAATGTATTGATACAACGAGTGGGGGCCAAATATATCCAGGTCATTAGCGTAGGCATGTGTTGCTTCATAAAATTCCATGCCTGTTTCCAGGTTAGCGGTATTCCCTTCCAGCACCTGTAGTTCACGTTCGGTAAGATGTATTAAACGCCGGGTATTGTCAATACGTAGCTGTACGTTGGCATCAGCTGCCACTGCTGCCAGCAGTGCCGCCAATCCGCCAATAATGGTTAGGGCAATATAAGGCCATCCTTGTTGCCACAGCAGGTAAACAAACAGGGTAGTCATTGCAAACAGCCCAAACCTAATCCATGCCATGCGGCTTTTTTTGGTTAGCAGCGTGTTTAAGTCATTGGTTAGCGTTTTTTTCTTTTCGCTGTAGAAAGCAGTTGGGTGTGCCATGGGGTAAAAATAAGTGGTATTACGGTACCTTTTTTATGGGCTGGTACAGGTAATAGTCCTTTCTTTTTTGGGTGACCGGCAGCAGAAATGCTATGAGGCACCTGTTGCGTCGCACACTTCTACTAAAGTAATGCTATTGGGCAGTTAAATAGGAAGGAGCAATTTATTCTTCATTAGCCATGTAGCGGCTGCAATGGTATTTGTACTGAAGTCTGCCGGAGCAAAGGGTAGGGTACACTTGGTTCTGGTATGCACTTATGCTTGTTCAATAGTGGCTTACAGCTATTGGAAACTATTGGAGAAAGTAAGGACAATCATAAGACAAAGTGTATAGCTATTGAGGCCGGTGGGTTTTAAAAAAAGGTTTGCGGTTGCATTTAAGGCAATGGTTGCCAAAATCAGCATTTTACTATAAGCCACATATACTATTGAAATTCAGAGATTAGTATGTAGTTTCTATTTTATATAGAATATATGATAATTATTTTAATTATTAGTTAATGGGCTGTTGGCATTGTTATGTGTTGTATCTCCCTATTTTGTTCAATTATTATTGTTCTTTTCTTGCGATGGTGCAACTGTTGCAGGTATTATTTTAACCAAAATCCCTCTTATGAAAAAAGTCTACGTACGGGTATTATCTATGCTTATGCTGACGATAATTACTTGCGTTGTGCATGCACAGGTAACGCTGTACTCGTTTTCTGCTAGCAGCGGTACTTACACTGCTTTAACAGGTACTGCAACAGCAGTAACTTCTGTGGTTGATGATGATGTTTATTCTGCATCAATTCCCTTAGGATTTACTTTCAGGTATGCTAATGTTAATTACACCAGCGTTTATGCCAACTCCAATGGCTTTTTGGCTTTTGCGTCTGCCGGTGCCAGTGCAGCTACGCAACGTGCCAATGCAACTTCAGGTATGCCCACAATAGGCCCCGCAGTATTTCCTTTATGGGATGATGCGATAGGTTTTACTGCATCACCTGCAAGCAGTGCGGCCAGTTATGAAGTAACGGGTAGTGCCGGCTCACGTGTTTTTACTTTTGAATGGAAAAACTGGATATGGGCTTATACAGCTACTAATTCAACGCCTGTTATTTCCTTTCAGGTTAAATTGTATGAAGGCTCCAATATTGTTGAGTACGTGTATAGACAGGAAAGTGGATCTATTACAGGAACAGCCAGTGCAAGTATTGGTTTAACAGGCGGTACAGCAACAGATTATGTATCGTTAAACGGTAGCGGTACATCTCCCACAGCTTCTACAAGTACTTTTACAACTACAATTGCTACAAAACCTGCTACCGGACAAATCTATCGTTTTACCCCACCGGCTGCCTGTGTTACACCTCCGGCACAGCCAACAGGAATGAATTTTACTTCCGTTGGTGTTACATCCGTTTCAGGTTCCTTCACCGCTGCTGTACCAGCTCCGGATAAATATCTTGTGGTAAGAACATCTGGTGCAGTACTCAATACAAACCCTGTTGATGGTACCACCTATACAGTTGGCAGTGCTTTGGGTAATGGTACAATAGTCGCTTATGGCAATAGTACCACATTTACCAGTACCGGCTTAACAGGTAATACTTCTTATATTTTTACTGCTTTTGGTGTAAACGATTTATGTACAGGAGGGCCATTATATGCTCTTGCTGGGTCTTCACCTGAAACTGTTACTACCAACCCGCAAACTACCTATACATGGAATGCAACCAGCGGTTCAGCCGACTGGGCCGCACCTGCCAGTTGGACGCCTGCCCGCACTGTTACAGATCCTTCCGATATATTGTCCTTCTCCAATGGCGGGTCTTCTATTGCTACCAATGTTGCAACTTCAACTGTAGGCAGAATTCTTGTTGCTAACAATACAGCTATCACGCTTCAATCTTCGGCCGCAGCAACGCTTACCATTGCTTCTGACGGAACTGCGACAGATGAACTGAATATAGCCAGTGGTTCATCGTTTGTACTGGGAAGTACCGCTGCAGCTCTTACACTTACTTATAGTGGTACTGGCAGTACAGGTACCATAGCGGGTAATGCAGAAGTAACCTCACTTTCAGGTACTGTAGTTAACACGTTTAATTTTACGGGAGGCACAACACCTGTAACAACAGTTAGTGCAACGGGTACCCTTACAGAAAGCCAGGCAGGCGGTACAGGTGTGCCAGTAATTACTGGTACAGCCGCTACCCTTATTGTTAATGGTGCTTACAACCATAAGTTTCAGGTGGCTGCAGGTACTATACCCACAGCAACCTGGTCTACTGGTTCAAAAGTAAATATTACAGGTTATACCACTTATACTACTGGAACAGCGGGTCCTTCAGGTTTCGGACAAACGTTTTACGATGTAATATGGAACTGTCCTAACCAGGTAACCAATATCAACTGCATAGGTACTATACCAGGTATCAATGGTACTTTTACGGTAACATCAACCGGTACATCCGCTTTCCTAGCATTAACAGCTACAACTGTATACACTAAAACCTGGGCAAACTACGAACAAACAGGTGGTATAGTAGATTTGGCAACCGGAGCCTCTGGTTCAAGTGCCATCAGTATTAGTGGAACATTTAACCAGTCTGGCGGTACTTTCAAGGCAAGTGCTACAAGTACCGGTAATGTTACACTTAATTTTAATGGTACAAATACTACGCAATCTGTAACATTTACCGGTCAGCCATCCGGGCCATTGGTATATCGCATATCTAATTTAAACGGCATTTTATTGAGTGCCGATGTTTCCAGCTTTATTGTGGGTAATGGTACACTGGGTGGTATCAGGGTGTCTTCGGTAGCACCTGCTCCCATTACCTTAGGTGGTAATATTACAGCCCTGCAATACAATGCTCTCAACTCCACACTTACTTATGATGCCGCTGGTTCTTGTGCTGTAACTGCTGTTGAATTTCCGCCTACCAATGGTCCGGCTAACCTTACTATTGCAGTAGGTACAGGTAACAGTGTTATTATGCCTGCTATTTTGGGAAGTAGGTCTTTGTCGCCCGCTGGTGCTAATGGTGTATTGACTATGACAAGTGGCGATTTAGTACTTGGTCCTAATAGTCTTACATTGGGAACTTCAGCTACCTTCCCCGGAACACTCACTTATACATCAGGTGGTATAAGGGTAACTACCGGTACTTTCACACGCTGGTTTGGTACTACCGGCTTGCCAACCACAGCGGGTACTGGTATCGGTTATTTCCCATTGATAACTGGCTCTGGTAATCGCAACGTACAAATATACTTTTCAACTACTACAGCTTTGTCAACAGGCGGTACCATTAGCGTTGGCCATGTAAGCCTGAACGGTACAAGTGCTGTTAGTGTAACAGATGGTACATATACGATAGAGCAGCAAACC
>JAESFG010000703.1_pt1 | contig 10922 bp, 10 predicted proteins | sample 9269371 | NCBI WGS metagenome assembly JAESFG01 (sample SAMN14506227, study PRJNA617093) | algae metagenome | isolation source: Aetokthonos hydrillicola CCALA 1050 (B3-Florida) and co-occurring... | place: USA: South Carolina | collected 2013-01-01 | reverse complement strand
GCGTCCTCGGGCATCGCCACGGCCTCGGCCGGCCGGACCGGCGGGAGGGGCGCGGGCGCGGGCGCGGCAGCCGGGGCCGGTTGCTCGGCCGCATGGTGAAAGAACGGCGCGGGATGCGGACCGCCCTGGAGCGTCAGGGCGTTGACCAGGATGCCGACCACGACGGCCGCTGCAGCCGCACCGCCGATGGTGCGCATCGGGCTGCGCACCAAGGCCACCGCCACCGCGGAGCGTCCGGCTGCGCGCCCGGGGCGGCGGCCGCGCCGCTGGGTCGTCACGAAGTCGTGGTCGGTCCTGGCAAGCATCTCACGCACGTTTCTTCACCGTCGTTCTGTCGAGGGTCTCGAGCTTCGCCGAAAGGGCCGGAGCCGGCTGGCGCAGCGGGATCGGGGTGGGGACGGGCTCCTGCACCGGCGTCCGCGGATCGAAGGAGAACCGCACCGTCACGCGGGTCCCCTCCCCGACCGTCGATTCGATGCAAACAGTCCCGCCATGGAGGTTGACGAGGCCGCGGACCACGGAGAAGCCGAGTCCGGTGCCTTCGAAAGGCCTGTCATAGCTGCCGCGGGCCTGGAAGAACGGCTCGCCGATGCGCGGCAAGTCCTCTGCGGCGATGCCGACTCCCGTGTCGGCGATGGCGAGCACGAGGTGCCCGTTCTCCCGCCTGACGTCGATGGTGACCCTCCCGCCGCGGGGGGTGAACTTCACGGCGTTGGAGAGAAGGTTGATCAGGATCTGCTTGCAGGCCCGGCGGTCGGCGACAATGTCGGGCAGCCCCGGTTCGACGCTCGCCTTGACCGCGACGCCCGCCTCCTCCGCCTTCAGGCGCATCATCCCGACCGTGTCCTCGATCCATTCCGTGACGTTCACGGGTTCGGGATCGAGCTGGAACGTGCCGGAATCGATCTTCGAAATATCGAGCAGCGTGTTGACGACCTCCAGCAGGTGCTGCCCGGAAATGTTGATCATCCGCGCGTAGTCGCGGCGGCGGGCGTCGTCCTTGGGAACGAGCTTGTCGTTCGCCAGCATCTCGGAGAAGCCGATGATGGCGTTGAGCGGCGTGCGAAGCTCGTGGCTCACGGTGGCGAGAAAGCGGCTCTTCATCTCGCTCGCCGATTCGGCCTGCTTGCGCGCCTCGTCGAGGGCGTTCTCGTGCAGTCGCTGGGCCGAGACGTCGCGAAACACGCAGATCGCCTCGACCTGTGGCTGCGCCTCGTCGCCACCTACGCCCTGCGCCCGCATCTCGAACCACTTGAAGTGGGGGGGCTGGGCGGCACGCCCATCGTCCAGGATGGTGCCGCAGCGGACCCTGACGCGGCACGTGGTGAGGTTGCGCTCGCGCACAGCCTCGGAGATGGCGCCGAGGAAGGCGGGCCGGTCGGCGACGTGCACCCGCTCGAAGAGCCCCCGGCCCATCAGGTCGCTCGGCGGCGCAGACAGCATCGCGAGCGTCGAATCGGCAGCGAACGTGACGGATCCCTGGGCGTCGTGGCGGGTGACGAGATCGCCGAAGCCGTCCGCAATCAGCCGGTTCTGGCCGTCGATCTGCCGTTCGCGCACGAAGCGGATGCCGATCTCGCGCAGCGCGAAGAGGCCGAGCCCGAGGCAGGCCGCAAGCAGCGCGCCGTTCTGCAGGAGGCCCATGGCCTGCCCGGCGAGGTCGTGGCCGACCGGCGGGCCGGCCCAGCCTGCAAGCCCGGCGAGCGCGGCGAGGGTCGCGGCGGCAAGTCCAGCGGTCGCTCCCACCATGTCGCGCCCGCCGAGAACGGAGGCTTCGAGCACGAGAAAGCCGAGGGCCGCCAGCACCGGTGCTTCGAGGGCGCCATTGCGCCAGGCGACCAGCGCGACGAAGACGCAGAACCCCGTCACGGAGAGGGCGTGAAGGCCGGCGAGGCTCTGCGAGCGGGGTACCGCAAGGGCGAGGAGCGCCTGTCCAGCGAGGAGCGCGATGGCGATCCCTGCATGCGGCGACATTCCGCCCGTCACCAGCAGGACGGGCACGCAGGCGAGCCCGATGGCGCCGAGGGCGAGCCGCGTGGCGACGAACCAGAGCTGCCTTGCGCGCGGCCTGTCCTCGCCGTCCGCCATGCTGGGACCAAGGCCTGGCACGATGTCGCCGAAAAGAGGCATCCTACGCCACACGCTCTCGCTTCCAGCTTCAGGCCGTCGGATCGGGCCGCCGTCCCGGTGGCGGGCACGTCGCCCGCTCGATGTCCGGAGGATGGCGTAGCGGCCTTAAGCGAAACCTAAGTTCGACCAGCCCCGGCTGTTTCTTCTTCATCATGACGGCGGGGTTCGGTCGGCGGGCTCTCCATTCGGCCGACAGGGTTAACGCGCCGTCACCAGCACCCGCCGCCCCGTTGGGAACGGAGCCTTAAGCGGACCTGCCTAGCCTCCCGGGCAGCCTCCGGAGACCCCATGAGCTTCCTGGTCAGAGCCGGCCTCGTCATCGCCCTCGTCTATGCCTTGTCGCCGCTCAGCGATGGGCCGCCGCGCGCACCGGCCGAACGGCTCGCCGCGGAAGCGCAGGCGGCGGTGCGGCGCGAGGCGCAGAATCTCGCCGCCGCTGCCCTGGAACGCTGCAGGCGCGATGCGGCGAAGTGCCTGGAGGCGGCAGCGCGGACGGGATCGATCCCGCTTCCGCCGGCGGTCCCGTCGCGCTGATCCTTCGCGGATTTTTTTGTATTTCGAGGGGCCTAAACCGGACAGGGCCGCTATATGTGGGCGGGCCAGACACGAGAGGGCCGGTTTTCCCCATGAGCGCGTCGCTCGACGAGATCCTCGAATCCTTCTCCTTCCTCGACGACTGGGACGACCGGTACCGCTACCTCATCGAGCTCGGGCGGACGTTGGAGCCGCTCCCGCCCGAGGCGCACACGGACGAGAACAAGGTGCGGGGCTGCGCGAGCCAGGTCTGGCTCGAGACGCGGATCGTGCGCGACGGCGGGGAGCCGCGGCTCATCCTCCGCGGCGACAGCGACGCTCACATCGTTCGCGGCCTGGTGGCGCTGACACTGGCGGTCTACTCGGGTCACACCGCCCGCGAGGTGCTGGACACGGACGCGGGCGCGATCTTCCGGGACCTCGGACTGTCGGAGCACCTGACCCCGCAGCGCTCCAACGGCGTGCGCTCGATGGTCGAGCGGATCAAGTCGGACGCGCGCGCTGCACTCAACACGCCAGAACCAGCTTAATCGATTCGCGGCCGGTTCTCGGGCGGCAGCCACGCCGTGATCCGTCGCGACCTTTCCGGGCCGGTCGCTTCGTCTGCGTAGCCGTAGTGGGCCGCGAGGCGGCGCAAGGCCAGGCCCAGCACCACCTTGGCCGAGCGGGCGGGCCAGCCGCGTTCCTTCTCCACCTGCTCGAGCCCCTTCAGGAAGCCGCAGACGTCGACGAGAAGGCCCGACAGGTCGGCGCCGACCGCTGCCAGGGCGCGCGAGACACGTTGCCTGGCAGCCAGCATGGCGTCCGTCGCCTCGGCCGGTCCGCGTCCAGCGCCTGCCGGTGCGGCGGACGACCAGTCGGCCGTGACGCGCGGAAGCATCGCCGCCCGCGTGATCTCGGCGCGCAGCCGCTCGCCGGCGAGGAACGATGCCTCGTCGATCAGCGCCGCTCCCGTCCGGCCCTTTCGTCCCCTCAGCCAGGCCAGCGGGCTCTCGGCGTGGTCGACCAGCCCGTGCGAGCCGCCGCTGGTGGCGCTCCGATCCTCCCCCAGCGGAACGTGCTGCGCGAGAAAGGCATGTTCGCGCGCCCTTTCGCCCGCCTCGCCCGCGGCCGCCGCCTCGCGGAGCAGGCGGGCGCGCCCGGGTGCGGTGGCCCGCAGGCGGCGGGACCCGGGCCCGGGAAGCCATTCAGCGAGATCCCGATCGACCAGGCTCGCCGCCGCGGCGAGATCCTCGGCACCCGCGACGTCCAGGATCCCGCCTCCGGCAAGACGGAGGAAAAGCCGCGCTTCACGACGGCTCGGTTGGCCCGCTCCGGCGGACATGCGGGCAGGATTCTTCTTCGCCATGGGTCAGCTCCCTTGTTATAGGAAAAACATCCTATACTTTCGTGAGCCGTCGTCAACACGCGCGGAGCGGCGGCAGCCGTTCCCGCAACCCAGGATGCTGGCCGATGATAGGAATATCGTCCGAACAGATGTCAAGCCGCGCACGCCGCGCAGCACGGGACACGCTGCTGTCCGGCGCCCGAGACTATACGCGCGCGCGGGTCCTGCACCGCCTTCTCAAGGACTGGCCAACGGGCTTCCCACAGGCCGAACCCGAGCGTTCGAGGGAAATCGTGCGGCGTTTGGCCGCCGCGCTGCGGGCCGAGCGGGCTCTCGGGCGTGCGGGCCACTGGACCTACGACCTCAACCGGCACATCGCACTGCGACAGGCCCATCTGGCCGAAGCCGCCGCGCTGCTCAGGGCAAGGCGGCGCCGGGAACCCGGCATCTCCGCACAAAGGGAAGGGGCGCCGGGCTGATCCCGACGCCCCGCAGGACGGCGCAACGGGCTGAGTGACTTACTTGCGCTTGCGGCGCTGCTGGCCGAGGCCCATCTGCTTGGCCAGGGCCGAGCGGGCCTCGGCATAGCGCGGCGCCACCATGGGATAGTCGGCCGGCAGGTTCCACTTCTCGCGGTACTCCTCCGGCGACATGTTGTACTGGGTCCGCAAATGGCGCTTCAGCGACTTGAACTTCTTCCCGTCCTCCAGGCAGACGATGTAGTCGGGCGTAATCGACTTCTTGACCGGGATGGCCGGCTTCGGGGCCTCGACCGGGGCCTCGGCGGCGCCGCTGGACACCCGCACCAGCGCCTGGTGGACATCGCCGATCAGGGCGGGCAACTCGGTCACCGACACCGAATTGTTGCTCACGTAAGCCGAAACGATATCCGCCGCGAGCTCGACGTAGTTCGGAGCGCCTGCGCTATCAGCCATGTCCTGTCATTCCCTTGTATGCCCGCCACGCAGTCTCTGCCGCAAGGCGACTTCGTCTCTTCTGTTAGGTCCCGTGCATCGGGGCGATTTGGCGTCCACGGCTTACAATACGTGCTGCTCAATGCCATGAGGTCATTTCGCTTCACGAAATGCTCAGCATAGCAATCGTCGCGATCACTTCGACACGACTGACGGTCTATGTCATCGCGATGGATCTGGCAATAACAAATCCGATTTCGATCCACGCTTTTCTAGCTTGGAGTTCGCGTTGATAGTGGACCGCGCGTTACCGCGGCCTGATCTCCAGCTCACGCGAGGCTTGCAGCCGGACGCGCCCGCAACGCATCTTGCCGGGCGCCGGGCGCAGGACCATATCCGGCACGCAGTTCGCGCCTTTAGGCGCGCCTCGTCTGGAGTGTCCCATGAGCGCGCCGAATCGGCCGAAGATCTCCCGCACCGATTCCGAGTGGAGAGCCATGCTGACGCCCGAGCAATACCGGATCACCCGCCGCCACGGCACGGAGCGCGCCCATACCGGCCCCTTCCTCAACGAATCGCGCAGCGGTACCTATGCGTGCGTGTGCTGCGGCGAAGCTTTGTTCGCCTCGGACGCCAAGTTCGACTCGGGGACGGGATGGCCCAGCTTCTGGAGGCCGGTGAGCAGCGGCGCGGTCAGCGAGCATGAGGACCGTTCGCTGTTCATGCGCAGGACCGAGGTGCGCTGCGCCCGGTGCGATGCCCATCTCGGTCACGTGTTCCCGGACGGTCCCAAGCCCACCGGTCTGCGCTACTGCATGAACGGGACGGCGCTCGCCTTCGTACCGGCCGCCGCCGAGGAGAACGCGGTCCAATGAGCCAGGTCCTTCCGCCCGTCCCGGACCGGCGCCCCCGCGAGACGGTCGTCCACGGGCACCCCCTGGCCGACGACTTCGCGTGGCTGAAGGCGGAGAACTGGCAGGAGGTCCTCAAGGATCCCGCCGCTCTCCCGGCCGACATCCGCGCCTATCTCGAGGCGGAGAACGCCTATGCGGCGGCGATCACGGGCCACCTCGCTTCGCTGGAGGACGTTCTCTTCGCCGAGATGCGGGGACGCATCAAGGAGGATGACAGCACCGTGCCGCAGCCCGACGGGGCATTCTCCTACTACACCCGCCACCGCGGGGGCGGACAGCATCCCCTCGCCTGCCGCAGGCCGCGAGACGGCGGCACCGAGACCCTCCTCCTGGACGGCGATGCCCTGGCGCAGGGCAAGCCCTTCTACCAGCTCGGTCCGAGGGCCCATACGGACGATCATCGCCTGCTCGCCTGGAGCTGCGACGAGAAGGGCTCGGAGTATTTCTCGATCCGCGTGCGGGACATGCACACGCTCGCCGATCTCGACGATCTCGTTCCGGATACGACGGGCCACGTCGTCTGGGACGCGGAAGGGCAAAGCTTTCTCTATGTCGCCGTCGACGACAACCACCGCCCCCGCACCGTCAGGCGGCATGTCCTCGGCACGCCAGTCGGGCAGGACGCCGTCATCTATGACGAGCCGGATCCCGGCTGGTTCGTCGGCCTCGACACGGTCCGCTCGCCCCGCTTCGCCTTCATCACCACCGGCGACCACGAGACGAGCGAAACACGGGTGCTCGACCGCGCGAACCTCTCGGCCGCCCCGAGGCTTCTCGCCGCACGCGAAACCGGCGTGCGCTACGAGGTCGATCACCAGGGCGACCGCTTCGTCATCCTGACGAATGCCGACGGTGCCGAGGACTTCAAGGTCGTCACGGCGCCGCTGACATCCACCTCCCGCGCGGAGTGGCGGGATCTCGTGCCACACCGCCCGGGCATCCTGCTCCTGTCGCTGCAGGCCTTCTCGGGCCATCTCGCCCGCCTCGAGCGCGAGGACGCCCGCCCCCGCATCATCGTCACGCGGGTCTCCGACGGGACAGAACACGCCATCGCCTTCGACGAGGAGGCCTACAGCCTCGGCATGCCCGGCGGCTTCGAGTACGACACGCGCGTCCTGCGCTTCGTGTACTCGTCCATGACCACGCCCACCGAGACGTGGGACTACGACATGGAGGACCGGACCCGCGTTCTCCTGAAGCGCCAGGAGATCCCGTCGGGGCATGACCCGGCCGCCTATCGCACCCGCCGCATCATGGCGCGCTCGCACGACGGCGAGCTGGTTCCGGTCTCTGTCCTCCACCGTGCCGGGCTCACGCCGGACGGCAGCCACCCTGTGCTCCTCTATGGCTACGGCGCCTATGGCTACGCCATGCCGGCCGGGTTCGACACGAAGGCGCTGTCCCTCGTGGACCGCGGCTTCGTGTACGCCATCGCCCATGTCCGGGGCGGCACGGAGAAGGGATGGGGCTGGTACAAGAACGGAAAGCGCGAGAAGAAGCAGAACACGTTCAAGGACTTCGTCGCCGCTGCGCAGGCCTTGTGCGAGCAAGGGTATACGCGTCCCGGGCGCATCGTCGCCCAGGGCCGGAGCGCCGGCGGCATGCTGATGGGCGCCGTCGCGAACATGGCTCCGGACCTGTTCGCGGCCATCCTCGCCGAGGTCCCCTTCGTTGACGTGCTCAACACGATGCTCGACGGCACGCTTCCGCTGACTCCGCCGGAATGGCCCGAATGGGGCAACCCGGGCGCCAGCGCCGCCGATTTCGAGACGATCCTGGCTTACTCGCCCTATGACCGCGTCATGCCGCGACGCTATCCGCCGGTGCTGGCGGTGGGCGGCCTCACCGATCCGCGGGTCACCTACTGGGAACCCGCCAAATGGATCGCGCGGCTGCGCGCCACCGCACGGGGCGGCCCCTTCCTGCTTCGCACGGAGATGGATGCCGGCCATGGCGGCGCCAGCGGCCGCTTCGACAGGCTCAGGGAAGTCGCGCGGTCCTATGCCTTCGCGGTGGCCGTCGCGGAAGGCCGCCTCGCCGCCTGAGCCGAGGGTCGCCGGCCGTCAGATCGTGATCGTCTCCGCTCGGGTGGCCGCCCTGTCCTGCTGGCCTTCCTCGTCATGGGCCGACTTCACGAGCACGCCACCCTCGCCAGTCTCGGCATAGTGCCGAAGCTCCGCCATCGTGGCGAACCGGAACCGGCCCTTCGGCGTCTCGGCCTCGATCGTGCCGTCGCCAAACATGAAGTAGGTGTTTGCGCCCGACGTGTAGGTCGCGACGGGGTCTCCCCTCTCCTTCGGCGGGCGGGACGCGGCTCCGGTGTCCCGCAGGTCCGGCGCGTGGTCGTCCCCGGCATCGAGCAGGTCGGAATCGACGGCCTCCTCTGCGTCGCGCTCCAGGTCCGATGCCACCGCCGCCTTGCGGTCGGATGCCGGCGGCACCGGTACCGGCTCGGCCAAGGCCGGCGACGGCACCGATTCTGCGCCCTCCGCCTTGCCCTCCGCGACGGAGCCTGCGGGCCGATCGGGTGCGGGGACAGCGACGGGGACCGGAAAGGCCGGGACAGGCGGCAGCGCAGCCGCCCGCGGCTCGTTGCCTTGCGCCTCGGCCAAACGCCTGAGGCGCCTCAGCTCGACGCAGACCTGGACGAGCCCGAGCAGGAGGAAGCCGGCGCAGGCGAAGCTGACACCAGCGACGGCGATGGTGGCGCCCGACTCGCTGCGGATCGTGTCGGCCCCGTAAAGGGCCGCGGCGCCGCCGAGCGCAATCAGCACCGCCGAGATGCTGGTCAGGAAAAACAACATTGTCCCGCAACGCTCCAGGCCGTCATCGTCGCGCAACACTAGAACAATTCGCTGCGAGGGGAAGACGGGTGTTCACACAACGCGCTGTGGACAACGCCCGGTCCGCGCCGCGGCGCTCAGTCCGTATCTTTACCGATGCGCCTGTTGAAGCGGCGGCTCCGGCGGCCTAATTTCCGGGCGGACCCGTTTCCGGAGGCGCCCGCCTCCGCCCAGTCCCCCTCACGAGGAGAGTCCGATGTCGTTCTCGCTGCCCGACCTGCCCTACGCCTACGAGGCGCTTCAGCCCTACATGTCCCGCGAGACGCTGGAGTACCATCACGACAAGCACCACCTCGCCTACGTCAACAACGGCAACAACCTGCTGAAGGGCACGGAGTGGGAGGGCAAGTCGCTCGAGGACATCGTCCGGGGTTCCTACGGGAAGAATCCCGGCCTCTTCAACAATGCCGGCCAGCACTACAATCACATCCACTTCTGGAAGTGGATGAAGCCCAACGGCGGCGGCGCCATCCCGGGCGAGCTGGAAAAGGCGATCATCGACGCCTTCGGCTCGGTCGACAAGGCCAAGGAGGAGTTCGTCCAGGCGGGCGTCACCCAGTTCGGCTCCGGGTGGGCGTGGCTCGCGGTGAAGGACGGCAAGGTCATCGTCGCCAAGACGCCGAACGGCGAGAGCCCGCTGGTGCACGGCGCCACGCCGATCCTCGGCGTCGACGTGTGGGAGCACTCCTACTACATCGACTACCGCAACCGGCGCCCGGACTACCTCAAGGCGTTCGTCGACAATCTCGTCAACTGGGAATACGTCGCCGAGCTCTACAGCAAGGCGAAGTGATCCGGTCCACGCGGACCTGGGAGCGGGGCCCGCAAGGGCCCCGTTTTCGTTGCGGGCCGGTCAGGCCGCGGAGACGGCCTCGAGGAAGCGGTCGACCGTGGCGTGCAGACGCTTCGCCTGCTCGGCGACGTCGATGGCGGACTGGTTGACCTGGGCGGCCGACTGGTCGGTCTCGCCGACCACCGTGTCGAGTTCGCGCATCTCCGCCGCGGCGCTCTCAGTGCCGTGCGTGGCGCGCGAGACGCCGTCGGCAATGCGGCTCGTCGCCGAGGCCTGCTGCTCCACGGCGTTGGCGATCACGGAAGTGAAGCCCTCCACCTCCTGCATGTGGCCGGCGATCGCCTCGATCGCGTCCACGGCGGAGGCTGTCGCGCCCTGGATGGCGCTGACCTGCTCGGCGATGCGCTCGGTCGCGCGCGCCGTCTGGCCGGCGAGGTTCTTCACCTCGGAGGCGACGACCGCGAAGCCCTTGCCGGACTCGCCGGCGCGCGCGGCCTCGATGGTGGCATTGAGTGCCAGCAGGTTCGTCTGCGCCGCGATCGCCTGGATGAGGCTGACGACCTCGCCGATGTCCTGGGCCTTGCCGGCGAGGCTCTGCACGGTCGCGGTGGTAGCGCGGGTGGTGGCGGAGGCGTCGGCCGCCACGGCGCGGGCGCGGTTGACCTTGGACTCGATGGCTCCGATGGAGCTCGACAGCGCGTCGGATGCGAGCGCGACGTTGCGGACGTTCTCCGAGGCGTCACGCGTGGCACGGGTCGCGGCCTTGGCGCGCTTGGCCGATTCGGCGGCGATGCCGCTCAGCGTGCGCGCGGCGAACGTCATCTGCTCACTGTTGGCCGCCACGCTGGCAAGCGATTCCCGCACCGTCGAGCGGAAGTCGGAGACGAGAGCGTCGATGCGTGCCTGCCTGGCGCCCTGCTCGGCGCGGTGCGCCTCGCCGCGGCTCTGCAGGGCGGAGCGTTCGATCAGCCGGTCCTTGAACACCTGCACGGCCCTGGCCATGGACCCGAGCTCGTCGTGACGCTCCACGGCGGGCACGTCCACCGAGAGATCGCCGTCGGCGAGCCGCCGCGTGATGTCGGCGAGGGCGCGCACCGGTTCGGTCAGCCGGCGCACGATGAACTGCACGATGGCGGCCAGGAGCAGCACGGCGACGATTCCGATCCCCGCGGCCAGCACGCTCTCGCGCAGCAGGACCTCGTTCATCGCGGTGGTGGAGAAGCGCATGCCCACAGTGCCGACCGGCTCGGAGCCTGGCTGCTCCTGCAGTGGCATCGCGAGCACGACGCCGCTGTCCGTGGGCTGGCCGTCGAGCCCGGCTTCGGCGGAGGCTGCGCCGAGGTCGCCGGGTTGCATGCCGCCCGCGCCCGAGATGCTGGCCTGGGCGAAGACGGCTCCCGTCCGGTCGACCACGATGACCGCCTCGAAGTCCCGGTCCCGCAGGAGGCCGTCGAAGACGCGATGCGC
>JAESFG010000702.1_pt1 | contig 10936 bp, 10 predicted proteins | sample 9269371 | NCBI WGS metagenome assembly JAESFG01 (sample SAMN14506227, study PRJNA617093) | algae metagenome | isolation source: Aetokthonos hydrillicola CCALA 1050 (B3-Florida) and co-occurring... | place: USA: South Carolina | collected 2013-01-01 | reverse complement strand
CGGATCGGCTCCGGCCTAGCCCGGTGTCTTGACCCCGGCATAGCTCCAAGCGCCGCATCATCGTCCATCAGCATGAACTCGCAGCCGCTTCTCACCCCCGCAAGGTGGAGCAGGCACATCGCTTACGACGCGAACGGAAGTGCTGTCGATCATCTGGATGTCACCGTCGTGGGCGACTGTGATGGCGTCCATCATCCGATCCCAGACGCCCGCCTTCCGCCAGCGCACGAAGCGATTGTAGCAGGTAGTACGCGGGCCATAGCGCTCGGGTAGATCGCGCCACGGCGCACCGGATCGCAGAACCCAGAAGATGCCATTCAGCACGCGACGGTCATCGACACGGGGCACGCCTCGCGGCTTGTTGGGCAGCAGCGGCTCAATTACGCGCCATTCGAAGTCGGTCAGGTCATATCGGCTCATGCTGCGCCTGAATCACATCTGGGCGGCCAGAGAAAGCCTACAGTTCGTTGTCGTCGTCGTCTCGCAACACCCCGCCGAGCCGCTTCTGCAACTCTCGCAGAACCTCAAGGACAGCCTCGTCGCGGTTGTAATGGCGTCCGCTTATGTCAACTTGGACATGAGAGGCGCCCGCCTTCTTCGTGATCACATTGAAGTATGCCAGAGCGTCGTCATCAGCGGCTAGCAGCACCCACGGATCAACCTGACTCGGCAACAGGTTCGACAGCTCGCCGCGAACACGGACGGGATCGCCAAGCTCTTCGAGACAATAGCTTTTCATCTGCCACCCAAGGTCAGCTGTAGCGCTACATGCCTCATCCTTTGATGGCGCACTAACGATTCATGAGTTCACTGCCTAGGCGGTTCCGCGCCACAAGCCGTTACAGGTTAGCCGAACGCCTTTTTTTCATAAACGGTGGTGATCGCCTGACCATCCCAGACATAGCATAGATGCCGTTCCTGCCGGCAGTTGGAGAGCAGGCGAGGGCGGAACACCGCGGCGCACTCGCCGCCTTCCTGTCGCACGCTCTGATAAGCGATGCCGTCGGAACCTTGGGCACGTAGCTCCCTGGCAAGTGCTTGTGACGCGGCATAGCTGTCCGCAGCGTAAAGGGCAGGGCGCTCGTCGCGCAAGCCACGCACATCGTGGAGCATTGCATCCAGATCGACCGCATAGACGCGCATGTCGAGCTCCTGGGCTGGCTCATGGGTGTATGCCATGAACCGCGCACGGTGATAGCGCGTCTCGGCAACGGCGGTTTCGATCGCCTTGGCGGCGTAGAATACGCCAAAGCTACCGTCACTGAACCGGCTGCCATCGGGGTTGAGGTGGGTGAAGGCGGCCATGATCGCCGACGTGCCCGGCCCCGAGACGCGATCTTCCACAGGGACCAGAGCGAGGTTGCCGACTTCGTCGCGCAGGCGGTCGTTCGTCATCGCCTCGATAGCGTAGACGGCTTCCAAATCCGCCGGGTCCGCTACCTCTTCAAACAAGGAGATAGGCGGAAAACGGCTGGCGATGATCCGATAGCAGGGCTGCCAGCGGATGTGCGCCGCCCTGAGCGCCGCCATCAGCCCCGCTGCGCGTCGATATACTGGCGCACCACGAAGAGATCGGCGACATTGCCCGACGCCATCCGCTCGATCGCCGGCCGACCGCCGAACAGCGGCGCGTCGTTGGGCTTGCGAACCCACGCGTCGGCGGTGCGCGGAAGCAGGATCTTGAGCCCCTTGTAGATTCCCATCACATAGGAGATCCGCTCGAGCGCGTCCTTGGGGATGGCGGCGACCGCGCCGCGCTTCCAGCTCTGGAACGTCGAGCGGTTATCGAGCCCGAGCAGCTTCATTTGCTCGTGCTCTCTAAGACCCCAGGCATCGGCAATGCGAAAAAAAGTGCGCAGCGCCGGACCGGTCAAATCCTTGCGGCGTGGTGCCGGGGTGCCAAGCGGTTCGTTATGGCGGTCGGGGCGGGCAGTTGTCGCCACGGGCGATCTCCTTCTTGGCCACCATATACACTTAATCTACTCAAATTTCAATAATCGGTCCAGATTCTATACATTAAGGTCCATCTGGCCGTCACAAGCGAGCCGATCTGTCAGTCTTCGAGCGTCTCTCCCACTTCCGCGCCGGGTGAAAACCGAGCGTCAAACGCGGCCATCTCGGCGTCGAACCGGGCGAGCAGCTGATCGATCGGCTCGCTTGGCGGTGGCACCGCGCGCGGCCGCCCGCGCGGGGCGGTGATGAACCCGAACCGGACCGCAAGGTCGGGGACCAGATAGGCGCGCCAGCTCTGCCGTCCGGAGATCTCGACGAGGAGGCCGAGCGCGGCAGCGCGCCCGAGCAGTTTCCCCGCGCCCGAGATGCCCACCCCGAGCGCCTGGGCAACACCGGCAGGTGAGAGCAGCGGCCGCCGCTGGAGCAGCGCCACGAGCGCGACCAGCGCCCCGGGGCGGTGCTGCGCGGCAAGGACCGCCGCCGCGCGTCGCCGATCGGCCTCCATCGTGACCAGCTGTGCGTGACCATCGGTCGCGGCCTTCGCCAGCTGCTTCAAATAGCGACGTGCAATGCCGGGGTCGCGCGGCGCGAGCCGCAGTGCCTTGTCGGGCACGACCAGACAGGGGAGGGGTGCCTTAGTAACCCCGAGCGCCGCGAGCAGCGCGGGCTGGGTGAGCCACGGCGTCGGCCCGCGATCGGCCTGGGCGTGCGCGGCGGTGAGCGCGAGCGCGCGGAGGAGGGAAGGGCGGTCGAGCTAGTCGGGCGGCAGATCGAGCGTCACAGGGATCAGCTCGCGCCAATGCGGCTGCTTCCGATCGCTGAGCTTCGCCTGCCACTCGTCAAGAACCTGCGCCTCGTCTTCGGGGAACGGCAAGGGCCGGCGATGGGCCAGAGGGATGCCGCAGGCGAGCGCAAAAATGTCGATTTCGTCAAGCTCGGCGCCCTGACCCTGACGCGCGGCGGCAAAGCCGCTCCAGCTCGCGCGCTCGGCCCACGCCGACTGTACCGGACTGGCCGAAAACCGCGCATCAAGCTGCCCGATCGCGAGTGCGGCGGCTTCGAGCAAGCTCGCCAGTTCGGCCGTCCAAACCACATCGAGCGGGGCAGGGGAGGGCACTGGCATGCCCAATACTATCCGTAAAACCAGCCTTCCGTCCAGTTTGCCATGGCGCATACTTGTGATAATGGGACCTTATCACGACCAGAACAAATATGGGATACGCGGAAAAGAAGGCTATGGACGCTGAAACCACGCTAAAACTTGCTGCCGTGAGCCCTGCTGCCAGCGTCGCCGACGCCGTGGCAAGCGACGTCCGCCAGCTCGTCGGTGGCGGGCGCGCGGTCGACACCGCGCTGATCGATGCGGCGACGCGCGGCTGGTCGGCGAACACCCAGCGCGCGTTCCGCTCAGATCTTGCGCTTTGGGCCGACTGGTGCCGGCGGCAAGGGATCGCCGCGGCCGCCGCAGCCCCGAGCGACATCACTCGCTGGCTGCGCCAGCTGGGCGGCACCGAGCCTGCGGGCGAGAAGCAGCGCGCGATGGCGACGATCGAGCGCTACCTCGTCCATGTCGGTTGGGCTTACCGGATCGCCGGGCTCGCCGATCCCACCGCCGCGCCGCTCGTCAAGCTCGAGAAGAAAGCGCTGCGCAAGGCGCTGGGGGTGCGCCAGCGACAAGCGCGCGCGATCCGCTACAAGGGCGACATATCCGATCTCGACAGTCCCGCGCGTGGCGTGTGCCTCGCGCATCTGCTCAAGACCTGCCGGCGCGATCTGCTGGGCCTGCGTGACGAGGCGCTGCTGCGCGTGGCCTATGACAGCGCGGCGCGGCGTTCCGAGCTGGTCGCGATCCAGGCCGAGCACATCGACGGCCCCGACGAGACCGGCGCGGGCACGCTGTTCGTGCCGCGCAGCAAGACTGACCAGGCGGGGGAGGGAGCCTATGCCTATCTCTCGCCCGCGACGATGCGCGCGACCACCCGCTGGCGCAGCGCGGTGCGGATCGAGCGCGGGCCGCTGTTCCGCCGGGTCGAGGTCCACTTTGACGGCTCTGTCGCAGCGGTGGGCAGTGACGCGCTGCACCCGGGCAGCATCAGCCTCATCTACCGCCGCCTGATCCGCGCCGCGCACGCCAAAAAGCTGCTCGGCGCGTTGAGCGAGGCCGAACTCGAACGCTGGGTCAAGGCGGTGTCGAGCCACTCGATCCGGGTCGGGGTCGCGCAGGACAATTTTGCGGCGGACGAAAGCCTCCCTGCGATCATGCAGGCCTATCGCTGGCGCGACCCCAAGACCGTGCTGCGCTACGGCGCGCGGCTCGCCGCCAGGAGCGGCGCCAGCGCAAGGATGGCCGCGCGGTTTGCTGACAAGGGTAGCGAATGAACGACGGCTGACCGAGGCGTCGATCCTCTTTCCCGACATCGCGTGACGCAAGGCCCATCTCGCGGCCGTTTGTCGATCGAGATGGCCTATCGGAGCCTTGGGCGTTTTGACCGAAGTCTGTTCGCCATGGCTGTACCGATGACCCGACGCTGCCGCACGTAGGTTGATCTGATGCTCAGCCAATGCGGAAAGACTTATCACCAGCGGGCATTGCGCGCGAGGTGTCCGACGAGACCGTGCAGCCGGCTGTCGGCAAGCCTTTCGAACATACAATAAGCTTCCGGAATGGACGTTTTTCGGATTGACTGAAGTCGCTGGACATGAAACCATCGCGATGTACGAGACCGATGCGAACGCTCTGGCTGTGACATTTGATTTATTACAGCTTTTGTGGCGCGTTGTCGCCAAGAAGTAATATTTTGTGGGGGCTTCAGACATGGGCAGTTTGCGTCTTTCACGCCCCTCTATGGCATTTTCTGCTTTGCTCGTCCTCTCTTCACTACAAGCCAAGGCTGCAACATGTTCCTTGCCGAACGTGATTGCCAACGGCCAAACCGCAGATGCCTCGAAGGTTCAGGAGAATTTCCAGGCGCTGGCCAATTGCGATGGCGCGGCAGTGACAACCACCGGAACCCCGACCAGCGGCGCGGTTGTCGTGATGTCTGGACCGACGTCGATCACGACAGGCAACCTTACCGGCGACGTGACGACTGCTGGAAGCACGACAACTACTCTGACGCCGACGGGTGTTGCGGCCGGCAGTTACACAGCTGCCAATATTACCGTTGATGCCAAAGGTCGGATAACGGGAGCGTCGAATGGCACTGGGGGCGGCGGCAGCGGCGAATGGGCCGCATTGACCTTTGGTACGCCGGCAAGTCCACTTTGGGATGGTAAAAACTATTTCAAGGCGGATCAAGCTGTCAGCTTGGGATCGGGCAGCAACTTGGACATAGTTGTTGCCTTTCGGCACAATCCAGGCAACAACATTGCCATTGCGATTTCACCTGATACAACTCGATCGTACACTGCTATTCAGCAGAGTGACGATAATTGGGTACTTTACAGGTATGACACCTTGACAAGCCGGTCTGTACTTGCAGGTGGATCCTTTTATTACTCGCGTGCAGCGACGGTCGAACTCTCCTTGTCGATTTGGGTTGGGCCGACCACCGGATACAACGTCGTTAAATCGGAACGATGGGCCGACGGCTATGTAAAAATCAGCGACGATCCTTACTCTAATTTGCCAATGGCTGCCGGAGCGATCAAAGTTTATATACTCTCTGACGGGGAAAACGCCTCGAACATCGCGTACGCTAAATATCGAATTAGATAAGTAGGACGGGTGTTTGTGATGATGAGTTACGTCACACCGCGCAGGCTACGATTCATTCTAAGACACCATGTTGATAATCAGTTGTTCGAATTGAAGGTTCTGTTTAAAAAATCGGGGATGACTCGATTTGTTATTCTATCAAAATCGAGGTTATCGATGCGCCAGCAGGACTTAAGTTGGCATACGCGATTGGCAGTGGCACTGACAATCGCCGGCGCGGTGGCAACATTTTGGATCACATCTGCAGCTGACGCAGCGACCTGTGTCTTGCCCAACGTGATCGCCAACGGTCAAGCGGCCGATGCTTCCAAAGTGATGGAGAATTTCCAGGCACTGGCCAATTGCGATGGCGCGGAGGTGACAACGGCCGGAACGCCGACCACTGGATCTGTGGCAGTGTTCAACGGTGGCGGTACGATCGCGACCGGCAATCTTTCGGGCGATGTCACGACCGCCGGCGGCACCGCGACCACGCTTGCCAACAGCGGCGTCACGACCGGATCCTATACGAACGCCAACATCATCGTCGATGCCAAGGGCCGCGTAACGGCGGCTTCTAACGGAACGACGGGCACCGGCGGAGGCGGCACCGACATCGTAATGGCGCTGGGCGCCGCTTGGGCCAAGGAGATGGTCCTGCATGGCACCGCGATCACGGCGGGAACGGCGCGATCGGCGAAGGCGGTCCTAGGTCCCTATGTCGGCATGAGACTGATGGCCAACACCAACACCGGCTTTGCCGGTCGGACGGTCAGCACGGCCAGCTACACCGTTCCGGCCGGAGCAATGGCGTTCGTCGTCCATGGCAAGTTTCTGGACGATGAGCGCGGCAACACGAATTATTATGGCGCCCGCCTCTACAATGTCACGCAAGCGCGCGTTGCGGCCGGTGCCAGCGCCGCGGATGCCAACCGCTCGACGCCGTCCACCGCGCCGGGCAACGTCGCATGGTATTTCGGATATAGCGGACAATGAACGACCGGCGCAGGCGATGCGAACGCCGCCAACGTGGCGGCTTATTATCCGGTCGCGGGCGTCGCTGGCGACGTTCTTCAGCTCGAAGCCTGGACAAACGGTGACGGTGCGTATCGCATGCAAGACATATCCGTCTATCTGGTCGTCGTGAGCGCCGCCACGGGCGATCCCGTACCGTGACGGTCTCAGATGAATGTCGTACTTCAATCCTCGATCTAGGCGAGAGCTAAAATGACGGTGGCAATTTTAAAACGAATCAGGGTCAGGCTCGTCGCTGTTCTTCTGATCGTCAACATTGCGAGCCCGGCCCACGCGTCCGGCTTGCTACTCGTCGGCAGCGATATTTCGGGTGTGCTGCAGGTGCTGATCAACCCGAACATCTGCATCGCCTACACCTATGATCTCAACGGCAACCGGATCGCGCAGATCAACACCGGCTTCGGCTCGGGCGGCGCAACGTGGGGATCGGCCACGTACGGCTGTTTCAGCTGGACCTTGTGACGCAGCCTTCCGGGCCGGCGATCGGTCGGGCGGCGCGGGTAAACTAAAAACGACGATCGCCGCGCCTGTTTCGGCTCGGCAGCCTTGGGGGATTTATGCTGGTCCGGCGGCTTGCGAGCATCGTGCAACTCATCGCCTTGGTGCTTGCCGCGACGTTCTCCGCGCCATCACTGGCGCAGACAGCGAACGGTAATCCGGCTTGGTATTCTCCTGCTGGTCCGGGGGGCGCATTTCAGACCCCGCGAGAGGCGTGCTACGCGCAGTGGCAAATCTTCGGCGCAGACCATCCATTCAGTCGTTTCGTCGGTTCCGTTCCGGCCGACGAGAACAACTTCACTCGCCAGGACTGCAAGTGGACCACATTTCAGTGGCTCTGTCCCGAGGAGACAGGCGGCGGGATCAGCGGGTGCGGAACAATCCTGCCGAGTTATGTGGAATTCAAATGTGCGCCCGGTTACCAGCCGACGGTTGATGGCCACTGCCGCAGCGAATTGCTGCCAGAATGTCCGACCTGTTCAAAACGCGAAAATCCTCCAGTGGGCAACCCGATCATCGTTTCGACGGGTGCCAAGATTTGGTCTGCCACCGACTATGAGACGGCTGACGGCCTGTTCAGCATCGGACGACGATATCGCAGTTTCCAAGTAGGCTGGCCGCTCGACGGCAATGCGCTTCCTAAATCGCCGCCGCGCTGGCTGATGGGCGGCTGGAACTTCGATTTCGGATACGAGATCCAGCTTAAGTCCTTCTCGGGCACGCCGGCGAGCCCGAACGCGAAGGTGGCAATCCTCGCGCCCGATGGCACGGGTTACGCCTATGTCCTGCAATCGAACGGCCAATGGATCGCCGACCCGGCGCTTGGCCCGGCGCGGGCGCAGTCCGACATGAAACTCGAGTTCGTCGGCACGCTGCCGGCCGATCTTGCGACTCTGAACGGCTCGTCAGGCACCTGGAAGCTCACGGATGGCGACGACACGGTCTGGATGCTGCAGACGCGTGTCGGGACCAATGGCGGTACTTATCATTGGGGCTGGCCGATCTCGCGCACGACACGGGACGGGTACAACTGGACCTTCGCCTACAACAGCGACAGCAGCCTCGCTTCCATCACCGACAGCTTCGGGCGTACGGCGAGTTTCACCTGGAATTATTTCAACATCTCGACGCTGCAAAGTCCGCCCGCGGGCGCGGGGCGTTATCCGCTTTCGGTCGCGTCGATCGCGCTGCCTGATGGAACGTCGCTTCGCTACAGCTATGACCAGCCTGGGCCGGGCGGCGTCTTTTCCGGTAGCGGCGGATCGACGGGGCAGAGCAGCGTTGCCATCAGCGCGGGCTTCATCAGCAGGGATCTGGTCAAGGCCGAGCGCCTGAGTTCGGCCGGCGCCGTGCTCGACTCCGAGACCTATCTCTACGAGGATTTCCGCTTCCCCACCCATATCACCGGCATCGTCGACAATCTCGGCAATCGCATCCGGAGCTATGCCTATGATGGCGAGGGCCGCGGCATCTCGACCGAGACTGCCGGCGGAGCCAACCGCTACACGCTGCAATATGGCTACAATGGAACGACGCTGACCCGGCGGGTCACCAATCCTCTGGGCAAGACCGCGACCTACAGTTTCCCGGCCTTCAACTCCAGCCTGGGCGACTACCGGCTGACCCAGATCGCGAAGGACGCCAGCGCCGGCACGGCGGCCAGCACGACGTCGGTCGATTACGGCGCCGACACGCTGGTGTCGGGCCGCACCGACGATGAAAGCCACAGCACCACTTATGTCCGTGATGCGCGCGGCAATCCGACCAGCATCGTCGAGGCGAGCGGTACTGCCAATCAGCGCACGACGACGTTGACGTGGCACCCGACGCTGAACGTGCCGACCAGCATCGTCCAGCCGGGCCTCACCGAGACCCGCACCTACTCCGCCAATGGCCAGCTCAACACGGTGACGCTCACCGACACGACGGGCCAGTCGGTGCCTTATTCGACCAACGGCCAGACCCGCACCTGGACCTACAGCTGGAGTACGGCGGGCCGGCTGCTGTCGGTCAACGGCCCGCTCGCGGCGAACGGGACGCAGGACGACATCACCAGCTACGGCTATGACACGCAGGGCAACAACGTCCTCACCGTCACCAATGCGCTCGGCCAGGTCACGACCTTCGCGGGCTACGACGCCAATGGCCGGCCCGGCACGGTGACCGATCCCAACGGCATCGTCACCGCCTTCACTTACGATGCGCTGGGCCGAGTCAAGACGGCGACGGTCAAGCATCCGACCACCGCCTCGCTCGATGCGATCACGACGATGGAGTATGATGCCGAGGGGCAGCTTATCGGCCTGACGCTGCCGTCGACCGAAAAGCTGATCATGGATTATGACGCCAATGGCCGGATGACCGCGATGCGCGCGGCCAATGGCGAGCGGCGCGACTATGGCTACGACACGCTCGGCAACGTCACCAGCGAGACGGTGAAGCGCGCCGACGCGACGATCTCGAGCCAGGTCACCCGAACCTTTGACGAGCTCGGCCGGATGCTGAGCGAAACGCTCGGCCCGCTGCGCACCAGCCGGTGGAGCTATGACAAGGACGGCAAGGTCACCCAGATCAGGACGCCCAATGGCGGCGCCACCGCCCAGGCGTTCGACGCGCTCGAGCGCGTGGTCTCGACCGTCGCGCCCGACAGCGGCACCGTGGCGCAGGGCTATGACGTCCGCGACAATCTGGTGAGCAACACCGATCCCAGGTCGGTCACCACCACCTACATCCGCAACGGCTTCGGCGACGTCATCCGCGAAGTCTCGCCCGATCGCGGCACCAGCACCTACTGGTACGATGCCGCCGGCCGCATGAGCCAGTCGCAGGACGGGCGCGGCCAGATCGTCACCTACACCCGCGATTATCTCGGCCGCATCAAGACCAAGGTGCCGACCGGCAAGACCGCCGAGACGATCACCTACACCTGGGACACGGGCGGCCTCTCGGGCAGCTACGGCGTCGGGCGGCTCGGCAAGTTCGTCGACGGCAAGGGCACGACGACCTTCAAGTACGACCATCGCGGCAATCTCATCGCCAAGCAGCGGGCGATCGGCACGTCGAGCACGGCGCAGCTCGCCTATGCCTATGACCTGGCCGACCGGGTGACGCAGATCACCTATCCCTCGGGCCGGCTGGTGCAATATGCCTATGACACCAAGGGCCGGGTGAACCAGGTTCAGACCAAGGCGTCGTCCTCGGTGACCAGTTGGACGGTGCTGTCGAGCGGCTATGCCTATGAGCCGTTCGGGGCGGTGAAGGCGATGGTGCTGGGCAATGGCCTTTCGGTTGCGAACGACTGGGGCAATGACGGGCGGCTGGCGTCGCGGCGGCTGTACCGGACGAGCGGGGGGACGACGCTCTCGTCGCTCGCCTACGGCTATGACCTTAATGACAACATCGCGGCGATCCGCGACCAGCTCAACGACGCGAACACGGTCTATTACGGCTATGACGCCAACGACCGTCTGACGCTTTCGACGCTGACGGTGGCGAGCCCGGCGAGCGGGACGACGAACTACGCCTACACCGCGGGCACCAATCGGCTGTCGAGCGTGGCGGATGCGACGGGGACGCGCGCGATCACTTATGACGGGCGCGGCAACACGGCGTCGGAGGCGCGGCCCGGGACGCTGAGCGTCACGACGGGCTATGACGGCTATGGCCGCCTCACGGGGTACACGCGCAGCGACGTGGGGTCGCGGACGTTCACCTATGACGGGCTCGACGACCGGGTGGCGGTGGCGACGGCGG
>JAESFG010000701.1_pt1 | contig 10985 bp, 10 predicted proteins | sample 9269371 | NCBI WGS metagenome assembly JAESFG01 (sample SAMN14506227, study PRJNA617093) | algae metagenome | isolation source: Aetokthonos hydrillicola CCALA 1050 (B3-Florida) and co-occurring... | place: USA: South Carolina | collected 2013-01-01 | reverse complement strand
CGGCCCATGCCGAGCTGATGGCCATCCGCCGGGCTTGCAAGGTGCTCGGCAGCGCCGACCTGTCGGGCGCCACGCTCTACGCCTCGGGCGAGCCCTGCCCGATGTGCCTCGGCGCCATGTACATGGCCCGCGTCGCCCGCTGCTTCTTTGCGACCACCGTGTCGGAGGCGAACCGCATCGGCAACGTCTCCGAGGCGGTCTACGCCGAATACGCCAAGGCGCCGGCGGATCGAGCGCTGCCCTGCGTGCACGTTCCCATGCCGGAGGCGAGTGCCGCCTTCGACGAGTGGCTGACGCGCGCAGGCTGAGGAGGGGCACCATGGCCGCCGACAGGACGACAGAGGATCTGCGCCACCTGGCCCGCGCCGCCGAGCTTTCGCGCGAGAGGATGGAAGCCAATCTCGGCGGCCCGTTCGGTGCCGTCATCGTCCGCGACGGCAAGGTGCTGGCGGAGGGCTGGAACGAGGTGACGTCCGCGAACGATCCCACCGCTCATGCCGAGGTCGTCGCCATCCGGCGCGCCTGCGCGTCGCTCGGCGACTTCTCGCTGGCCGGGGCGACGCTCTACACGAGCTGCGAGCCCTGCCCGATGTGCCTCGCCTCGGCCTACTGGGCGCGCATTTCGCGCATCGTCTACGCCAACACGCGCCACGACGCGGCCGCCATCGGCTTCGACGACGCTTTCATCTACGACGAGATGCCGAAGGCGCCTCACGAGCGGGCCCTTGCCATGGAGCACGTGCCGTCCCCCGAGGCGGCCGAGGCCTTTTCCGCCTGGATGCGCAAGGCCGACAAGATCACGTACTGACCGGGCGCCGGACCAGGGAAGAGGGCAGGGAGACATGCAGGCGTTCGCGGTCGACTGGGTCAATCTCGGGCTGAGATGGTTCCACCTCATCGTCGGCATCGCCTGGATCGGCGCCAGCTTCCACTTCGTCTGGCTCGATTTCAGCCTGCGCGCCCGCGAGAAGATGAACCCCGGCGTCTACGGCACGTCCTGGATGGTGCATGGTGGCGGCTTCTACCATGTCGAGAAGTACATGGTGGCCCCGGCCTCGCTGCCGCCGGACCTGCACTGGTTCAAGTGGGAGGCCTATCTCACCTTCCTCTCGGGCGTCGGCCTTCTCGTCGTCCAGTACTACTGGAACGCCTCGGCCTTTCTCGTCGACCCCGCCGTCCTCGACATCACGGGTTCCGAGGCGGTGCTGATCTCGCTGGTGTCGCTGGCGGCGGGCTGGTTCGCCTACGACGCCATCTGCCGCTCCCCGATCCGCGACAACACCGCGCTCCTCGCCACGGCGGTCTTCGTGCTGATCCTGGTCTTCGCGGTGTTCTTCACCAATGTCTTCTCGGGCCGCGGCGCCTTCATCCATTGCGGCGCGATGATCGGCACGATCATGGCTGCCAACGTCTTCCGGGTGATCATCCCCAACCAGAAGGTCGTCACGGCCGACCTGCTCGCAGGCCGCACGCCGGACGCCAAGTACGGCAAGATGGGCAAGCAGCGCTCGCTCCATAACAACTACCTGACGCTGCCCGTCCTCCTCTTCATGGTGTCGAACCACTACCCCTTCCTCTATTCGCACCCGCACTCCTGGCTGGTCGTGGCGCTGATCGTGGTGACGGGCGGTTCCATTCGCCACTTCATCAATCGCGTGGACGCGGGGGATGCTCCCGTGAAGGTGGCCTGGGCCTTGCCGGTCGCCGCCGTGGCCCTCCTCGGCGCGGTCGTGTGGACTGCCCCGCGCGGCGGCACTGCGACGGCCGCCGTCAGCCAGGCGGACGCCATGAAGATCGTGCAGACGCACTGCGTGATGTGCCACGCCAAGTCGCCCACCCACGAGGGATTCGCCGGAGGCGAGCCTCCCAAGGGAGTGATGCTGGACACGCCGGAGGGCCTCAAGCGGCATGCACAGCAGGTGCTCGTCCAGGCCGTTCAGGGCCGCGCAATGCCGCTAGGCAACGAGACCCACATGACCGACGATGAACGTGCGAAGCTCGGCGCCTTCCTGGCCGCCAAGTGACACGCAACGAGCGCCGAAACTCGAGACTGCCATGTCGGCCGATCGCATGAACATCAACGCCGTGAACGCCATGCCCGCCGCGGATTTCGTCGCGGCCTTCGGAGAGATTGCGGAGCATTCCCCGTGGGTCGCCGAAGCCGCGGCGCGCACCCGGCCCTACGCGTCGCGCGATGCGATGGTGGAGGCGTTCCAGCGCGCCGTTCTCGACGCCGGGGAGTCCGCCCGGCTGCGACTGCTGGAGGCGCACCCCGACCTCGCGGGCAAGGCCGCCATCGGCGGTCAGCTGACGGCCGACTCCCGGAAGGAGCAGGCCGGCGCCGGGCTCGACAGGCTGACCCCGGAGGAGTTCACGCGCTTCCACGCACTGAACTTCGCCTATCGCGTACGCTTCGAGATCCCCTTCATCTACGCCGTGCGCGGTGCCACCAAGCAGCAGATCCTGCAGGCTTTCGAAGCGAGGGCGAACGGCACGCTTCTGGAAGAACGCCTGACGGCCCTCGCCCAGGTGCTGCGCATCATCCGCTTCCGGCTGGAGGACAGGGTGGAGGGCCCGTGAGCCGGTCGGCGGGATCGCCGGCGCAACGCCGTTTCAGCCCACCCTGACCGTCTGCCCCGTCTGCGACGACTGGGTGGCCGCATCCGCGAGGATCTGGGCGCGCAGGCCGTCCTCGCCGGATGGGGTGGCAGCCTTCCCGGAGGTGATGGCGCCGATGAAGGCGTCGAGCTCCTCCCGATAGGCCGCGGCGTAGCGCTCGAGGAAGAAGTTCTGGATCGGGTCGGCCGTGAAGCCGGACCCGTTGGCGATCTCGACCGTCGTGTTGTGGATGTTGCCGGCCCGCAGCATGCCCTTCGAGCCGTGCACCTCGATGCGCTGGTCATAGCCATAGGTGGCGCGGCGCGAATTCGAGATCTGGCAAATCTTGCCCGATGCCGTCTTCAGCAGCACCGCCGCGGTGTCGACGTCGCCGGCCGCCTTGATGGCGGGATCGACCAGCGAGGAGCCGACCGCGTGCACCTCCACCGGCTCCTCGTCGAGGAGGAAGCGGGCAAGATCGAGGTCGTGAATCATCATGTCGCGGAAAAGCCCGCCTGACCGCCTGATGTAGTCGACAGGCGGCGGGCCGGGGTCGCGCGAGATGATGGTGACGAGCTCGACGCTCCCGGCCTCACCCGCCACGAGGCGCTTCTTCAGCGCTGCGAAATTGGGGTCGAAGCGCCGATTGAAGCCGATCATCAGCGGCGTGCCGGCCTTCTTCACGACCTCGAGACAGGTGCGGATGCGGTCGGAGGAGAGGTCCACCGGCTTTTCGCAGAACACCGCCTTGCCCGCCCTTGCTCCGGCCTCGATCAGGTCCGAATGCATGTCGGTCGGGGTGCAGACGAGAATGGCGTCGATCTCCTTGTCCGCGATGATCGCGTCGATGCTGGCCGTCTTCGCGCCGTGCTCGGCGGCGATGGCCTGTGCAGCCTCGGGCATGGCATCGGCTACGGCGACGAGCTTGCCCTTCGGGTGCTCCGCCGCGTTGGCGCCATGGATGCGGCCGATACGGCCGGCGCCCAGCAGTCCGATGCGAATCATCATGTCCTCCCTCGCCCCGCCTCGCGGGACCGTCTTTCTCGATCGCATGGCTTCGCGCCGCGCGTGCAACCTTCTCTCGCGGGATCGGGCGCAAGGCAAGCAGCGGCGGCGTGCACCGGCGCAGAGAATACATGTTCCGAATTGACGTGCTAATGGATTTTTTGTTTCATTGCGTCGGGCAGCCTCGTGGGCGCAGGGCGGCCCCGCTCCGGGGAGAACCCACGGGAAACGCACGCCGGACGGCGCGCCGGCCTGCCGCCGGCGCCAGTTCCGCTTGAGGACAGGGCCTTGATCATGACCGAACCCGCTCTGGACGTCATTACGATCGGGCGCTCTTCCGTCGACCTCTACGGCCAGCAGATCGGCGGCCGCCTCGAGGACATGCAGACCCTCGTCAAGGCGGTGGGAGGCTGCCCGGCCAACATCGCCATTGGCACGGCCCGCCTGGGACTGAGGTCGGGGCTGGTCACGCGCGTCGGCGACGAGCACATGGGCCGCTTCATCCGCGAACAGCTGCTGCGCGAGGGCGTGGACGTCACCGGAGTCCGCACCGACCCGCAGCGGCTCACCGCTTTGGTCGTGCTCGGCGTGCGCGACGAGAAGCATTTCCCCCTGATCTTCTACCGCACCGACTGCGCCGACGCCGCGCTCGACGAGAGCGATGTCGACGAATCCTACATCGCCTCCGCCAGGGCCATCGTCGTCACCGGCACCCATTTCTCGCGTGAGACCTCCGCCAAGGCGCAGAAGAAGGCGATGGCCATCGCCCGCCGCCACGGCCGCAAGGTCGTCTTCGACGTCGATTACCGCCCCAACCTCTGGGGACTGGCCGGGCACGGCGCGGGCGAAGAGCGCTACCTGAAGTCCGACGCGGTCACGGCGCATCTGCAGGAGATCCTGCCGGACTGCGACCTCATTGTCGGCACGGAGGAGGAACTGCACATTGCCGGCGGGTCGGAAGACACGCTGGAAACGATCCGCCGGATCCGGGCGCTCAGCCGCGCCACCATCGTCTGCAAGCGCGGGCCCATGGGCTGCGTCGTCTTCCCGGGCGACATTCCCGACGACATCGAGAAGGGCATCCGCGGCCCGGGCTTCCCCGTGGAGGTCTATAACGTGCTGGGAGCGGGCGACGCCTTCATGTCCGGCCTGCTGCGCGGCTATCTGCGGGACGAGCCGTGGGAGACGAGCTGCGCCTACGCCAATGCCTGCGGCGCCTTTGCCGTCTCGCGCCTTCTCTGCTCGCCGGAAAGCCCGACCTGGGCGGAGTTGTCGCACTTCCTCGCCAAGGGTTCGCCGTACCGTGCACTGCGCAAGGACGCCGACCTCAACCACCTCCACTGGGCCACCACCCGCCGGCCGCGGGCGCCGACGCTGGTCGCCCTCGCCGTCGACCATCGCGCCCAGTTCGAGGAGATGGCCGACCAGGTCGGCGCGCAGCGCGAGCGGATCCCGCATTTCAAGCGCCTGGCTGTCGAGGCGGCCGCCCGCGTGGCCGCGGGACGTCCCGGCTTCGGCATGCTGGTGGACGGCACCTATGGCCGCGAGGCGCTGTTCCGCGCCGCCGACCACGACTTCTGGATCGGCCGGCCGATCGAGAAGCCCGGCTCCCGGCCGCTCGACTTCGACAACATGGATTCGCTGGGCGCCCATCTTGCCGAATGGCCCGTCGGCCACTGCGTGAAGGTGCTCTGCTTCTACCACCCGGACGATCCCCCGGAGCTCCGCACGAGGCAGGAGCGCGAGCTTCTGCGCGTCTTCGACGCCGCGCGAACCGTGGGGCGGGAACTCCTTGTCGAGATCATCGCGTCGAAGCACGGCCCGGTGAAGGACGACACCTCCGCCCGCGTGCTGCAGCGGCTCTACGACCTCGGGATCCGCCCCGACTGGTGGAAGCTGGAGGGCCAGCCCTCGGCAGCCGCCTGGCAGGCGATCGATGCCCTGATCGCCCGCAACGACCCGTGGTGCCGCGGCGTGGTGCTGCTCGGCCTGGACGCGCCGGAGGACGAGCTGGCGGCAGCGTTCCGGCTCGCTGCGGCAAGCATGACGGTGAGAGGCTTTGCGGTGGGACGGACGATCTTCGGTTCCGCCGCGCGCGCCTGGCTTGCCGGGGAAATCGACGATGCGTCGGCCACCGCCGAGATGGCGGAGCGCTTCGGCCGCCTGGTCGAGGCGTGGGAGCAGGCGACGTCCGGCCGCTGAGCACGGTCCGGGACACGTGACGAACGGCCCGGTTCGGCTAGGATCGGGCAACGAGACGGAGGCGGCGCCCCGTGCGCACGCCCGCAGCGGAGGACCGACCCATGCCCAAGACCGTGCGGCTCACCATGGCCCAGGCGCTGGTGCGCGCCATGGCGGCACAGATGACCGAGGTGGACGGCAAGACGGTCCCGTATTTCGCGGGCGTCTGGGCCATCTTCGGCCACGGCAACGTCGCGGCGATGGGCGAGGCCCTGCATGGCGTTCGCGGGCAGCTGCCGACCTGGCGCGCCCACAACGAGCAGGCGATGGCCCTGACGGCCGCGGCCTACGGCAAGGCGACACGCCGCCGCCGCGCCATGGCGTGCACCTCGTCGATCGGACCCGGCGCGACGAACATGGTCACCGCCGCCGCCGTGGCCCATGTCGACCGCATCCCTCTCCTGCTCTTGCCCGGCGACGTCTTCGCGACCCGCAGGCCGGATCCGGTGCTGCAGCAGGTCGAGAACTTCGGCGACGGCACTGCCAGCGCCAATGACTGCTTCCGGCCGGTCTCGCGCTATTTTGACCGCATCGTGCGGCCGGAGCAGATCATCCCGGCCTTCCAGCGCGCCATGACGGTGCTGACCGACCCCGCCGAGTGCGGGCCTGTGACGCTCGCCCTGTGCCAAGACGTGCAGGCCGAGGCCTACGACTATCCCGTGAGCTTCTTCGAGGAGCGACTCTGGGCGCCGCGCCGCATCCGCCCCGACGACACCGAACTCGCCGAGGCAGCCCTCGCGCTGAAGGAGGCGAAGCGCCCATTGGTGATCGCGGGGGGCGGCGTGCTGTTCTCCCAGGCCGAGCAGCGGCTCAAGGTGTTCTGCGACACCCACGGCCTCCCCGTTTGCGAGACGCAGGGCGGCAAGTCCACCCTCGCCGCCGACGAAGCGCTCAACATGGGTGCGGTCGGGGTCACCGGCACGGGGGCAGCCAACCGGCTGGCCGAGGAGGCCGACGTCATCCTCGCTGTCGGCACGCGGCTGCAGGACTTCACGACCGGGTCCTGGGCGCTCTTCCGCAATCCCGGCCGGCGCATCATCGGGCTGAACACCCAGGTCTTCGACGCCACCAAGCACCGGGCCCTGCCCCTCGTCGCCGACGCCCGCGCCGGCTTGGAGGAGCTGGACCGGGCGCTCGGCGCCTGGAAGGCTCCGTCCTCCTGGACCTCGCTGGCGGTCGAGGAGAAAGCGGCGTGGAGCAAGACGGCCGCCCACTACACCGCTGCCACGAATGCAGACCTTCCCTCGGATGCCCAAGTCATCGGCGCCGTGCAGCGCACCGCCGAGCGGAGCGACGTGATCGTCGGCGCGTCGGGTGGGTTGCCGGGGGAACTGCACAAGCTGTGGCAGGCCGGCGCTCCGGGCGGATACCACCTGGAGTACGGCTATTCCTGCATGGGTTACGAGATCGCGGGCGGGATCGGGGTCAAGATGGCCGATCCCTCGCGGCACGTGACCGTGATGGTGGGCGACGGCTCCTATCTCATGATGAATTCGGAGATCGCGACGGCGGTGATGATGGGCGTGAAGCTCACCATCGTCGTGCTCGACAATCGCGGCTTCGGCTGCATCAACCGGCTGCAGCGCGCGACGGGCGGGGAAAGCTTCAACAACCTGCTCCAGCATGCGGAGCACGAGGTGCTGCCCGAGATCGACTTCGCCGCCCACGCCCGCTCCCTGGGCGCCCATGCGGAAAAGGTGGGCGGCATCGGCGACCTCGAGGCCGCGCTGCGCCGCGCCCGCGTGTCCGACCGAACAACCGTCATCGTCATCGATACCGACCCGCTGGCGTCGACCGATGCCGGGGGCCACTGGTGGGAGGTGGCCGTGCCGGAGGTCTCCCAGCGGGCAGAAGTGCTGGCCGCCCGGCGCAAGTATGAGGAAGCCACCGCGCTGCAGAGCGTGGGGGATTGATCGCCACCCCTGTCACAGCAGGAAGCAGACACCGATGCCGAACCTCCTCGTCCACCCGCATGAACCGGATGCCGACGGGCTCATCCTGAGGGTGACCCCGGCTTCGGCTGGCTGGCGCTATGTCGGCTTCCAGGTGTACCGGCTGAAGCCCGGCCAGACGCTGTCGCGGGACACGGAGGGTGACGAGGCCTGCCTCGTGCTCGTCGGCGGCAAGGCGGCCGTCGCAGGCGGAGGTCTGGAGTTCGGCGTCATCGGGGAGAGGGCCTCGCCGTTCGAGGGGCTGCCCTGGTCGGTCTACGTGCCCGCCAGATCGTCATGGACCGTGACGGCGCAGACGGAGGTCGAGCTCGCGGTCTGCCTCTCGCCCGCGAAGGGCGAGAAGCCGGCCCGCCTGATCCCGCCGGAGGACGTGGGGCAGGAAACGCGCGGCACGGGCACGAACGCGCGGCACGTGCGCAACATCCTGCCCGACGACAGCCCGCACGCCGAGAGCCTGCTGGTGGTGGAGGTCATCACGCCGGGCGGCAACTGGTCCAGCTACCCGCCTCACAAGCACGACACGGACGATCCACCCAACGAGACCTACCTCGAGGAGACCTACTACCACCGTCTCGCCCGCGGCTCGGGCTTCGCGTTCCAGCGCGTCTACACCGACGACCTCTCGCTCGACGAGACGATGGCGGTGCACGATCGCGACGTGGTGCTGGTGCCGAAGGGCTACCACCCCGTGGGAGCGCCGCACGGCTTCGACCTGTGGTACCTCAACGTCATGGCCGGGCCGGTGCGGAAATGGCACTTCACGATGGCCCCCGACCACGCACACCTGAAGTACCGGTAGGGTATGTCGCCCCGCGCTCCCCCGGGAGCGCAGCAAGGGATCGAACCAGACGGCGCGGGCCAGTCGCCGGTGCGCCCTATCCCGACGCAGGGTCCGCCAGCCTTGGATCGTTGAAGGCCGCCCGAGGGAAGTCGAGCGCGTCCGGACCGAAATCGCGGACGGCGCGCACGCCCGTCTTGCGAACCAGCAGCCTCCAGGTCTGCTGCGCCAGCGGGGCCTTCGCCGCGAAGGCGACGGGCGACAGGAGCGCTACATTGCAGCCGCCGGATGGGTCGCGCACCGATGTGTAGCGCAGCAAGGTCGCGCCCGCTTCCCGGGCTGCATCTGCCAGGTCCTGGCAGGCCGAATAGCCGGTCGGGTCGCGCCAGAGAGGCCCATCACGGCTGAGCGGTGCGGCCGTCAGGTCGAGGGCGGCGAGGGTATCGATGCCGGCGGAAAAGGCGGTCCGCTCCAGGGGCCGGGCCGGCGGAGCAGCCTCCGGCGCGCGGGAGAGAAACAGGAGCAGGTAGAAGGCCGTCTCGGCCATCGCCGTTGCCACGGCCTCCGAGGCGTAGAACACGCCGGCGGTTCTCCCGGCCCTGCGGAAGCGTGACCCGACGGGGTAGGGGGCGCCGTAGCGGAAGGGCGTGGCAAGCAGGTAGTGCAGGCCCTCGCAGCCAGGCGGATAGGCCGGCTTCACCTGCTCGATGAGCGTCTCCAGCTGGGCCTGTTCCTCGTTGCTGTCGACGAGCCGCATGGTGGAGGCGCGGTGCTGTGCCTCCACCACGCGCCACACCGTGCCCGCATAGGTCCTCCGCTCAGACGCGAGCGCGGTAGGCGTCCACATGGTCCACGACGGCGACGAGCCCGGTGACGGTCTGGATGAGATCGGCGGGACGGCCGCCGAGATCGAGATTGGGCGATCGCAGCCAGCTGCGCATGGCGTAGTCGTCGCCGCCGAGCAGCGCGTCCAGGCTGCGGAACAGCCGCACGAGCAGCAGCGCCAGCTCGAAAGGCTTGCTGTCCGCCGCGGGCGCGAAGGTCCCCGCCTTCAGGCGCGACACGGACGCTTCGGAAAGGCCGAGCACCCGCCCCAGGGCGGCGTTCTTCAGCCCCAGGATGTCCGCCGCGCGGGCCGCCGCCTTGCCGACAAGCGCGTCGTCGGGCGTCGGATGCGGGACGGGACCAGGACGCGGCATCTTTCCTCGGAATGAAAAACCCTCTTTTCATTCCGAGGATAGTGCCGGAGGACGCGCCTTGCAAGGATGTCCTCTCTTGGAGCGTGCCCCGGGGCTGGCGGCCTCAGTACGTCTTCACGCCCCGGACCAGCGTGTAGTAGGAGTAAAGCGAAGTGGTCCCGCAGATGAAGAGGCGGTTCCGCCGCCTGTCACCGAAGCAGACATTGGCGACGACTTCCGGCACCTTCACTTTGCCGATCAGCGTCCCGTCCGGCTCGTAGACGTGCACGCCGTCGGCGGCGGATGTCCAGATACGGCCGTCCTCGTCGACACGGAAGCCATCGAACAGGCCGTTCTCGCAGACCGCGAACACCTCGCCGCCGCGCAGCGTGCGCCCGTCCACCACGTCGAAGACGCGGATGTGGCGCGGTCCGTCCTCGACATGCGTCGCGCCGGTGTCGGCGATGTAGAGCTTCGATTCGTCCGGCGAGAAGGCGAGGCCGTTGGGGCGGACGAAGTCGTCGGCGACGATGCTGATGTCGCCCGTCGACGGATCGATGCGGTAGACGTTGCAGGCGCCGATCTCGCTTTCGGCCCGCTCGCCCTCGTAGTCCCAGTCGATGCCGTAGGCGGGGTCGGTGAACCAGATCGAATTGTCGGTCTTCACCACCACGTCGTTCGGTGAGTTGAAGCGCTTGCCCTTGAAGCGGTCCGCGAGGATCGTGACCGACCCGTCATGCTCGGTGCGGGAGACCCGCCTGCCCAGATGCTCGCAGCTGATCAGGCGTCCCTGCCGGTCTACGGTATGGCCGTTTGTGTTGTTCGAGGGCTGGCGCCAGACGGAGGTGACGCCGCTCGTCTCGTCCCAGCGCAGGATGCGGTTGTTCGGGATGTCCGACCACAAAAGATAGCGCCCCGACCCGAACCAGGCCGGTCCTTCCGCCCAGCGGCATCCCGTATAGAGCCGCTCCAGCTTCGCGACGCCGTTGATGAGGGGCTTGAACCGCTTGTCGCGCACTTCGAAGGGCGTCTCGAGGATGTCGTCGTACGGATGGCCCATCGTGTCTCTCCCTGTGTCGTCCGGCACTCTGTGGGCCGGTGTCCCGTCGGGTCCGGCGTCACTGTGACGATCACGCCCCCGCAGGGCAAGTGCGCCACGGGCGTTCCGGCCATGCCGGGCCGCGCTTGCGCCACCAAAGGCGCTCTCGACGCCGCACGGCGTATTGTCTATGG
>JAESFG010000700.1_pt1 | contig 11007 bp, 8 predicted proteins | sample 9269371 | NCBI WGS metagenome assembly JAESFG01 (sample SAMN14506227, study PRJNA617093) | algae metagenome | isolation source: Aetokthonos hydrillicola CCALA 1050 (B3-Florida) and co-occurring... | place: USA: South Carolina | collected 2013-01-01 | reverse complement strand
TTAACAATCATCCAACGCCAGGTTTGGCCTGCGTCTACCGATTTGCCAACAGTGCCGTTGCTGCCACTAACCCAAATTACATTATCGCTGGGTATGCTCATGCCACGCAGGCTGGTAGCCGTACCGGAGTTGAGTATGTACACGCCTTTGTCTGCAGCATGTTTGGTAAAGCCAAAACAAAAAATGAGCAGGGCAGGAATGAGTGGTTTCATAGTAGCAGGTTTAAACAGCTGTGGTTAAAGTTAACAGGTTTTGTTATACGAGTTTACGCCGGGTTTTTAAAAGCCGGATGAAATTGTTGCAGCGTACTACGCAGGTAATCCCTATCCAGGTGGGTATAAATTTCTGTGGTGGTAATGCTTTCGTGACCCAGCATTTCCTGCACGGCACGGAGGTTTGCACCACCTTCTACCAAATGGGTGGCAAAAGAATGCCGAAAAGTGTGCGGTGAAATGTTTTTAGCGATACCTGCTTTTGCAGCCAGTTCCTTAATAATGTAAAAGATCATGACACGGGAAAGCTGTTTGCCAAACTTGTTGAGAAAGAGCACATCCTCGCAGCCTTTTTGGGGCAGGCTGTGTACCCGCACCTGCTCTTTATAAATACGGATATGCTTAATGGCATCGCTGCCAATGGGCACCAGCCTTTCCTTATCGCCTTTACCGATAACGCGTATGAAGCCAACATCTAAATACAGGCAACTGATTTGCAGGTTTACTACCTCGCTAACACGCAGGCCACAACTGTACATGGTTTCCAGGATGGCTTTGTTACGCTGGCCTTCGGGTTTGCTAAGGTCTATTTGACCGATGATGCTTTCAATTTCATCAAAAGACAGGAAGTCTGGCAGGGCACGTTTGGTTTTGGGAGCATCCAGCAGCACAGAAGGATCGTTGGTGGTAATTTGTTCGGTAAGGCAATACTTGTAAAAACCCCTTATGCCCGATATGATGCGAGCCTGCGATGTGGGCGTCATACCCAGCTCTGCCACCCACTTTACAAACTGCTGTAAATCCTGCAAGGTAATATCGCCCGGGGCTTTGGCGTTTTGTGTAGCCAGCAGGTATTCGGTAAGTTTTTCAACATCACGCAGGTAAGCCTCAACCGAATTTTCGCTGAGCGATTTTTCCAGGCGGAGATAGCCTTTAAAGCCTTTCTTGTATGCTTGCCACATGGGTTGTTGCTTGTTTGATGAATTGCTGAAAGACAGGCCCTTGCTGAATAGCATTACTGCAGTACAAGTGTGCGACGCAACCGGTGCTTCCTAGCATTTCTACTGCTGGTCTACAAAAAAAAAGTACCTGTAACGGGCGATACCAACAAATGCACTTGCTACTTCATCTTCCACTTTCTTTTAAGCGAGGCCATGAAGGTTTTGAAAGCGGCCAGTTCGTCTTTTTGCTGTTTGATGAAACTATTGTCTTCGAGCCTGCCCATTACCTTGTCCATTTCGGCCTGGGTATCGTACACCATTTTGCGGTAAGGGCTGGTGTAATCTTTGGCCCTGGAATGGTAAATGCCCTCGGCCATCCACACTTTGGTAGCCAGTGTGTTGCTGAGCAGGCGGGCCAGAGCTTCGGGGCCGGCTTTTTTTAGCGAGATGCCTTTGATTTCAGAAAGTGAAGCCAGGGCATGGTACAATTTTTTGGCCGCATACTTTTCGCCTTCGGCCTTGTATTGCTTGTGTATATCGGCCCAGCTTTTAAGCTTGCCGGATTTGATTTTGTCTTTCAAAACCTCTACATCGCGGGCGGGCATAAGCTGGCCGCCCACATTCAGCCACTCGTCGCGTTGCAGCCTGGAGGGCAGTGCTTTAACGGCAGCGTCAAAAGTGGTAAACTGGTTGTCTTTTACCCATTGAATCATTTGCATGGTGCCGTAATAGGCAATCAGTTCTTTAAACAAATGATAGGCTTTGTACACTTTTACCAGCACCACTTTACGGCGGGTATTTTCAAAACCGGGGGCAGTGATTTCCAGGGCATCTACCAGGGCAGCATCGCCTTGCAGGAGTTCGCGGCCTTTGGCCAAATTGGCCTGCGTATCGGACAGCAGTGCCTGGTTTTTATGGTAAGCTGCACCGGTAAGTTCTTCAAACAAGGAGAGCGATGCAAACATTTCGTTAACGGTATCGGGGGCCAGGTAATCGTACTCGATATGCTCTACCCGTTGTACACGTTTATCGCGGTCTACATATTTCCAGCTATTGCGGGCCAATGCGTACATGTTGTACATAAACCAGTAGCCGGGCATAACCAGCAGCCTGTCCTGGCTTTCATCGTTACTGACCAATGAAAAAGGAATAGGGATGTTGAGCTCTGCAGGATAATCGCCTTTGGACAGCATGGTAAAAGAAGCAAACTTGCTGTTGTGTTTAAGGCTTACGCACAAGCCAGGCCAAAAGCCACGGCCTGCTACAACTTCACCATCGGCACCGCGGGAATTGTGGTTAGAGCCAATGGTGGCACCGGCAGCAATATTGCTTTGGCCCATAATGAGTGCCGCACACAGGAAAGAGTTGTTGTGGTGTTGCTCGTGTGCCGGGAAAATGAGTGAATTCAACACCTCGCAACAAGAGATGGTGGCATTGTAACCCAGGTATGAATTGATGAGCCTTGCACCATATTTTAACTGCGAATGCGATGACATGATAAAACGTACCGCCTTAACGCCGTAAAAGATGCGGCAGCCATAACCAATGATACCGTTAACCAGTTCGCAGCCCTCGCCTATCTGGGTTTTACCCTCCTCGCCGGAGTTGATGGTAAGGTTTTTAAGTTTGTTGGCCCCTTTAATGTAGGCATCGCTGCCAATCCATACATCTTTGATCATACCGGTGTTTTTAATCACCGTTCTGTGGCCTACCTTACCGTAATAGCCCCTGCGTTTATCAAACTGCACTTCGGTAAGCTGGGCAAACTTTTGCAGCAGTGCATCATCGTTGCGGTATTTGCTCCACAGCCAGGCGTCGCCGGGTAACATGCCATTAAAGGGCATGATGCTTCTGCCTGCATTTTCGTTACATACTTCCAGCCAGATGCGTATGCTTTCGGGCTCGCCGTATTTTACAATGCCATTGCCAAACTTGGCATGGTCGGTGGTCATGAGTTCGTTTACATTGGTAATCATTACCTCGTTACCAATGATGTAGTGCGACAGGTAGTTCACATTGTCTATGCACACATTATCGCCAAAATCGCAACTGATGATGGTTGAATTGTACAAGCCTACGGGCAGGGTAAGATCGCTAAAGCTAAGGCAATAAGGCTCTAGCTTACCAATGCGTACCAGGCCATAGAACTTACAGTTTTTGACCAGTTCGGGGTTAAAGGAATCGCTAACGAGGATTTTGTTCCAGTCGTCGCTGGTATTGCGGTTACGCACCAGCACTTCAATTTCGTAGGCGGAAAGCTGCCTGTAATTGATGCCGCTGCGGTTTTGCATGTTACGCAGGTGGTATTCGTCTTTGCCTTTGGGCAGGTTGGCTTTATCAATAAAACCGTATCCGAGCGAGGATAAAACGGTTTTAACAATATTGTTTTGAGGCATGGGCAAAAGTACTAAAAAGGTAAAAGTACAGTAAAAGCCTAAGCATTGCATGGCTATTTACACATTGGCATTGGGGCAAAGGCAAGTGCTTACAATAACATAAAGGCAGTTAAAAAGGCAAAGCAGGTGGGCTTAGTTTTTAGCCCCATAGCATAACTTTAAACCAACCATCTATGAAGCCTGCTACACAAGGCAAAGGAAGTAGAAGTAAACTATATTTTCATTGGGCCTATTTTGCTAACTATTATTAAGCCGGTTTACAAAACCGGCGATAAGCTGTTCGACATTACAAATGTCGAACAGCTTATGGTTGGTCGGCCTCACCCCCAACCCCCTCTCCCGCGGGGAGAGGGGGCTTTTACAGCGTTCTGCATTTTGCATTGGGCATTCAGCGTTTTGCCTTTGTGGCTGAGTATTGTTCCTTCAGAGGAAGTGTGCGACGCAAGGGACGATGCCATGGAAAACCAATGCAGGTGCATAAAAAAAATAACGGGTGATGCGGCTACGTTGCCACATCACCCGTTGTATGTTGAAAGCAAAATTATTCTACCGTTACGCTTTTGGCCAGGTTGCGGGGTTTATCTACATCGTACCCTTTGGCAACGCCCACATAATAACTAAGCAGTTGCAAAGGCACCACGCTTAACAGTGGGGCAATCAGTTCATCGGTATCAGGCACCAGCATTACGTCCTGGCTCATATCGGGTATAACGCTGTCGCCTTGTGTGGCTACGGCAATTACCTGGCCTTTGCGGGCACGTATCTCCTGCACGTTGCTCACAATTTTTTCGTAGTACGAATCTTTGGTGGCCACAAATACCACAGGCAGGTTTTCGTCTACCAGGGCAATAGGCCCATGTTTCATTTCGGCGGCGGGGTAACCTTCGGCATGTATGTAAGAAATCTCTTTCAGCTTAAGGGCACCTTCCAACGCAATGGGAAAATTGTAGCCGCGGCCCAGGAACAGGAAGTCGCTGGCATCTTTATATTTTTCGGCAATACGCTGTATGTTGGTGGTGTCTTTCAATATCTCTTTCACTTTTTCGGGCACACTTTCCAGTTCTTTCATCAAGCCAATGTAACGCTCGTGGCTAATGGTGCCTTTGGCATAACCCACTTTAAGGGCAATCATGTTCAATACTGCCAACTGGCCGGTAAAAGCTTTGGTGCTGGCTACGCCAATTTCGGGGCCGGCATGGGTATAAGCACCTGCATGGCTAATGCGTGCAATGCTGCTGCCCACCACGTTTACCACGCCAAAAATAAAAGCACCCTGCTCTTTGGCACGCTCCAGGGCTACCAGTGTATCGGCGGTTTCGCCACTTTGCGAAATGGCAATGATAACATCGCCTTTATTGATGATGGGGTTACGGTAGCGGAATTCGCTGGCATATTCTACCTCTACCGGTATACGGCACAGTTCTTCAAACACATACTCGGCAATAAGGCCGGCATGCCAACTGGTACCACAGGCTACCATTACAATGCGTTGGGCGTTCACCAGGGCATCCAGGTTGTTTTCTACACCGCTCATTACTATTTTGCCCTGGTCGGGTAGCAGGCGGCCGCGTAAACAATCGTGTATGGTTTCGGGCTGTTCGTTAATTTCCTTCAGCATGAAATGTTCGTAGCCGCCTTTTTCAATGGCTGCCAGTTCCATATCCAACTGGGTAATAAAGGGGGTTTGTTTTTCGTTGCCCAGGTTTTTCAGTATCAGTTCATCGGGGCGTACAATGGCTATTTCGTAGTCGTTTACGTACACCACTTCTTTGGTGTATTCTATAATGGGCGAGGCATCGCTGGCCAAAAAATGTTCGCCTTTGCCAATGCCAATTACCAGCGGACTACCCTTGCGTGCAGCAATAATGGTATCGGGGTCGTTTTTAGACACCAGCAAAATGCAATAGGCACCTACAATACGTTTCAAGGCAATACGCAGGGCTTCTTCCAGGCTGCATTCGTTGTTTTTCTGAATGTCTTCTATAAAGTTCAGCAGTACTTCGGTATCGGTATCGCTGCTAAAAGTGTAGCCTTTTTTAAGCAGGTCGTTTTTAATGGGCACATAGTTTTCTATAATGCCGTTGTGTATCATGGCCAGTTGGCCGCTGTTGCTTACGTGCGGGTGTGCGTTGCGGTCGCTGGGTTCGCCGTGCGTGGCCCAACGGGTATGGCCAATGCCAATGTGTGCATGCAGGTCTTTACCAACGGCTTCTTCTTCCAGGTCGGCCACTTTACCCTTTTTCTTATACACTTTAAGGCCATTGTCTACTAAGGCCACCCCAGCACTGTCATAGCCTCTGTATTCCAGCCTTTTTAATCCTTTTACAATTACCGGATAAGCCTCTTTAGGGCCTACATATCCAACAATTCCACACATGGTTAAACGATTTTTTTTTAAGGATGCAATATCACGTATTTTAATCAAATTGACAGGTATTTAACGAATTATAGTAAACTAAGCGGGGCAGATAGTGCAGTACAACTGTTCACCTGTAGCCCGCTGTTGGTTCAGGCTTTTTTTAGGAGGGAGGTCGGCAGCAGCAAGCGTGGCATCGCCTGTTGCGTCGCACACTTCAGCTTCAGCAAATAAGACGGGCAAACAGTAAGGCCAATAAAGCAACTATGCCAAGCCAGCACTTCCCCCTATCCCATTGCCAATTCTCCACTATCCATTACCAATTGCCTCGGCTTTCATTATCTTGCAGCCGCTCAATTGATCCAGATGAAATATTTGCCTTTAAATCCTGCAATCTTTGTAAACAACCGCAAACGTTTTACCAAAGAACTGCAACCCAACAGTATCGCCATTTTTGTAAGCAACGATGAATGGCCCTCTAACGGCGACGCCTTGCACCGCTTTAAGCAAAACAGCAACCTGTTCTGGCTTACCGGTATTGACCAGGAAGACAGTATGCTGGTATTGTTTCCAGACAACAGCGACAAAAAGTTTCGTGAAGTGCTGGTGCTGGTAAGGCCCAACGAACTGAAAGAAAAATGGGATGGCAAACGCCTGCGTGCCGAAGAAGCCCGCCAGATCAGCGGTATTGACACCATTGTTTGGCTGGACAGCATTGATGCCCTGTTACAAACATGGGTACACCTGGCAGATAATATTTACCTGGACAGCAACGAGAACGACCGAAAAGCATCTGCCATACGCAGCCGCGACTACCGCTTTATTGATGAAATGCAAAGCCGCTACCCGCTGCACCGCTACCACCGCTCTGCCAAAATACTGAAAGACCTGCGTGGCGTTAAAACCAAAGAAGAGATTGCCGTTACACAACAGGCCATTGATATTACCGAAAACACCTTTCGCCGCATATTGGGCTTTGTGAAGCCCGGCGTAATGGAATACGAAATTGAAGCCGAAATAGCACATAGCTTTTTAAGCCAGCGTGCCACCGGCGAAGCCTATAACAGCATTATTGCCAGCGGCGACAATGCCCGCATACTGCACTATGTATTCAACAACCAGCAGTGTAAGGATGGTGACCTGCTGCTTATGGACTTTGGTGCCAGCTACGGAGGTTACAATGCCGACCTTACCCGCACCATACCAGTAAACGGTAAATTCACCAAACGCCAGAAAGAAGTATACAATGCCTGCCTGCACCTGCACAACTACGCCAAAAGCCTGTTGAAGCCCGGCATCAGCATTGTAGATTATACCGAAAAAGTAGGCGATGAAGCCAGCAGCCAGTTTGTAAAAATTGGCCTGCTTACCAAAGCCGACCTTAAAAACGAAGACAAGGAAAACAGGGCTTACCGCAAATATCTGTACCATGGCATATCGCACCATTTGGGTATAGATGTGCACGACCTGGGCAGCCGTACCGCACCCATTGTACCCGGTATGCTGCTAACCGTTGAACCAGGCATTTACATTCAGGAAGAGCAAATGGGCATACGCATTGAAAACAATGTATGGATTACCAAAAACGGCAATACAGACCTGATGAAGAACATACCCATTACCGCAGAGGAAATAGAAACCCTCATGCGTAAAAAATAACCCGTATCCAGCCCTTATTACATGAAACAGATTGCCAACATCTTTACGCTCATCAACCTCATCTTCGGGTGTATGGCCATTGTTGCCATACTGCAGCCCGGCCTTACCATCAGCTATACCGAAGATGGCATGCGGCTGGTAGAACTACCTGAAAAAATTTACCTGGCCAGCATTTTTATATGCATTGCCGCCGTGGTAGATTTTTTAGATGGCCTGGTAGCCCGCACGCTCAGGGTTTCTTCCGAGTTGGGTAAACAGATAGACAGCCTGGCCGATGTGGTAAGCTTTGGCGTTGCACCAGGCATGATTGTGTACCAGTTTTTGCGTTTGTCTTACGCACAGCAAAGCAGTGGTTTTGATGTAAACATCTTATACTTATTACCCGCATTCTTACTGCCTTGTGCCGGAGCTTACAGGCTGGCCCGCTTTAACATAGATACCGAACAGTCTTACGGCTTTAAAGGTGTACCCATACCTGCGGCAGGTTTGCTGTTCGCATCTTTTCCATTGATATACTGGCATTCGTCAGACAAGCAGTGGGTGTTAAACCTGCTGTTTAGTCCATGGTTTTGGTACAGCATTACCATTGCGGTAAGCTACCTAATGGTTTCCAGGCTACCCATGATGGCCATGAAATTCAAACAGTTCAGCGCAGGCAAGCTATTGCCTTTTATCATCATTGCAGCCATTGCAGCGGTAACTGCTTTTGTGGCCGGCTGGCTGGCAGTGCCTGTAGCATTTATAGCCTACGTGCTGCTATCTTTAGTTTTTAAACATTCATAATTATCATACCAATGACTTACAACGTACAAATCAAAGTAATGCCCCTTAAAGATTTATTAGACCCTCAAGGCAAAGCCGTGTTAGGCGGACTAAGCAACCTGGGCCTCAATAACGTGAAAGATGTACGTGTGGGCAAACACATTACCTTACAGGTAGAAGCCGGCAGCGAAGAAGAAGCCAAACAACTGGCAGACGATGCCAGCAAAAAATTACTGGCCAACCCCGTAATGGAGTTTTACGAAATTGAACTCATCAACTAATCATCACACGTTAGTGGTGTATGCTTTTTATGTATAGACCAGCATAGGGAATACTATTGAGCTTCTGTTGCGTCGCACACTTCAACAGTTAGTCCATTGTTTGAAGTTTGATGTTTAAGGTTTGGTGTTGCCCAAACGAAATACAGTGTTATAAATTGTAAACAACTTCAAACCTCAAACATTGCCCATGCCCGCAGCATAACACCGCTAACCATAACCGCCATCAACAGTAAGGCATCCATGTTATACCTTGTACCAACGCCACTGGGCAATTTAAAAGACATCACCCTTCGCTCGCTGGAAGTATTGCAGCAGGCAGATGTTATTTTATGCGAGGATACCAGGACATCATCCAAACTGCTGAACCATTACAACATCAGCAAGCCTTTATCGCCCTACCACCAGCACAACGAACATAAGATAGTACAGCACCTGGCAGAGCAGATGCTGGCGGGTAAAACATTTGCACTCATTACCGATGCCGGCACCCCCGGCATTAGCGACCCCGCTTTTTTGCTGGTACGCGAGTGTGTAAAACAAAACATACAGGTAGAATGCCTGCCAGGTGCCACTGCCTTTGTGCCTGCCCTTGTTAACAGCGGCATACCCGGCAACCGTTTTGTGTTCGAAGGTTTTTTGCCCCTTAAAAAAGGCCGCCAAACCTTAATGAAACAACTGGCCGAAGAAGAGCGTACCATGGTGTTTTATGAAAGCCCCATGCGTTTGCTAAAAACCCTGCAGGAGTTTGAACATTATTTTGGCGGTGACCGCCAGTGCTGCGTTACCCGCGAGCTTACCAAAATGTTTGAAGAAAACCGCCGTGGTACCCTTACCGATGTGATTGCTTACTTTAAGCAAAAAGGCGTACGCGGAGAAATTGTAATTGTGGTAGAAGGAAAGTCGTAATAGTTACGGTTTGATTCTAACAATTTTATCCCCTTGCATAATTACAAGGTCTGTTTTTTTCTGTTTTTTGAACTCAATCAATCTTTCGTAAGCTATTTTCAAGCCCGCAATTATCTTGTTTCTAAGTTCAACATGTTCATCATTTGTTGTCATAAAATGATTTTAAACCTTTGAATTTTCTACGTCTATATTTTTTATCGTCCATAATCAAATTTATAAAATTCTTTTTCACACCTGCCCCATAGCATTCCCACTGTTGAACGGAGCGTCGCAACCGCGGTTTCAACAGTGTTACCCAAGCTGGTCTCCCCAAAAAATGCAGCCGCCAACAACAGCCTTATGCTGCAAACGTTTGCTGTGTACAGCTTCATGGTTTGGTAATGCCCGCAGCCCCGCTTTTTAGCAAAGGGTTACGCAACTTGCAGTATATTGCACACCGATATTCTATCATTACCTCATTTCAAAAAAACCTCATTTACGCATGAGCAAATACAGAGCCGGCGTTTTATACGGAGAAGAACTGAAAGCCCTTTACCAGGATGCCAAAGACAACCAGTTTGCATTGCCAGCCGTTAACACCATTGGTACCAACACCATCAATGCCACGCTGGAAACCGCAGCCAAAGTAAACTCACCTGTTATCATCCAGTTTTCTAATGGTGGTGCACAGTTCATTGCAGGTAAAGGCATGCCCAACGATAAGCTGCAAGGCAATATCTACGGTGCCATTTCGGGTGCTTTGCACATTCACAATGTGGCCAAACATTATGGCGTACCCGTTGTGCTGCATACAGATCACGCCGCCCATAAATGGTTGCCCTGGATTAGCGGACTGATTGATGCCGGCGAACAGTTTTACAAAGAAAAAGGCCAGCCTTTGTTCAGCTCGCACATGCTTGACCTGTCTGAAGAACCGATTGAAGAAAACATCGGCACTTCGGTTGAGTTTTTTAAACGCCTGCAGCCTTTGGGCATGGGTATTGAAATTGAACTGGGCGTTACCGGTGGCGAGGAAGACGGCGTTGACAACAGCGATGTAGAAAACGAAAAACTGTATACCCAGCCACAACACGTTGCCTATGCTTACACCGAGTTAAGCAAAGTGGGCGAGCTGTTTACCGTTGCCGCCGCTTTTGGTAACGTACATGGTGTGTACAAACCCGGCAACGTAGAATTACGCCCTGAAATTTTGAACAACAGCCAGGTGTATATTCAAAAAGAACTGGGTACCGGCCCCAAGCCTGTGTACTTTGTATTTCACGGTGGCAGCGGCTCTCCGCAGCACCAAATAAGGGAAGCCATTGGTTACGGTGCCATTAAAATGAACATTGATACCGATTTACAGTGGGCTTTTTGGGAAGGCATTTTGGACAACTACAAAAAATACGAAGGCTATCTGCAAGGCCAGTTGGGCAACCCCGAAGGCGAAGACAAACCCAACAAAAAGCACTACGACCCACGCGTATGGTTACGCAAAGGCGAAGAAAACTTCAT
>JAESFG010000699.1_pt1 | contig 11027 bp, 7 predicted proteins | sample 9269371 | NCBI WGS metagenome assembly JAESFG01 (sample SAMN14506227, study PRJNA617093) | algae metagenome | isolation source: Aetokthonos hydrillicola CCALA 1050 (B3-Florida) and co-occurring... | place: USA: South Carolina | collected 2013-01-01 | reverse complement strand
CGGGCGGAAGGGAGGAAGTTTCGCGAGGGCCGCCGCGCGGTAGAGGCCATAGACCGCCGTGCCGACGGGAATCGTGGACAGGGCGTCGGCGAGCCGGTCGCGCGGGCCGGAGCCGGCCGAGGGGCGGCCGCGCTTCCCCTTGCGGTCGAGCGGCACACCCTCCTCGTCGATGATGAAGGCGGCCGGATAGGCCATCACCGCCGCGGGGTTTGCCTGCAATTCGCGGACGAGGACACCCAGCCAGCGCGGGTGCCAAACGTCGTGATCGCTGCCCCAGGCGAAAAACTCCGCGTCGGGGAACAAGGCGCGCGCGCGCCTGAAGCAGTTGTTGGCGTTGCCGATATAGCCCAGGCGCTGCGGATTGCGCTCATAGACGATCCGCCCGTCCTGCGCGGCATAATGGCGGGCGACATCCTCAGTTCCGTCGGTGGAGAGGTCGTCGCACAGGACGATGGCGAAGTCAGGAAAGTCCTGGCCCAGCAGAGTGTCGAGCGCCTCCGCCAGGTGCTCTCGGTGATTGTAGAGGGGCACGCCGATGACGGCGCGTGGTGACGGCGCGGCCATCACCGCCTCCATCCCACAATGTGCCGGTAGTCCTTGGCATCGATCGTCTGGCGCCCCGAGCGCAGGCGCTCTGGGTCGAACTTGGTGTAGGAGGAGCCGAGAACCGGGATCACCTGAGGCCGGTAGAACTCCTGGATGATGCCGGTGACATCGTCGATCTCGGGATTGTACGCCGACTTCGGCCGGTTGAGACTGTAGAGAAAGGGCGTGCCGGCCTTGTGCAGCCCCTCGACATAGGCGCGAACCTGCGGCCCCGTCATTTCCTGGAAGGAAACCATGTTGACCGCGAGATCCAGTGCCGGGAGCGTCGCGGCGTCGAACATGTAGTGCGGGATGAAGACGAAGTCGTACTCCGCGTAGCGACTGGGGTCCGGGATCTGCCCCGGCTCGGCGAGGAACACGCTGCGGTCCGGGAACATGATCCGCAGGTAGGTCGCCGAGAACAGCAGCACCTGTGGCAGATCCACGATGACGTAGGTCGTGTCGGGCAACTTCGAGAGGAAAGCGCGCGCGAAGCCGCCCCAGCCAGCGCCGATCTCCAGGACGGTCTTGCGTCCGCCCTCGCGCAGCCCGGGCAGCACGCCGCCGAGTTCAAGCGCAATCATCGCCTCGTAGAACTTCAGCGTGTCGACGTTGAAGAGTTCGCCGCCGATCTCGTGCCCGAAGCCGCCGAGGTCCGGCGCCTCGCTCACCAGCAGGTCCGCGGGATCGGCCTTGCGCAGCATTTCCAGCCGGAGCCGGAACCCGTCGAGAGCCTTCGAGGCATGCGTGCGGTAATCGTAAACCTTGAGCCCCGTCAGGTGATAGCAGTGGTGCCGAAGCTTGCGCACGATGAGCGGCGAAGCGTCGAGCATGTAGTCGAATCCGGCGAGTTCCTCTTGCCAGTAGGAACTCGGCCGCGCCAGCCCGCCCGAAGCTTCGGCGGCGCCGAGCAGACGCAGGACGTAGTCGCGGACGTCGCGATAGACGCCGTAGTCACGGCTTTCCGCGAGTTGGCGGACCAGCGCCTTGAAACTGTTCTCACCCGCTGACGCACTGTCCAGGCTGGGTTCCGGCACGATAGCGACCACTCCTGAGCTTGCAGCGATCCCTGCCGCGGCCAGTCACTGGTCGCGCGGCAACGGATTGCGACCCCGTCCGACCCGACGCCCCCGCCGCGGCGGCCCGACACTCGTGCGGGCGCGCGGACAGTTAACTCCCGGCTTCACGCATGTCCATCATCCGCTGCCCGCGCGCGGCGACGACGATCGCCTTCTTCGGAGGCGGGAGGCGAGGGCCGCGGAAGGGACGGAATCGATCCCCGCGACAGATATTTCACCGGGCCGAGCCCGACCGACGCAAATGGGTCGAGGGGTTCGGGCAGCAGCGGCTCCGCTCCAGGTCGATTGACCAAACGCTTACTGCTATAGGTGAACATTCAGCCAGTAAACTTGGCTGTGTGTTAACCACTCGCGCCGTCCCCGGCGGGGGCAGCTGCCCCTCCGGACGCCTCGACAGGATCCAGCAACGACCGATGCTCGGGCTCTGCCGCCTCCTGCTCGCCGTCGGCGTCGTGCTGGCCCACGGCAAGCTGCTTCCGGAAGCCACGTCGCGTTCGATGGTGAGCGGCTTCTTCGTCGTCAGCGGCTATCTGATGATGCTGACGCTCTCGACCAATTACGGCCGCAGCATCGTTCCGTTCTACTGGAACCGGATCCTTCGGCTTTACCCGCTTCACATCGTCATGTGCGCAATCATCGCGATCGCGTTCCACGGCTTCGTGATGCGGCGCTTCGCCGAGTATGCCGAGGCCTTCGGCGATGTCGGTCCGTTCATGACGGTCGTCATGTGCCTCCTTCTGCTGCCCCGCTATGCGGGTTTCTTCAACAAGCCAGCCTGGACCCTGCCCTTCGAACTCGCCTACTACATCCTGGCGCCGTTCATCTTCCGGCTGGGTTGGCGGGGGCGGCTCGCCTACACGCTCGCGGGGGTCGCGGGTTTCGCGGCCCTGCGGCCGATCAGCGACATTGCTCAGCCCTTCGGGCTGGAGTGGACGGCGTCCGGCACGGCCGCCGGCTTCTTCGCATCGGCGGTCTATTTCGGGCTGGGTGCGCTCGTCTTCGACATGCAGCGGGCGGTCGGCCGCAAGTCCCTGACCCGGCCGGCGGTGCCGGTCGTGAAAGGCCTGTGCCTCGCGGCTCTGCTGACCCTGATGGCCGCGACGTCGCGTTTCGTGCCGGCAGGTGCGCTGGACCTCGTCCTCGGCTGGCACGGCGTGTTGGTCAACGCCATTGCCGTGTCGGCCGTCACCTTCCTGCTGTTGCTCTGGGACGGTTCAGAGACGCGTCTGTCGAAGCGGGCGGGAGACCTTTGCTACCCCGTCTACATGATCCACTTCATGTTCACGGACTATCTGATCGACGTGCCACGCTTCAGGGCGATTCTCGCCGGGGTCGCCAAGACCGTGGCCTGGCCGGACCTCGAGTTCATCCTGCGCTCGGCGGTCGCGCTCGCCGGCGCGCTCCTCCTCGGGCATCTCTGGCTGGTGGTCGAGGCGCACACCATCCGGCGGCTCCGTCAGCGGCCCATCCGGGGGGTGCATGGCGAGCAGGACGCGGAGGGCGTGCGGGGCGCAGCCGGCGCGCGCGCATCGTCATCGGCGCTGTGATGCCTTCGGGCGGCCGGCTGTCACGGCCGCCTCTTGCGGCCGTTCGGATTCGAGGCCGCGCCTGACGAGACCCGCGATTCGCATCGCGAGTTCGCGCCGGCCCGCATCGGAAAGGTGCTCCGTCTTCTCGTCCTTGTTGAAAAACAGTCCGTCCCTGAAGGCGAGCGCCCAGTCCTCATAACGGCCGCCGCCGTCCTCGGCGAGCGGAGCCAAGGCCTCGCGCAGGATGGCGAGGTTGCGGTCAACCACGCGCGAGAACCCCGCTCCGGCAGCGCGCTGCCCCCACTGGTGGTTGATAGGCGTGACATAGACAAGCGGACGGATATTGGCCGCAACAGCCTCCGCGATGGCGGTACGAAGGTCGGCGAGCCAGGGATGGCCCGATTCGAGCGGGTGCATGTAGTGGAACACGGCGATGTGCCGGCTCCGCCAGTTCTTCTCGGCCGGGTCGGTGACTTTCGAATCCACGATGTCGAGGAACTGCCCGATCTTCGTCAGGGGTACGCCGGGATAGCGCACGTCCATCGCGCGGTAGCGATCGAGATCGCGATTTTTCTCGTAGGGCGGGAGGACCGGGGCCGGGTCGCCGGGCCGGCGCTTCTCCAGCGCCTCCACTTCCGCCTCATAGGCATTTTCCGGTCTGAGCCACCATTGCGGGGAGAAGCACCGGATGTTGACCGGGACGACGATGCAGCGGGGCCGTTCGGGCATGGCCAGGATGGCCCGGACGAGCGCCAGATAGAGGCGCGGATGGTAGGCGGAGCCGGCGAGCGACAGCATCCGGAGCGGCGCCAGGTCCTCGCCTGTCATTTCTGCCAGGGTGCGACCGTCCCGGTCGTTGTAGCGGACCCTGTAGTGGACGGAATCGCCGAGAAGGACGGCATCGGGGGGGCTCGACCCGGCCCGGAAGGCCTCCTCGATCTGTTCGATGGCGCGAAACGGCCCTTTGTCGAAGATGCGGGCCACCAGCCCCTTCTCGGAGAGGGCCTTCCGCTTGCGCTCCCGCTCCGCCACGAACGCCTCGCCGGTGAGGGGCAGGCCATGCACGCCGAACAGCCTGAGATGGACGTAGATCGCGTGCGCCCGCCGCGCCCTGCGCGACACCTGTTCGGAGACGCCGGTGATGCCCCGGCGCACCAAGGCGTTCCGCCGCAGCCCCCGGAAGCGGCGCAGCCCGCCACGCACGACCCGCTTCGCGTGGTCGGCGAGATAGGCGTTGACCCAACCGGAAAAGGCCACGCGGGAGCCCAGCGTCGAGGCCGGGGCCGCTGTCCGCGAGCCTTTTTCCTTGGCCAGGGCGAACGCTTTTTCGACCGCCTCGGCCCAGCGCAGCGCAGCCTTGCGGGTGCGGTCACCCGGCCGGATGAACTGGTCGACGAAGCGCGCATTGCCCGTCCGGCTGTAGCCGAGAAGCGCAGGGTCGCCATGCACCAGCCTGGCGATCGCTTCCGTATTGTCGGCCAGTGTCGGGGTGCGGATGAGGAATTCGTAGGTCAGGAGCTGCCGGTAGTGTGGCGTGCCGAGATGGCCTTCCCCGAACACGTCGCTCTCGAAGGCGATGATGGGCCGGTCGATGATTGCCGCCTCGACCATGGCGGACGTGTTCACGCCGACCACGGCGAGGCTGTAGGCGATAGAACAGTAGAACTCCTCGCGTGCGGTGCCGGCGAACGGGATGGCGCCTGCCCTGGGGTGCACCACGACGTTCTCGAACTGCATCTCGTCGAAGGACCTGAAGACGTCGGCATTCTGTGGATGGGGCCGGACGAGGACACCGATCCGTGCCACGTCGGGATCGGGATGCGTCCTCAGCGCGGCGATCCAGTCGGCGATGAAGGAGGCCTCGAGCTCGCGCGCGATCGAACCGGACGAACAGGTGTAGAGCAGGAAGGGAACGCCGGGGTCCAGCCCGACGGACCGGCAGAAGGTTTCCCGGTCCATGGAGGGCTTCGTGTCGAACCAGATGTCGTAGCCGGGCGCGCCGGCCATGAACATGCGCTCCGCTTCCATGCCGTGGAACTTGACTGCCTCGTCGACATGGGACGCGTTCCAGACGATGCCTGCATCCGGCCGGGGCCGCAGCAGCCCCTTGTTGGTGAGGTTGTCCCAGCTGTACATGCTGTAGAGGGCCGGGATGCCCAACGCCCGCGCGGCCAGGAAGTAGTTCGCCTGCTCGCTGCCAAACGGCGTGACGGGCGAAACGATGATCGCGTCGTAGCGGCCCTCCCGGAGCAGGCTCACGAGCCGCGGCGGCGGCGGAAGCCCGTCGAGAAGCGCCATCAGTTGCTCGTTGGCGGCGTGGTAGCCCTCCCTGGCCGTCACGGCGCGGGCCTGCTTCAGGAGCCCGGATCCGCCGAACACAGCGGCCGCCATCTTGCGCGCGCGGTCGCGCAGGAATTTCGAATCGGCGTAGGTCGGCGTGTCATAACGCAGGGTGTCGAGGACGACCGAAACCACTTCCACGGCACCGGCTTCGGCCGACGCCTTGAGATCGAAGTGGAAGACCTTCACGCCTGGCAAGGCGTTGCGCGCTTCAGCTGCCAGATGATCACCCACGCGACCTTTGGGGGGCTCGCTGAAGCAGATCTCCACCTCGTGGCCGCGCCGGAGCAGCTCGTCGACGCCGGCGGCGAAGTTCTTGATGAAGAAGGGGTGTCGCAGGACCAGGAGAAGTTTCACGAAGTCTCGCCTCTGCAGCACGCGCGACGCGCCGGCGCCACGGCTCACGGCCGCCAGTACCGCGCCGAAAGAGAGCGCGGGAAGGTCGGCGCCAATGTCCAGGGCCGTCCTGCGCCGAGATAAACCATAAGGTGATGGCGGACAATGCGGATGAGGCTGGGGCGTGGGCGGTATGACGACCGACTTGACATTGAGCTCTTTTGGCTCGATCTCGCCACCTTCGTACGCCATGGGGCGGGGCCGACAGCGGCCCGTCCGGCCGCGGCCCAGCGAGCGCGGCGCGCTTGCCATCGCCGGATGCAGAGCACGTGACCGACAGCTGCGCCGTCCTCGTGGATGACCTGGGCAAGGTCTTCGAATTGCCCCGCAAGGCCCGCAGCATGAGCCCGGGAGGCATCGCGCTCGTGCTGGCGCACATCGCGGGCCTGCCCGTCGATCTCGCGCGGGCGCGGGCGCGCGATGGCGTCCAGCGACCTGTCGTGGTCGCCCTCGACGGCGTGACGATGCAGGTCGAACGCGGCGAGGCCGTGTGCCTGCGGGGGCCTTCCCGCTCCGGCAAGTCGACGCTCTTGTCCGTCCTGTCCGGCGCGACGCCTCCAAGCCGCGGGCGTGCCGTGATCCGCGGCCGCTGTGCCGCGCTGCTGGACGTCCGGCACGATCTCGACCGCGCGGCCATCGTCCAGCCTTTCGTGGCGGCGCGGCTTCGGACGTTGCGCTCGATGGGCTACCGGAACGTCCCGCAGCCCGCCGAGATCGTGTCGTTCGCCGAGCTCGGCGGTTTCGAGAACGCCCGCATCGGCAAGCTCTCCTCCGGCATGCAGATGCGGCTGAGCATGGCGCTGCTGCTGGCGGGCGACCCCGACGTGCTGCTCCTCGACGACGTGATGGGCGTCGGCGACGTCTCGTTCCGCGAGAAGTGCATCGAGCGCTTCAAGGCGATCCTCGCCCGCGGGGGCAGCCTCGTTGTGGTTTCGCCCGACGAATGGCTTGTCTCACGTCTCGGGGCGCGGCTTCTGACCCTGCAAAACGGCACCGTCGCGTCGTCGACGCAAGCCGACCTCGTCGGTGCAGGTCCAGGGCTCAGCCCCACCTGGACAGTGTCGGAGAAGCGGATCGAGAACGAGGTCGGAAGGCTCGGCATCCTCGGCGTGGCGGCCTGCGAGAGCGCGGCGGGAACGGACATCCGCCTGCGGTTCAAGCTGGAGCTCCTGCGCAAGCAGACCGCCCGCCCCGTGTTCGACGTGACGCTCGACAGCGGTGCGACCGTCATGCGCGCGATCGCGCCGGCGGACGTCGTCCCGACCGGGCCCGGCGTGGTCGAGGGCGAAGTCCTGCTGCCGGTACGATACTTCGCCCCGGGCCGCTACTGGATCGAGGCCATCGTGTTCTCCCTGTCGGGCGGCATGCAGCACGTGCTGCGGATGCCCGGTGCGGTCGAGCTCCTGCTGCCCGGCACGTCGGCGGGGGGGTCGGGGCCGCCGGTCACGGTCGAGCTGCCATGGGACATCGCCGAGCTCGAGCTTGAGGAGGCGGGCGAATCGTGACCGACGTGCTGGTGCGGATCGAGAACCTGACCAAGCACTATGCGCTGGGCGGGTCCATGCGGCTCGAGGCAGCCAAGGGTGGCCCGATCGCGCTGCTGCGCCGGATCCTGCGCTCGCCACCTCCCTCCCCGCGTCCGGACCCCTCCGGGATCGCGATGGTCAAGGCGCTGGGCGGCGTGAGCTTCGAGGCGCATGCCGGCGAGGTCCTCGGGATCATCGGCCGGAACGGCGCGGGCAAGACGACTCTCCTCAAGATCCTGGCACGCGTCCAGCCGCCCACGTCCGGGCGGGCCGTCCTGAGGGGGCGCCTCGTCGCGCTTCTCGAGCTCGGGGTCGCCTTCGCGCCGGACATGTCGGTGTCCGACACGATCGTCATGTTCGGCATGGCGGCGCGGGTGCCCCGCGGCGAGGTGCGCAAGCTGGAGGCCGGCATTCTCGCAATGGCGGGCCTCGAGGAGTTCCGCGATGCCCCCTTGCGCGCCTGCCCCGCGGGGAGCTTCGTCCGGCTCTGCTTTGCGGCGCTCATGCGCTTCCCAGCCGACATCGTTCTCGCAGACGAGATCCTGGCCGTCGGCGACACCTCGTTCCGCGAGGCGGCGGAACAGCGCATGAGCGATATCGCGAGCGGGGGCGGCACGGTTCTCTTCGTCTCCCACGACATGAACGCCCTGCGGCGCATCTGCACGCGGCTGGTCTGGCTGGAGAAGGGGCAGGTGCGCATGTCGGGGCGGCCGGCCGAGATCATCGACGCCTACATGGCGGAGACGATGGGGCTCGATCCCGGCGAGATCGGCGGCGAGACTCCCGGTTTCCGCATCCTGGACGTCCGTCTCCTCGACGCCGAGGGGTCGCATGTCGGCGTCCTGCAACTGACGGAAGCCGGCACGGTCGAGTGCGTCTTCGTCGTCGACGGCGTGGACCCGATCTGCGTCGAGATGGAGCTTTGGCGATCGGAATGGCACGTCCTGACGGCCCTGTCCGAGCCGGTCGCTGTCAGGCCCGGGCGCGCCGTCACGGCACGGGTGACGGTGCCCGCAAACCTCCTCAACGACGGCTCCTACGAGGTTCGCGTCCATCTCAGGGCGGCGTCGCCTCCGGGAGACGTGCTTGCGAGCGCGCGGCTCGACCTGCGGGTCCTGAACGCGGCGGCCGAGCGCTCGGTGTGGGCGGACTGGACGAAGGGACGTCCCGGCCTGATCAGCCCGCCCTCCGAGTGGAGTTTCCGCATGCTTCCCACCGGTGAACAGAAGGTAGCAGCTTCGTGAGCCAGGAGATCGTGACGGTCATCGAGGCGAGGCCTCCCCGCTTCTCCGAACAGATGAAGGCCATCTGGGAGTACCGGTACTTCTATCGCGTGCTGCTGGGCGAGATCGGCATGCGCAAGTACAAGGGCACCCATCTCGGGTTCTGGTGGCTCGTGCTGCGCCCTCTGATCCCGGCGGCGATCTCCATCATCCTGTTCACCTTCGTCGTGCCGATGGAGACGCACGGCGAGCCCTATCCGATCTTCTTCCTCTCGAGCTACGCCTGCTGGAACGTCTTCCAGGCGACGGTCATCATCCTGCCGCGCGGCCTCATGTGGAGCAGCTCCATGATGCGCCGCACCTACTTCCCGAAGCTTCTCGTCCCGCTCGCCTCGGTCGGTCCGCCGCTGATGGAGGGGCTCGTCATCGTCTCGCTGCTCGTCCTGATGACGCTGTGGTTCTGGTTCCGGACGGGCCATTTCCACCTGCAGTTCGGGCCACAGATCCTGCTGTTCCCGGTCTGCGTCTTCTTCACCCTCCTCCTCGGATTGGCCGTGGGCATGGTGCTCAGCGTGGTGTCGGCCTTCGCCCGCGACGTCGTCTACATGGCGACCTACTTCGTGCAGATCTTCATGCTCATGACGCCCGTGCTCTATCCGGTGAAGTTCGTGCCGGAGCATCTGCGCTGGCTTCTCTACACGCTGAACCCGATGGCCAGCATCGTGGAGACGGCACGGTGGAGCCTGACGGGATACGGCGTGCCGCCGCTGCAGTACCTGGCAGTCTCGTTCCCCGTGATCATCGTGCTGTTCCTGCTGGGGACGCTGTTCTTCATACGGGCGGAGCCGTACATCACTGACCAGGTCTAGCCCGTCACATTTCGTCACCGCGTTGGAAGCCGCGCAGGTCTCGACAGAATGGAACCGACATGAAGAAGCTGGCGCAGCGCAAGATCGCCGTGGTGGGGCTCGGCTATGTCGGTTTGCCCGTCGCGGTGTCCTTCGCGCGCGGCGGCTTCCAGGTCGTAGGCTTCGACCTCGATCCCGTCCGGGTGCGGGAGTTGCGGTCGGGACATGACCGGACGAGGGAGGTCGACCTCGCGGCCGCTTCGGGAACCGCGCTGACGTTCACCGGGGATTCCGACGCTCTCTCCGGTTCGGACTTCTTCATCGTCACGGTGCCGACACCCATAGACGCGGCGCGCCGGCCCGACCTGTCCGCGCTGCTGGCAGCGTCGGCGACCGTCGGGAAGGCGCTGAAGCGCGGCGACATCGTCGTCTATGAATCCACCGTCTATCCCGGAGCGACCGAGGAGGACTGCCTGCCGGTCCTGGAGGCGGCGTCAGGTCTCAGGGGCGGAACCGACTTCACGGTCGGGTATTCGCCGGAGCGCATCAACCCCGGCGACGCCGAGCACCGCTTCGAAACGATCGCAAAAGTGGTGAGCGGGCAGGACGCGGCAACGCTCGATATCATCGCGTCGGTCTACGGCGCCGTCGTGAAGGGCGGCATCCACAGGGCGCCCTCGATCCGCGTCGCGGAGGCCGCGAAGGTCATCGAGAACGCGCAGCGGGATCTCAACATCGCCTTCATGAACGAGCTGTCGATCATCTTCGGCCGCCTCGGAATCGATACCGGCGACGTGCTGGCGGCAGCGTCCACCAAGTGGAACTTCCTCCCCTTCACGCCGGGTCTCGTGGGCGGCCACTGCATCGGCGTCGACCCCTACTACCTCACCTACCGGGCCGAGAAGGCAGGATGTCATCCCGAGGTGATCCTGGCGGGGCGGCGCGTGAACGACGCCGTCGGCGAGCGTATCGCACAGGATTGCGTGCGCTGGCTGCTGGCGTCCGGCCGACCGAAACCCGTCGTCACGGTGATGGGGCTGACCTTCAAGGAGAACGTCCCGGACACCCGCAACTCGCGCGTCGTCGACATTCTCGCCGGACTGCGCGGCGCAGGCGTCGAGGTCCAGGTGCACGATCCCGTAGCCGACCCGGCAGCCGCTGCCGCACAGGGCGTGCGCCTCCTCGACCTCCGCGAGCTCCGCCGGGCGGACGCGGTCATCGTCGCCGTGGCGCATGGCGCTTTCCGGGATGGCGGATGGCCGCTGATCCGGGACCTGCTGCGCGAGGGCGGCCTGGTCTACGACGTGCGTGGCATCCTGAATCGCGCCGAACTGCCCGCCGGGGTCACTCTGAAGCGGCTCTGATCAGGCGCAAACAGGTCACGCTTTGCCCAGTTCGGCGTCGAGGTGGAGGGACGCCTCGACCAGCGCCCGCGTATAGGGATCGCGCGGCGCGCCCAGCACCTCCTCGGTCCGGCCCTCCTCGACGATGCGCCCCGCCT
>JAESFG010000698.1_pt1 | contig 11041 bp, 6 predicted proteins | sample 9269371 | NCBI WGS metagenome assembly JAESFG01 (sample SAMN14506227, study PRJNA617093) | algae metagenome | isolation source: Aetokthonos hydrillicola CCALA 1050 (B3-Florida) and co-occurring... | place: USA: South Carolina | collected 2013-01-01 | reverse complement strand
CACCTCGGCCGCTGCGTCATTCTCGCCAGCTGCGCCCTCCGTCTCCCCGTCCCCCTCTCCCGCGGTGCCGTCGTCCGTCGTGTCGCCCGGCGTGTCCGCGCGGGTGGCGTCCTCCGCCTGGTTCTCCCACTCCGGCTCCTCGCGCCAGCCGTCCTGCTGCGACGCACCGTCGAACCCGCTCAGCCGTTCGAGAGGGAGGTCGAAGTAGTCCTCCCCGCCGATCTGGATGCTGGCCTGGTCCACCTGCCCGGGCAGCAGAACCTGCATCACCTCCAGAAAGGACTTGCCGATCAGCTGCTCGGCCTGGCGCACCAGGAGCAGGGCCGGGTTGGATGGCTCGCGCCCGGCGAAATAGGCAGCCACGGTCGCGAGCGCCTCGGCTGCGTCCCGCGCGGAGGCGATGGTACCCACGGCGACCGGGGCGGCCGACTGTGTGCCGGCGCCGGGGCCGGCCGGCGCGGCGCCAGGGGAGGGGGCGGTCGAGCCCTCCAGCGCAAAGGTGTTGTCGCGCTTGACGACGGCAGACGAGACGAAGCCCAGCATTCGCCCGAGCAGCGCATCCATCCGCTCGAGGGAGACGGCATCGTCATGTCCCGCATGCGCCTGCCAGGCCGCGTGCACGCGGGCGACGGCGCCGTGCGCCACCTTCAGCGACGCAACCACCGTCTTGAGCTGGTCGAGGTCGGCCTCGGCCAGCGCCATGTCGATGCTCGCCCGGTCGAGGGTCTCCTCGTCCTCGCGCAGCGTCGCCTCGCCGGTGGCCAGCAGCTCGTGGCGGAACCGGACCGCGCCGTAGCGCCGGCTCTCGGCGAGGGTGACGTGCTGCAGCGGCAGGATGACGTGGGGCAGGTCGTCGAGTGTCTGCAGGATGGCTCCCCGCAGCGACACGTCACCGTCGTCGGGAGCGGGGTGCACATGCTGCCAGCGCGTCTCCAGCAGGCTGGCGACGGCGGCGAGGGCTGCGCCGAACGTGTCGAGATCGCGCGTCAGGATCGCGAGCTTGGCAACGATGACGAGCAGGCGCAGGTCGTGCGTGCGCTCCAGGAGACCCGCAATGGTCGCCGCCTCCGCGTCGAACTTGATGCTCGTCCGGTCGAAGGTGAAGTAAGCGTCGGGGAGCACGCCCTCGACCCGCGCCACGAAGTTCGTGAAGTCCGGGTCGTACTCTGCATCCAGGTCCGGGCCGCACGGCGCCTCGTCAGAGACCGGTTCGTCGAGACGGGTGAGGTCGAGTGTCGCTGCCACTGTGCGGTCCCGCTGACAGGCCAAATCGGCCCATGAGGCCGACGCGCCGCGGATCGTGGGCGAGCGCGGCGGTGAGGTCGAGCGCTCCCATCCCAATCCGATTGCAGACCGCGCCCGTCGACTTTCCCGCCCGCCATGTATAGCGTCAAGGTGATGTGCCTGATTACGTAAATGCATCCAGGGTGAAACCATGCTCCGGCAGGATGAACGGGCCTCTCTGCTGAAAACGCCGCTGGGGAAAGACACCCTGGTTCTCACAGCTTTTGAAGGCACCGAGGGACTCAGCGAAGTCTTCGAATACTCGGTGGCCGCGCTGAGCGAGCAGGAGAACGTGAATTTCGACAGCGCGCTCGGCCGCAACTGCAGCGTCAAGATCAAGACCTACAAGTCAGGCGAGCGCATCTTCAACGGGACGCTCATCAGGGCGCAGTGGCTCGGCCGGCGCGAGGACAATTTCGCCTACCGCCTGGAGTTGAGGCCCTGGCTCTGGTTCCTGCGGCACACCAGCAACTGCAAGATCTTCAAGGACCAGTCGGTCCCCGACATCGTCAAGGCCGTCTTCGATGACCGCGGGTACACCGACTACAAGTTGAAGCTGACCCAATCCTACCCGAAGATCGAATATTGCGTGCAGTATCGCGAGACAGACTTCGACTTCGTGTCCCGCCTCATGGAGGAGTACGGGATCTACTATTTCTTCGAGCACACTGAGGAGAAGCATACGCTGGTCCTGGCGGATGCGCCGTCCTGCCACACGCCACTCTCGGGCCTGGACAAGGTCGTGTTCCTGCCGCGCGGCTCGTCCGACCAGAGGGACCGCGCGCACTTCGTGTCCTGGACCAGCGAACGGAACTTCCGCAGCGGCAAGTTCACGCTGAACGACTACGACTACCTGAAGCCCAGCGCGAGCCTGAAGGCGGATGCGCAGGGCTCCGAGCATTATTCCTCGGCGAAGCTGGAACGGTACGACTATCCCGGCCGCTATATCGACCGAGGGCTGGGCGAGAGGCTCGCCAGGATACGCCTGGAGGCCGAGCAGGCGTTCGATCACCGCCGTGAGGCCCACGGGGACGCAGTCGGTCTGACACCCGGAGGGCGGTTCAAGCTCGAGCAGCATCCGACGGGCGCGGAGAACGCCGAGCATCTCGTCCTGCGCGCCGAGCATCATTTCGAGGCCGAGCAGTACAGGTCGGGGTCGGATGGCGGCGCGGGCGAAAGCTATTCGGGCCGCTACGTCTTTCTGAAGAGCGACCAGCCCTACCGCGCACTGCAGGAGACGCCGAAACCCCGCATCCACGGGCCGCAGACGGCCAAGGTGGTCGGCAAGTCGGGCGAGGAGATCGACGTCGACGAGCACGGCCGCATCACCGTGCAGTTCCACTGGGATCGCGACAAGAAGCCATCGCGGCGGGTCCGCGTTGCGCAGAACTGGGCCGGCAAGAGCTGGGGCCAGCAGATCATCCCGCGCATCGGCCACGAGGTCGTCGTCGAGTTCCTCGACGGGGACCCCGACTTCCCGCTCGTCGTCGGCTCGGTCTACAACGGGGAGAACGATCTCCCCTACGATCTCCCTGCCAACAAGACGAAGTCGGGGCTGAAGTCCGATTCGTCCAAGGGCGGGCGCGGATACAACGAGCTCGCGCTGGAGGACAAGAAGGGGTCCGAGAAGGTCAACCTGCGGGCCGAGAAGGACCTGGACGTGCTCGTGCGCAACAAGGAGGAGCGCGAGATCGGCGAGGCCTTCACGCCTCCGCTCGGCATGCCCTCGCGCAAGACGACGCTGAAGAACGGCGACGACGTTCTGGAGGTGAAGTCGGGCAACCAGGACGTCAAGGTCGCCATGAACATCACGACCAAGGCCGGCCCCATGCTGACCATGGAGGCCGAGGCGATGATGCAGTTCAAGGTCGGCCAGAGCACGATCACGATGACGCCGGCCTCGATCACGATCCATTCGCCCATCGTCATGGTCAGCGCCGACGGCCTCATGTCGGTGTCCGGGACGATGACCACCGTCAGCGGTTCCGCCGTGCTGACGCTCGCAGGCGGCCTCGTCGCCATCAACTGAGGGACGGCCATGTCGCGGCTGCGGTTCGAGACGGCGCTGGAGGTGTTCGAGGCCTTCCCGGCGCTTCGGTCCGACATCAAGATGGAGCCGGGAGCGGACGAGCTGCCGCTGGTCTATTGCGGCAGGCTCGTCACGCCGGAGACGGGCTCCGAGGCGGTCCGGTTCCTCGCCCATACCCTGCCCCGGCGCGAGGCGGTGTGGTGGGCGGCGCGCAGCGTCCGGACCCTGCTGGGCCAGGGAGCCGGACCCACCGACCTTCGCGGCGTGGAACTGGCGGAGGGCTGGGTCCGCGAGCCCGACGAGCCCGCGCGCCGGGCGGCGCTGGAGTTCGGCCTGGCCGGCGACCAGACGGCAGCCGGCACCTGGGCCGCCCTCGCGGCGGCCTGGTCCGGCGGCGGCCTGACGCTGGGCGAGCATACGGCGAACGCCCCAGCGGACATCACCGGACGCTCCGCGATGGTCGCCGTCACCCTGGCGTCCTGCGCCGTGTCCCCGGCCAAGCGCTGGCCGGCGACACAGGCGTGCCTGGAGGCAGGAATGCGCTTCGCCTCGGGAGGCGACCTCGGGCTGTGATCGCTACTGGGCCAGCCGGGCCTCGACGCGGCGGTTGACGGGATCGAGCGGATCGGTGCCTTCGCGTGGCTTCTCCTTGCCGTAGCCCTTGGCGAGAAGCCTGTCCGGCCTGACGCCGGCCGAGGCGAGATACTTCACGACGGCGCCGGCGCGCTTCTGGGAGAGCACGAGGTTGTAGCGGTCGCCACCCCGGGCATCGGTGTGGCCCTCGACGGCGAACTTGCCCTGCGCCAGGCGCGGGTCCTTCAGCGCCTTCGCAAACTCGTCCAGGTTCTGTTTGGCCTGCGACGTGAGCGCGTTGGAGTTGAGCTCGAAAGTCACGAGGAGATCGAAAGGCTGCGGCGGGGGGACCGCCGCGGCGGCCTGCGCCTGCTCGGCACACTCGGATTCGGTGCCGACGCAGAGCGCCCGGACGTCGCCGGCGGACACCGCCGGGGCGAAGCGCTTGATCACGTCATCGGCCGAGTAGGTGGTTTGAGCGTGAGCGGGTGCGGCAAGAGCGGCGGTCAGAGCCGCCAGAGCCGGCAGGAGCACGGTGTAGCGCATTGCTGAACCTCCAAATCTGCATGAAGAAAATGCTCTCAGAACGCCCCCGCCGCGTCAACGCGCGCCTTGCAGTCAAGCGCTCCAAATCATTTGGAGAGCAACTATTTAGCGGATCTTTCCTCATCCGGGGTGGCATGCGACAAGGACGGTGCGGGGCATGGAGGCGGACCGGCCACTCCGGCGGCCGCTCGGAACTGTTCAGGGCGTGCACCGGGCATGATGCGGTCTGCGGGAACAAACGACTACAGCAACTTCTACTTGCTCCCTTGCACGACGAGTCACAATCATCGGCTGTGGCGTCGCGCTGTACCGGCCGCGACCATACGGGTCCGGGGCTTGCCATGCCGCTGACGCTGACCATCGAGAACGAGGCAACCCTCCCGGACGGCGGCCCGGTTACGGTGACGGTGTCGGGCCGCAGGGGCCTCGACATCGGCCGGGACCGGCACCTCGACTGGACGCTTCCGGACCCCAGCCGCTACATCTCCGGGAAGCACTGCGAGATCCGCTTCCGCGACGGCGAGTACTGGCTGACCGACGTTTCGACAAACGGAACCTACGTCAACGGCAGCGACGTCCGCGTGCAGAGCCCCTACAGGCTGCGCAACGGCGACCGCCTCGCCATCGGCCACTACATCGTCCGCGTCGACATGACGGTCGCCCCGGGCGACACGGAGGCACCCGCGTCCCTGACGACGCCGCCACCCGCGGCGGCGGCGCCGCCGGTCGACGTGCCACCGCCCGCGGCTGCGGCGAACCCGTGGAACGACGCTCCGGATGCCGCTCCTCCCGCGCCGGTGGAGGAGGTGCGACCGCCCCGCCCGCCATCCAGCGGCGCCGATCCTTTCCTCGACTGGGCCGTCGACCTGCCCGCGCCGCGGCCTGCCGATCCCCCCCGTCCCCTGCCTCCGGCACAGCCCGTCGCGCCGCCTCCCCAGGAGGATCTGGGCTGGGCCGCCGCGCCGCCCCCCGCGCCGAAAGTCCCCGTGGCGGACGAGCCGCCCGTGGCTCCCTCGCCGCGCCGGCCTTCGGCGCCCGATCCCTCTCCCTCCGTCGCGCCGCCGCCCTTCGAGCCCGATCCACCAAGCCTGCCCCCGGCCGTCTCGCCCGCGTTCGACGCGCCTGCGCGGGTCAGCAGGCCGGCGGCCGACGGCGACATTCTCAACCGGATCGCAGCCGGGCTCGGCGTCCCGCCCGACCTGTTCGCCGGACGCGACGCTGGAGACGTGGCCGAGCAGCTGGGCGCCGCGCTTCGGCTGGCCACGGACAATCTCCGCCAGCTGCTGATGGCCCGCACCCAGGCCAAGCAGCTCGTGCGCAGCGGCTCCCACACCATGGTCCAGGCGGTCGACAACAACCCGCTCAAGTTCTCGCCCAACACCCAGGAGGCGCTGCTCGCCATGTTCGGCCCGGGAAGCGCCAGCTTCATGCCGGCCGACAGAGCCCTGGCGCAGGCCTTCTCGGATCTGAAGTCGCACCAGGTGAAGACCTACGGCGCCATGCAGGCGGCGCTGCGGCGCCTGGAAAAGGAGTTCTCGCCTGCCGCGGTGGAAGCGTCCATCGAGCCCGACAAGGGAATCTCGGCGATGCTGGGATCGCGAAAGGCCCGGCTGTGGGACGTCTACACGGCGCGCTGGTCGGCAAAGACGTCGAACCGCGACCATGGGCTCGTGGACGCCTTCATGATCGAATTTTCCGACTGCTACGACCAGCAATAGGCCGGCGGGACGAGGGGGAGCGATGTCCTGGTACAGCAAGGTCCTCTGGTCGGAAGGGCTGTTCCTGCGGCCGCACCATCTGCAGCAAAGCGACCGCTATCTGGAGCACCTCGTCGAAAGCCGTGTCCGGGCGATCTCGCCCTATCCGTGGGGCTTCACGACTCTGGAAATCGACCGGGACCTGCTGCAACAGGGCAAGTTCGGGCTGCGCAGGGCGGCCGGCGTGCTGCCGGACGGAACGCCTTTCGCGCTGCCAGACGACAGCCCGCTGCCGACGCCGGTCGACGTGCCTGAGAGCGCGGCCAAGCTCACCATTTTCATCGCCATGCCGCTGGCGGCCTCCAACACGCGCGAGGTCGAGGAGGCGGATGCAGAAAGCGCGTCCCGCTTCGTGCCCGGACAGGAGCTCCTGATCGATTCCACCTCGCCGATCCGGGCGGAGGAGGAGATCGACGTGGCGCTGCCGCGCATGGCCTTCGACATCGGCCGCAAGGGCAAGCCGGGTTTCGCCAGCCTCGCGGTGGCGCGCATCGTCGAGGTGAAGGACAAGCTCGTCCTCCTGGACGAGAAGCACGCGCCGCCCATCCTCACCTGCTCGGCGAGCCCGGTCGTCGACGGCTGGATCGACCGTGTCGCGGGCTGGATCGAGACGAAGCTGGACGAGCTGTCGCGCTACGCCGCCGATCCCACGGCCGGCGGCGGACTGCAGAGCGCCGACTACCTCGTGCTCCAGGTGCTGAACCGGACCCAGCCGGTGCTGCAGCATTTCCACCGGTCGCGCTATGTCCACCCCGAAAGGCTGCATGTGGAGCTTCTGCGCCTCGTCGGCGAACTCGCCACATTCGCCACGCCGGAGCGCAGGGCACGGACCTATCCGTCCTATGACCATGACGACCTGGAATCGGTCTTCCAGCCGATCCTGCGCGATCTTCAGGACTTCCTGAGCGCCCGTCTGGGCCGGCGCGCCATCCGCCTGGAGATCACGGAGAAGGCGCAGAACGCCTTCATCTCCACGATCCGCGACCGCAGCCTCTTCCGCAACGCCACGCTGGTGATGGAGGTCGGCGCGCGCCGTCCGCTGGGGGAAATCCAGACGCAGTTCCCGCGCCTGTTCAAGGTCGGCCCCAACACCAAGATGAACGAGATCGTGCACTCCCACCTTCCCGGCGTACAGCTCGTCCACCTGCCGACGCCGCCGCCGCAGATCCGGGCGATCACCGACCACGTCTACTTCTTCCTCGACCGCAACTCGCCGCTCTGGCCGGAATTCAGCACGGCGAGTTCCATCGGAATGCATTTCTCGGGTGACTGGCCCGAGCTCGAACTCGAGCTCTGGGCGGTGCTGGACGACAGAAGATGAGCGGCCGGCCGCCGGACGATCCCTTCGGTCGGAACGACAGGACCGTCCTGCGGCCCAACCCCGGCGGACGCCTGCCGGCGACACCCGCGCCTGCCGCCCCGTCCTATCCCTCCCCGCCGCCCCGCCCGGCGACGCCGGCCGGGACCGAGGACTGGATGCTGCCGCCGGAGCCGCCACCGCCCCCGCCCCGGCGCGAGCAGCAGCCCGGGATCGTGGAGCGGGCGCCGGCGGACGCGGGTTCCGGTACGGTCGAGGCACCCAACCCTAACCCGATCATGAAGGCGGCCGGGCCGCTCCTCGTCCTGCTCGGGCGGTTGCGCGTCGACATGCTGCGCGCGCCCTTCCAGAGGCTGATGGAGCAGGTCGCGCCGGGCGTCGAGACGTTCGAACGCGAGATCCGGACCGCTGGCGTCCCGGCCGCGCAGGCCGAGGCCGCGAAATACATTCTCTGCGCCACGGCCGACGACATCGTCCAGCACATCCCGCGCGAGGACCGGCAGGTCTGGACGCAGTACAGCATGCTCAGCCGTTTCTTCGGCGAGCGAATCGGCGGCGTGCGCTTCTTCGAGGAACTGGACCGGGCGAAGCAGGATCCCGCGACGAATTACGACCTTCTGGAGCTGATGCACGCCTGCCTGGCGCTGGGTTTCCAGGGCAAGTACCGCATGGGCGCGGGCGGCCTCGCCGAGCTGCAGCAGGTGCAGCGCAACCTCTACGAGACGCTGCGGCGCGTGAAGCCGCGGGCCGGGCTGCAGCTGTCGCCGCGCTGGCAGGGGCGGCAGCTCGCGGCCCGGACGTCGCGAGTCGTGGTGCCAGTGTGGGTGGTCGCCTCGGTCTTCGGCGTGGCGCTGCTCGGCCTGTTCCTCGCTCTCAGGGCGCTGCTCGGCGGCCCCGCGGAAGCCGCCGCGGACGGCGCGGTGACCCTGCAGTCGCGCGACAGGATCGCGCTGGAGCGCAAGGTCTTCGCCCCGCCGCCTCCCCCTCCCCCGGTCGAACCGAACAGGATCACCCAGCTGCAGCGCATCCGCACCGCGCTGGCCCCGGAGATCCAGGCGGGTACCGTGTCGGTGGATCCCTCGCCGAACGCCATCGTCGTGCGGGTGCCGAGCGTGGCGATGTTCGACTCGGGCGACGCTGACGTGAAGGAGGGCTTTCTCTCCCATGCCGCCCGGATCGGCCAGATGCTGGAGAAGGAGTGGGGCTGGGTGCGCATCGTCGGCCATTCCGACAGCACGCCCGTCAACACGACCCGCTTCGCGAGCAACTGGGACCTCTCGCTCGCGCGGGCCAAGGCGGTCGCCAACCTCCTGAAGCCCGCGATCAGCAAGCCACAACGCATCCAGGTCGACGGCAAGGGAGCCGATTCACCCATCGCCTCCAACTCCACGCCCGACGGGCGCGCCCGCAACCGCCGCGTCGAGATCCTCATCGAGAGGACCGACTGATGCGGAGCGCGCCATGAGCCTCGCCGCCTGGGTCAGGATCGGCCTCGTGGTCATCGGCGCGCTGGCGCTGGCGGCGCTGGTGTGGTTCGCCGGCCAGCTGGTGGCGTTCGGCGAGGCGCGGCCCTTCGAGAGCACCGCCGTGCGTGGCGGCATCGCGGCGGCGATCCTCGTGATCGCGATCGCCATCGTGGTGTGGCGCATCGTCAGGGCGCGCAGGCAGGCGGCCAAGATCGCGGGCGCCCTGACCGAGAGCGACGACGACCCCGACGCGCTCGTGCTGCGCGACCGGATGCGCGACGCGCTGGCGACGCTGAAGAGCGCGCAAGGCTCGAAGGGCGACTACCTCTACGACATTCCCTGGTACCTGATCATCGGCCCGCCCGGCTCGGGCAAGACCACGGCCCTGGTCAACTCCGGCCTGAAGTTTCCGCTCGCGCGCGGCGTCACGCCCGCCGCCATCGCGGGCGTCGGCGGCACCCGCTATTGCGACTGGTGGTTCACCGAGAACGCCGTCTTCGTCGACACGGCGGGGCGCTACACGACGCAGGATTCCGACACGCGGGCGGACCAGAAGAGTTGGCTGTCCTTCCTCGACCTTCTCAAGCGCAACCGGCCACGCCAGCCGATCAACGGCGTCATCGTCGCCATCAGCATCGAGGACCTGCTCACCCTGCCCCCGGCGGAGCTTGCCGCGCACGCCGCCGCGATCCGGGCGCGGCTTCTGGAACTCTACGAGCGGCTGAAGGTCGATTTCCCCGTCTATGCCGTCTTCACCAAGGCCGACCTGATCGGGGGCTTCCGCGAGTTCTTCTCCGACCGCGACGAGACCGGCCGGCGTGTCGTCTGGGGCGCGACGTTCCAGACCGACAGCCGCACGCTCAACCTCGTCGGCACCGTGCCGGAGGAGATGGACGCGCTGGTGCAGCGGCTCTCGCAGGAGATCGCCGACCGGACGCAGGAGGAGCCCGACCCCGTGGCCCGCGTGCGCCTCTTCGGCTTCCCCGCCCAGGTGGCCGGCCTGAAGCAGCCCATCGCCAACTTCCTCAACCAGATTTTCGAGCCGACGCGCTACCACGCCAACGCCACGCTGCGCGGCTTCTACTTCACGTCCGGCACGCAGGAAGGGACGCCCATCGACCAGCTGATGGGCGCGTTGTCGCGCAATTTCGGGGCCGAGGCGGTGGCCGCCTCCTCCTACTCCGGCACCGGCCGCAGCTATTTTCTCGGTGACCTGCTCGACAAGGTGGTCATCGGGGAGGCGGCGTGGGTGTCGACCGATCCGGCCGCCGTGCGGCGGCAGCGCATCGTGCGCTGGACGGCCATGGCCGCCGTGCTGCTCGCCACCCTGGGCCTCGCCGGAGCCTGGTGGACGAGCTACGCGCGCAACCGCGCCCTCATCGACGAAACCGCCGCGGCGCTGGACGACTACCGGAAGACTGCCGGCCCGCTCGCGACCGAGAAGGTGGTCTCCGATCGCGACTTCGCCAAGGTCCTGCCGGCCCTGCACAAGCTGCGTTACCTGCCCGCCGGGTATGGCACGCGCGGCGAGCCCGTCTCCCCCGCCGAGACGCTGGGTCTGGGTCAGCGCGACAGGCTGCGCTCCGCCTCGGAGACAGCCTACCAGACCGCTCTCGAGCGCATGTTCCGCTCGCGGCTGATCTGGCGCCTCGAGGAGCAGCTTGAAGCGGCGCGCGGCAACCCTGCGGCCATCTACGAGCCGCTGAAGGTGTATCTGATGCTCGGCGGCCTGCCGGACATCCCGGTCGACAAGGACCTCATCCGAAACTGGATGGCGCGCGACTGGTCGGAGCTCTACCCCGGCGCGGCCAACGCCTCGGGGCGGGAGGCGCTCGCGGGTCATCTCGACGCAATGCTCGATCTGGGGCCCGGCGACATTCCGATCGTCGAGCTGAACGGCCCCCTGGTGCAGGAGAGCCAGAACGCGCTGGCGCGCCTCAGCGTGGCGCAGCGCGCCTACGAGTACCTCAAGGGGCAGTCTCAGTCCCAGGAGGCGGCCGAGGCCGGCGTGCGCGACTGGGTGCTCGCCGACCACGCCGGCCCCGATGCGTCGGCAGTCTTCCAGACC
>JAESFG010000697.1_pt1 | contig 11051 bp, 9 predicted proteins | sample 9269371 | NCBI WGS metagenome assembly JAESFG01 (sample SAMN14506227, study PRJNA617093) | algae metagenome | isolation source: Aetokthonos hydrillicola CCALA 1050 (B3-Florida) and co-occurring... | place: USA: South Carolina | collected 2013-01-01 | reverse complement strand
CAGGCAAGGCGCCGGGATAGGGCAGGGAGCGCGCCTCGAAGACAGCGCGCGCGATGGCGCGCGCGAGGCAGTCGGCGGCGGCCACCGCGATCTCGACCACACCCCGGATGGGGTCGTGCAGCGGCACCCGCCCGGTCGCTGCCGCGAACACCGAATCGCCGTCGAGCGGCGTGTGCGCCGGCCGCAGCGCGCGGGCGAGACCATTGTGTGCGCCGAGCGCGACGCGCTTGCACTGGGTCTTGGTGAGGTGCGCATCGGTGGCGACCACCGCGATGGTGGTGTTCTCGACGGGGCCACCCTTCAGGCGGGGCACGAGGTCCTCCGGCGACACGCGCTGCGGCCAGCCGAGCCCGCCGAACTCGCCGCCGCGCTCATAGGGCGCGGCCCAGAAATGCGGGCCGTCGCCGATGACCGCGGATCCCACGGCGTTCACGGCCACGATGGCGCCCACCGTATAGCCCGAGGGCGTCCTCGTGCTGGCCGAGCCGAGGCCGCCCTTGAGACCCGCCGTGGTGGCGCCGTATCCGGCACCCACGGTCCCCAGGCCGAAGCCCGACATGGCCTGCTCGCAGGCCTCGATGCCGAGTTCCCGATAGGGCGGCATGCGACCCCAGTCCTTGTCGCCGCCATTGGAGAGGTCGAACAGGATGGCCTGCGGCACGATCGGGACCGTGTGGCGCCCGACTCGGAAGCCCCGGCCGCGCTCCGCCAGAACCGCCTGCACGCCGCCGGCGGCGTCGAGCCCGAAGGCGGAGCCTCCGGACAGCACGATGGCGTCGACCGCTTCCACCGTCATCTCGGGGTCGAGGAGATCGGTGTCGCGCGTCCCGGGTGCCCCACCAAGCACGGCGAGGGAGGCTGAGGCCGGCGCATCGAAGAGAATGACGGTGACGCCGGTGGCGTGCCTCGGAGACGCGGCATTGCCGACGGCAAGTCCGGCTACATCTGTGAGGAGGTTCTGCACGGAGGCCGATACTCCTTGAGCCCCGCCTCTTCCGCAAGAGGCTCCGGATCCGGCAGCGCCTCGCGGCGCATCCAGGCGAAAACCGGCCGTCCACCGGCCCGTGCCGCCCGGTGATCGGCTGTCGCGGCGAGAAGGGCCGTCCCGGCCAGCGCGAGGAAGAGCAGACCGTCCACGACCATGGCCGGAGTCGCGCCGGCCATTCCGTCGGCTGCGGTGATCAGGCCCAGCACGATCATGCCCCACGCGCATGCGCCGAGCACCCTGTCCTGGGCGGGAACGGCCCTGCCCGGCAGCAGGACGCTCAGGAACCCGGCGGCAACGCCGAGTTGCGCCACGCCGAGGATCCTGGACGCCGTTCCCGGAAGCTGGAACAGGGGCGCGGCCTCGCCAGATGACGGCAAAGCCTCGCCGCCCCAGGCGAGGTCGAACCCCGCGGCGCGCAACAGGCCGAGGCAGGCCCAGACGCAGGCCCAGCCGGTGACGACGCCGAAGAGGGCGGCCCGATCGTGCAAGAAAGATCTCCGTTCCTGAAAACGTGCGGGCTGAAAAAGCGTCGGAACTCAAATCCCGTTGGAATCGCATCGTACCGGCGCCCGGGCGCCAGCCAATGGAGCCAGGGTTGTGGTCCGCGCGAAACGGCACGCGTCTCGGGTGACCCAAGCCTGGTTCCGCCGCCGGCTCACGCTGATGGCCTTGTGATGGGTGCGTGTTCGTCCGCTCTTCCGCGGCAAGCCCCGAGCCGCTACAAGGCGCGGCAATGGCCGATGTTTCCATCCCCGCAGCGCTGTTCGCCGGCGTCCTCAGCTTCCTCAGCCCGTGCGTGCTGCCTCTGGTCCCGCCTTATCTCTGCTATGTCGCGGGAACCAGCATCGAGGAGTTTGCCGAAGGCGGCGAGCGGCGGGCCCGGCGCGACATCCTGGCGGCCGCCGTTCTCTTCGTGCTCGGTTTCTCCACCGTTTTCGTCCTGCTGGGGGCCACGGCCTCGCTGCTCGGCCAGTTCGTCCGCCAGTATCTGGACGTCCTGTCGATTCTCGCCGGCGCCGCCATCATCCTGATGGGGCTGCACTTCCTGGGCGTCTTCCGGATCGCGATGCTGTATCGCGAGGCGCGGCTGAACGTCGAGAAGCCGGTCGGGCTCTGGGGCGCCTATGTCATGGGCCTCGCCTTCGCCTTCGGCTGGACGCCCTGCATCGGTCCGATCCTGGCGACGATCCTCGCCGTCGCCGGGTCCGAGGACACAGTGATGCGCGGCGCGGTGATGCTGGCCGTCTACTCGGCCGGGCTCGGAATCCCGTTCCTGTTGGCCGCCATGGCGCTGGAGCCGTTCACGGTGATGATGAAGCGCTTCCGCGGGCGCATGCACCTCGTCGAAAAGGCGATGGGAGCGCTGCTCGTCGTCACCGGCGTGGCATTCCTCACCGGCTCCTTCACGCAAATGTCCTTTTGGCTGCTCGAGACGTTTCCCGCACTCGGCCGCCTCGGCTGAGAGGGGCGTCTCAGGCCTCGCGGCCGCGTCGCCCGCTGCGGCCGCGTCCCTCGCCGCTCTTGGGCCGCGTGATCGGCCCCAGGCTCGCTTCCACCGCCTCGATGGTCGGGCGCGGGCGCGGCACGTTCTCGTCCAGCACCTTGCGCATGGCATGGATATGGCCCGGCGAGGTCCCGCAGCATCCGCCGATGATGCGGGCACCCGATCCGAGCGCGAGGCGGGCATAGTCGGCCATCAGCTCCGGCGTGCCGCCGTAATGCACCTTGCCGCCGACCAGGGTCGGGATGCCGCAATTGCCCTTCGCCACGAAGACGTGGTGGGCGTCGCCGGACGCGGCATCCGCCTCGCTCATGGACAGGATGGATGCGACGAGGTCGCCCGGGCCGATCCCGCAATTGGCGCCGATGGCGATCGGCTTCTGCGGCAGCCGGTCGGCGATCTCGTTCAGCGCGGCGGGCGTCACGCCCATCATGGTGCGTCCCGCCGTGTCGAAGCTGGCGGTGAAGACGAAAGGCAGGCCGGCCGCAATGGCCCCGCGCGCGGCGGCCTCGATCTCCTCGGCAGCCGACATGGTCTCGATCCAGCCGACGTCGGCGCCACCCTCCTTGAGGCCGCGCGCCTGTTCGGCGAACGCCTCGACCGCGCCCTCCGGAGTCAGCGCGCCCAGCGGGGCGAAGAGTTCGCCGGTGGGGCCCATGGACCCCGCGACGACGACTTCACGCCCGGACGCATCCGCCGCCTCGCGGGCGAGGCGGGCGGCGATGCGGTTCAGTTCGGCCGCCCGCTCCTCCAGGCCGTGAAGTTTCAGGCGAAAACGGTTGGCGCCGAAGGTGTTGGTGAGGACGATGTCCGAACCCGCCTCGATGAAGCGGCGGTGCAGCTCCTTGACCTGCTCGGGCGCCTCGAGCAGCCAGGCTTCCGGCGCCTCTCCCGGCGCGAGCCCCATCTCGAAATAGTTCGTCCCCGTCGCGCCGTCGGCGAGGAGGGCGGGGCGCTCGGCGAGAAGCTTGGTCAGTCGGTCGGTCACGCGACACCTCGGAGACTATCGTGCGTCTTCACTAAGCGTCGGGCGCGCGTCTGTCAAAACGGACGCGGCGTACGGAAAGGCGGATCACGGCGAGACGCTATCCAGTTCGCGGAAAGGCTTAGCGAACCCTTTCGTCCACTTGTGGGGAGAAGTGCCCCGATGACCGAAGCGAAGGAGGGGCGATGAGGGGGCGCGCAGAATATGGCGCCTTCGGTGCCGCACCCTCATCCGGTGCTTACGCGCCACCTTCTCCCGCAACGCGGGAGAAGGGCAAAAAAGAAAGGGCGCCCTGAGGCGCCCTTCCCGCGATCCTTACCGTGCAGCTTATTGCTGAACGTAGGTGATCTTGCCCTTGTCGTCCTTCTTCCAGACGTACATCACGTAGTCGAGCGACGTACGGTCACCCTTCTTGTCGAAGGAGATGTCGCCGAGGACGGTCTTGAACGCATTGCCGGAGTGCATCGCTTCGGCGATCTTCTTGGTGTCGAGTGCCTTGGCCTGCTCGGCCGCCTGCGCGAGGATCTGCACGGCGGCGTAGCTGTAGAGCGTGTAGGCCTCGGGCTCGAACTTCTTGGCACGGAACTCATCGACCACGGACTTCGCGGCCGGATTGTTGCGCGGATCCGGGCCGAAGGACATGAGCGTGCCGATGACGCCGTCGCCGCCGATGGTGGCGAACTCGTCCGAGGTGATGCCGTCGCCGGACATCATCACGGTCTTCAGGCCCTGGTCGCGCATCTGGCGCACGATCAGGCCGCCCTCGGTGTGCAGGCCGCCCCACATCACCACGTCCGCACCGGACGCCTTGATCTTGGAGACGAGCGCGGAGAAGTCCTTCTCCCCGGTGTTGACGCCCTCGTAGAGCACTTCCTTGATGCCGTCGGCATTCATGAAGCCCTTGGCGGCGTCGGCGAGGCCCTGGCCGTAGGTCGTCTTGTCATGGACGACCGCGATCTTCTTGCCCGCCAGGTTCGCCTTGGCGTAGTCCGCCCACAGCTTGCCCTGCTGGTCGTCGCGGCCGCAGGTGCGGAACACGTTCCACATGCCGCGCTCGGTCAGCTTCGGGTTGGTAGCCGACGGGGAAATCACGATGGCACCGTTCTCCTGGTACACCTCGGAGGCCGGGATCGTGACGCCCGAGTTGAAGTGGCCGACCACGAGCTGGACGCCATCGCCGACGAACTTGTTGGCGACGGACACACCCTGCTTGGGGTCGGAGACGTCGTCGCCGGTCACCACGACCACCTTCTGGCCGAGGATGCCGCCCTTGGCGTTCAGGTCTTCCACGGCCTGCTGCACGCCATTGACGAGTTGCGCGCCGAATGCCGCGTTCGGGCCGGTGATCGGGCCGGCCACGCCGAGCTTGATTTCGGCGTGGGCGATCGCCGACGCCATCATGGCGGCGCCGAGCGCGATACCGGTCATCAGGAGTTTCTTCATAGACACTTCCCCTCTGGTGGTTCGGACCCTTGTTCCGGGTCCGACTTCTCCGAAAGTCTCCCACCGCATGCTGCGATTCTTGCCGCGAAATCAGGCAGGAGTCACTCGAAAACCTAGATCGTGGATCAACCCGGCTGCCCGGCGCGCTCGCGCCAGCTGAAGGGGCTGGTGCGCTCGTAGATCCAGCGATACTGCGTCGTCATCTGGTTCGTCCGCTTGTAGCGGAAGCCGAGGCTGCCGAAGACGATGAGGATCGCGACATCGACGAGGTAGTAGTGGAGGGACAGGAAATGTCCCTCGAACAGCGCGAAATGGATGAACCGCACGCCGATCCCCAGCACGAACATGTAGGGAATTACCGTCCAGTACGGGCGCCAGGTCTGCGCGATGGAGCGGCCGGACTGCCACGCCGCCAGCCCGCCCATGATGATGGAGACGAGGAGAAAGATCCCGAAGGAACTCTCTTCGTAGAGGAGGCCCTGCATGGTCCCGCCTTCCGGATCAGTGATGCCCGCCCTCAAGATACGCAGCGCGCACCTGGGGGTTGGCGAGGAGTTCCTTGCCCGTCCCGGAGAGCGTCACGACGCCGTTCACCATCACGTAGCCGCGATGCGCGAGCTTGAGCGCGTGGTAGGCGTTCTGCTCCACCAGGAAGACGGTCAGTCCCTCCGTGCGGTTGAGGTCGCGGATGGCGTCGAAGATCTGCTTCACGATCAGCGGCGCCAGTCCGAGCGAGGGTTCGTCGAGCAGGAGAAGGCGCGGGCGTGCCATCAGCGCGCGGCCGATGGCGAGCATCTGCTGCTCACCTCCCGACAGCGTGCCGCCGCGCTGCGTCAGGCGCTCGCGCAGGCGCGGGAAGAGCGTGCAGACCCGCTCGAGGTCCTGGTCGAAATGGGCGAAATTGTCCAGCGAGGCTCCCATCTGGAGGTTCTCGTAGACTGTCATGCGCGGGAAGACGCGGCGGCCTTCGGGCGATTGCGAGATGCGCAGCCGGGCGATCTCGTGCGTCGGCATCTGCGTGATGTCGCGCCCGTCATAGATGATGCGGCCCTCGCGAGCTCGGGGCGACCCGAAGATCGTCATCATCAGCGTCGACTTGCCGGCGCCGTTGGCGCCGATCAGCGTGACGATCTCGCCGGAGTCGACGTCGATGTCGACGCCCTTCAACGCGATGATATTGCCGTAATAGGTCTTGACGCCGCGGACCGCGAGCAGCGGCTCCTTGGCGCCCGGGGCGGGAGCGGCAGGCGAGGCGCTCATCGGGCGGCTCCCGTATCGACTTCCTCGATCACCTTCTCCACCTCGGCCTCGACCTCCTCCACCTCCTCGTCGTCGACGCCGAGATAGGCGGCGATAACCTTCGGATCGTTCTGCACCTCGCCTGGCGTGCCGTCGGCGATCTTGGTGCCGTAGTCCAACACGACGACGTGGTCGGAGATCTGCATGACCACGGACATGTCGTGCTCGATCAGCAGGACGGAGGTGTCATGGTCCTTGCGGATAGAACGCAGGAGCGTGTTGAGCTCCAGGCTTTCCTTCGGGTTGAGGCCGGCCGCAGGCTCGTCCAGGCAGAGCAGGACGGGGTTCGTGCACATGGCGCGTGCGATCTCGAGGCGCCGCTGCGCTCCGTAGGGAAGCTCGCCGGCCGCGTCGTCGGCCCGCTCGGTCAGGCCGATCTTGTCCAGCCAGTACTTGGCGAGCTCGACCGCCTCGCGCTCCCTGGCCTTGTAGCCGCCGATCCCGAGCACGCCCAGAACGGTCATGCCGGAGGCGACCATCAGCGGGTTGTGCTGCGCGATCAGCAGGTTCTCCAGAAGCGTCATGCCCTGGAAGAGCCGGATGTTCTGGAAGGTGCGGGCGACCCGCGCCTTGGCGTTGATCTTGAAGTCCGGCAGGCGCTCCAGGAGCCAGGACGAGCCGTCGGGATGCCTGAGCGTGATACGGCCCTCGGTCGGCTTGTAGAACCCCGTGATGCAGTTGAACACGGTGGTCTTGCCGGCACCATTGGGGCCGATCAGCGCGGTGATGTCGCCCTTGCGTGCCTCGAAGGAGAGGTCGTTGACGGCGACGAGGCCGCCGAAGCGCATGGTGACGTGCTCGACATGGAGCAGCGCCGGGGAGGTGGAGGCAGCCATCAGCCGTGGCCCTCCTTCATCAGCGAACTCGAGACGGCGCGGCGCTCCTTCAGGAAGGCGGTCGGCTCGCGCTGCGAGATGAGCCCGCGCGGCTTCCACAGCATGATGAGGACCATGGCGAGGCCGAACAGCAGTGTGCGGTACTGCGTGGGGTCGAAGCTTTCGCCGAAGATCTGCTTCAGGACGTCGAGCTCGCGCAGGATCTCGAAGCCGCCCACGAGCAGGACCGAGGAGATCACCACGCCGACGATGCTGCCGGCCCCGCCGAGCACGACGATGGCCAGCACCTGCGCGGATTCGATGAAGGTGAAGCTCTCCGGCGAGATGAAGCCCTGGCGTGCGGCGAAGAAGCAGCCGGCGAAACCGCCGAACATCGCGCCCAGCGAGAAGGCCGTGAGCTTGGTGTTGGTCGTGTTGATACCGAGCGAGCGGCAGGCGATCTCGTCCTCGCGCAGCGCCTCCCAGGCTCGGCCGATCGGCAGGCGCCGCAGGCGCACCGTGACATAGGCCGTCAGCAGCGCCAGCAGCAGGATGACGTAGTAGAGGAAGATCGTCCGGTAGATCGGGCTGAAGGGCAGGCCGAACACGGCCGCGAAGCCTTTATCGGACGCGTTGAACGGAATGCCGAAGAAGGACGGCCGCGGGATCGAAGAGATGCCGGCATAGCCGTTGGAGAAGGCGACCCAGTTGATCAGCACGAGGCGGATGATCTCGCCGAAGGCAAGCGTGACGATGGCGAGATAGTCGCCGCGCAGCCGCAGCACGGGAAAGCCGAGCAGAATGCCCCACAGGGCGGCAAGCAGCCCGGAGATCGGCAGGCAGATCCAGAAGGCCCAGACGCCGAGTTCGGGGAAGGTGGCGGGAATGACCTGCGTCGCGATGAGGGCGTAGGCATAGGCGCCCACCGCGTAGAACGCGACGTATCCGAGGTCGAGCAGGCCGGCCAGGCCTACGACGATGTTCAGGCCCCAGCCCAGCATGATGTAGATGAGGATCTGGATGCCGAAATTGTCGATCCACTTGATCGCGCCGGCATTGCCCGTCAGCGCCAGCGCCACGGCGGGATAGACGGCGATGAAGCCGATGAAGGCCGGGCCGAGCCATTTGCTGATGGTGGAGCCGCGGCCCGTATAGGATCCGGCCGCCTGCATGGAGCCGCCGGCGATGCCGCGCTGCCAGACCAGTCCGAGCGCGACCGCCGCAATGCCCGCCGCCGCCAGCGACCCGCTCACCGCAGCGAAGCCCGCGCTGACGCCGACCACGAGGGCGATGGTGGCGACGATGGCGCCCAGCACCACCATCGCCTTCGCGACGCCGTCGGTGATAGACCGGTGCAGGACGGCCAGCGCGAGCATCATCAGACCCACGACGAGCAGGCCGATGGTGAACGAATCGACGCCGGCACTGGCGGCGCGCAGCAGGTCGCCGAGCAGCACGTAGGCGCCGCCGATCAGCAGCAGGCGCGTCATGGTGTCGGCGAAGAGCGAGATGATGAAGCGGCCGATGAAGACGCCGAGGCAGGTGACGACGACGAGGCCCGGCCTCGGCGTCAGCACCAGCTGGTTCGACATGTTCTGGTCGGTGCGCAGCAGCAGGATCGGGAAAGACAGGCCGAGCGTGACGAGGGCAGCGAAGCCGGCGTCGCGCAGGGCCTTGGCGATCGACACGTCGTCGCGCAGGAGGCTTGCCGCCGCGGGCACGCGGGCGGCGACGGGCTCGGAAGCGGGCACGGTCATCGGATCACACCTTCTCCACTTCCGGCCGGCCGAGAATGCCGGTGGGCAGGAAGATCAGCGTGATCGCGAGGATCGAGAAGGCCGCGACGTCCTTGTAGTCGATGGTGAAGCAGGCCGACCAGAAGGTCTCGATCAGCCCGATCAGCAGGCCGCCGAGCACGGCGCCCGGCAGCGAGCCGATGCCGCCAAGGACCGCCGCCGTGAAGGCCTTCACGCCGGGGTTGAAGCCGTCCGAGAAGCTCACGACGCCGTAGTACATGAGGTACATGACGCCGGCGACCGAGGCGAGGGCGGCGCCGATGACGAAGGTCAGCGAGATCGTGCGGTCGACGTCGATGCCGAGCAGCGCCGTCATCTTGCGATCCTGCTCGCAGGCGCGCTGGGCGCGGCCCAGCGGCGTCTTCTGCACCAGCCACCAGAACACGGCCAGCAGCACCACCGTGACCACCATGATGATGATCTGCTTGTAGGCCAGCACGACGGAGGTCGAGCCTTCGCCCATCAGCGTGATGTTGCCGGACAGCATCGGAGGCAGCGGCTTGTTGCGGGGGCCCTGGACGACCTGGACAAGGTTCGCCAGGAAGATCGACATGCCGATGGCCGAGATCAGCGGCGCCAGCCGGAACGATCCTCGCAATGGTCTGTAGGCTATTCGCTCGATGGTCCAGTTCCACAGGCCCGTCAGCGCCATGCCGAGCACGAGCACGATGATCAGGGCCGGAACGACGGCGAGCCCGATCCACGCCGTCGCGATCATGAACAGGATGAGGGCGATGAAGGCGCCCACCATGAAGACGTCGCCGTGGGCGAAGTTCACCATGCCGATGATGCCGAAGACCATCGTGTAGCCGATGGCGATCAGACCGTAGATGGATCCCAGCGTCAGCCCGTTGATGAGCTGCTGGGGCAACTGGTCGACGCTACAATACATGAGAGAAGCCACTCCCCTCCTGGCGCGGCCTGCGGACGGGAGGCGATCTGGGGCCGCCATTGTCCCAAGCAAGCAGCGTGCCCGCAGGAGCCCGCGCCGGTTTACGGTCTCTTAGCAAGTGCGCCGCCCGGCCACAATGATGGGCCGTCATCTTTCCGACAAAAAGGGGAACGCGTGGAGCAAATACAGTTTTGCGGTGGAAAATTTCGTCGGAGGCCCGTTTTGCGGATTTTTCCTCGCGGCGCATGCCACCCATGCGCCGCCTGGCGCAGGGGTCATCCGCGATCCCTGAGCTGGAAACCGTGCGCCAGCGGATCGCGATCGTCGATGAAGATCGTGTTGTAGCCCGTCATGCGCGCCCAACCCTCGATGGAGGGCACGATGGCGTCGCGGCCTCCGAGCTGCACCTTCTCCTCGACCCGACCACGAAACAGCGTGCCGATGATCGACTCATGCACGAAGGCGTCGCCCGGGCTCAGCCGCCCGCGTGCGGCCCACTGCGCCATGCGCGCCGATGTTCCCGTGCCGCAGGGCGAGCGGTCGATGGCCTTGTCGCCGTAGAACACGGCGTTCTTGGCGTGCGCCTCGGGATGGGTCGGCGTTCCCGTCCACATCACGTGCGAGAGGCCGCGAATCGCCGGGTTCTCCGGGTGCACGAAGTCGAACTTGTCCCGGAAGGCGGTCCGCACCTTCGGGCTCCAGCGCAGGATGTCGGAGGGATCGACGTGCTCGAGACCCGGAAAGGCCTTCTGCGGCTCGACGATGGCGTAGAAATTCCCGCCATAGGCCACGTCCACCGTGAGCTCGCCCAGACCTTCGACCTCGGCCGTGAGGCCGGCGGCATGCAGGTAGGACGGCACGTTGGTGATGCGCACGCTTTCCACATAGGGCCCGTCCTGGACGTAGCGGGCGACGACCAGACCCGCCGGCGTGTCGATGCGCAGCACCCCTGGCTCGCGCGGCGTGACAAGCCCGCGCTCCAGCGCCATCGTCACCGTGCCGATCGTGCCGTGCCCGCACATGGGCAGGCAGCCGGACGTCTCGATGAAGAGGAAGGCGATGTCGCAATCCTCCCGCGTCGGGGGATAGAGGATCGCCCCCGACATCATGTCGTGCCCGCGCGGCTCGAACATCAGGCCGGTGCGGATCCAGTCGTACTCGGCGAGGAAGTGGGCGCGGCGCTCCACCATCGTGCTGCCCTCGAGCCGGGGGCCGCCCCCCGCCACGAGACGCACCGGGTTCCCGCAGGTGTGCCCGTCGACGCAGAAGAACGTGTGCGTGGCCACGGCCGCGGTCCTACTCGGCCGCAAGGCGCGGCGAGAGGGCAGGGCG
>JAESFG010000696.1_pt1 | contig 11076 bp, 5 predicted proteins | sample 9269371 | NCBI WGS metagenome assembly JAESFG01 (sample SAMN14506227, study PRJNA617093) | algae metagenome | isolation source: Aetokthonos hydrillicola CCALA 1050 (B3-Florida) and co-occurring... | place: USA: South Carolina | collected 2013-01-01 | reverse complement strand
AATAAGCTTCGGTTACCAGCCATGCTACTTTTTTGTCAGGCACCAGTTCTGTTAATTGTTGTGTGGAACGATGCAGGTCTTTATGGCGATAGGTAAATACATCGTTAAGTGCGGTTGTATTGCCTTGCAGCATTGCAGACCACCAGCCACGTACATTGAGTATTTGTTGAAATACTTCGTGCGGTGTTTGCGGTACAGTAAAAGTGATGGTTAAATCTTGTGCAGGCATAGTTGCATTTTTTTAGTGATAATGAATAGCAAACCTAGCTATTGTATACCTGTAACAGCGGGTGCCAAATAGACTTTATGACGGGTTGATTTGGACAAAAGCTTTTTTTACTTTCGCATTACTAAAGAGTACACCGTGAAGCATGTAACCATACTCGTTCCTAACGGAGAAAACAACCTGAGCAGCATTGTGGGTGCATACAAAATTTTTTCGCGGGCCAATGCCTACCGCAGGCAACAAGGCAAAAAACCTTTGTTTGCCATAGAGCTGGCAGGCCTGAAAAAGAAAGTAGATTTTTACGATGGCCTTTTTAGTGTGCAGCCACATACGGCCATCAAACAGATTGCTACTACCGACCTTATCATCATCCCTTCACTCAACCATGCTTTTGAAAAGGCCGTAGCAGCCAACCAACCCATGATTGATTGGATAGCACAAAAATACAACCAGGGTGCTGCCGTGGCCAGTATTTGTACAGGTGCTTTTTTGCTGGCTGCAGCAGGATTATTAAATGGTAAAGCCTGTTCAACACATTGGTCTGCTGCCGATGCACTGCAAAAAAAGTTTCCTGGTATTCATGTACAACCCGACCTGCTGATAACCGATGAACAAGGTATTTATACCAATGGTGGTGCATACTCTTTTCTCAACCTAATTATTTACCTGGTAGAAAAATACTATGACAGGCAAACGGCTATTTATTGCAGTAAAGTGTTTCAGATTGAAATGGACAGAAGCAGTCAGTCGGGGTTCATGATTTTCCAGGGGCAAAAGAAGCATGAAGACACAATTATACAGCAGGCACAGTTATACATTGAAGCCAATGCAACAGAAAAAATATCGGTTGAAGATTTGTCTTCACGCTTTGCTGTAGGCCGCCGCAATTTTGATCGCCGCTTTGTCAAAGCTACCGGTAATACGCCGGTTGAGTATGTGCAACGCGTAAGGGTAGAAGCCGCCAAGAAAGCTTTTGAAACTACCCGCAAGCACATCAATGAGGTTATGTATGAAGTGGGTTATACAGATAGCAAATCTTTTAGGGAAGTATTCAGAAAAATTACCGGCATGTCTCCGTTGGCTTATAGAAGTAAGTACAATAAAGAAGCTGCGGTATAAGTAGCATTACTGTATATCACACGCTGTAGTTATATGGTTTTCTTTATGAACCTGGCAGCAGGAATGCTATTGGGCACCGGTTGCGTCGCACACTTGTACTGAAGGAACAATACTCAGCCACAAAGGCACGGAGGCACAAACAATTTTTTGGGGAACAAGATGAAAGTTTGCCTAATCCTTCATTTGCCTGTGTATAGCGGGCTTCATGGGGGATTGTACGGCGGTAGGTTAATGAGGCAATTAGTTTATTAGTTAATTAGGATAATCCTAAATAAAAGCTGTTTTACCAATAACCTAGTTAACCAATAGCCCAATAAACATTCCCACCGCACAAGTGTGCGACGCAACCGGTGCCCAATAGTATTCCCCCTGCTGGTGGCCACAAAAAAAGCCTGCACCGCCAGCGTGTGATACCGCCCAAAACCGCCCCGCAGCAAACGTTTGCATGAAAAAAAATGTACCAGGTACATTTAAAAGGCCTAAGTGCTACATTTGTAACCGTTTTTTAAACCTTCAAACAAATTATCCCAAAACATGGCAACTAAAATTAAAGTGGCTAATCCGGTGGTAGAACTGGACGGTGATGAGATGACCCGAATCATCTGGAAGTTCATTAAAGACAAACTGATACTGCCTTACCTGGAACTGGATATCAAATATTACGACCTGGGCATGGAATACAGGGACGAAACCAACGACCAGGTTACCGTTGATGCTGCCAACGCCATTAAACAATACGGTGTGGGCATTAAATGTGCTACCATTACCCCCGATGAACAACGCGTTGAAGAGTTTGGCCTGAAACAAATGTGGAAGAGCCCCAATGGTACCATCCGCAACATTTTAGATGGCACCGTTTTTCGCGAACCCATCGTTTGTAAAAACGTGCCCCGCCTGGTGCCCAACTGGACTGCCCCCATTTGTATTGGCCGCCACGCTTTTGGCGATCAGTACCGTGCCACAGACTTTGTTACCAAAGGCAAAGGCAAACTAACCATTAAGTTTGAAGGTGAAGATGGTACCGTACAAGAGTTTGAAGTATTTAACTTTAAAGGCGATGGCGTTGCACTGGCCATGTACAATACCGACGAAAGCATTAAAGGCTTTGCCCGCAGCTGCTTTAACACTGCACTTACCAAAAAATGGCCTCTGTACCTGTCTACCAAAAACACCATCCTTAAAAAATACGATGGCCGTTTCAAAGACATCTTCCAGGACATTTACGAAAACGAATTCAAAGCCCAGTACGAAGCCGCAGGTATTACCTACGAACACAGGCTGATTGATGACATGGTGGCCAGTGCCCTTAAATGGAACGGCAACTTTGTATGGGCCTGTAAAAACTACGATGGCGACGTACAGAGCGATACCGTTGCTCAAGGCTTTGGCTCTTTAGGCCTTATGACTTCTACGCTGGTTACGCCCGATGGCAAAACAATGGAGGCCGAAGCTGCCCACGGTACCGTTACACGCCATTACCGCGAGCACCAGAAAGGTAAACCTACTTCTACCAACCCTATCGCCTCTATTTTTGCATGGACAAGGGGCTTGGAGTTCCGCGGCAAGCTGGACAATAACCAGGAGCTGATCAACTTTTGCCACGCACTGGAGCAGGTTTGTATTGAAACCGTTGAAAGCGGCAAAATGACCAAAGACCTGGCCGTATGTATTCACGGCAACAAGGTTAGCCACGGCGAACACTACCTGTACACAGAAGAGTTTCTGGATGAGCTGGACAAAGCTTTACAGGCTAAACTGGCCTAAGATTGTCAGTAATGAGTGGTAAATAGTGAATGATATACAACGGGCGGTAACACATTGTTGCCGCCCGTTTTTTGTTACACGCAAGGTGTTCAATTTTTTCTTTTGTACACCAGCAGAAGGAATACTATTAAACACCTGTTGCGTCGCACACTTGTACTGCAGGAACAATACTCAGCCACAAAGGCAAAACGCTGAATGCACAACGCTGCAAAGCCCCCTCTCCCCGCGGGAGAGGGGGTTGGGGGTGAGGCCTCCCCCTATCCTCGCGTTATAGGGTTCGGGTGGGAGGTTACAATAAAAAAGGCTGCTACATTACTGCAGCAGCCAATCAATCATATATCATAATTCCTAAATCACAATTCTACGATACTGTTGCCCCAGCACCAATGGCATCTGCAGGGTTTACAAAATGCAGTTTGCCGGCACTGTCTTCGGCCATCAGTATCATGCCATTGCTTTCAATACCACGCATTTTACGCGGGGCCAGGTTGCACACAACAGTAACCTGTTTGCCTACAATATTTTCCGGTGCAAAGTGCATGGCAATGCCCGATACAATGGTACGTTTTTCAAAGCCCAGGTCTACTTCCAACTGCAGCAGTTTATCGGCTTTAGGTACTTTTACGGCACTTACAATGGTGCCAATGCGTAAGTCAATCTTGGCAAAATCGTCAAATACAATTTCCGGTTTAACGGGTGCGTATGCAGGGGTTGTAGTTTCAGTCATGGCAGGTGTGGCAGCAGCTTGGGCAGCAGCTTTGTTTTTTAGTTTTTCCAATTGGGCTTGTATCTCTTCATCTTCAATTTTTCTAAACAGCAGTTGCGGTTCACGCAGGCTGTAGCCCACGCTCAGCAGTTTAACGCTGCCGGCATTTTCCCATTCCAGCATACGATCTACCACCTTCATCATGTATAACATTTTTTGTGCGGTAAACGGCAAAAACGGATTAATGAGTATGGCCAGGTTGGCCGTCAATTGCAGGCACAGGTGCAGGCAGTTATCAATAGACTGCTGGTCGCCGGTTTTAACCTTTTGCCAGGGTTCATTTTTTTGCAGGTACTGGTTGCCTTTGCGGGCCAGGTCCATCACTTCAAACAAAGCATCCCTAAACTTAAAGTCTTCCAGCAGTTGCTCTACACGTTTTTTGGCATTGCCAATATCAACAATCAGTTGCTTATCGGTATCGTCAATCAAATCGTTGTGAAACACAGGTACTTTACCGCCACACAGTTTATGCATCAGCACAAAAGTGCGGTTCACAAAATTGCCAAATATGCTTACCAGTTCACTGTTGTTGGCATCCTGAAAACCCTTCCACGTAAACTCGCTGTCTTTGGTTTCGGGGGCAATAGCGGTAAGGTAATAGCGTAACACATCGGCCATGCTTTCGCCGCCGTTGTCTTTTTTTATCCAGTCGTTAATGTATTCATCCATTTCAATGCTCCACCCGCGGCTGGTGCTCATTTTATCGCCTTCCAGGTTCATAAACTCATTGCTGGGTACAAAAGCAGGCAGTATGTTGCCATGCAGTTTCAGCATTACCGGAAAAATAATGGCATGGAACACAATATTGTCCTTGCCAATAAAATGCACAAGACAGGTGTCTTTATCGTACCAGTAAGGCTTCCAGTCTTTATCGTTGTCCAGAGCCCATTGTTTGGTGGCCGATATGTAGCCAATGGGTGCGTCAAACCAAACGTACAATACTTTAGCCCCCCCACCCCCCGAAGGGGGGATTGGCGAACCTGCCTGTGTGGCAGCTTCAGCCTTAATATCGGGTGTTGCTAAAGTCCCTCCTTCGGAGGGATTTAGGGAGGCCGGCACCTTCACGCCCCAGTTCAGGTCGCGGGTTACGGCACGGGGTTGCAGGCCGCCGTCAATCCAGCTTTTTACCTGGCCTACTACGTTGGCACGCCAGTCATCTTTATGTTGTTCCAATACCCATTGGCGTAAAAAATCTTCGTGCCTGTTCAGGGGCAGGTACCAATGTTTGGTAGCTTTTTTTACCGGTGGCTGGCCGCTCAGGGTAGATACAGGGTTAATCAGTTCTTCCGGGCTCAGGCTTTTGCCACATTTTTCGCACTGGTCGCCATAGGCATTGTCGTAACCGCAGTTGGGGCAGGTGCCTTTAATAAAGCGATCAGCCAAAAAGGTATTGGCCGCTTCATCAAAATACTGTTCGCTTTCCTTTACTTCCAGGTCGTTCTGGTTGTTCAGTTGGGTAAAAAATTCCTGTGCCGTTTCGTGGTGCAGGGGCGATGAGGTGCGGTGGTAAATATCAAAATGAATACCTAAGTCTTTGAAATTCTGCTCAATAATGGGGTGGTACTTGTCAATAATAGCTTGTGCGGTGGTACCTTCTTTCATAGCCTGTATGGGTATGGCGGTGCCGTGTTCATCACTGCCGCACACAAATACCACATCGCGTTTTTGGGCTTTCAGGTAGCGGGTATAAATATCGGCGGGTATATAGGCACCGGCCAGGTGGCCAATGTGTTTCAGGCCATTGGCATAAGGTAATGCACTGGTAATCAGGTAACGTTTGGGTTTTCCTGCCTGTTGTAAATCGTTGTTCGTACTCATTTTTATGAAATCGGCTTTTGATTGGTTACGCATCGTCCCTTGCGTCGCACACTTCAGCAGGGTTGCATATCCGGGCAATGGGTTAACCGGCAGCAAAAGTAAGCATTGCAGTCAAGTTATAGCTTGTTGACTAAAATGCAGCCGGTTATGCAAATGCCGCCTTTAGCATGTAGGTTGTATGGTACGTAAAAACAGCACAACAGCAACGCATCAACCCACATCAGTATAGTAACAATGTATCTTTACTGTGGTTTTAATGTGGCTTTGATACGAATAAGGGCAGCATCAGGCTTACTGTACCTCTTAAGCGGTAACACCGTGCAGCATATTTGCACAAGTACATAAACATTTTGGCTACTTGCAGAAACGATTCCTAACGGATAGAAAAATATTAAAATATCCTTATAAAAAGTTGCAAAAATTATTTACTGAAAAAAAGAAAGCAACCGTAATAAGCTCATTACAAGCATAAAATATAGCTTCTCTGTTTATCTTGAAGAACATTTCTTTTTCTATGCAACCTAAATATGTCGTTTTACGTCTAATTTGCAGCCTAAATTGTTAAACACCACCCCTGGCTTTTTTCATAACTACCTATGCGAATAATAACACCAATGTTATTCCTGTTTGCGTTTGCAACATGGTCAGGGGTTGTATCTGCACAATCTCCCTGCACCAGTTGTACCATTTCCATTACGGCAAACAACAGCGGTAGTTACAGTCTTGGGGCTGGCCAAACATTGTGTATCAGCAATGGGGCTACTTTTTCTGGTACTGTCAGCAGCATATCTTCTACATCAAAAATTTGCATTACAGGCAATGGTAAGTTTACGGGCAGCATCAACAATATCCCTGCCGGTGCCCAAATTTATGTGGCTGCGGGTAGCCAGTACACCCCCTCGGGTTTAAATAGCATCGGCGGTACATTAACCAACCTGGGTACAACCGCTTTCAGCACCTATCTTAATGTAGATGCTGCATTTACCATCAGCAACTCCGGCACCATTACGTTCAACTCGGGCTTATCGCTTAATACAACCACTGCAATCACCAACAGTGGTACCATCACCTGTACCAGCGGGTACCAGTGTAATACAGGTGCATCTACATCTATCAACAATTCCGGTAACTTTTATTTTCAGGGTTATACCCGTTTGTATGCAGGTTCTGCTATTACCAATACGGGTACTTTCTCTGCCACCGGCCAACAGGATTATACAGGGGTTACCCTCACCAATACATCGGGCTTGCTGGAGTTTGCCAATACCTACAACATTGTCGGCGGCTCTTCTACCATCAGCAATTCGGGCAGCCTTATACTCAATGGCTTTGTATTAAGTGCCTCCGGTTTTACCAACACATCTACCGGTAGTGTTTCCTTTCAAAATACATTCACCCTGGCCAATGGCTGTTCTTACAATAACCAGGGTACTACCAATTTTACCAACAACTTCCAGTTAGATCTCGGCAGCACCTTTAGCAACAATGGTGATGTGCTGATGAACAATGGCAACACCTATCTCAATACCAACGGTACTTTTAACAACAATGGTTTCATTTATGTAAACGGGCGTGTAACCTTTAGCAACAACAGTACGGTAACCAACAATTGCACCATCATTGCCATGAACGGGTTTACCAACCAAAGCGGCAACACCAAAAATTACGGTTATCTGATTGTTCCTTCAGATGCAGTAGCATCAACCTCTGCCATTATTTTTGAAGCAAGTTTTTTAAACGGTACCAATGCCTGGGTGCAGGGTATCAACTTTACCCATAATGGCGGCACAGTTAGCGGTTCAGGTAATTTTTATTTTACAGGCACCACCATCAATTACGATCCTTTTGGCAATGGCAGCACCCCTCCCATCAACTTTTTTGATACCACTCCCACCTACGACAACCCCTCCAGACCGGGTAACGGCATTTTCGATGAAGGTTGGGGTACCATCAGCAATACGGTACGCACCAGCATTAGTCCGCTGGATATAACCGCCAGGCCTACTACATGCGTAGCCTCCGTTATCAACCAGGCAGTCAACTCAGAGTGTCCCATATCTTCAACACCACTGGCCTTGGTTAAAAACGGCACTTTTACTACGGCCATTACTAATACTACCGGCGATACATATAGTTCCGGCACAGGTACGGTTTACAACTTTTCGGGTGGCTCCTTTTGGTCGCAGGCAGATTACAGGGGCACCAGTGCTTCGGTCTGTGCCCGTAGCAATATGGCACAAGGCAATGCTTTTGCCATCGTAAACCTGGGTGCAGCATCTTCTTACACAGGTTCGGGTAACTGCAGCAATGCCAGCCAGGCTAAGTTTCCTGGTGATGCCGCCTACAGCATTGCATCTTCTGCCTATTTTATGTATATGGCGGGCAATACATTAAACGGCACAGAATACCTGGTGTACCAGCAAAACCTTACAGGCTTAACCATTGGCCAATCCTATACATTATATTTCTACGTATCCAGTATGCGTGAACCGGCGAATGCCGGCGTAGATCCCATCATCCGCCTGCGTTTGGGCGGTTCCGATGGCCTGCCGGATGGCACCATTTGTTACGGGCCTTATGTGGTTACAGAAACAGCTACCCAAAACAGTGCTGCCCTTAGCGGCTGGAAACGGGTGTCGTACAACTTCGTTGCTACCGCTACTACCCTTAAATTTAAAATTACCGATGCTGCCTTTTCTTCCTCGGGCGATGAATGGGCATTGACCGCCCTGGGCATTGTTCGCTGCGATTTTGCCGATACCGACGGTGACGGCATTAGAGACGATACAGATATTGACGACGATAATGACGGCGTGCTGGATACCGTTGAAAGCGGTGGCTTTAACCCCCTGGGCGATGCAGACGGCGATGGCCGGCTAAACTATAAAGACGCTACGCCGGGTACTGGCATGCCTGCCTGGACAGACACCAACAACGACGGCGTGAACGACTATTACGATAGTGACCTGGATGGCGTAATCAACGCTTTTGACCTGGACAGTGATAACGATGGCATTGCCGATGTAATTGAAAACGGTGGTGTAGATACCAATGGTGATGGCAAAATAGACTGTACTACCGATGCCAACGCCGATGGCCTTAGAGATTGTGTGGCCACCACAGGGCTTACGCTGCGTGACCTGGATGGCGATGGCTTTGCCAACCAGTTTGACCTGGATAGCGATAACGACGGCATTCCCGATATACGTGAAGTGTTGGGCACCGATAGCAACAACGATGGCAAGGCCGATAGCTTTACAGACAGCAATACCAACGGTTTGCACGACAGTTTTGAAAATGCCGGCAGCCTGCTTACCTCTGGTGCCGATACTAATAACGATGGCCGTGCAGATAGCTGGCCCAACAAAAACCAGGACAAGACAGGCCCGCCCAACCCCTACGACCTGGACAGCGACGGGGATGGTATAACAGATGCCGTTGAAGCAGGTTTTGCCAATACCGTAAGCATTACCAATGGTATGGTTACCGGTGCTGCTACCAATGGCTGGGCCAACAGCGTTCGTAACCTGGGGGCTTCAACCCTGGCACTGGTTAATACAGACAGCCATGGCAATCCCAACTACCTGGATATTGACAGCGATAACGACGGCATTACCGATAACGTAGAAGGCATGGCCACCACCAGCTACATCATACCTACCGATACCGATAGCGATGCCGATGGCCTGGCCGACGTGTATGAACCCGGCAGGGAAGCCCTGTATGGCGGCGGCGGCATTACCCCTTTTGACAAAGATGGCGACGGCACGCCCGACTACCGGGACAGCGATACAGACAACGACGGCGTTCCCGATTTTATAGAAGGCTACGGCCCCGCCATGTACAATGTATTGTACGCATCACTCAATTTTACCGATACCGATGGCGACGGGCTGGTAGATACTTTTGACAACCTGGACCTGGGCACCCTTACAACAGGTAACTTTTTTAAAAACGTTGCCATGGACCGCATGGGCAGTTCGGGCAATTTCAACGGCCCCTCGCCTTCGGGTTCTAAAGCCAAACTACCCCAAAACACTTGGGCCACTTCTACCGACAGGGATTTCAGGAATGTGTACATATTGCCTGTTACCATTACCGCCTTTACCGCTACTTATAAGCAGGGCAGCACACTGCTGCAATGGCAAACCACCAGCGAAACCAACCTTAGCAACTATGTTGTACTGCGTAGTACCAATGGGGTACAGTTTACGGCAGTGGCACAACAACAACCGCTCAATGCCAGTACGGCCAGCTATCGGGCAACAGACGATGTATCGGGCATTACAGCCCCCACGGTGTATTACAAACTGGCTGCCCACTCGCAGGATGGCAGCGTACAATACTCGCCCGTAGTTACTGTGCAATTGCCCGCTTTAACAGGGGTTAAAGCTTACCCCAACCCTTTTACCACGCAGCTTAGCGTAAGTGTGCAACAAGCTACCCACGGCATGCTAACGCTGCACCTTATCAATGCAGCAGGCATAACGCTCAGGCAGCAATCTTTCCAGGTATCTCCCGGCAGCAACAGGTTATTGTTGCAGCAATTGGGCAGCCTGCCCGCCGGGCCTTATACCCTTGTTGTTTACAACGGCAGCCAGGTATTGCACAGGTTAACCGTACACAAATAATGGGGTTATACCACACGCTGTAGTTGCTGGCTTTTCTTTTTTGGAAACCAGCAGCAGGAATACTATTGGGCACCTGTTGCGTCGCACACTTGTACTTTGATAAGTCATAGCGTCATTGGTCAATAAGTCAATAAGTAAACAATAAGTTGCTTAAGCCTAACCTAAATGACTTATTGACTACTGACTTACTGACTTACTGACTTACTGACTTGCAGATGCTCATGGCATCTGCAGTACAAGTGTGCGACGCAAGGGACGATGCCACGCATCCTGCAGCTGACCTCCCCCAAAAAAGCCTGCATGGCCAACCCGTGATAAAGACAGGCGAATATCGCATCGCAATACAGTTACTACCAGCATTGGCCTGCCACTTACCGATTGTTGCAAAACATCCATACACTTTTGCTTTTTTTTAATGCACAATTACAGAAATTTGTTGCGGGCTACGATGTTTGTCGTAAAGCAATGTTAAATACCATGCTGCACAAACTGACGATTAAACAGGCGGGCTGACAGCATTGTCACAAGGCATAAAATTTGAACAATCCGTAAACAATAAAAACAAACAGCAAACATGAATATGAAACTCAAAAACTATTTAGCAGTGGCTGCCATTAGTGCTACTACCGCACTTTTGAGTGTGTGGGGCTATGGCAAATGGAACCAAAGCCAGTATGCAGGCATGCAACAATCGGGTAATCTACCGGTAAATTATGCCGGCTATTATGGCAATAACACACCAGGCACGGCGG
>JAESFG010000695.1_pt1 | contig 11106 bp, 2 predicted proteins | sample 9269371 | NCBI WGS metagenome assembly JAESFG01 (sample SAMN14506227, study PRJNA617093) | algae metagenome | isolation source: Aetokthonos hydrillicola CCALA 1050 (B3-Florida) and co-occurring... | place: USA: South Carolina | collected 2013-01-01 | reverse complement strand
CCCTGGCCGGCGGGAAGGGCAACGACGTCTACCTCGTCAACGACACCGACGTCACCATCTCCGAGAAGGCCGGCGAGGGCACCGACACCGTGCTCTCCAGCCTGGCGACGATCTCGCTGGCCAGGTTTGCCGGGGTCGAGGTGCTGAAGGCGAGGCTCGTCACGCCGGGCGGCTTCGTCGGCTCGGGCAACGATCTCGCCAACGTCATCGACGCCCGCGACCCGAGCGTGACCTCCGCCACGCTGTCCGGCGACGTCGGAAACGACACGCTCTACGGCACGGACAATGGGCCGAACTCGCTGTCGGGCGGAGCCGGCAGGGATTCCCTCCTGGGCGGCAAAGGCGACGACACGCTGGATGGCGGATCCGACGCCGACACGATGGTGGGCGGCGACGGGAACGACGTCTATGTCGTCGACAGCCTGGGCGACGTGGTCGACGATCAGGGAACCGGCGTCGACGAGGTCCGCACCAGCCTGTCCTCGTACACGCTGGCCGCCGGGATCGCAAAGCTCACCGCGCTGGCCATGGGCAGCTTCACCGGGATGGGCAACGGGCTCGACAACGTCATCGACGCGCGCCTGGTCACGATCGGGGCCAGCCTGGAGGGCGGCGGCGGCGCCGACAGCATCGTCGGCGGCAGCGGCGCCGACACGCTGAAGGGCGTCGACGAACCCGATACCCTGGCGGGCGGCGCCGGCGACGACCTCTACCTCGTGTCCGGCACGGCAGTGCGGGTCCTGGAGGCGGCCGGGGCCGGCAACGACACCATCCAGACCTCCGACACCAGCTTCACCATGCTCGACGGCTTCGGGGCCGTCGAGGCGCTGGTCTATAAGCGGGCCGCCGGCATGGCGGCGGATCTCGCCTTCCTCGGCACCGGCAACAGCTACGCCAACTCCATCTTCGGCGGCGACGCCGCCGACACGCTCGACAGCGGCGGCGGCAGGGACACCCTGGCCGGCGGGAAGGGCAACGACGTCTACCTCGTCAACGACACCGACGTCACCATCTCCGAGAAGGCCGGCGAGGGCACCGACACCGTGCTCTCCAGCCTGGCGACGATCTCGCTGGCCAACTACGCCAATGTCGAGAACCTCGCCGCGCGGCTGCGCACGCCCGGCTTCTTCTCCGGCACCGGCAACGATCTCGCCAACGTTATCGATGCCCGCGATCCGAGCGTGACCTCCGCCTCGCTGTCCGGCGGCATCGGCAACGACACGCTCTTCGGGAGCGCCGGCGCCGATACGCTCGACGGCGGGCCGGGCGCCGACCGCCTGGTGGGCGGCGAGGGCAACGACGTCTACCTCGTCAATGACGCCGGCGCTGCCGACACCATCGTCGAGGACGCCGGGGGCGGCACGGCCGACGAGGTCCGCACGACGCTGTCGAGCTACACGCTCAGCGCCAATGTCGAGCGGCTCGTGGCCCAGGGCGGAGGCGCCTTCACCGGAGTGGGCAGCGACGACGGCAATCTCCTGGACGCCCGTCAGTCGAGCCGGGCGAGCCTGCATGGCCGCGGCGGGAACGACACGCTGCTCGGTGGCGACGGCGCCGACACCCTGCGCTCCACGGCCGGGGCGGACAGCCTCTCGGGCGGGCGCGGCAACGACCTCTACATCCTGTCGGCATCCGTCGCGTTGCTGGCCGGTATCCTCGAGGTGGCGGGGGGCGGTGCGGACACGATCCAGACCTCCGCCACGAACTATACGATCGGCGGTGGCAGCGACATCGAGAGCCTCGTCTATCAAAGGGACGAAGGCGACACCGGGCCCGATGCCGACTTCCGCGGCGCCGGCAACGGCATCGCGAACCGGATCCAGGGTGGTGCGGGCAACGATACGCTCGACGGTGCTGGGGGCGCCGACACGCTTGTCGGCATGGCCGGGAGCGACCTCCTTGCAGGCGGACAGGGCGACGACGTCTTCATCGTGACGAGCCCCGGCGACTCCTTCTCCGAGGCCGTCGGCGGGGGCACCGACGAGGTCGTGACGACGCTGACGAGCTTCTCCATGGCGCAGGTGGCGAATGTCGAGCGCCTCACCTTCGCCGACGAGGCGCGCAACGCCCTGGCCGTGGGGGCCATCGGCATCGGCAACTGGCTGTCCAACACAATCCTGGGCGGCGACGGAGCCGACACGCTTGTGGGCATGGGCGGTGGCGACAACATCCAGGGCGGCAGGGGCAACGACCTCATCTTCGACGACTGGGGCTTCAGGTTCAACACCTGGAACAACGTCACCAATTCCGCCGGCACGGTGATTGCGCAGGAAACACCTGCGACCTTGCTCGCGCGGGCCCTGTCCCCGACTGCCACGGCCTACTCGATCGCGTTCCGGATCGCCGCCGATCCCGGGAGCAGCGCGGCGCATCTCCTGAAGTTCACCGACGGTACGAACCTTTTCCAGATCGGGATGCAGAGCAACGGGCAGCTGGCGGGACTGACCGGCGTGTCGATCAGGGACAGCCAGACACATTCCGTCGTCTACGCATTCACGAACCCCAACCAGAACCAGTGGTCGGTCTATCTCGACGGCGTCTTCCAGGGGACCACGACCACTCTCGGGACCCTCAGGGGTGCGACCCAGTTCTCCATCGTCAACAGCAATCCGGGGGCCGGCCAGAGCACGGCGATCATGGACGACCTCGTCCTGTACGAGCGCAGGCTGTCCGACGCCGAGATCACGGCCTATTCGGCGGGGCAAAGGCCTCCGGCCGACTTCGTCCAGCTGTGGGACGGCCCCTCCCACAGCGGCTTCAGCGGGGTGCCCGCGGGCTCCGTCGAGGCCATCATGGGTGGCGCGGGGCCAGGCGACACCCTGTCCGGCGGAGAGGGCAACGACACCATCTACGGGTCTGGAGGAGGTGATTCCATCTCCGGCGACGCCGGTGCCAACTCGCTGATGGGCCTCAGCGGCAACGACACTTTCGTCAGCAGCAGCGGTGCCGACACGATGGATGGCGGCCCCGGCAACGACGTGGTCGACTACAGCAACAACACGAACCCCGTCATAGCCGACATGTCGGGCGGGAACTTCGGAGGCACGACCGGCGACAAGCTGATCAGCATCGAGGGCATCATCGCGTCCAAATTCGCATCCAACAGGATCACCGGCAGCCAGATCGCCAACCAGCTCGTCGGAGGCGATTTCGCCGACACGCTGATCGGCCTCGCAGGTGCGGACACGCTTTCGGGCGGCCGGGGTGACGACCTGATCTATGCCGGCAGCTCTCGCATCGGTGTCGAGCAGAACGGGTCCAACATCGGACGGCTCCTCGGCCCGACCTTCACCGGGAAGTACACCGACTTCACCTTGGCCTTCGACCTGAGGCAGGAAGTGGGCCGCGGTGCGAGCGTTACCTTCGGCAAGTTCACGTTAACGATCGGGGGCAATGGCGGCTTCAGCTTCTCGGAATCAGGCAACACGACCGCGCTGACATCAGCGGTGGCGTTTCCGGCCGATGCGCAGTTTCATCGCTTCGTCTTGGTAATTTCTGGCGTTACATTTTCTCTCTACATGGATGGACAGCAGATATACAAGGGAGACATCGTAACCAACAGCACGAACGTCGATCCAGCTCTGTCGTTCGGGGCCGCCGGGACGCCGGGAACCTTCGATGACGTGACGCTGTGGGACCGTGCGCTGTCCGCCAATCAGATCGGCGGCCTCGCCACCACCGTTCCGTCCAATTTCCTCGTCCGGTACGACTTTTCAGACGGGACCGCGAACGCCGCGCCCGGTTCCCTGTTCTCCACTGCACTCACCACCGCCAATGGACTTACGCCGACCATCGGGTATGCGGGACTGACCGGCGTCCTCCTGACCGGGGGAGAGGGCTCCGACACGCTCTACGGCGCGATGGGAGCAGACACCCTGATCGGCGGGCCTGGCAGCGACCGCATGGAAGGCGGCAACGGAAACGACCTCTATATCGGCGACTCCGGCGACACTTTCGTCGATTCAGGCGGCACCGACACGCTCGTCACCAGCGCTCAGAACGTGAACCTCTCCTCGCCCGGGATCTCGGGCGTCGAGAACCTCACCTTCGCTCAGTTCGACGAGAAGACCGGGACAATGACCCCGATCAGCGGCAACGCGTCGGGGTTCGGCAACGCCGCAGCCAACGTGATCACAGGCGGAACGGGTAACGACACGCTCGTCGGCTGGGGCGGTGCGAATACGCTGGTCGGCAACGAGGGCAACGACCTGCTCGTCGGAAACGAGAACCGCAACGTTCTCGCGTTCGCCAACACGGGCGGCGTCCTCAGCGCGGTGCAGTCGAGCCAGCGGCTCACACTCGACGGCAACAGCTTCTCCTTCGCGCTGGACTATCGCTATGAGGAAACGAGCCGGTCCGGGACGCTCACGCCGCTCGCCATCAGGTTTTCGACTGGCGGCTTCTCGCCCTCCACGATCTACTACGAGTTCGCGATCAAGGCGGACGGCAGCATGGTGGTCACGGTTCCGGGGATTGCGAACCCCGTGATCCTGCCGAGTTCGGCGGCCTCTGCTGCTCTCATGGACGGCATGTGGCACCGGCTCGCTTTCTCGCAGAGCAACGGCTCCCTGTCCCTGTCGATCGACGGAACGTCCTTCTCCTTCAGCGGGTTACCGACCCCGGACCTGAGCTTGCGGCCCGTTCTGCAGCTCGCCGCAAACCGCGCCGGCGACCTCGACAATTTCGCGTTCTGGAACACCACGCTCGACCCGACGCAGCTTCGCTCGATCACGTCGACGAGCGCGGAGCCGTCCTCGGTGGGCGGGGTTCCCGTGCCGAACATGTTCGTCGACTTCGAGAATGGGGGGCTCTCGTCCGGGATCCCCGGCAGCATCGTCTCGTCGGGAGCCGTCAACTTCATTTCTTCCGTCGGCAACTTCTCCATCGGCACCGCCGTGGCCGGTGCCGTCGGCACATCCCTCGTCGGCGGCGCAGGTGCTGACACGCTGTTCGGCACCACCGGCGCCGACACCCTCGTCGGCGGGGAGGGGGCCGATTCACTCGTCGGCAATGGCGGCAATGACGTCTACGTCATCGATGGCAGCGCCGATACGATCTCCGACACCGGCGGCGTCGACACCATAAGGACAGCATTGAGGACGCTGGATCTCACCGTCCAGAACTACGTCCAGGAAAACATCGAGAACATCGCCTATACCGGCTCGGATTCCTTCCTCGGCATCGGCAACGGCCTCAACAACTCGATAACGGGCGGAGCGGCGGCGGATTCGCTTGTGGGCAATGCCGGCGCCGACACGCTCGACGGCGGCGCCGGAAGCGACACGATGGCGGGCGGGACCGGCAACGATACCTACATCGTCGACAGCCCCAACGATCTCGTCGTCGAGGTGAATGGCGGCGGCGTCGACACGATCGTCACCGCGCTCGCCGTGTTCAGCCTGAACGACCCGAAGTACAACTTCGTCGAGGGCCTGACCTTCGCCAGCTCGATGTCCGGCTGCTTCGGCACCGGCAACACGGCCGACAACTCGATCCTCGGCAACTCGCTCGACGACACGTTGCTGGGCCTCGGCGGTGCCGACACGCTTTCAGGGTCCATCGGGTCGAACTCGATGGACGGCGGCACCGGAAACGACGTCTACATCCTCGGGGGCAGAGACACCATCGTCGACAGCGGCGGCGACGCGGCCGACGAGGTGCGCTGGAGCGACACCTCGAGCGGCGTCCTCACCGTCGGCCCGAATCTGTCGGGGATCGAGCGCTTCACGTTCACCGACCCGTCCAACACCTCCTTGTCGATCGATAATCTCGGCACAGGCAATTTCACCATCACCGGCGGCTCGGGCAGCAACGGCATCGGGATCACGGCCAGTTCGGGCAGCACGCCGAACGTGTTGTTCATCGGCGGCGCCGGCAACGACACGCTCACCGGGCTCGGCGGCAACGACACGTTCTACGGCGGCGCCAGTTCCAACGATGCGGCGCCCGGCCAGGACAGCATGGTGGGCGGCGGCGGCAACGACCTGTTCTTCATCGACGCGTCGCAGCTGCTCGCGGGCGGCAGCCACTTGCTCGCCGGTCTGGACGGTGGAACCGGAATCGACACGGTCCGGTTCACGGGATCCATGACACGCACCGGCTTCGCCAGCGTCGCGGACCCTGTCAGCGGGGGATCCCGCATCCGCGGTATCGAGGTGCTGGACTTCTCCCAAAGCACGATCAACACCGGGCCGGTGAGGATCACCGACGCGCAGCTGGACTCGCTGTCGAACGGGACCGGGACGGCCCAGTCCCCTCTCCAGACGTCCCTCGTCGCCGCCAGCGGCCAGAGCTTCGTCCTCGACAAGGCGACCTGGGATGCCTCCGTCGGCAAGTTCTCGAACCCCACCACCGGGTTTACCGCGACATCGGTCATCGACAACGGACAGCAAGCCTACCAAATCGATGTCAGGACCACGACCCTCACGCTGACGCTGGCCCATTGAGGGCGCCGCTCACTCCCGCAGCGCCCGCTCCTGCATCTGGTGCAGCGGGCGCAGGAGGGCGGTAAGCACGGTCTGCCGCCCCGAAAGGATGTCGACGTCCACCGTCATGCCGGGCACCACCGGGCGGTCGGGGCCGAAGGCGGTGCTGTCGGCCTGCAGGCGCACGCGGAAATAGGGCTGGCCGCGCTCGTCCTGCAGGGCGTCAGGGGAAATGTCGAGGACCTTGCCGGGCAGGCCGCCATAGACCGCGAACTCGTAGGCAGAGACCTTGACCACCGCCGGAAGCCCAGGCCAGACGCGGGCCCGGTCGTCCGGCGCCAGCCGCGCCTCCACCGTGAGCGTGGCGTCGGCCGGCGTGATTTCGACGAGCGGCTCACCCGATTTCACCACGCCGCCCACCGTCGTAACGAAGAGCTTGTTGACCACGCCCGCCATGGGCGCGACCACCTCGGAGCGCTCGGCCCGGTCCGTCAGGGCCGCGATCGATTCGTGCAGCTTGGCGATCTGCAACTCGGTCTCGGCGGCGTCCTTCTGGGCGTCCGCGCGGAACCGTATATTCAGGTCCTCGCGCCGGCTGCGCAGCTCGGTCAGGGCCGAATCGGTGCGCGGGATGTCGTGGACAAGGTCTGAGAGGCGCAGCTCGACCTGCTGCAGCGAGCGCTGGTTGTCGAGGAGATCGTTCCTGGCGGCAGCGCCGATGCCCACGAGGCGCTCCAGGCTCGTGATCCGCTGCTGCAGCAGGTCGCGCTCGCTGCGGGTAATGGGCAGGCGCGACTGCAGCTCCTGCAGATCGAGCGACTTCTGGCGAATCTGGGAGTCGAGGATCTCGCGCTGGCTGCGCAACGCGTCGATGCGCGACCGGAACATCTGTTTCTCGCGCTCGGCGATGCCGGGGATGGTGTCGGCGAGCGCCTTGTCGAAGGTCAGCTCTTCGACTCCGCGCGCCTCCGCTGCGAGGCGGGCCTGGCGCAGCGTCTTGGCCGCGACTTCCAGCCGAGCCTGCTGCAGCTCCGCCCGGGCGAAGCTGTTGTCGACGCGCAGCATGGGCTGGCCGCGTGCGACGGTGTCTCCCTCGCGCACCAGGATCTCGGCGACGATGCCGCCCTCCAGATGCTGCACCGTCTGCTTCTGCGTCTGCGGCACGACCTTTCCCGCGCCGCGCGTCACGCGGTCGATCTCCGTCGTCGCCGCCCAGACGATGAGGACGGCCAGGGATACCGCCGTGACGAGGACGAAGAGCGCCACCGCCTGCCGCCGAAGGGCATGTCCGTGCGCCCCGAACGAATCAGCTTCGGGGCCTTCCGCGGCGTGGGGTGCGGGCGCGGCGTGTGATTTTCGAAACAATGGAAATTGGTAAGACATTGTATCTTATAAACCTGTGGGCGTCGCGATGATGCACGGGTTGATTTCGAAACTTTTGTCAGGCTATTTCGCGCATCAGGTTTTGTCCATTTCGTTCATTCATTTCGGAATTTATAATTGAGAGTCGTAGGCACAACCTCCCACAACTCAGAGTTGCTGGAACATGACGTTCCGCCTGCTGGCGAAGCGACGTTCGACGTCATGCTGCTTGCCGAGCGCTGGTACGGGCGCGGGCCTGCCGAAACTCCCGGTTTTGGCGCCATGGCCGCCTCGGCCGACGCCTTGGCCGCACTTGCGGCAGAGCGTGGGCTCAACCTGCGGCTGCGATCGGCCGAGGCGGCGGCGATCTCCGGGGACATGCTGCCCTGCGTTGTCCTCGACGGCCACGGACGATCGCGCATCCTGACAGCACGCACGGGGAGCGGATTCGAGGCAATTCGCGCCGAGGGAGCCTACCGGATCCCACTGGACGCCCTTGAGCCTGGTCCGCTGCGGGTCATCACCATGGAGGGCGCGCGGCCCGAGGAGGTGGTCCGCGAGACGCCGGCGTCCCCGGACGGCGGGGAGGCGCGGGCCGTCCGGCGGTCGCTGCTGCGCCGGGTGATGGGCGCGATGTTCTTCGGCCATCGCGGGCCCGTCGCCCTGCTGTGCCTCGCCGCGATCCTGAACAACCTGCTTCTTCTCGCCTACCCCGTCTTCTCGCAGGCCGTTTACGACCGCGTCATCCCGCACCTGGCGCTGGACACGCTGTGGTCGCTGACGATTGGCGTGGCCATCGCCTTCGTCGTCGACTTCGCGATGCGCGGGGTGCGGTCGCGCCTCGGCGATTCCGTCTCCTCCGCCGTGTCCGGACATCTGCAGGTCCAGGCCTATGCGCGGCTGCTGCGCCTTCCGCTGGCGCAGGCGCCACGCACCTCCGCCAATCTCGTCGCCGGCCTCCGCGAACTCGAGGGTATGTGCCAGGTCGCGCCGTCCATCTTCGTCACGCTGTGCGTCGACCTTCCCTTCCTCGTCGTCATCGTCGCCCTCGTCGCCGGCACCGGCGGGCTTGTAGTGCTGGCCCCGCTGGCTGCCGGCGTGCTGATCGCCGCGGCTTACTTCGCCGCTCACGGCGCCGGCGAGGGCGCCCTGCGCGAGCGTGCGGGAGCCACGCGGGCTCAGGCAAACCTGCTGACGGAGACGGTGGAATCGCTGGAGGCGCTCAAGGCGAGCGTCGCCGAAGGCCAGCTGCTGCGCCGGTGGGTCCGCCTGTGCGAGATCGCGGTGCGCACCGGGCATGAGAGCCGGCACTGGTCGTCGGTGGCCGGCCAGGCCTCTTCCACGCTGAGCCAGCTCGCCCTCGTCGCCACGATGGTGATCGGTGTCTACGAGGTTCGCGCCGGCTCCCTCAGCGTGGGCGGGCTCGTCTTCTGCTCCATCCTCGTCGGGCGCGTGATGGCGCCCGTCGTGCAGCTCGTCGCGATGCTGCACCAGGTCCGGCAGGCGACGAGCGTGCTCGACGGCGTCGCCACCCTGCTCGCCGCACCGGTGGAAGAGGCCGGTGACGCCGGGCGGCTGGACGACGCCGGCGCTCCCTGCGCCCTCGACCTGCGGTCGGTCTCCTTCTCATACCCGGGTGCCGATGCGCCCAGCCTGAGCGACGTGACGCTCACCATTCGTCCCGGCGAGAAAGTGGCCCTGATCGGGCGTATCGGGTCCGGGAAGAGCACGCTCCTGCGTCTGCTCGTCCGCCTTCATTCGCCGACGTCGGGCAGCGTGCTGGTGGACGGATCCGACGTGCGGCAGGTGTCTCCCCAGCGCCTGCGCCGGCTGATCGCCTTCATGCCCCAGGGCGGAGGGCTCGTGGACGACACGCTCAGGGCCAATCTCTGCCTGGGCCACGACAATGTCGACGCCGACCGCTTCGCCCGCGCCGTCGAGATCGCCGGGGTGCGGGAAATCGCATCGGCGGGGCAGGAGGGCTACAGCTTCGTCGTCGGTCCGCGGGGCGACAGGCTGTCGGGTGGCGAGCGCCAGACTGTGGCGCTGGCACGGGTGCTCCTGGGCGACCCCAGGGTGGTCGTGCTCGACGAGCCCACCGCCGCCATGGACAACATGCTGGAGGCGCGCGTCGTCCGGGATCTGAAGCCCTGGGTGGGGTCCCGGACGCTGATCGTCGCGACCCACCGGGCCCCGGTGCTCGCTCTCGTCGACAGGATCGTCTGGCTCGAGGGCGGCCGCATCATCGCGGACGGGCCCAAGGCCGAAATCCTCGAGAAGATCGCACGGGCTGCGTGAGCGGGGGGCACCATGGCGCACAATGAAGGCGAGGACGAGAATTACTGGCCCGGCTATGTCGACGCCCTGACGACGATGACCATGGTGCTGACCTTCATCATGATGGTCCTCGGCATCACGGTCTTTTCGCTGTCGAAGAACGTTTCGCGCCAATTGCTGGAGGCGATGGCGTCGGCGACGAACGTGTCGACGAAGGGGTCAACCTCCGAGCAGCTTCGCGACACGGTGCTGAACGAGGTCGCCAAGCTGACCAAGGAGCGCGACGAGCTGCGCCGGCAGCTCGAGGCCACGAAGATTCCGCAGCCCGGGCCGCTCAGGCCCGACGCGCAACCCGGGCCGCCGCGGCAGTCCGAGGAGCTCGTCGCCAGCCCCATCACGACCGATCCACAACCCGTGCTCCCAGACCGGCAGCAGGGCACGGAGGTTCCGCCGGAACCCGGCAAGGTCGTCGCCGCCGCGGCCCCCGTCCGGCCCGTCGTCCTGCCCAGCGAGATCGCGGACGCCGCGACGCAGTCGCCGCCTTCGGTCGCTGCGCCGGCGCGCGGGGGCTCGCAGGTCGACATCGGCTCGCGGGCGGCCCTCCCCCTCACCGCCAATACGACCACGGATCCCCGGCACGAGAACGCCGCACGCACGCCGGCCGACCTCATCAACAACCCGCCCTTTCCGCCGCCCGAGGGAGAGGCGCGCGTCACCCTTCCCGAACCTGCGAAGGGAAACCGCGACGTTCCGGCCGCGGGCGGCGCCATCGCGGGCCTTGGCACTCTCGACGCGGCGGCCGGGAATCCGGACCCGGCCACGCACGCAGCCGATCCCGCGGGCGTGGCGGCCGACGAGACTCCCGGGCGGTCGCCCTCCGCGGGCCCGAAGCCCGCTGCCGATGCGGTCGCCGATGCCATGCTCGACCGCGACAACCGGGCGGCGACCGAGACGCCGGTATCGCCCGAGACAAAAATCGCGGCGCTGGATCCCCAGGCCATGCCGGCCGACACGCCGCGCGGCCCGACGGACGAACAGACGA